>Ga0265320_10000630_pt1 | contig 26962 bp, 26 predicted proteins | sample 4827metaG_FD_202087 | JGI IMG/M metagenome (GOLD analysis project Ga0265320, IMG submission 202087) | Rhizosphere microbial communities from Carex aquatilis grown in University of Washington, Seatle, WA, United States - 4-8-27 metaG | ecosystem: Host-associated > Plants > Roots > Rhizosphere >... | reverse complement strand
AGGCGACCTGCGCGGCGTGGGAGGGGCCGACGCTCGCGGATCGGCCGCAAAAATATTTGAATGAAGCCGCGCCGTTGAACACGCACGGGGGGTATTTGTGGTCGTGCAACCTGGCGGTGCGGCGCGAAACGTTTGCGGCGCTGGGTGGGTTTGACGAGCGGTTTCGGTATGCGACGATGGAGGACGTGGATTTTCGCGAGCGGTTGCTGGCGGCGGGGCACCGGTTTGGTTTTGCGCCGGCGGCGGGCGTGTGCCATCCGTGGCGAATGCTGGCGGGGACGCAATCGCTGGCGCGTTATCGGGAGTCGTTTTATTTGTATCTGCGGCTGCATCCGGAAATTGCGGTGCGCACGCAGGGAAAGATTCATTTGCGCACGGCGGCGCGGGAATTGCTGAAGGAATGGCCGCGGTATTTGCGGCAAGGGCGGGCGCGCGGGAGCGGGTATCAGTTGGCGAAGGTGGCGGCGCACGCCGGGATGGGGGCGCGGATGTGGCTGACCGGGCGGGTGCCGGGGGCGTAAAAATTGTCCCACCCACTTCTCCATGGCGAGGGAAATAACAATCCACGGCCTATCGTGTAAATCTACGTACACATGGATGAATAGCACGGCCAGCCAAATGATGAATCCACCCAAGGTTTTGCCTGCCTCCGTAAACGAGGAAACCGATACCCAACGCTTGCCAGCCCTGGACGGGGTGCGCGGCTTGGGTATTGTGATGGTGGTTTTTTGGCACTACGTGGTTTGGCAGATTAATCCTGCGGGGCTTTCGACGCCTTGGGCGTTTCTTTACAGGCTGAGCTGTGCCAGTTGGACTGGGGTTGACCTATTTTTTGTCCTCTCAGGATTCTTGATCGGGAGAATACTTTTGGACATGCAGGGAGCCGGCAATTTTCTGGGCGTTTTTTATCTGCGTCGGGCCTGCCGGATATTGCCGCTCTATTATGGATTGCTCGCACTGTATTTTTTCGTGATCACATTTCTGCCGATTGATCGCAATTTCCAAAGGGTGTTTCATCCCCAACTGCCACTCTGGCCCTACTTCTGCTTTTTGCAGAATTTAGGCGGCAGTATCTGGTTGGGCCGGAATACTGCGGCCCTGGCGGTTACCTGGTCCTTGGCGGTGGAAGAGCAATTTTACCTGGTGCTGCCGCTGCTTGTATTGAGTCTGCCACGGGCGGCGATTGCGAGACTGATGGCGGTGGTGTTGATAATTTCGCCGGCCATTCGCTATTTCACCGTGCGGAACGGTGATGTGAACCTTGATTTTACCATGGGCAATTTTACCCGATTGGACGGGTTGGCCTGGGGCGTTCTTTTAGCCCTCGCATTTCGGAATAAGCATATCTGGCGAAGCATGGTGGCTGGACGAAATTATTTTCTCGCGGCCTGGCTGATGATAACCCCTCTGGCCCTGATTTGGGGCACCGCTTTGTTGAGGAGCGCGGCCCTTCCATTCTATACGAGCATTTTTGCTTTCTCCTATGCGCTTTTAATCTTCCTGACCATCAGCCAGCCGAACAACGTTTTTGAAAAGATGCTTTCGCTAAAATGGATTACTTCCACTGGAATTTCGGCGTATGGAATCTACCTTCTCCACTTACCAATCCTCAACCTGATTGGCATATATTACGTAGAATATATTGGTGGCCTATCGATTTGGATACAAATAACCCTACCCCTGATTGCCATTGCCGCAACCTGGCTTTTGGCCAACTTGGTTAATCGACTTATTGAAAAACCAATGATTGCATGGGGTCATCGATTTAGATTATACGGTGATCGAAGTTGAGGGCCAGATTTGCATTTATGCCGCCCGGCCACCGGTATCTGTAAGTTGGCTTTGCGGGGCCGGGGTAACTTTGCATAAAGTTCCCAAAATTTAATTGAAATAAATGCCCACCGAATCCAGCGTCATCGTGGCGAGCCTGATTTGCGAGGCGCACCGCGACCTGTGCCTGCAATCCTTCGCGGGGTTGCTGAAATACAGCGCGGAGCCGGTGCTACTGCATTTGTTCGAGGACGGTTCGCTGACGGAGGCGACGGCGGCGGCGTTGCGCGCGGCGCTACCGGGGGTGCGGCTGTGGTTCCACCGCGATTACAACGCGGCGACGCTGGAGTGGCTGGCGCGGCAGCCGAATTTGCGGAATTTCCGGGCGTTGACGCCGATGGGGCTGAAGATTTTTGACATTCCGCTGCATCTGTATGCGACGGTGGGCAAATTTTTCTACATCGATTCGGATGTGCTGTATTTCCAAAAATTTTCGTGGCGGGCGCTGGCGGCGTTGCCCGCGGATGCGGTGCTGTTTGCGCGGGACAGCCAGATGTCCTACTCGATTGGGTGGCGCGAATGGCTGCGGTGGCGGACGCGGCTGCCGCTGCCGTTTGCGGCGAACCTGGGTTTTTATAATTATCCGCCGGCGCGCTACGATTTGGATTACCTGGAGTGGGTTTACAGCGAGCCGGATTTCTGGCGGTATTGGACGGTGATCGAGCAACTGGCGTGGGCGGCGATGAGCCGGGGGCGGGATGTCTATTATGTGGATCCGCGGCAGATTGTGCAGGCCAGCCCGGGTTATCAGGTGGATGGGCGCGCGGTGATTGTGCATTACCCGGATGTCTACAAGAAGCGCATGCGTGCGCAGGCGGACCGGCTGCCCGACGGCGAACCGGCGCCGGGGGCGCCGCCAGTGGCGTTGCGGCCGGAGCGCGCGCCGAAATTAAATTTTTTGCGATATGGTTTAAACGTGTTGCATCGCCGAAAATTGGCGCGGCTGGCGGCGACGGACGAGGCGTATCAGTCGTAATTCATGCGCATAGCCTTTATCTGTTCGGGGTTGGAACCGGGGCGCGACGGGGTCGGCGACTTTGCGCGGACGCTGGCGCGGGCGTGCGCGGCGCTGGGGCATGAGACGCGGCTGGTGTCGGTGAGGGAGCAGGCCGTGCCGGGCGAAAAATCGGCGGAGACGGGCGAGTTGCGGCTGAGAGATGTGTTTGAAAATTTCGATGAAGCAAAGGCGCTGGCGCAGTGGCTGCGGGAGTTTCAGCCGGATTGGGTCAGCGTGCAATACACGCCCTTCGGATTTCATCCGCAGGGACTGGGGGCGCGGCGGGCGAAGGCGCTGCGCGAGCTGCTGCCAGCCGGGGCGCGACGCCAGATCATGCTGCATGAAATCTGGCTGCAACCCGGGCGGGACGGGGCGTTGCGGCATCGCGCGCTGGGGTGGGCGCAAAAACGGAGCGTGGACGCGTGGGCGGGCTGGGGCTGGCATCCGGCATTAATTCACACGCAGGCGCGGCTGCATCGCGCGCGGTTGGAGGCGCGGGGATTCGCGGCGGAGTTGCAGCCCTTGTGTTCGAATTTTCCGCGCGCCGGAATTTCACCGGCGGCAGCGCGAGCGAAAGTCGCGGAGGGACTGCGCGCAAATGGGCAGCAACCGGACGAGGCCGCGCTGTGGATCGGACATTTTGGGGCGTTTCATGCGCTGAATTGGAATTTTGGCGAGTTCGCGAAAAAAATGGCGGCGCGGACGGATTGGCACGGGCGTCGGATTTGCTTTTTGGCGTTGGGGCGTTCCATGGCGGCGCAGATTGAATATGACAAGGCGGCGCGGGCGGCACCACAGGCGGAATTTTGCTTCGTGGGTGAGCTGGAGGAAGCAGACGTGCCCGTGGCGTTGGCGGCGTGCGACGCGGGGTTCACCAGCACGCCGTGGGACATTTTTGAAAAAAGCGGGGCGGTGGCGGCGTGGCGCGGGGCCGATGTGCCGGTGCTGGTGACGCGCGCGGGGGCGACGGACGCCGCCAAGCTGCCGGCCTGGCCCGACGCGGGGGTGATCCTGGCGGACGCGAATACGCCGTGGGCGGCCGAGCGAATTCTGACCCGGGCACCCGGGCCGGCGTTTCTTGAGCCGGCACACGCGGCGCGGGACTTTATCACGGCGCTGGAAAATGCGCCGGCGACACGAACATGAGCGCGAACCCACCCTTACGCGTGTTGATTACCGCGCCGACGCAGGGACGCTTCGGCGGCCTGGAGGCGTTTGTGCTGGCGTTGGGCGAAAGCTGCAAGAAATCGCCCGGGCTGGCGGCGCGGCTATGTTTCAAGTTGGTGCGCGGGGGAGAGTTCAGCGAGGAATTGCGCGCGCGGTGCGACGGTGCGGGCGTGGACTATGTGGTGGTAACGCGGGCGAGTCGGGAATTGAAAAAGCATTTGCGGTGGGCGGAAGTGGTGCACGCGCAAAATCCGTCGCCGGATGTGGCGCTGGGGGCGAAGTGGCTGGGCCGGCCAGTGGTGATGACGGTGATTAATCATCGGAGTGAATCGCGCACCCTGCATGCGCGCCTGTGGGGGCTGGCGGTGCGCCTGGCGGACGAGCGATGCTACATTTCGGATTTTGTGCGGAGCACGTGGGAGCCGGGCGATTTGCGGCGACACAGCCAGGTGATGCCGGCGGTGTCGAGTTTGCCGCCGGAGCGGGCGGTGGATTGGGAAAGAGCGGGATTTTTTTTCATCGGGCGGTGGATTGCGAACAAGGGCCTCGAGGAGTTGCTGGAGGCGTATGCGACGGCGAAGATCGACCATGCGCGCTGGCCGCTGACGCTGGCGGGCGACGGGCCGGTGCGTGCGTGGGTGGATGATTTTTTGGGGAGAAATAAAAATATCGCTGTTGAGCGGCCGGGGTTCATCAGCGACGAGGATAAATTTGGTCGAATGGGCCGGGCGAAGTGGAACGTGGCTCCGCCGCACACGCGGGAGGACTTGGGGCTGACGCCGATGGAGGCGCGGCATCTGGCGGTGCCGTCCATCATCACGCGCGACGGCGGGTTGCCGGAGGCGGCGGGGCCGCAGGCGCTGGTGGCGGAGCCGGGGGACGTGGCGAGCCTGCGTGCGCGACTGGAAGAGGCGGCGGCCATGCCGGAGGAAGAATACCGCCGCCGCGCATTGGCGAGCCAGGCGCAATTGCGCGAATTTTTGCGGCCGTTGAGCGATTACCACGCCATTTACCGCCAACTGGCCGGGAGAAAATAAGCGAATGAGCGACAGCGGCAACACGCAGTTTCTGGTGGTTCACCCCACGGGCAACACCTATGTGCGGAATGATTTGCAGGCGTTGCACGAAGCGGGGCGGTTGGGGCGGTATTTAACGGGCGTGGGGTTCAGCAAGGAAAGTTTTTGGGCGAATATGCCGGGGCCAGCGGGACTGCGCGCGGAGCTGCGACGGCGGGCGTATGATTTGCCGGGTGCGTTGATGGAAGCCAGGCCCGGACGGGAAATCGTGCGGCTGGCGGCGACACGCCTGGGGTGGACGGGGTGGACGGAGCATGAACGCGGCTGGGCGAGCGTGGACGCGGTGTTTCACGCGTTGGATCGCACGGGGGCGCGGGAAATTTTTCGCCAACGCGGTGGCGCGGGCGCAGTGCTCGCCTACGAAGACGGCGCGGAGCAGACGCTGGCGGCGGCGCAGGCGGCCGGGTGGACAGGGGTTTACCATTTGCCGATTGCCTACGGGCCTTATGCGCGAAAAATTTTCCAGGATGAGGCGGAGCGGCTGCCGGAATGGGCAATGACCTTGCAGGGCGACCGCGATTCGCCGGAGAAAATGGCGCGGAAGGTGCGCGAACTGGAACTGGCCAGCGTGGTGATTTGCCCGAGCCAGTTTGTGCTGGATTCGCTGCCGGCGGCGGCGAGAGCGACGAAACCGTGCCACGTGGTGCGGTATGGCGCGCCGCCGGTGCCGCCGATGGCGGCCCAGGATGTGCGCGAGGGCGAGGCGCGGCGGCCGCTGCGGTTGCTGTTTGCGGGAGCGTTGAGCCAGCGCAAGGGTCTGGCTGATGTGTTTGCGGCGCTGCGGCTGTTGCACTGTCCAAAGGAGATTGAGTTGGTGTTGCTGGGGCGGCCGAGCGCGCCGATGGAATTTTACCGCAATCAAGGGGTGCCGTTCACCTACGAGCCGCCGCGCGCGAACGAGGCGGTGCTGGAGTTGATGGCGACGTGCGACGCACTGGTGCTGCCGTCGCTGGTGGAAGGGCGCGCGATTGTGCAATTGGAGGCGCTGAGCCGGGGGTTGCCGCTACTGGTGACACCGAATGCGGGGGGCGAGGACTTGATCACGCCGGGGGAGACGGGATTTCTCGTGCCGATCCGCGACCCAGCGGCGCTGGCGGAAAAAATTTCCTGGCTGCTGGAACACCGGAGTGAACGGGCGGCAATGCGGGCGGCGTGCCGCGCGCGGGCGGAAAAGATTTCGTGGGCGTCGTATCGGCGGAGTTTGCTGGCGGCGCTGGGGATAACGTGCTAGGAATTTGACCAACGTGGCGTCGTCGTCGCAACATCTCAAGCTGCTGAAGGGGCTCATCTGGTGCTACCTGGTGCTGCTGGTGACGGAAGGCGCGCTGCGCAAGTGGGTCGTGCCGGGGTTGGCGACGCCGTTGTTAATCGTGCGCGACCCGCTGGTGCTGGCGATTTACCTGGTGGCGGCGTCGTGCCGGAAGTTTGTGTTCAACGGGTATGTGATGGCGAGTTTCCTGCTGGCGGCGGCGAGTTTTGCGGGGAGCCTGCTGGCGCCGGAGACGAATATATATATCACCATGATCGGGCTGCGGTGTTACTTTTTGCACCTGCCGCTGATGTTTGTGATGGAAAAGACGCTGGACGAGGAGGACATCGAGCGCATCGGGAAATTTTTCCTGTGGTTTGCGATACCGGAGACCTTGATTTGCGTGACGCAGTTCGATTCACCGCAGTCGCGCTGGATCAACTTTTCGGTGGGCGGGCAGATCACGATGGGGATGTCGGGCGCGCTGAACAAGTTCCGGCCGTCGGGCACGTTTTCGTTCACCACCGGGGTGGCGGAATTTTATCCGGTGGCGCTGGCGTCGCTGATGGGCTTTTTGATGATGCGCAAGAAATTGCCATTATACCTGGCGCTGGCGGCGGGATTGTGCATCGCAGTGGCGGTGCCGGTTTCCATCAGCCGGACGAACGCGGTGACGTGCGCGTTGCTGCTGCTGGTGGCGGGGGTGTCGGCGCTGGCGCTGCCAAGCGCGCCCAAGGTCATTGTGCGGACGATTCTTTTCATCGGGGTGGCGACGATGCTGGCGTCGTGGCTGCCGCACTTTGACGAAGGGGTGGACGCGTTCAGTTCGCGGTGGACGGACGCGACGGGCAACACGGCGCAGAGCTTTCAAACGAACATCGTGGGGCGGTTTTTCACGGATTTGCTGCCGCCGTTTGGATTGCTGTTTGACACGCCGCTGCTGGGTCAAGGCGTGGGCCGCGGGACGATGATGGCGCAGGGGTTTCTGTTCGGCCAGCGGCAGTTTGCGCTGGGCGAGGCGGAATGGCCGCGCCTGATTTTGGAAATGGGGCCGGTGCTGGGACTGGCGTTCATCCTGCTGCGCGTGGGGGTGTGTGCGCGGCTGGCCAGCCAGGCGTTCCAGGCGTTGCGGCGCGAGAACATCTGGCCGGTGTTGTATTCGATACCCGCGTTGTTGCTGGTGCTTAACGCGCAGTGGGGCCAGCCGACGACGCTGGGCTTCGCCACGTTTGCGGCGGGGCTGTCCTTTGCCGCCACGCGGATCCACCTGACGGCCGGCACACCGGCCAAGCCGGCGAGCCGGCGCCACCGCTACGGGCGGCGGCCATCGTGGCAGCAACCCGTGTATGAGCCGCTCACCCGCCCGGCGGGGCGGCCGGAACCCTCCGACTCATTTCAGTGAAAGATTTCCAAGTTGTATTATTGGGGAATTACGCCCCGGCGCGCCAGCAGAGCATGCTGCGGTTTGCCGAGATGATGCGGGCGGGGTGGGCGCGGCGCGGGGTGGCGGCGTATGTGGTGCAGCCGGAGCCGTGGCTGGCGGCGCGGACAACGGCGGGGGCGCGCAAGTGGCCGGCATATGTGGACCAGTATGCGCGCTTTCCCGGGCGGGCGGCGAAACTGGCGGCGGCGCAGGGGTGGGACGCGACGCGGCCGACAGTGTTCCATATTTGCGATCATTCGAATTCGATTTATTTGCGCGGGCTGGGCGGGCGGCGGGTGGTGCTGACGTGCCATGATTTGCTGGCGGTGCGCGGGGCGCGGGGCGAGGCGACGTATTGCCCGGCGTCGCCGACGGGAAAAATTTTGCAGGCGATGATTCTGTATTATCTGGGGCGGGTGCCGTGGGTGGCGTGCGATTCGACGGCGACGATGGAGGACTTCCGGCGGCTGACGGGCCGGGTGAACGATGCGCGGGTGGTGACGATTCCGCTGGCGTTGAACGCGCCGTTTGCACCGGTGGAGGCGGGCGCGGCGGCGGCGCGGCTGGCGAAATTTCCGGGTTTGCTGGAGCAGCCGTTTGTGCTGCATGTCGGCTCGGCGTTGGCGCGCAAGAACCGCGCGGGGGTGCTGCGGGCGGTGGCGTTGGCGCGGAAGGATTGGCCGGGGCGGGTGGTGTTTGCGGGCGAGCCGTTGAGCGAGCGGGAGCGGGCAGTGGCGCGGGAACTGGGTTTGACGGACGAGATGGTACGGGAAATTCCAAACGCGACGCACGAAGAATTGGCGGCCTTGTATAGTTTGGCGCACGCATTGGTGTTCCCGAGTTTTTCCGAGGGCTACGGCTGGCCGGTGCTGGAGGCGCAGGCGTGCGGTTGCCCGGTGATTTGCAGCCAGGTCACGTCGCTGCCGGAATTGGCGGGAGCGGGGGCGGTGTTGGTCGCGCCGGAGGATTATCGGGGGATGGCGGACGCGATTATTGCCTTGGCCCGCGCGCCGGAGCGGGCGAAACTGGTGGCGGCGGGGCGGGCTAATGCCGCGCAGTATACGGAGGATCGGATGTTTGACTCCTACACCAACCTTTACCAACACGCCCTGGCATGAATTCCCGTTTGCGAATAATTGCCGCCGCGCTGATTGCGCCGCTGCCATGGTTTTTGAAACGGCCGTTGCTGCAATCGCTGTTGGGTTACCGGCTGCATGCGACGGCGCGCATCGGATTGTCGCTCATCGCGGCGGAACAAGTCGAGCTAGGTGAAGGCGCGCGCATCGGGCATTTGAACGTGGTGCGCGGGTTGTGGCGGCTGGAGTTGGGGCCGCACGCGATCATCGCGCAGTTGAATTGGATCACGGGGTTTCCAACGGGGCCGTCGCGGCATTTTGCGCACCAGCCGGAGCGCGCGCCGGAATTGATTTTGGGCGCGCACAGCGCAGTGACGAGCCGGCATTTGCTGGACTGCACCAACCGCGTCACCATTGGGCATCACACGACAATGGCGGGGTTTCGCTCGCAAATTTTGACGCACAGCATTGATTTGGCGGCGGGGCGGCAGACTTCGGCGCCGGTGGAAATCGGGGCGTATTGTTTTGTCAGCTCGGCGTGCGTGGTTTTGCCGGGGGCGCGGCTGCCGGATTATTGTGTGCTGGGCGCGGGGGCGGTGCTGCCCCACCCCGTCGCGGAGAAGCACACGCTCTACGCAGGCGTGCCGGCGCGCGCGGTGAAGAAACTGCCAGCGGAGTGGAATTATTTTACGCGGGCAAAGGGGTTTGTGGAGTGAATGAGCTATGGATTCTTTCGTCCCTACAGGACTTTTTCCCATAAATTTACTTATTCCCAGCGCTTAAGCGCTGGGCTATTTTCTATCGTCCCTGCGGGACTTATTGGAGTAATCTTTCATAGCGACCTCGACCATGCTTAAAAAAACCACTACTGACGCACAAAAGATTCTCGCCCAGATGACGGGGAAGAGCAAGACACGCCAGCGCCAGTTTGAGGAAGAATTGGCCAACCGCGAAGTCGCGAGCAAAATCTACCAACTGCGCGAACGGGCCAATCTCTCCCAGGCCGAATTGGCGCGGCGCGTGGGCACGACCCAATCGGTGATCTCCCGGCTGGAGGACGCCGACTACGACGGCCACTCGCTCGCCATGCTCAACCGCATCGCCGCCGCGGTGGAACGTCGCGTGGAAATCCGCTTCGTGCCGCGCAAACGGCAGTTGCAGACGGTATAGCATTTTGCACGATTTTTTCATGCGGATTTTAAAAACGGTGCATTCGCTCGACCCGGCCGGGGGTGGAGTGGCCACGGCGGTGGAGGCGCTGACGCGGGCGGAGGTGGCGTTGGGGCACCAGGTGGAGGTGGCGTGCCTGGATGAGCCGGGGTCGCCGTGGTTGGCGGGGCGGGGTTATCCGGTGCATGCGTTTGGGCCGAAGATTTTTCGCGGGTATGGGTGGTGTCCAGCGTTTGCGCGCTGGGTGAAGGAAAATGCGCGGCGGTTTGATGTGCTGACGGTGGAGGGTATGTGGCAATTCCACGGGCCGGTGGTGCGCGCGGCGGCGCGGGGCGCAGGGGTGCCGTATGTGGTGTATCCGCACGGGATGCTGGATCCGTGGTTCGAGCGGGCGTATCCGCGCAAGCACTTGAAGAAGGTGATTTACTGGAAGCTCGGCGGGCACAAAATTTTGCGCGACGCGCGGGCGGTGGCCTTCACGACGGAGGAGGAAATGCGGCTCGCGCAAAATTCATTTTTGCCGTGGGCGGCGCGGAGTGTGATTTCGCCGCTAGGGGTGGAGCTACCGGGGGGAAGTCCGGCGGTGCGGGCGATCAAGTGGAAAGAAAAATTTCCAGCGCTGGCGGGAAGAAAATTTCTGCTGTATCTTGGGCGGGTGGATCCGAAGAAAGGCGTGGATTTGCTGATCGAGGCGTTTGCGAAAGCGCGGGCGGTCGGCCTGATGTTGGTGCTGGCAGGGCCGGAGGGTCGGCCGGAGTTTTCGGCGCGGTGCCGCGACTTGATGAAGCAATTCAACCTGCGCGAGGGGGTAGAAGTATTGTGGACGGGGCTGCTTGACCAGGATTTGAAATGGGCGGCGCTGGAGGCGGCGGATGCGCTGGTGTTGCCATCGCACCAGGAAAATTTTGGCTATGTGGTGGCGGAGGCGCTGGCGGCGGGCACGCCGGTGCTGATTTCGAACAAGGTGAATCTGTGGCGCGAAGTCGTGGAGGACGGGGCGGGGTTGGCGGCGGAGGACAATGCGGCGGGGACGCGGGAATTGCTCACGCGGCACGCGCTGTGGACGGAGGCGGATCGGGCGGAATTTTCGGCGGCGGCGCGGGCGTGTTTTGCGCGGCGTTTTCAAATTGAGGCGGCGGCGCGGCGGCAAATTGAAGTGCTGGGAGGCGCGGGATGAAACCGATGCGCATCACGATTGTTCAGGGGGCGTTTTTTCCGGTACCGACGCTGCGGGGCGGCGCGGTGGAGAAGTATTGGCTGGCGCTGGGGCGAGAATTTGCGCGACGCGGGCACGCGGTCACGCATATTTCGCGGCGCTGCGACGGGCTGCCGGAGCGCGAGGAAATTGACGGTGTGAAGCATGTGCGGGTGCCAGGATTCGACCAGCCGGGTGGGTCGTTGAAACTCAAGTGGCGGGATTTGATTTATTCGCGACGGGCGGCGCGGGTGCTGCCGGCGGCGGACATTTTGGTCACGAACACGTTTTGGTTGCCGCTGCTGGCGATCGATTCGTCGCGCGGGTTGCGTTACGTGCATGTGGCGCGGTTTCCGAAGGGGCAGTTTCGTTTTTATACGAAGGCGGCGCGGATCCAGTGCGTGTCGGAAGTGGTGTCCGCGGGCGTGCGCGAACAGTGTCCGGCGCTGGCGGGGCGGGTGCGGACGCTGCCGAGCCCGCTGCCGGACGGGGCGTGGGAAAGTGCGCCCTTGGCGGACGCGGCGCGGGAGCCGCTGGTTTTCTTCGCGGGGCGGATTCATCCGGAAAAAGGACTGGATATATTGGCGGACGCGTGGGCGCGGCCGGAGGCGCGAAAAGCCTTGGCGGGTTGGCAATTGGTGCTGGCGGGGCCGTGGAAGGTGGAACATGGGGGCGGCGGCGAGGCGTATCGCGCGAAGTTGGAGGCGATTTTGGCGCCGGTGCGCGAGTCGGTGGAGTGGACGGGGCCGTTGTTTGGCGCGGACACGGCGAAGCTGCATGCGTTGAACCGGCGGGCGCGGTTGTTTGTGTATCCGTCAGTCGCGGACAAGGGCGAAGCGCTGCCCCTAGCGCCGCTGGAGGCGATGGCGGGAGGGGCGACAGGAGTGGTTTCCGATTTGCGGTGTTTTGACGATTACTTGCACGACGGCGAAAATGGCCTCGTCTTTGACCACCGCGCGCCCGATGCTGGGGCGCGGCTGGCCGCGGCGCTCGGGGCGCTGGCGGGTGACTCGGCGCGGCGGGCGCGACTGGCGGCGGCGGCGTGGGCCACGGCCGGACATTTCCGCGTGGAAGAAGTTGCCACCCGCTACCTGAATGATTTTGAGTCTCTGCTGAGCCAAGCCACCCCATGAAAGCCCCCCGACACACTTACGCGCAAGCGACGCCCTACGATACGCCATGGACGGGGTCGGAGCGCGTGCGCACGCAGTTGTGGGAATGGTGCTGGACGGTGTTTTGCCGGTGGACGCCGAAGCCGGCGAACGCGTGGCGGCTGCTATGGCTGCGGGTGTTTGGCGCGAAATTGACGGGCCACCCGTTCGTGCATCCGCGCGCACGGGTGACGCATCCGTGGAATTTGACGATGCTGGATCGCGCGTGCCTGGGCGACCGGGCGCACGCCTATGCGCTGGGACAAATCGAATTGCGCGAAGGCTGCACGGTCGCGCAGGAGGCCTATCTTTGCACGGGGACGCATGATTTTTCCTCGCCGACGCTGGCGTTGCAAACCGCGCCGATTGTGATCGGGCCGCAGGCCTTCGTGGGTTTGCGCGCAATCGTGCTGCCGGGCGTGACAGTCGGCCGGGGCGCGGTGGTGGGGGCGGGGGCGGTGGTCACGAATAATGTGGCGGAAGACGCGAAAGTGGCCGGCAACCCGGCGCGCCCCCTACCCTGACGGCCCATCCATGAACGCGCCCGCCCAACCCGTGCCAGTATCGGTGCTCATTCCGGTGAAGAATGAGGCGGCAAACCTGTCGCGCTGCCTGGCATCGGTGGCGTGGGCGGCGGAGGTGTTCGTGGTGGATTCGCAGAGCGCGGACGGCACGGCGTTGATCGCGGAGCGGCTGGGCGCGAAAGTGGTGCAGTTTGAATACCACGGTGGGTGGCCGAAGAAAAAAGAGTGGTCGCTGCGCCAATTGCCGTTTGCGAACGAGTGGGTGCTACTGCTGGACGCGGATGAAGTGATGCCGGCGGGCGCGGCGGAGGAGATTCGCGCGCTGGTGGCGAATCCGGCGGGGCCGGCGGGTTATTGGATCAATCGGCGGTTTTTTTTCCTGGGCCAGTGGCTGCGGCACGCGTATTTTCCGAACTGGAATTTGCGGCTGGTGCGGCACAAGCTCGCGCGGTTTGAGCGGCTGGCCGAGGGCGACACGCAGAGCGGCGACAACGAAGTGCACGAGCATCTGCTGGTGGAGGGCGAAACCGGGCGGATGGTGTCGCTCATGGACCACTATGCGTTTCCGACGGTGGCGGCGTTTGTGGAGAAGCACAACCGCTACTCGAATTGGGAGGCGGCGGTGGCGCGGCAAACGGGCGGGGCACACCGCGCAGCGGAATTGCAAAAAGGCAACGTGGGCTGGCGGCGGAGGCTGAAGGGTTGGGCGCGGAGGTTGCCGTGCCGGCCGACGCTGCGTTTTATATATGTGTATGTCTGGCAGGGCGGATTTCTGGACGGGCGCGCGGGGTGGTATTTCGCGCGGCTGCACGCGTATTATGAGTTTTTGACGGTGGTGAAGACGTATGAGCTGCGGCGGGAGGAGGAGGCCGCCCGTCGAGAAAAAAGCCCATGAGGTTGCCCAACAACCATCTGGCAGTCATTGCCCAATCCAAGTTGGTCGATTATATACTCAACCCGGCGCATCCTGATAATGGTGGCAAGGCGGAATGCTTTCTGGTGTTGGGTTTCACCTTGGCGAATTGGGAACAATTGGCGGCAGCCCTCCGCCGATTAGCTGTAGAAACGGAGGCAACGGATCTAGTTGAATCGCCCTACGGCACCAAGTATGTCCTTGACGGTTGGTTGATTGGCCAAGAGAATGGCCGGGTAATGGTTCGCACAGTTTGGATTGTTGATATTGGGGCACATTTTCCGCGTTTGGTGACTGCCTACCCCATATAGAAATAATGATCAAAGAACACGAGCGGGTGGTGTTAAAGGCTCCGTTGCCGAACTCTGGCTTGGAGATCGGCGACGTGGGCACGGTGGTGCATATTTACCCGGAGGCAAAGGCATACGAAGTGGAGTTTGTGGCGCTGGACGGGCATACTGCGGCCGTGGTGACGCTGGAGGCTGGTCAGGTTCGACCAGTGTCCGCGCGAGAAATTGTGCATGCGCGTGAATTAGCGAAGGTCTGACAGAAATAGCTTACGCCCATTTTTTTATTTTTCACGCCCCGACCGGGATTCCGGCGGGGCGTGTTTGTTGCTCAAGGGCGAGGTGCGCGCCGTTGTCGTTTTGAGTTGTCGCGCGCGGGGGCGGGGCTTAGTTTGCCGGGCTTGCGCCCATTCTTTTTGCCTATGAAAAACTTTTGTGTGTGGTTGGTTGCCCTGTGCGCGCTGGCCGGTTTCTCCGGCTGCGCGGGTTTGCCCTCGGCGCCGGTCGCGCGGCCGCGACCGGTGGAGGACACTTACTTCGGCACGACGGTGACCGACCCGTTTCGTTATTTGGAGAATGTGAAGACGGACCCGGAGGTACAGGCGTGGTTCAAGGGCCAGGCGAGCCACGCGCGCGCGGTGCTGGATCGGATTCCGGGGCGGGAACCGCTGTTTGAGGATTTGCAGCGGCTGTCGAATGCCGCGCCGAACCGGGTGACGGATGTGACTTTGGCGCCGGGGCGGATTTTTTACGAGGGGCGCAAGCCGGGCGAGAACCAGTTCAAGCTCTACACGCGCACAGGCTGGGAAGCGCCGGAGACACTGCTGCTGGATCCGGACACGCTCAAGGGCGCGGACGGCGCGCCGGTGGCGATCAATTTTTTCGCGCCGTCGCCGAATGGGAAGTATGTGGCGGTGGGGGTGTCGCACGGCGGGTCGGAGAACGCGACGATCCGCGTGCTGGAAGTGGCGACGGGCAAGGATCTCGGGCTGGCGATTGCCGAAGCGCGGTTTGGCTACGTGGGCTGGCGGGATGACGAGAGCGGCTTCTATTATAATCAGCTCAAGGAGCGTCCGGCGAACGCGGATCCGACTTTGCTGTATCAGGACAGCCAGATTCGCTACCATGCGCTAGGCTCGGACGTGGCGAAAGACCCGTTCATCTTTGGCACGGCGGCGCCGGGCGCGCCGAAAATTGCGCCGGAGAAAATTCCCATGCTGGGGTTGGAATACGGCGATGCGCATGTGTATGGGGTCGTGGTGGACGGGGTGGAGCCGGAAATCACGGTCTATGTGACAACTTACGCGGCGTTGGACGCGGGCAGGCCGCAGTGGAAGCTGTTGTTCAATTTGGACGAGGAAATCACGCAGTTTGTCGCGCATGGTGACGACCTTTACTTTTTGACGCACAAGAATGCACAACGCTACAAGTTGCTGCACACCAAAGTGAGCGCGCCGAATTTCGCGCAGGCCGACGAAGTCATCGGGCCGGGCGAGCCGGTGATTGAGGGCATGGCCGAGGCGCGGGACGCGATTTATGTGACGCTGCTCGATGGCGGCATTGAGCGCGTGCAGCGCGTGGCGTACACCCTGCGGGCGAAGCCGCAGGAAATCGACCTGCCGCTGAAGGGCAGCGCGAGCGATCTGGCGACAAACATCCGGCTGGATGGCGCGGCGATGCGTCTGGCCGCTTGGACGGATGTGGGCGGTTATTACTTCTACAATCCGGATGAAAATCGGACCACGGACACGCATTTGCAGCCGCGCGGGCCGTATGACCAGCCGGGCGATTTGGTGGCCGAGGAAGTGCGCGTGCGCGCGGCGGACGGGGTGATGATCCCGCTTTCGATCATTCATAAAAAAGGCCTCGTGCTGGATGGGACGAATCCCTGCTGGCTGGAGGCCTATGGCTCCTATGGCAGCGAGGAAACGCCGTTTTTCACCCCGACATACCTGCCGTGGTATCAGCATGGGGGAATCTACGCGATGGCGCATGTGCGCGGGGGCGGGGCGTTTGGCGAGGAGTGGCATCTGGCCGGGCAGAAGCTGAAGAAACCGAACACCTGGCGGGATATGATTGCGTGCGCGCAGTGGCTGATTGACCAGCATTACACGTCGACGCCGAAGCTCGGCATTAACGGCGGAAGCGCGGGGGGCATCACCGTCGGGCGCGCGATGACGGAGCGGCCGGATTTGTTCGGGGCGGTGGTGGGCGACGTGGGGATGTTCAACGCGGTGCGGGCGGAAACGGATTCGAATGGCGTGCCGAATATTTCTGAATTCGGCACGGTGACGGACCCGGATGGGTTTCGCGGCTTGTATGAAATGGATGCCTACCTGCACGTGCGGGACGGGGTGAAATATCCCCCCACCCTGCTGACCACGGGCATCAACGACCCGCGCGTGCCGCCGTGGATGCCGGGGAAATTCGCCGCGCGGTTGCAGGCGGCGGGCGCGCCGCTGGTGCTCTTGCGCGTGGATTACGAGGCGGGCCACGGCATCGGCTCGACGCGGCAGCAGGTGCTGGCGGAATACGCGGACACGATGGCATTTTATCTGTGGCAATTTGGCGTGCCGGGCTTCCAACCCTCGCCGTAGGCGCAACCGCGGATGGTTTTATCCATAAATTCGAGGCACTATTTATTTTATGAAGATCACCGAAGTGCAGGGGATTTTGCTTTCCAGCCCGCTGGCGCAGCCGCTGCGCCTGCCGTTTTACAACGGGGAGCGCACGATCTTAAAACGGGATGCAATGTTAATCCGAGTCAAGGCGGACAACGGGCTGACGGGCTACGCGCCCGGGCCGGCGCATGAGCGGGCGGCGAAGGAAATCAGCGGGACCATTTGGCCGTTTCTGCTAGGGCGGGATCCGCGGCAGTGGGCGACGTTGAATTTCAAGGGTGACTTGGAAATCACCAAGACGTATCGCGCCGTGGAGATTGCGCTGATGGATTTGGCGGCGAAGGACGCGGGGTGCCCGATTTCGGAGTTAATCGGCGGGCGCAAGCGCGACCGCATCAAGCTGTATGGCAGCGCGGGGATGTATCAGCCGCCGGCGCGGTATGCGGAGGAGGCGGCGGCCATCGCCGGGATGGGTTTCCCGGCGTATAAAATGCGCCCGGCGCTCGGCCCGGAGCAGGATTTGGAAACGGTGCGGCTCATGCGCCAGGCGACGGGGCCGAAGTTTGGCCTGATGATTGACGCGCACAGTTGGTGGCGGATGGGCGACAAGAATTATTCGGCGGAGACGGTGACGCAACTGGCGCGCGCGATGGCGCCGTATAAACCGACGTGGCTGGAGGAGCCGCTGCCGCCGGACGACCACGCGGCCTACCGCAAGTTGCGCGCAGAGAAACTGGTGCCCATCGCGACGGGCGAGCACGAGCAGGAGGAGGAGGGCTTCACCGATTTGATGGAGACGAAGGCGGCGGACTACATCCAGATGGACGTGTGCTGCCAGGGTGGATTTGCGATGGGGCAGCGCGTTTTCGCCGGTGTGGCGAAGCATGGGCTGCGGTTTGCGTTCCATAGCTGGGGGACATTGCTTGAGGTCATCGCGGCGGCGCAACTGGGGATTTGCTCGCCGGAAAATGTGGTCGAATGGCTCGAATATCCCTGCCATGCGAACAGCGGTCGCCCGGGGATGTATCCCTTCCCGCTGGCCGACGAAATTTTGCGCGCGCCGTTGCAGATTGAAAACGGCTATCTGGTGGTGCCGAAGACGCCGGGCCTGGGCGTGGAGGTGGACGAGCGGGTGATTGAAAAATATCCGTTCATTCCCGGACCGTGGTCGTTTTTCAAAATCAATTCGCCGTATGAGACGGTGGCCGTGACGGGCGACCACAGCGTGAAGTGGGTCGAGGCGGAGGCGAAGTGACGTCCGAAGTCTTGGCAAAACAAAGCCAGGATGCCCGAGGGGGCACCCTGGCTGGCGCCGGCCACAAACAGACTTACAGATTGTAGACCACGCTGCCGAGGGCGGAGTTCGAGACGGAGATCTGCGTCGTGGTGGGGCCGATGGAAATGCTGGCGTAGCTCTCGCCGATGACGGGCACGAGATTATGGATGTAATTGTCCGTGGTGGTGCCGACCAAGTCGGTGTAAGCAGCCTGGGTGGCGCCCTTTTCAAGCATATACTCCTGGGAGGCGGTGGCGAGCTGGCGCAGGTTGTTGGTCACGGCCTTGACGCGGGACTGCATGCGCACCTTGGCGAAGGCGGGCACGGCCATGGAGGCGAGGAGGCCAATGATGACCACGACGATCATAATCTCCACCAAGGTGAAGCCGTGGCGCGGCTGGCGGTGGCGGAGGGCGGAAGCTTCCCGGCGGGAAGCGCGAGGCTGGACTTGGGTGGCAGTGCTGGACTGGAGGGAGGCATTCATGGCGGCTGGGTGTTTAAGGATTATGTTTTGAGTGAGTTATCAGGCAGAAGACTGGGCATAATAGCCCAGAGTCGGCCGCCGCCCCATCGGGTAAACCCTGTATTTCCAACGGTGGAAATTACGGACGCTGCAGAGCGCCGTCCCTATCCCTTTCAGTCAAGATTAGCGGGGGTAATTGCCGGCCGTCAGGGCATTTGCACGAGGTAGATTTTCGTGGGGTCGTCGTCACCGAGGTGGGTGGCGGGGAGGCGGGCGTAGTCGAGGTAGGCGGGCGGGTCGAAGGGCGGAAGGTGGCGGAGGCGGCGGGCTTCGCTCATGTTGACGTAGAGGAGGCGGTCGAGCATGACGGGGTTGGGGCTCATCAGCAGTTGGGACTGGGACTCGGTGTAGAGGGAATTGAAACTGGGGCCGCCGATGAACTGGAAATGCTCGAGGGAGAGAATGGTAAGCACCCAGCCGCGCACAAGTTCGGGGACGGCGGCCATGTCGGCAACGGCGCGGGCACCGGTCGAGGGGTTGTCGATAAAGCGGTTGGTGTTGCTGGCGGCGAGGAGGGAGGCGTTGACGAGCGCGCCTTCGAGGCCGAAATCGCCGACTTCGATGCCGACGGGGAGGTTGATCCAGAAATCCACATCGAGCAGGAGGGGCACCGGCAGGAGAGACCAGCGGGGGTTGGGCGTGAAGGACCAGGCGTAGGTTTTCTGGTCGTTCGTCTGCTGGCCCGCGTCGGCGGCGGGGAGATTGCTTTCGTAATTATATTTGAGGCTGTAATAGCGGCCGCGTTCGAGGGCGATGACTTGCACGCCGGCGAAGGTGCCCTCGCCGGAGGGCGCGTTGAGCGGAAGGAGGCCGGCTTGGTGGAGGCGTTCCTCGTTCTGGTCGACGATGAAAAGCTCGTCGGGTTTGAAACCGCGCGCTTCGAGGGCGGAGATAAGGGCGCGCACGAGGGCGAGCGGGGTCGACAGGCCCGGGGTGTTCGTCATCACTTTCAGGCCGGCACGGCGCTTGGGGCCGGGTTCAAGTTTGCGGCCGAGACGGCGTTCGTAGTCGGCCAGCAGGGCCTCGACGGCGGCCTGGTAGGTGTTCCCGGAAAAATCCGGGAGTTGATAAACCCAGAGCCAGGAGTGCGGGTCGCGGGGGTCGGGCAGCAGCGTGGAAGGAGACGGTGCGCGGGTGGCGAGGCGGAAGCCGGAAGATTGAGGCGGTGGATCAGGAAAAGCGGGTTTAAAGGCGGGCGGGGGCAGGGTTTGCGCGGCCACGCGACCGCAGACCAAAGCCCAGAGCAAAATGGCAATCCGGCGTCGCATGGCGATTCCGCGCGTCAGGACTGGTTCGCGTTCGGGTAGCTGCCGAGCCACTTGACGAACGGACACTCCCGGCGCAGCGCGGTGACGGCTTCCTGGATCACGGGGTCTTCCCAATGGCCGAGGCAATCGATGAAGAAATAATAATGCCAGACCTTCTGACGGCTGGGGCGCGATTCAATTTTGGAAAGGTTGACGCCGCGGGCACTGAAGGGTTCGAGCGCGCGGAGGAGCGCGCCGGGCTGGTCGTGCAGGGAAAAGACAAGGCTGGTTTTGTCGCGCCCGGCACCGAGGGGCGGCGAGACGTTGGGGCCGAGGACGAGGAAGCGCGTGACGTTGTCGGCGCGATCCTGGATGCCGGCGGCGACGACGGGGACGCCGTAGAGTTCGGCGGCGAGGCGGCTGGCCACGGCGGCGGCACCGGGGGTTTCGCGCGCGCGGCGAACGGCCTCGGCGGTGCTGTCGAGGGCGGAGGCGGTGGCGGCGGGCAGGTTGCGGCGCAGCCATTCACGGCACTGGCCGAGGGCCTGGTCGCGGGAGAAAACGGTTTTGATTTTCTCGAGCGGCTCGTTGGAAATGAGGCAGTGCTCAATGGGGAGGAAGACCTGCGCGACGATTTTCAATTCGGTCTCGACGAGCATGTCGAGCGAGTGGAAGACGGCACCTTCGGTGGAGTTTTCGATGGGGACGACGCCGTGGTCGGCCTCGCCGCGTTCGACGGCGGTGAAGACATCGGGGATGGTGGCGCAGGGCTGAAAGTAGAGGCTGGAGCCGAAATTTTTGAGGGCGGCTTGGTGGGTGAAGGTCGCTTCGGGGCCGAGGTAGGCGATGCGGAGTTCCTTTTGGAGCGCAAGGGAGGCGGAGATGATTTCGCGGTAAACGGCCTTGAGGGCGGTGGGGGTGAGCGGGCCGGGGTTGGCGGCGAGAAGGCGTTCGAAGACGGCTTCCTCGCGGCTGGGGACATAGGCGTGCGCGCCCTGCTTTTGCTTGGCGCGGCCGACCTCGCCGGCGAGGCGCACGCGCGCGTTGAGACGCTCGATGATTTCGAGGTCCACCGCGTCGATCTGCTTGCGCAAGGAGTCGAGGTCCATGGGGGAAAAAGGAGAATTAAGAAGTAAGAATTATGAATTAAGAAGTCGGAAGCTAGAAGCCAGAAGTCAGAAGCAAGAAGTCGGGAATTGAGGCATCAAGGCCATTTTTTCTCTTAAAAGATTATGTGTTTGGGTGTTGGGCTTTGAAGAAATTGTCAGGAAATTGATTTCTTAATTCTTAATTCATACTTCTTAATTCTTCATTCATCCGGCCACCGGCGGGCTGGTGTTGGCGGCGGATTCCGCTTCCTCGACGGGGAGGCCGACGTCGGCGTCGGAGAGGAGGTCGGGCTGGGTTTCCGGCTCGATGGCGCGGCGGATCCATTCGTTGAGCTGGGCGGGCGAGACGACGTCGGTGGCGGGGAGTTCTTCGAGGGAGCGGATGCCGCAGAATTCGAGGAATTTGGGGGTGGTGGCGTATTGGATGGGGCGGCCGGGCAGGTCGGCGCGGCCGGAGACGTAAACGAGTTCGAGTTCCAGGAGGCGGTTGAGGGCGCTGTCGGTGGCGACGCCGCGGACGGCTTCGATTTCGGCGCGGGTGACGGGCTGGCGGTAGGCGATGAGGGCAAGAGTTTCGAGGGCGGCTTGCGAGAGGCGGAGGGGCTTGGGGGCGTCGCGCAGGAGGCGGACCCAGTCGGCGTATTCGGGAGCGACGGTGAGGCGGAAGCCGTTGGGGCCTTGGATGAGGCGGGCGATGTCGCCGGAGGCTTCGAGGTCGAGGGCAATGGCGTCCATGGCCTCGCGGATTTGGGTGGCGGTGAGGAGCGTGGGCACCTCGGCCATCAAGCCCTGCATGACCTCCTGACCAGCGGGAGAAAGCGGCTCGGGAACGTCAGTGGTTACAGGCCAGACGGGGGCGGAAGGGGCGGCAATGGTGAGGGCGGCGGGCGCGGCTTCGACGCTCTCGGCGGGGTCAGCGACGGGGGAGGTGATTTCCTCGTGGTAGCGGGTGATGACCTCCTGAATGTCCTTAATGGACAGCGGCTCGGAGGTGGAGAGCAGCATCGCGCGGAGGATTTTCTTGAGGTTGAATTCCATGGGTGGAGACGCGGGAGCGGAAAGTGGCGGGGGCAAAATCGTGGCGCAATCCCGGCGCGTGGCGCAACACTCAAATTTGCCGAAGAGAGAGTCGCCAGTCTTGCGCTCGGCGGGGAAATCGTTTTAGTTGCTCCTTCCCATGCCTACAACCCCTCCTGCAATGCGCGCCTATTCCTCCGTGGTGGTGGATGGCAACGACCGCGCACCGAACCGTTCAATGCTGCGCACCGTCGGCTTTAAAGACGGCGATTTCAAGAAGCCCATCGTGGGCGTGGCGTCGACGTGGGCGATGGTGACGCCATGCAACATGCATATTGACGGGCTGGCGCGCGAGGCGGCGGACGGGGCCGAGGCCGCGGGGGCGAAGCCGATTATTTTCGGAACGATCACGGTGTCGGACGGGATTTCGATGGGGACGCCGGGGATGCGGTATTCGCTGGTGTCGCGCGAGGTGATTGCGGATTCCATCGAGACGGTGGCGGGGGCGGAAGGGTTTGACGGGCTGGTGGCCATCGGCGGTTGCGACAAGAACATGCCGGGGTGCGTGATGGCGATGGCGCGGCTGAACCGGCCGTCGGTGTTTGTGTATGGCGGGACGATTTTGCCGGGGATTTACCGGGAGAAGCCGGTGGACATCGTAAGCGTGTTCGAGGCGGTGGGCCAGCACGCGGCGGGGAAAATCAACGAGAAGGAGTTACACGACATCGAGAGTTGCGCGATTCCCGGGCCGGGGTCGTGCGGGGGGATGTATACGGCGAACACCATGGCGTCGGCGATTGAGGCGCTGGGGATGAGTCTGCCGAACAGTTCGGCGCAACTGGCGGTGTCGAAGGACAAGATCGCGGATTGCCAGCGGTCCGGAGCGGCGGTGATGAATTTGCTGAAGCTGGGTTTGCGCCCGCGCGACATCATGACGAAGAAGGCGTTTGAAAACGCGATCGTGGTGGTGATTGCGCTCGGCGGCTCGACCAACGCGGTGCTGCATCTGCTCGCCATGGCGCACGCGGCGAACGTGAAGCTGGGGCTGGATGATTTTTCGCGCATCGGGAAAAAGGCGCCGGTGCTGGCGGACTTGAAGCCAAGCGGCAAATACAACATGGCGCATTTTTCGCGCATCGGCGGCCTGACGCCGCTGCTGAAGATGCTGCTCGATGCGGGGCTGCTGCACGGCGACGTGAAGACGGTGACGGGCCGGACGATGCGGGAGAATCTGGAAGGCGTAGGCCCCTACCCCGCCGGCCAGGATGTGGTTTACCCGCTGGATCGCCCGCTGAAACGCGACAGCCATTTGCGCATCCTCTATGGGAATCTCGCGCCGCAGGGCGCAGTGGCGAAAATTTCCGGCAAGGAAGGTCAGAAATTTTCCGGGACGGCGATTATTTATGAGTCGGAGGAGAAGGCGCTGGCGGGGATTCTCGCCGGGCAGGTGAAGGCGGGGCAGGTGATTGTGGTGCGCAATGAAGGGCCGGTGGGCGGCCCGGGCATGCGCGAAATGCTGGCGCCGACTTCCGCGGTGATGGGCAAGGGGCTGGGCAAGGACGTGGCGCTGATTACCGACGGGCGTTTTTCCGGCGGGAGCCACGGGTTTGTGGTCGGGCACATCACGCCGGAGGCGGCAGTGGGCGGGCCGCTGGCGGTGGTGCGCAAAGGCGACCCCATCACCATTGACGCGGACACGAGTGAAATCAATTTGGGGATTTCTCCGGCGCAATTGAAGGCGCGTTTGCGCGCGTGGAAAAAACCCAAGCCCCGCGAAACGCGCGGCGTGCTGGCGAAGTATGCGAAGCTGGTGTCGAACGCCTCGCGCGGCGCGGTAACGGATGCCGATTTGTTTTGAGGCGGCGCGCACCAGGGCATGAAAAGCCCAGCAGGGGCGGCCCCCGCCGAGCGGTTTAACTGGCTAAATAAGAAATTAATATTTTTTAGTTTGCGAGGCTCGGCGCCTGGAGTTTAATAAAGGGTTTGCCGGGAGAAACCTGGTGGCGCACCATGCAAATTCGCGGGAACGGTCGGCGCGCCGCACGCTTTTCATGAAAACCCATCACAAGCCGACGGTCGTGAGTTGGTGCAATGCCGAATACCGGCATCTGGCCGACGGCCTGCGTTCGGATTGTGATAGATTAGGTTATGTTTTTCATCTTTATGAGATAGAGTCCCATTACGCCAGCCTGGTGGAGGCCTGGTGCAACCATCCGCGGATCATCCGGCGCGGGGTGTTGGATCACGGGCTGATTCTCTTTCTGGATGTCGAGTGCCGGATGGTCCGGCCCCTGCCGGCGCATTGGCAGGCACCGCTGGCGGCGGTGAGAAAGCCGGCCCAACCCTTTTGGATCACCTTCAACACAGGCACGGTGATGGCGGATGAATCGTCCCTGCCGTGGCTGGACGCGTGGATTCGAATTATCGAACGGTGGGACATGAAGAGTCTGCCGTCCGAGGCCTACATCCTGTGGCCGAACGACGTGTGCGACGAACTGGCCTTTCATGCGGCGGTCGCGGCCTTGGGGGTGGAGGTGCAGCGGGTGGAATTGGAATACAAGGATCGGTCGAGTCCGGCGGAGGTGGTGCGCGGGCTGTGGAAAAATGAACACACGATCATCCAGCACCCCACGCTGCACCATTGGCCCAAGGTCACGGACCCGGAGGAAGCCAAAAAGCTGTTTGTCCAGAATTACGCGGGGCTGCCGGAGGAGGCGGAAGCGGTGTTTTCCGTCAAACAAGGCATCGTCCAGCGCCATGGATGGACTTTTGACACGGACCAGCAACTTTATGCGCCGACGGAGCTTTTTCAAAACAATGCGAGGGCTTGGAAGGAGCGGAAGGTCCAGTTAACCTCCGCGCAATATTGAACCGGCCCATGGCTCCTCCATCGTCGAATCCCCCGGCCGCACGGCCCACGGCCGGAGCGATTGCCGCCGCGGGGTTGGTGCATGGCTTTACGGCGTTTGGCGCCTGCCTGGGGCTGCTGGCGGTCTGCGCGATTCAGGCCGGCAATTTTTATCAAGCCATGGTCTGGCTGTCCTGCGCCTATTTCATCGATATCATTGATGGAACTCTGGCGCGGGCGGCGAAGGTGCAGGAGGTTTTGCCGAACATCGACGGGCGAATGCTTGATTATGTGATCGATTTTTTAAATATCGTGTTCATTCCAGCGTATTTTGTTTACGCCGCGGGCCTGACCCCCCGGCCCTTCGGCCTGGGGCTGGCCTGGCTGATTCTGCTGGTCTCGGCCTACCACTACGCGAACAAATCGGCCCTGACGGATGATTTCTATTTTAAAGGTTTTCCGGCGATGTGGAGCGTGGTGGTGTTTTATCTTTTTATCGGCGGCCTTTCCCAGTTCTGGAACGCCGTCATCATTGTCCTGTTCAGCGTGCTCCACTTCGTGCCGATCAAGTTTATTTATCCGACGCGCACATTGCGCCAGCGAAAGCTGACGGTGGCCCTGTCCATCGTCTGGGTGGCGGCGAACGCGTTGCTGCTGGCGGCCCATCCCGCGCGGCCGCCGTTGCTGCTGGCGATCTCGCTGGGCGTGCTCGGTTATTACGCATATATGAGCGTCACCGCCCCGCGTGAATCAAGCCGGGCGGGAAGCCTGGCGTCCTCCTGAAAACCATGAGTGCCCGCAAAAAAAGATGCGCCGTGGTGGGCGTCGGCAACATGGGGCGGGTGCGCACGGACGCGTTCATTGAAACCGGCCGGGTGGAAGTGTGCGGCGTGGCGGCCCGGCATGCCGATCGCGCCCGCCAGTTTGCGCAGACGCATGGTTGCGAAAATTATTCGGATGATTTTCGCAACTTGAAAAAATTTGATCCGGATTTTTATTTGATTGAAACCCCGCACCACGCCCAGGAAGCAATCGTACGCTGGGTGATTGGCACGGGGACCCCGGTGCTGATTGGCGGCTGCCCGGCGAGCACCGTGGAGGAGGCCCGGTGGATTTTGGCGGCGGCGGAGCAAAAAAAAGTCGTGGTCGAGGCGGGGTATGAGGCCCGCTACAAGCAATGCTGGGAGCGGACAAAAGCGATTCTGGCCAGCAATGTGCTGGGTGAAGTGGTGGCCGTTCGCGCGGTGGCGTTGTATCCGGCCTCGCCGCAAACATGGTATTATGACGAGCAACTCAGCGGGGGGATGCCGCTGACCCACATGACCTACGCGTTCATCAACTCATTGCGCTGGCTGCTGGGGAATCCCTCCCAGGTCTCGGCGTTGGCCAACCAAAAGAAGGTCCGCACGGCCCAGGCGGTGAGGGAAGAGACATGTTGCGCGAACCTGCTGTTCCCGCGGGATGTGCTGTGCACGCTGACCGCAGGCTACGTGTGCCCCGATCCGGACAATGAGGAGCATAATTGGGAATTGGTGTTTCATTGCACCAAAGGTGAGCTGATTCTCAAACCCTCCGACGCCGGGCCGGGGGGGCTGGAGGTGCGACAGGGCACAAGCCGGACGCGGCATGAATTTGCCGGCGACCGGCCGTTCGTGACCCAAGCCAATGCATTTTTGGATGCGCTGGATTTCGGGGTGCCCGGTCGAAACCCGCCCCGGGAATTTTTGGGGGACATCGTGACGGCCAGGGCGATAGTGGATTCCTGCCGCTCCCTGACCACCATCATGATTCCAGCGGAGAGTCTTCCGGAACCGGCCAAACCCATGCAGAAGAAAGCCAGACCATGAACACCCTCCCGTTGGACGAGCAAGATTTTTTTCGGATTACCGACGAAGCCGACCCTCATTGCAAACGGCGCCGGTTGATTCTGCAAGCCCATCCGGAAATCCGGAAGCTATTTGGGCCGAATCGGTGGTCGGCGCTGCTGATTGTTGTGCTGGTGGCCGCCCAAACGGGGCTGGGTGTGCTGACCATCAAGCTGCCCTGGTGGGCGGGGCTGATTCTGGCGTATGGCGTGGGCGCTTGCCTGGCCGCTTCGCTGAATGCCCTCATCCACGATGCTTCGCACGGGCTGGTGTTTAAGGATCGACCGGCCAATCGCTGGATTGCGATGCTGGCGAATTTGCCGCTGGTCTTTGTGTCGGCCGAACCGTTTCGGAGGTATCACCCGGCGCATCATTACAAGATGGGGGACTATAACCAG
>Ga0265320_10000629_pt1 | contig 27013 bp, 15 predicted proteins | sample 4827metaG_FD_202087 | JGI IMG/M metagenome (GOLD analysis project Ga0265320, IMG submission 202087) | Rhizosphere microbial communities from Carex aquatilis grown in University of Washington, Seatle, WA, United States - 4-8-27 metaG | ecosystem: Host-associated > Plants > Roots > Rhizosphere >... | reverse complement strand
CTGGCGTGAGGCGGCCGAGCACGGGTGGCACAATCCTTCAAGCCCTTACCGCGCCGCCGCACGCGCGCACGCCCTCCTCGAGCAAGCCCGCGAACACATCGCCGCGCTGATCGGCGGTCCGGCGGAGGATTATGTTTTCACGTCGGGGGCGACGGAGGCGAACAATGCGGTGTTCTCCTATTTTTCCCGCACGGCACCCGCAACCGCGCGCGTGGCGGTTTCCGCTGTCGAGCACCCATGCGTGTTGGAAGCGGCGCTGCGCTGGTTTCCCGGGCGCGTCATTGTGCTGCCGTGTGATGCCCAAGGCGTGGTCCCACCGGAATCGGTGCAAGACGCACTCAAAGGCGGCAACGTTGCGCTGGTTTCGCTCATGGCCGCCAACAATGAAACCGGCGCGCTGCAACCGTGGCGGGAATCGCTCGCGCTATGCCGATCCGCGGGCGTGCCGTTTCATTGCGACGCTGCGCAGTGGTTGGGAAAATTACCGGCGGACGGGCTGGCGGACTGCGATTTTCTCACCGGCAGCGCGCATAAATTCGGCGGCCCGAAGGGCGCGGGCTTTTTGAAAATTGCCGCCAGCCAGCATTCGTTTCACGGGCAAGTGGGCGGCGAACAGGAGCGCGGGCGCCGGGCGGGCACGGAGAATCTGCCCGGCATTTGCGCCATGGCCGCCGCGCTGCAAACCGTCATACCACGGCTGGCGGCCGAAGGGGCGGGGTGGGAGGGAGCGCGCAAACTTTTTGAAGGCGGATTGCACCGCGTGCTGCCCGGCGCGGAAATTGTGAGCCCGCACGTTCCCCGACTGTGGAACACGGTGATGTTTCTCGCCCCGCGCCATTTGAACCTGCGCTGGGTGGCCGCGCTCGACCAGCGCGGGTGCCAGGTCTCGACCGGCTCGGCCTGCGCGACGGGCCGCGCAGGCCCGTCGCACGTGCTCGCGGCGATGGGCGTGCCGGCGGACTCGGCCAAGCGGGCCTTGCGCGTTTCCGCCGGCTGGGACACGACGACGGCGGACTGGGAAGCCTTGCTCGCCGCGCTGGGCGAGGCCCGCGCCGCCCTCGACCTTGATAATTAATCGTAATTTTTTTGCATTTTATTTGACCATGTTGCTGCGGCGGCTCCACCTGCAAAATTTCCGCAACATCGCGCTCGCGCGCCTGGAGCTGGCCGGACCGCGGCAATTTTTCCTGGGGCCGAACGGGCAGGGGAAGACCAATTTCCTCGAAGCCGCGGGACTGCTCGGCGCCTTGCGCTCGTTTCGCGGGGCGCGGCCCGGCGAACTGGTGCGCCACGGCGAAACCGAGGCGCGCCTCTGGTGTGAACTGGAACACGAGCGCGATGGTGTGCTCGAGGTGGAAATCGCCCTGAAGCCGGCGCGACGCGAGGTGTTTATCCAGGGTGCCCCGTGCGCGCGGCTGGCGGATTTTCTCGGGCGCTTCCCGGTGGTGGCGCTATCCTCCCAGGATTTGCAATTGCTGCGCGGGTTGCCGCAATTGCGGCGGCGCGCGATGGATTTGCTATTGTCTTCGCAGGACGAAACCTACCTCAACGCCTTGCAGCGTTATCACGAGGCGCTCGAGGGCCGCACTGCGCTGCTGCGCCGGACGCACCCACCCTCGGCCGCGGAGCTTTCCGCGTTTGAAGCCGCGATGGCAACCGAGGCCGTCACCGTTTGCAGATTGCGTGCCGCAGCGACCCAAGCCTTGTCCGCGCACTTGCGCACGGCTTACGCCAAGCTCGCTGGCGCGGTCGTCGAAGCGCCCGATTTTACGTATCTGCCCGAAACGGACGCAACGACGCCCGAAGCCTGGCGCGCGGTGTGGGAAGACGGCCGGACCAAGGACCTGGCCTTGCATTCGACGCGGCACGGGCCGCATCGCGATAATTTTTCCTTCGAACTCGACGCGTTCGGGGCGAGAGCCTTTGCGTCCGAGGGTCAACAGCGCGGGCTCGTCGTGGCCTGGCGGCTGGCGCAAGCGGCGTGGCTGCGCGAGCGCACGGGCATCGCGCCACTCCTGCTGGCCGACGATGTCTTGGGCGAACTGGATCCCGCGCGCCGGGCGGGTTTCTGGCGCGCGGCGGCGGACACCGCGCAAGTCCTCGCGACCGGCACTTTGCCCCCGCTGTCCGAGGGCGCGCCGTGGAAAATTTGGCAGGTCAGCGCGGGCAATTTCACCCCGGCTGCGGCCCCGAACTTTGCCTGAGCCCATGCATTTTGGCATCACGTTGAGCACGCAAGGCTGGATGCTCGCCGTCCTCGGCGCGCTGTTGGTCGGCCTGAACAAGGGTGGGCTGCCCGGCATCGGCAACGTGACAGTGGCGATTTTCGCGGTGGTGTTTCCGTCGAAGGAATCGGTCGGGATTTTGCTGCCGGTGCTGATATGCGCCGACCTCGTGGCGGTGACCACGTACCGCAAACATGCGGATTGGCGGCACCTTTGGCGGTTGCTGCCGCCGGCCGCGGTGGGCGTTTTTCTCGGGTTCCTCCTCTTCAACCGCATGGACAACCGGCAAGTGCGCGTTTCCATCGGCGTGATTTTGCTTGTGCTGACGGCGTTGCATTTTCTCCGCCAAGGCTGGCTCCGCCGCGCCGGCACGCCCGCCGGCGCGGACCCGCTGCCGCACACGCGCTGGTATTCGACGTTGATCGGCCTGACGTGCGGGGTGACGACGATGCTCGCCAACGCGGCCGGCCCGATTGCCCAGATGTTTTTGCTGTCGGCGGGCCTGCCGAAGTACGCGTTCATCGGCACGGGCGCGTGGTTTTTTCTGCTCATCAATACGTTTAAAATTCCATTTCAAATCGCGGCGGGCGGGATTTCCGTCGAGAACCTGCAACTGAGCCTGCTGCTGGGCATTTGTTCCGCGAGCGCGGCGGCGGTCGCCCCGCGGCTGGTGAAGTTCATCCCGCAACGGCTGTTTGAAATCATCGTGTGGGTGGTAATCGTGTTGTCGGCGGTGAAATTGATCTTTTGAATTCACCTACTCATGGGACGTCATTCCAGTCGCGCGTTGTGGACCGCCAAGCTTTTGGGGAAACCCGTGCCGGGCGGACCGCGCGCGGCGAAGGTCTGGCCCGAGGGCATGGGGCCGAAATCGGGCGCGGCGTTTCAGGGGATCGTGCTGGGCATAGACCCCAGCTTGCGCGGCACCGGGCTCGCGCTGGTGGAATTCATTCGCGGCGAGGCGCGCCTCTTGTGCAGTCAAACCGTGAAAATGAAAAAAGAAGCGACCATGGCGGCGTGCCTGGCGGAGATTTTTCACGCGGTGGAGGGAATGCTGAAATGCGCAAGGGTTACGCACGTCGCGCTGGAGCAACCCATTTTCGTGCAGAACAATCGCATTGCGATGATCATGGGCGCGGCCCGCGGCGTAGCGATGGTGGCGGCGGCGCGGCAGGGACTTCCGGTGTTTGAATATCCGCCCAAACGGATTAAGCAGGCGGTGGTGGGCTTTGGCAGCGCGCAGAAGGAGCAACTCGCGCGCACAATGGCCCTGCATTTGCGTTTGGCCCAGGCGTTGCCCTATGACGAAGCCGATGCCGCGGCGGTGGCGCTATGCCATGCGTTTACCTGGCGGGGCGAGGTATAAAGGAAACAAAACGCGCGGGCACCTGCGACTCAGGAGCCGGAGGTATTTTTGACCAACCGGGCGGATTGGTTCTTGGCGCGTTGCTCGCGCTCGCGGCGGGCGTCCTCCCAGTCGATTTCCGGATAATGGCTGCGCGCGCATTCGGGGCAGAGGCCGTGGCTGAATTCGGCATGCGAGTGCTGGCGGACATAAACTTCAATCTGTTCCCAGCGGCCAAAATCGTCGGAGATGCGCTTGCAGTGCATGCAGATGGGCAGGATGCCGCGCAGGGTTTTGATTTCACCGAGGGCGCGTTCCAAGTTGGCGCTCAATTCCTGCTGCTGCCAGAGGGCGAGGAACTGGCGGCGCCGCCAGAGCTGCTGCTGGCGGCACATTTCGCCGCCGATGACATTGATGAGCAGGAGCGCGAGCGTGACGGAAATCGCAGTGGAGGCATCCGGCCAGGGGTTGATCCAAAAGCCCATCAGCAAGACTCCCGCCGTTAAAAACCAGGCGGTGGCCGCGCGCCAGACCAGGGGCACCGGGACAATCCAGTAAGTGAGCAACAGGGTCATCACCATGACAATCGTATAGCCGACAAAATGGGTCGGGCGCGTGGCCACCACGATGAGCATGGCGATCTTGGTGCCCATCGTCCACGTGATGACCATGCCATCGAATTTGAACGGCGTCAGGCCGCCGCGCAGGAGCCGCCATACGACGAGGGAGCCCAAAATAATCACGCCGCGCAGCGCCAGCATCCACGCCATCATGGCGGTCGGCCCGAAGAAACGGTAGTCATTCACCAAAAACGCGAGAAACGCGGCTACCACTACGCCCAGAAAAATGCGGGCGATTTTTATGCTCTCCGGCAGTTCGTGGATCCGGTAATGCCGCTCCCACACCGGGGAATGAAAAGCGCCAAACCAGCGGATCCGGTGATCGGTATCCTGCGCCAGCGCTTCCGACATTTCGACTGAAACCTCGTGAGTCAAGACCGCCACACTAACGGGTTTCTGAACTGCCGGCAAGAACGGTTAAGAGGTTCCGGCCACCCTTACCCCACCGCCTGCAATTTTTCCAGCGAGATGATAGAATTCAGTTTTTCGCGGAGGGAGACGAGTTCAGCGGTGGTGCTGGCTTCGTTGGGGCGGACGTTTTCGATGTAGAAGGTATCCAGCGCGACGCCGCGTTCGGTGGAAATGCGGGCGAAGGTGATGTCAAAGCCGTGGTCGAAAATGGCCTTGGCGAGTTGGTAGAGCAGGCCGATTTGGTCGTTGGCTTGGATCTCGATGATGGTGCGGCGCAGGGCGAGTTCGTGGTAAACGTCGATGCTCGGCGGAATGGGCGCGCGCAGGCGGTCGTTCTCGCGGAGGTAGGTGACGCGGCTGTGCTTGCGGGCCTGCTCGACGATGCCGGGAAGCAGGTCTTTGTCGTAGAGCAGGGCGTCGCGCACAGTTTCGGCAAAAACTTCGCGGCAATGTTTGTCCTGCACGAGGCCGCCACCGGGATCGCTGACGTAAAAAGTGTCGATGGCAATGTGGTCGTTGCGGGAAATGGCCTTGGTACTGAGGATGTTCACACCCGCGACAGTGAAGGCGCCCGCGAGCTTGTAGAACAAGCCCGCGCGGTCCCACGTGACGATGTTGACGACCGTGACCGACTGGTCCGCATCGTCCTGCCAGTCGATGACGGGGACGAGGGAGCCGAGGGAATCGGCCTCGGCAATGTTACCGAGCAGTTGATTGACCATGCGGAGGTGCAGGTTGACCTCGGGCATGGTGGAGTGCACGAAATACCGTTCGGGGAGGAGGTTGAAATGGGCCTCGATTTCCTCGGCGGCAATGTTGTCCTGGTTGTGTTCGAGAATCTCTTTGCGCATCGTCTGTTTGCGTTCGCGGTGCTTGGCGCGCGTCACTTCCTGGCCCTCGAGGACCTCAAGGGTGTGGGTGAAGAGGCGCGTATGCAGGATGTTTTTATAGCTGTTCCAGAGGGAAAGGGCGGTCCCCCGGGCATCGCAATACGTATGCACGTACAGGTAACGCAGCAGCTCAGGGTCTGCCACGACCTGCGCGAACATATCGGCACTGCCGGGGTCGTCCACGTCGTACCGTTGCCAGAATCGTGCCATATCGATATGATGCCTAATTATGTACAAAATTGTTTCCTGGGACTTGAGGTCAATGCCCAGGCGCGTCAGGACAGTTTTGGCCATCTCCGCCCCGCTGTTGGCATGATCCTTGATGCCGAGGCTTTTGCCGACATCATGCAAAAGCAAGATTAGGTACAACAACCACGGCGCGGAGGTCTCCCGCAACTGGTCCAAATAGGGCTTGGCCATCTCGCCATCGCCGCTGAAAACACCGTCTAACTCCTTGATGGTGTTGAGGGTATGAATATCGGCGGTGTAGCGGTGGTAGTACTCGTGCTGCACGAGGCAGGTGAGGGCGTCAAACTCGGGCAGGTACTTGCCGAGTACGCCGAGTTCGTGCATCTGGGCCAGAATGGGATAGACTTGGCCGACCTCCTGCAAAATTGCCAAAAAACTGCGGGCGGCGTGGGGGTCACGCTGAAATTCCGGGGTAATTAAATGGAGGCTGTCACGAATGAGCAACGTGAGTTCAAAATCGAGCGTGCAGCCCAATTGCTGGGCCAGGCGGAAGACCCGCAGCAAACGCACCGGGTCCTCCTCAAAGACCTTGGGATGGTCCTGCGCGAGCGTGGAGCCGGTGAGCACGAACCCGTCCTGATGCTTCTTCTTGGCCTCGCGGCGGGCGGCGATGAGGGCCTTGAAGGAAAACCGGCTGGCGGTCTCCGCCTCGCCCACGATGGCCAGGCGGCGTTCGAGCAATTGCGACAGGCGGTAAATGTGCTGGGCGTGCCGGTAGTAATCGCGCATGAACGACTCGATGCGCCGAAAAATATCCTCCTGCCGGTAGCCCAGTTCCAGGGCCACTTGCGGCTGCCTTTCCAAATCGAGCAGGTCCGTCGCATGGCTGCTGGAAAAGTGCAGTTCGTTGCGGGTGCGCAAAAGAAAATCGTAGGCGGCGGCCAGGCCGTCGCGCTCGGCCGTGCGCAAGTATTGCCGCTCGACGAGGTCGTCGAGGGTGCCGGCGTCGAGGCGGATGCGCGCCATCCACAGGATATTGTGATAATCGCGCAGGCCGCCCACGCCGTTCTTGATTTCGGGCTCCTGCAAGAAGACCGAATTGCCGTACTTGGTGCGGCGGTCGGCCTGCTCGGCCAGGCGGGCCTGGATGTATTCGCGCGGGGATTCGCTGCGGCAAAAATTGCCGTAGGCCTGGGCAAACAATTGGTACAACTCCGCCGAGCCCGTGATGAGGCGGGATTCCAGCATGGCGTTTTTCGAGGCCATTTCGGTTTTGGCCTCGGCGATGGCCTCGTCAATCGTGCGCGTGGAATGGCCGACCTTCAGGCCGAGGTCCCACAGCGGGTAAAGAATCTCCTGGGTGACGGCTTCCTGCACGGGACCCAGGATGGTGGGTTTGACCTTGCGCGGGTAAAGGAACATCACGTCGATGTCGCTGAACGGGCATAACTCGGCGCGGCCGTAACCGCCGAGAGCGGTGACACAGACCTGAATCGGCAGCGGGCCGAAAGCTTTTTCATACGCTTGGACGGCGAAGTGGAAAAGGTTCTCCAGCACGACATCCATCACCAGCGAACGCTCGTGCACGATGGTGAGGCCGGACGCCCCGGCGCGGTGCAATTGGAACAAGCGGTCGTGCTCACCCTTGAGGAACGCCTTTAACAACGGCAGGCGCTCCGGCTTCGTCAAATTCTCGCCCGGGCGCAGCAACGTCGCGGCCTGCGCGCGCAAGCGGGCGAGGATTTCGGCGGCGGGAGCGGGAAGGGCCATAAGGCGCCGCCAGAGCCCGGTCGCTAAGCAGGGTCGAACCGAGGCGGACTGGATAAAGTACCGACAGCGCCCGCCACCGGGCAATCTCCAAACTGCATGGCAGACAACCAGCCCAGCCGACCGGGCCGCATTCAATTTACCTGACGAGTCAATACGCCTTCCTTGCTTATAGCGTGGCCGCAGGCCAGCGTTCGCCGCTACTTCTGCTTGCCGCTGAACGTCGTGGTATTGGTGAGAGAGCCAAACTTTGAAACAAACGTGGCTTTAAGCGCCTTCACGGTGAAAATAAAAGTGTCGGTGTAGGTGTAGGTGCTGCTGCCCATACTGTCCTTGAGGATGACGGCAACCGTCGTCTTCGCGCTTGTTTTCTTGATGGTATAAGTGCCGGTAAGAGAATTGCTGGGCTTGCCCGTCATGGGATCCAAATAGCTGTGCGTCACCTTGCCCTTTTTGGCGAAGACGAACGTTTCCGTTGACGTGTAACTGCCCCCGGAGTATTTGCTGACAATTTTGATCTGCGTCGGCGCCGAGGTCGTGCCGGAGAGGGTGTAGGTCTGGGCGTAGGATTCAGTGTAATTGCCGGACTTCTGGGTGGCATTGCCGGTGAAGGTGGCAGCGGCGTGGGAAACAGCGGAAGCGCAAAACAGCGCGACGAGGGAAATGACCAGGCGGGCGAATTTATTCATGGCGAAAGCTTATACCGGGGTAAAGACCCGAGGGCAACATTTTTTCGGCGAAAAAGCCAAACGCAGAGCCCCGCGCCCAGCGCCATCCCAATCGCGCTCAGGCCCGGCTCCGGCACGAGATCCGCCGACCACGCAAGGCCGTAGTCCACCGTGTGCGCGTCGATAAAATTCCAGTTGTCGCCAAAGTAACTGACCCGGATGCCGTAAAAGGCCGTCGACGACACATTGAAGGTGACCTCCTCGGTGTTATTGTACTGGCTGCCGGACACCGCGACGTCGCTGAGGATGGTGTGGTCCGACGGGCTGACGTAGGTGAAGATGTACAAATCGAGATCGGCGAAACGTTGCTCGCCGGCGTCGCTGAAGTTGCCCGAGGTACCAGGATCGCGATCCACAAACCAGTTCAGCGTGGCAGTGAGATTCAACCCACCCAGCACGGTGGAATTCATGAAGTAGACATTGTCGGTGCCAAAGGCGACCTGGCCGAAATCCCAGCCAATAGTTGAAACATTGCCCTGGCTGCCGTGGGACATGCCCGGCACATCCGTAGTGCCAGCCATACCGCCATGCGCGAGATCCACGTATTGATCGAAGGCGTGATTGAGGTTCATCGCGCCAGCGCCGCTGTTGTAATCGAGGCCTTGGAAAGTGGTCAGCGTGCCGTTGCCATCCAGGAAGGAATTGTTGGTCCAGCCGGGAATCTTGTCGGCGGAATTCATGAGCACGGCCTTGATGACGCGCGGGTCGACGGCGTTGGCATTGGCGCCATAGAGAACTTTGCCCGCATTCACCACCAAGGTCGCGCCGCCGGAGACGGCCGGGGCCGCGAAGCTCGTCCCGCTCAAATCCGAAAGGACGGCATGCGGGTCGAGCGCCGGAGTGCCGAACGCCGGGGAGAAAAACAAGCCCGGAGCGTTGCCGCCCGTTTGCCCGTCATAGAGGGCCAAGCCTAAATCAGTGCCCGGTGCCACCAGATCCACCCGCACGCGAGCGCCGACCAATTCGTTGCCTGAAGTCGGCGTGGTGGCTTGCACGACGTTGTTCGGGCTGCGACTCGAAAAGTTCGCGACGGTCGAGTAGGGCGGGCTGGAAGTGGCGCTGCCGAGCGCGCCGACGGAAATACTATTATAACCCGCGGCCAGCCCGGCGACGGTGTTGTTGCCGGGGCCGTCGTTGCCCGCGGAAGCGACGCTCACGTGCAAGCTCTGCTCGATCAAGCCGTCCAAGCCGATGGTCACTTCGGTGAAACCCGCCGAGGCGGCGGCGCCCGTGTAATCCCAACTCGTGTTAATCACGTCCGTCGTATGGCCGCCGACGCCGGAAATCAGCGCGGTGTGGTACACGCTGTACACGGTCTGCTCGTCGGTGTTGAAACTGACGGAATACGCAAAGCCGCTCCAGCCGGAGGCGATGGCCCCGCTCCAAAGCGTGGCGTTGGGCGCGATGCCATTTAAAGTCGAGGGCGAAAACGTCGAGCGCCCGCCCATCATCGAAGCCACCCAGGTGGCGTGGGCGTCGTATTCGCCCGTGGCATTCGTGCCGATGATTTGCACGGTGTTGTGCTGCAAGGATTCGTGGCCGTTCCAAATCGTGCCCGCGTCCACCACCGTCTGAATCACGCCGTTGCCGGTGAAGCCCGCGTTATAAAAGCGCTGGGCGCCGACATCGACATTGACGGAAAAATTGCCGCCCGCCGTGGTCGCGATGGGCAGGTCGCCCTGAATCAGCGGATCGTCCGTCAACTGGATGACCTGGGCGCGAGCTGCCCCGCCGCCCGCCAGCAGAAGCATTAAGCCGGCAATAAGAGGACTAAAAGGCTGGGAACGGAGCCTCATGCTAAATTCAGGGTGGGGTGACGCGGACACGGGTCCGGCGGGGGAAATTGGGCCGCACTCTAACGGGTTTCTCCACAGCGGCAAGCCCAGAGCCAATCTTCCCACCCCACATTTTCCATTTTCCTTTTCGCCCCTTTGCTATACTTTCGTCCTTTCTCCCATGCCCGGAACCGACATCGCCAAAGCCTACGACCCCAGCCAGGTGGAAACCCGCTGGTATAAAACCTGGCTCGACGCCAAGGCCTTCGCCGGCGTGGCCGGCGACCCGCAGGACAAAGACAAAAAGGCCTTTTGCATTGTCATCCCGCCGCCGAATGTGACGGGCGTGCTCACGATGGGCCACGTGCTGAACAACACGATTCAGGACATCCTCGTGCGCCGCGCGCGCCAGGAGCGCAAGGCCGTCCTCTGGCTGCCCGGCACCGACCACGCCGGCCTCGCCACGCAGACGCGCGTCGAAAAGGAACTCCGCAAAGAAGGCCTCGACCGGCGCAAGCTGGGCCGCGAGAAATTTTTCCAGCGCGTCGTCGAGTGGCGCGACAAGCATGGCGGCATCATCATCGAGCAGCTCAAACGCCTCGGGTGCTCGTGCGATTGGGACCGCAACGTCCACACGCTCGACGATGATTACAGTCGCGCCGTGCTCACCGCGTTTGTAAAGCTGTACGAACGCGGCTGCATTTACCGCGGCAAGCGCATGGTGAATTGGTGCCCGGCCTCGCAGACGGCACTGTCGGACGAGGAAGTCATCCTCAAGCCGCAAAAGGGTTTCCTCTACCACATGCGGTATGAAATCGTGGAGCGTCCGGGCGAGTTTATCAAAATCGCCACGACGCGGCCGGAGACTCTGATGGGCGACACCGCCGTGGCGGTGCACCCCGACGACGAGCGTTACGCGCACTTGCGCGGCTGCCACGTGTGGCGGCCGTTTCCGCGCGCGCAGATTCCCATCGTATTCGACACCGCGGTGGAAAAGTCTTTCGGCTCCGGCGCGCTCAAAGTCACGCCCGCGCACGACAAGGTGGACTTCGAGATCGGCCTGCGCCACCAGCTCCCGATCCTCGAGGTGATTGACGCGGGCGGAAAACTCAACGCGCTCGCCGGGGAAGAGTTCAACGGCATGGAGCGATTCAAGGCCCGCAAAGTCGCCGCGGAAAAACTGCGCGAACTGGGCCTGCTCGACAAGGAAGAGCCGTATGAAAACAGCGTCGGCTTTTCCGAGCGCGCGGATGTGCCGATCGAGCCGCGCCTGTCCGAGCAGTGGTTTTTAAAGTACCCACGCCTCGAGGAAGCGAAGGCCGCCGTGGGCGACGGCATCAGCGGGCCGATCCGATTTCATCCCGCGCACTGGGCGAAGGTTTACCAAAACTGGCTGGAGAAAATCCAGGACTGGTGCATTTCGCGGCAGGTGTGGTGGGGTCACCGCATTCCGGTGTGGTACAAAAAAGGACTCGACCGCGCAAAGCTCACCGCCGCCGATTACAAAGACTCGTCGAAAGTCTGGGTGGGCGTGGACGGGCCGGCGGACCCGGACAAGTGGGAGCAGGAAGAGGACTCGCTCGACACTTGGGCGTCGTCGTGGCTATGGCCGTTCGCCACGCTCGGCTGGCCCGCGCCCGATGCAACGCAGGCCAAGGAATTAAAATTCTGGTACCCGACGAGCGATCTCGTGACGGGCCCGGACATTATTTTCTTCTGGGTGGCGCGCATGATTATCGCGGGGCTGGAGTTCATGGCGCCCGCCGCGGAACAGGGCAAGTCCCTGGAGGTGCGGAAACTGTCGCCGCTTTCGCCGCCGGTGATCGCGGAGTGCGTGCCATTTAAGAACGTCTATTTCACCGGCATCATTCGCGACAAGCAGGGGCGCAAGATGTCGAAGTCCCTCGGTAATTCGCCGGACCCGATCGACCTCATTGACAAATACGGGGCGGACGGCCTGCGCTTTGGCACGATGAGCAGCGCGCCGCAGGGCAACGATATCCTCTTCGACGAAGCCCGCGTGGAACTCGGCCGCAATTTCTGCAACAAACTCTGGAATGCGGCCCGCTTCCGCCAAATGCAGGGGCCGACGGATGAGAATGGAGATATCAAGGGTATCGTGAGTCGCATCAAACGCGAATGCCTCGATGAAGACGATTTTGGAATTCTTGACAATCTTAGCAAAACGATGGACTTGCTTGCCGGTAACTTCGCCCGTTACGAATTTAGCCAAGCCACTCAAAATCTCTACGCGTTTTTCTGGAGCCAGTACTGTGACTGGTATCTAGAGATTTCAAAAATTCGCCAAGATAGCGAAGTTGCCAAATCTCATGTTTTGGCCATCCAAGATCTTTGCTTGCGTGAATTTCTTCTAATGCTGCATCCATTTATGCCTTTTGTTTCAGAGGAGCTTTGGCATGGGTTAGGTTATGGCTCTGCAGGTACTTTCATCCAAAATGTAAAGTCTGATGCCAATGGGATGCATAGAGCGCTCACTGAATACGCGCCATTTCCATCAACTCATGACGACCACGGACCCGTACGGGCACAATTTAATTACGACACAGAGGACGCAGCAATTCTTCGTCAATTTGTGTCGGACGTGCGCGCCTTCAAAGCACGCTTCAATCTTGCTGCACGGAGGGATGTAAAGCTTACCCTAACCAAAACGACAAGGGCCGAGAGATTTCTCGCCAATCAAAACACCAAAATCCTTCATCTTTGTGCTGTTGCCGAGATTATTCTCGTGCCCGCCGATTCGGTACCCCCCGCCAGTTCAGCAACAATGCCAACCATGTTAGGCACTCTATTTATTGATCTCGCAGGCTCTGTCGACAAAGCCGCCGAAAGCGCGCGGCTGACGAAGGAGTTGGAGAAGTTGATCCAGCACATCTCAAGCCAGGAGGCGAAGCTGAGCAACGAGTCATTCACGTCGAAGGCCCCGGCGAAGGTAATCGAGGGCGCGCGGGCGCAACTGGCCGAAAATCAGGCCAAGCGGGATGAATTGCGCCGGCTACTCGCGGCTTTGGGCTGACCCGTTGAACCGCAAAGACGCAAAGGGCGCAAAGCTGGAGAAGGCAGGGCAGTGGGTCAGTTTGAGAAAAATCGCAAACCGGCCCCACTGCAGAAGGCCGTTTCATCGTGATTTTTTTCTTGGCGTTCTTAGCGTCTTTGCGGTGAATCCTCCCCATGAATTCCTTCGATCCCGCTGCCTACGGCCCCCTCGTCGCCGCGCTGCTGCGCGACGTGCCGCCCGCACCGCTGAACAAAGGCGTCCCGCGCGCGGAAGCGAAAACCGCGCTGGCCCAGCTCACCCCCAGCCAGCTTTTCGCCCTGGCCAGCCAGCCGGTGCGCGATGAAAAAATGGCCGGGCTTTGCCTCGCGGCCCTCTGGCTGCGGCACAATTATTTCGACGAGTCGCACGCCCTTTCGCAGGAAATTGAAACGCCGACCGGCAGCTTCTGGCACGCCATCCTGCATCGGCGCGAACCGGACTACGGCAATGCGCGCTACTGGTTCCGCCGGGTGGGCGCGCATCCGATTTTGCCCGACCTCGCGCCGGCGGCGGTGGCGGCGGGCTGGCCGCAAGTGGCGCGCTGGGACAATGTCGTATTTGTGGATCGCGTGGAGCAGGCGGTGCGGACGGGGATGGACAGCAAGGCGGCCATCCTCGCGCGCGCCGTGCAGCAGCGCGAGTGGGAAATCCTCTTTGATTATTCATGGCGGCAGGCACTGGGCGGCGGATAGGATTTGTTGGTTTTCGCGGGTTGACGGACTGGTTGGTCCACTCTATTAAGTGCGCCAGCTCTCCACTTATGAAAACCCTGCTCCGCTCCCTCGCCTCGCTCCTGCTCCTCACCACGTTGGCACCCCGGCCCGTTTGGGCTGTTGCCAATTACACCGTCACCGACCTCGGTGTCCTCTCCGGCGGCAACATCAGCGCCGCGTACGCCATCAACAATTCCGGCAACGTCGTCGGGTACAGCACGACGACGATGTCGGGCAATGCGCACGCCATTCTTTATGTCTCGGGCAACGACACGTTGATTGACCTCGGTTATTTGATGGACGGCGGCACGGAAGTGGATGCGGTCGCCTATGCCATCAACGATTCGGGCAACATCGTGGGTTCGTCCGAAAACTTTCTGCACGTGCATCGCGCGGTGTCCTACAGCGGTGGGGAGGCCACCGATCTCGGCTCATTAGTTCCGGCTTCCGATGCCTATGGCAGCACCGCCTTCGGGGTGACCCTCAGTGGCAATAACACGATCATCGTGGGCCGCAGCGACAATGACATCGATGCGTTTCATCACGCTTTTCGCGACATCAATGGCACCATGACGAGCCTTACGTCCGTGCTGAGCAACAGTAACAGCACCCTGGCCTACGCCATCAATGCCACGGGCACGGTCGTCGGCGAGTTTCGCTCCGGCAGCCGCACGCTGGCGTTTTCGCTGACAGGCAACACCATGACCAGCCTGGGCGCGCTCGCCTCGAACACCAGCAGCGAGGCGACGGCCATCAATGCGAGTGGCGTCGCCGTCGGCGATGGCACCACCCTGACCAGCCAGACCCATGCGTTGCGTTTCTCCGGCGGCGCGGTCACCGACTTGGGCGCGTTGGGCGACGGTACCTTTTCGCTCGGCAAAGCCATCAACGCCTCCGGACAAATTGTCGGTATCAGCCATACGACTAACAGCACCTACCACGCTTTCATTTACGACGGCGGCGCGATGCACGACTTGAACGATTTGTTGCCGCTCGACCCGGATTGGGTGCTTGAATCCGCCCAGGGCATCAATGACGCCGGCCAGATTGTCGGCTACGGCACGAATCCCGACGGCGCGGAACACGCCTATTTGCTCACGCCGATTGATGAGGCGCCGGGAGTCATCACCCAGTCTGGCGATGCCACCGTGGCGCTCAGCGCCAATGCCACCTTCACGGCCACCTTTGCGGGAGTGCCTACGCCGACGTTGCAGTGGCAGCGCAAGGCCAAGGGCGCGGGTTCGTTCGCCAATCTCACCAACACCGCCACCTATGCCGGCGTGACCACAAGCACCTTGACGGTGAAAAAAGTGACGGCCGCGATGTCCGGCGACCAATTCCAATGCTTGGCGACGAATTTCTCGGGGTCCGACACTTCCGACCCCGTGTCCTTGACAGTACTGACGCCGCCGTCGATCACGACCCAACCGAAAGCGGTCGCGGCCAAGAAGAACGCCAAAGTGCAATTCACGGTCGTGGCCGCGGGGTCCGCGACCCTGAAATACGCCTGGCAGCGCAACAGCGTGAACTTAAAGAACGGCGGCATCATCAGCGGTGTAAGCACCAAGACGCTGGTGCTGTCCAAAGTCACGGCTACCAACGCAGGCACGTACCGCGTGCTCGTCAGCAATAGCGTGGGCACGGCGACAAGCAGCGCGGTGAAGTTGACCGTCAAGTAGCCGTCCTTTCCTGCCGGGCATTTTGTGCTCGTCGGACATAAAATGCCGGCATAGAATGTCGGCTTGCTCCTGCCGCGTCCATCGTCCTATCTTTCTAAGTTCTTGATGAGCAAGAAGATAGGTCGTTGAGGCGCGGGTTGGCATGATCCGTGATAAGGAGTCGATCATGGAGTACCTCTTTTATCTTTTCGTCCTGTTTGTGCTCACGCCGGTGGCTTTTATCGCCCTGGCCCGTTCCGGCGGCGCGCAGAGCCGGATGGACTTACTTGATTTGGAACTCGCCCGTCTGCGCCAGCAACTGGAAGAGGCGAAGGCACGCGAAAAAAAGACGGCGCAGGCGGCGCAAGCCTCCGTGGCCGGAGTCGAGCGCGAAAAGGCTTCGCCGGCAAAACCGGCCTTCACCCCGACCGCGAAACCCGCGGTCTCGCCGTCTGCGGCGGATGAGGAGGCCAGAGAGCGTGACAATGACCTCCCGGTTTTTGGGGGAATTCGCGTGGAGATAGACCGGCCGCTGCCGCCTGTGCCGCCGCCCTTGCCGGCTCAAGCCCGGGCCGTGCCGCCCGCACCGGCAGTGGTTTCGCCGAGCGTGGTTCCTCCGCCGGCCAAAGTGGCCGCGCCCGTGGTTGCGGCAGCCGCAATGCCTCCAGTGCCTCCGCAACTTCCGCCGCTGCCGATGCAAATCGCGCCGATGCCGGCGGTCCCGGCCCAAGTCGCGCCGCGGCCCGCTCCTCCCGTGGTTCCTGCACCGGTCGCGCCGCCCCCAATGGCCGCCAGCACTTTGCCGCCGCCGCCCAAGATTCCGTTCGTGGAGGCAGCGCGTGCCACGGTGGCCGCCGAGCCGCCCAAGCCGGTGGAACGGAACCGGGAAGCCCGCCTCGGCGCGTGGTGGGCGACGCGCCTGGGCATTGCGTTTCTCGTCATTGCGGTGGTTTTCTTCGGGATTTATGTGAGCCAGCAGGCCCAGCCCTGGGTGCGGCTGCTGGAAGTGGGGATCCTCGCCGGATTGGTCACGGGTCTGGGCCGCTGGCTCGAGCGCAAGGCGCCTGTGTATGGTCAAGTGATATTTGCAGGTGGTTTGTCGTTGTTCTATTTTACCGCCTATGCGGCTTACGCCGTCAAGCCGATGCAAGTGGTGACGACGCTGCCGGCGGGCCTGGTGCTGCAATTCGCCGCCGTGGCGGGACTGACAGCGGTGGCGTGGCGGCGCGACCGTTCGAGCATCGCGGCGATGTCGCTCTTTCTAGGCACGCTGTCGTGTCTGTTTGCGCTGAGTTATCATTTTGAGGTCACGCTGATGGCCGCCTTCGGCCTATTGCTGGTGGGAGCGGCGTTGCGGGTGGCGCGCGGCTGGACGTGGCCGCTGGGCTTTGCCTATGCGGGAGCGCAGGCTTGTTTCGTGGGCGCGGTGATGACGGCGATTGGTCACACGCTGGATCCGGCGATGATCGTCGAAGGCGCGCTGCAAAATCATCCGCTTGGCGGAATCGGCCCCACGGCCAACGGACCCGCGTTCACCCTGTTCTTTCCCACGGGACTTTTCCTGGTGCTGGTGGTGGCGGATATTTGGGCGCAAAGCCGCGCGAAAATCGGCGCGCGCCTGGCCCGCGAATGGTCGGTGCGCGTCGCCACCGTGGCTTATGGGCTGACCGGGTGGTGGGGTGGGGGCACGGTTGGCGGCGAAGCCTGGGCCGCGCACAATCTGCTCGCAGCCGCCGGAGCGTGCGCAATGGCCGGCGTGATTTACGTAAAACGCCGCGACCTGCCGGCGCTGATCGAAATGTTTTTCACCGCGGCGGCGTCGTGGCTGGCGGTCTATTTGCTCTTGGAATACGCGGGCTGGGTGCGCTGGTCGGCCCTGCTCGCGGAGGCGTTCATTCTCGCGTCGTGGGTGCGGCGGAGGCCGGCGGTGTTGCCGAGCCTGGGCCTGATGGGGGCCTGGATGCTTTCCGGGGTGATGGCCGCATGGGCGGCGATTCATGTGGGCGACGCGGTACCCGCATGGGATGCGCAGCGGTTGGTCTTTCTCGTGTGGGCGCTGGCCTCGGTCGGATTGTGGACTTGGCTGGAAAGTGCGAAGCGGGAAACGCTGTCGTGGGAGTTGGCGTTGCGCAACTTCGGCGGCGCGGCGACAGCCATGGGCGCGGTGGCGCTGGGGCTCATGGCGTGGAAAGCGGACACGCAAACCTGGCTGTTCCTCGGGCTGGCGGTGGCCGCGGCCGGGATAGGTTTGGCCGCGCGGGGCCGGGAAGTTTGGAAAACCGCGGGCACGGCGCTGGTGGCGTCGTGGGTGGTGATGTTAGTTCATACTAATCACCTCGAGTGGTATCATTGGGCGATGGCCTTGGGCGAGGCGTATGTGCTCGCCGGTTGGGCGCGCCGTCGCGGGCAACCGTGGGTGGCCGGTTTCATGGTGGCCGCTTGGGCGGTTTCGGGTTGGGTGGCGGGAACTGCCGCCTCCGCGCTCGCGCCCCAACTGCTTCCCTGGGCCTATGAGCGCTGGGAATTTCTGGCGTGGCCACTGGCCTCCGTCGGACTTTGGACCTGGCTGGAGAAATCCCCGCGCGAACTGCTCGCCTGGGAATTAGAACTGCACAACTTCGGCGGCGTGGGCACCGCGGCAGGTGCGGTCGTCTTGGGTTGGCTGGCCTGGACCGGGGACACGCAAACGTGGCTCTTTCTCGCGTTGGCGGTTGCCACCGCGCTGCCGGGCTTGGCCGTCAACGTTCGCCAAGCCTGGAAAACTGCTGGCACCGCGCTGGTGGCCTCGTGGATTACGCTGCTGCTGAATAATCACGACCCACAGTGGTATCACTGGGCCCTCCCTCTGGCCGAGGCTTTTGTCCTCGGGCACTGGGCGCGCCGGCGGGAGCAACCCTGGGTCTCGGGCCTGATGGCCGCGGCGTGGACCGTGTCGGGCTTGGTGGCAGGTCTGGCCGCGTTTAAGCTTTCGCCGCAGCTGGCTCCGTGGGCGCTGGGGCGCCTGGAATTTTTGGCGTGGCCGCTGGCTTCCGTCGGATTGTGGACCTGGCTGGAAAGTTCGTCGCGCGCGTCCGCGGCATGGGAACTGGACTTTCGCAATCATGCCGGCAGTGCGACGGCCGTCGGCGCGGTGGCGCTGGGCTGGCTGGCTTGGACCGCGGAGACCCAGACCTGGCTTTTCCTGGCCCTGGCGGCGACCACGGCGGTGGTCGGGCTGGCGCTTAACGCCCGCCAATCTTGGAAAACCGCCGGCACGGCGCTGGCGGCCTCCTGGGTCACGCTGTTACTCTATGTCCCGCATCCGCAAACCTATCACTGGTTGGCATTGCTGGCCGAGGCGGCCCTGCTCGCCGCATGGATGCGCCGGCGCGAGCAACCCTGGGTAGCGGCGTTTTTTGGCGGGGCGTGGACGATGTCCTTGGTGGTGGCCGGCGAGTGCGCCTATCAATTGCCGATGGATTTGAGCCCGTGGGCGCTGGAGCGGGTGGAATTTATTTTCTGGCCACTGGTTTCCATGGTTCTCTGGACGTGGCTGGAACACAGCCCCCGTCCGCCATCCGACGAATACCGGCAGAAGGTCAAAATCGGCGCCGCGGCGACCGCGCTCGGTGCCATCGCCCTTGGAGTCCTGGCCTGGACCGGCTTGGCGGAGACGTGGCTGTTTGTCGGACTGGCCGCATTGGCCTGGGGCCTCGGACAATTCACGCGCGCCCAGGCCGCCCATTACACGGCGGGTGGCGCCCTGCTGGCGGCGTTGTGGACTTTTCAACCGTTGGCCCACGCTGCTACGGGCGATATTATCTGGCCCTTGCTCGTGCTGACAGCAGCCGTGGTGGCGGGGACATGGGAATGGCAACGTCGCGTCCAGGAAGTGAATCGCAATTGGGGGCACGCCGCGGAAATCACCTATTTTCTTTCGCTGCTCAAGGCGTGGATTATCGGGCTGAATGCCGGCGCGTTTGCCCCCGAGCTTGCGCCGGTGGTTTTGACGACGATGGCTTTGGGGCTCGGCTTTCTCGCGTGGCGCGGGCCTTGGCGCATGGCGGGCGATCTGGCCTGGTTCTGGGCCTTGGCCGGGTGGGTGGAGTGGGAAGTGTATGCGGCGCCCAACCCCGTGAGCCACGGGTCAGCGTGGTTGTGCCTCGGGATCGTGGTGGCGCTGAGCTGGGTCTGGGGCGCGCTGGCCCGCCAGGAAAAGCAGGCGGTGTTTATGTTGCGTCTGGATATTTTAGGTCAATTCCTGCCAGCGCTCTTGCTGGCCGGGTGGACGTACGCCGCGCCTTCGCCCGCGTGGCCGGCTTCCGCGCAGATGCTGGTGATCATCGTCGCCGCCGCGGCCTTTGCGCAGGTGGCCCGGCGGGAATGGCTGCCCAGCGGCGCGGCGACGGCAATCCTTCTGAGTGCGTACGGATGGTGGCTCGCGGTATCGTTCACGCCCACCTCCTTGGCCGATTGCGTTGCACCCGCCGTGGCCCTCGTGGCGTTCTTGCAAATGGGCTGGCTGTTGCGCCGCCGTGTATTGGCCAGCCAACTGACCGACAAGGCCCTGGTGAAACCCCTGCTTATCTTGCTCGCCCTGGCGGCGCTGGCGGCGTTTGACGTGCCGACCTGGCAACTCGGCGGTGAAGTTCGGCAAAGATTCCTGACCTTCCTCTGGGCGGTGGCCGGCGGCACGGTGTTCATCGGCGGTCTGGCCGGTCGGGTGAAGCAATACCGCTACGTGGGCCTGGCGGGACTTTTGTTGTGCCTGCCGCGATTGTTCTTCGTGGACATCACGAATCCGCTCGGCCGCATCATCGCCTTTGGCGCGCTGGCCGTGGTGTTTCTAGCCATCGGGTTCTCCTACGACCGCTTGCGGGTGTGGCTGGACGACGACGGCCAGCCGCCCGCGCCACCAAAAAATCCAGCGTAGGCGAAATCCCGCAAAAAAAATCAACCCTCTCACCACTCAATTATCATGGCAGCTCCCTTGTTTGAAACCAACGACCGTGCGCGGGCCGAAGCCTTTTCCGCCCTCACCTGGTGCAATCCGTTCAATGACGAACGCGTGGCGCTCGAACGCGCCGCGCTCGGCGAAGCCTGGCAGCAGCCGGCCACGGGCGTGGTGTGGCTCGGCGGAGTGCCCGTGCCGCCGAACAACCCCAACATCACGCCGCTGGCCAAGCTGGCCGAGCAGCTCGCCACCACTGCGCGCGAACGCCTGCGCCGCCGCACGCCGACGGCCCGTGAACGCATTCTTTATCACAATCTCGGACTCTACACGGTGTTTCATCGTTATGAGGAAGATTTCCACCGCCTGATTCAACTGGGGCGCGAGCGCGGCGCGGCCCCGGCGCGGTGTGCGTTTTACGAGCGCTACCGCAATGATCTGGACCGCTGGTTTCCGGCCGATCAGCCGGCGCTGGCCCTCGAATTCAGCGCGGACCGCATCTTTGCCTCGTTCTACCAGGTGCGCCGGGCCTACGCGCACATCAATGAATTCATCATCGGTACCTCCGTGGCCGCGCGGCGGCTGCGGGCGCGTGTGTGGCAATCCATTTTCACCCGCGACACGGAGCGGTTCGTGCGCGCGCTGACGGGGAAGATGGCCGAACTGGTGACGCTCGTGACGGGCCCGTCGGGCTCAGGCAAGGAACTGGTGGCCCGGGCCATCGGGCTTTCCCGCCATGTCCCCTTCGACGGCGCGAAGCGGGAATTTGCCGAGGATTATCTGCGGTCATTTTATCCCATCAACCTGGCGGCGCTGTCACCGACGTTGATTGAATCAGAACTCTTCGGCCACCGGCGCGGGGCGTTTACGGGCGCGCTGGCGGACCGGCAGGGTTACCTGGAGGCCTGCGGGCAGCACGGCACGGTTTTTCTGGATGAGATTGGCGAGACGGAGCCGACCATCCAGGTGAAATTGCTGCGCGTGTTGCAAACGCGCGTCTTTCAACGCATCGGCGACACCGAGCCGCGGACGTTTGCGGGCAAAATCATCGCCGCGACCAACCGCGATTTGGCGGGCGAAATGCGCGCGGGACGTTTCCGGCCCGATTTGTATTACCGCTTGTGCGCCGACCATGTGCAGACGCCCGCGTTGAGTGAAATCCTCCGCGATGCGCCGGGCGAGCTCAACACGCTGGTCCACCACGTCGCCGCCAAAATCGCCGGGCCGGACGAAGCAGCCACTTTTACCGAAGAAGCCTGTGCGGCGCTCCAGCGCTGCCTGCCGCCGGATTATGCCTGGCCCGGCAATTTCCGCGAGCTCGAGCAGGCGGTGCGTAACATTCTCGTCCATGGCGATTATGTGCCGGAGGGCACGGGACAGCTTGGCGCACCACCGGCCAACGGGGCAGGGCAGGGCGGAGCGGCTTCCGCGAGTCTCGAAACACCTGAGGGCTTTGCCCTGGCACTGGCCGCCGGTGAATTGACGGCCGACACGTTGTTGCGCAACTACATCCAACGCGTGCACGGGTTGGCGGGGAGCTATGAGGAGGCGGCGCGCCGCTTGGGCTTGGATCGGCGCACCGTGAAGAAATATTTGCGTGAAACCGCGCCGGGGTGATTTTATCGCCCTCGGCGAGCTTTTCGCAATATCGTGGCAATGTAAAATATATCAAAGACACCCTTGCTAACCCTCATATAGTGAGCTAAAAGGGAACAAAACCCCGCTGGGGGAGTTCCTCGCCCGCACCGACCGTCTCGCCAGTGAAAGATTTTTCTTGAGTCCGTCCGCCTGCGCTCCAAACTGCCTTTTTAATATCCGCCTTAATCACCCCGACATTATAAATTATATATCATAATTCAACCCCCGCCTAGTGGCACCCTTCCGGGAAACTATCCAATAGGATGAAACGGAACCGACAAGACGACACGGGTGACGGCCCGGCCCAACTCAGAGGAGGCCTGAGGAACGCCGCGTATTGGCTGGATTACGGATTTGCGGCGTTTTGCGTGGCCGGAGCGATTGGCTTGCGGCTGGCCCTCGATCCGCTGCTGGGGCCGCATTTTTATTTTTCGACCTTGTTTTTCGCGGTGCTGCTGGCGGCCTGGTATGGCGGCTTGGGCCCGGCGTTGGCGGCGGTGGCCCTGGGCGCGCTGGCCTCGATTTATTTTTTACTGCCGCCGCGCGGCAGTTTTGCCCTGGCAGGCCAGGAGGAACACGCCGGCTTGGTGCTTTACCTGCTCACCGGGCTGGGCATCGCGGCGCTGGGCGGGGCGATGCGCCAGGCGCAGCGGCAGGCGGACGCGGCACGGCGCGAAAGTGAGGCCCGTTACAACACGCTTTTTCAATATGCGCCGGACGGCATTCTCATCGCTGATATGCAAAGCAACTATCGCGATGCCAACGCCAGCGCCTGCCGGATGTTTGGGTATGCGCATGACGAATTTGTCAGCCGGAATGCGCGAGACATCGTCGTGCCCGCGGAAATCCCGCACATCGGGCAAGCCCTGGACACCATCAAGGCCAAGGCTGCGTACCAGCGGGAATGGAAATTCCGGCGCAAGGACGACTCCGTCTTCGATGCCGATGTCATCGCCACGATGATGCCCGACGGCAACCTGCTGGCCGTCATTCGCGACATTACCGAACGGAAGCAGGCGGAACACGCCGCCTTGCAACTGGCCAACATCGTGACGTACTCCGACGATGCCATCATCGGCAAGGACCTGCACAGCATCGTGACCAGTTGGAACCGCGGGGCGGAGCGAATTTTTGGCTACCCGGCGGCAGAAATGATCGGTGCGTCCATTGCGCGGTTGATCCCGGCGAACCGCCAGCCGGAAGAGGAGGTCATCATGGCGCGCATTCGGCAAGGCGAAAGCGTGGAGCATTTTGAAACGCTGCGCATGACCAAGGCGGGCAAGATCATCGACGTCTCGGTCACCGTTTCGCCGATCAAGGATGCGGCGGGGCAAATCATCGGGGCCTCGAAAATCGCGCGTGATATCACTACGCAAAAGCAAACAGAGGAGGGTCTGCGGACCAGCCGGCAGGAGTTCAAGGACCTGTTCGACCAGGCGCCGATTGGGATCCATGAAGTGGATGGGCAGGGCCGCCTGGTGCGCATCAACCAGACCGAACTGAAAATGCTGGGCTACACCGCGGAGGAACTGCTGGGGCGCTTCGTCTGGGAGATTTCCGCCGAGCCGGCCGTCTCCAAGTCCGCCGTGCTGGCCAAATTGAAAGGGGTGATGCCACAGGCGGTTTTTGAGCGCTCCCTGCAGCGCAAGGACGGCCTGGCGTTTCCGGTGGCGATTGAGGATCGCATCATCAAAGACAAAACCGGGGCGATCACCGGAATTTTCTCCGTCATGCAGGACATCACCGAGCGCAAGCAGGCGGAGGTCGAGATTCGCGGACTCAACGCCAGCCTGGAGCGGCGGGTGGCGGAACGCACGGCGCAATTGGAGGCGGCGAACAAGGAACTGGAGGCGTTTTCCTATTCGGTGTCGCACGATTTGCGCGCGCCGCTGCGCGCGGTGGACGGCTTTGCCCAGGCCGTGATCGAGGATTATGCCCCGCTATTGCCGGAGGAGGGCCGGCATTTCTTGCGCACCATTCGCGAGGGCGCGCAAAAAATGGGCGTGCTGATCGACGACCTGCTGGCGTTTTCGCGCCTGAGCCGCCAGCCGCTCAACAAGTATGCGGTGGACACCCGCCATCTGGTGCAAGAGGCCTGGGAGCAACTCGAGCCGCAGCGGCAGGGCCGGCGCTGCGAATTCACGCTCGGCACGCTGGCGCCCTGCCGGGGCGACCCGGCGCTGCTCAAACAAGTCTGGCTCAACCTGCTGTCCAATGCGCTGAAATATTCCCGCGCGCGGCCGGTGGCGGTGATCGAGGCCGGCAGCCGCGAGGAGCCGGACGCCGTCAGTTATTTCGTGCGGGACAATGGAACCGGTTTTGATATGGCCTATGCGCACAAATTATTTGGGGTGTTTCAACGCCTGCACCGCGCCGACGAATACGAGGGCACCGGCGTGGGCCTGGCGATTGTGCAGCGCATCGTGCGGCGCCACGGCGGCCGCGTCTGGGCCGAGGCCGCGCCGGACCAAGGCGCCACTTTTTACTTCACCCTGCAAGGAGGAGCCGCCGATGAATGACATACCCATTGTGGAAATCCTGCTGGTGGAGGACTCCCCGCAGGATTTGGAACTCACCCTGCGGGCCCTGCGCAAGGCCAACCTCGCCAACCACATTCAAGTGGCGCGCGACGGCGCGGAGGCGCTGGAATTTATTTTCTGCACGGGCCAGTACGCGCACCGGCAAATCGCGCAGGTGCCCAAGGTCGTTTTGCTGGACCTGAAGCTGCCCAAGGTGGACGGACTCGAAGTGCTCCGGCGCATCAAGGGCGATGCGCGCACCAAGGCCATTCCGGTGGTCATGCTCACTTCGTCGAAGGAGCAAAGCGACGTGATTGAAAGCTACAACCTCGGCGTCAACAGCTACATCGTCAAACCGGTGAACTTTGAACAATTCATCAAAGCCGTCGAAAACCTCGGTCTCTATTGGCTGCTGCTCAACCACCCGCCACAACTGGAGCAATAAACGATGCCCTCACCGTTACAAGTGCTGATCGTGGAAGACAACCCCGCGGATGCCGAACTGCTGCTGCGGGAGTTGCGCCGGGCCGGCCTGGAGTTTCAATGGGAGCGGGTGGACACGGAGGCGGCGTATCGCGAACGGCTGCATGCAGGCTTGGACCTGATTCTTTCCGACTACAAGCTGCCTCAATTCGACGGCTTGCGCGCGCTGGAACTGCTGAAGGAGCGCAAACTCGATGTGCCGTTCATCATCGTCTCGGGCAGCATCGGCGAAGACATCGCGGTGGCGGCCATGAAACGCGGCGCGGCGGATTATTTGTTGAAAGACCGGCTGGCCCGCCTGGGCCTGGCCGTGAATCATGCCTTGGCGCAACGCCTGATCCGGCGCGAACGGCAGCAGGCGGCCGACGAAATTCAAAAGCAACTGCACGAACTGCGCCGGTGGCAGGAAGCCACGCTGGGCCGCGAAAACCGCGTCCTCGAATTGAAGCAGGAAGTCAACGCCTTGCTCGCGCAACAAGGCCAGCCGCCGCGTTATGCCGGCCCCGAAACCCCATGAAAGCACCCCTGCCACCGCAAGAAACCCAGCGCCTCGCCGCCCTGCGCGATTATGCCGTGCTCGATACCTTGCCCGAGCAGGCCTTTGACGATCTGACCTTGCTCGCGGCGCACATCTGCCAGACGCCGATCGCGCTGGTCTCGCTCGTGGATGAAAAACGCCAATGGTTTAAGTCCAAAATCGGGTTGAGCGCAGCGGAGACCTCGCGCGATATCGCCTTTTGCGCCCATACGATTTTGCACAACGATGAAGTGCTGGAAGTGCGGGATGCGGAAAGGGATCCGCGGTTTGCGGACAGCCCGCTGGTGCAGGCCGACCCGCACATTCGCTTCTACGCAGGCGCGCCGCTCGTGACCCGCGACGGCCACGCGCTGGGGGCGCTCTGCGTGATGGACAACGCGCCGCGAAAATTGACCAACGAGCAACTGGCGGCCTTGCGGGCGTTGAGCCGCAATGTGGTGGCGCAACTGGAGCTGCGGCGGCAGACCCACGAATTATCCCGGGAATTTGCCGAGCGCCAGCGGACGGAAATGCTGCTGCGGCAGCAATTCGACCAGATTGCGGCGAGCGAAAAAGAGACGGAGGGCCTGTTGGCCGTGGCGCAGCAATCGCGGCAGGCGCTGCTGAGCGTGCTGGAGGACGAGAAGCGCGCGGGCAAGAACTTGCGGGAGAGCGAAGAGCGCTTCCGGCAGATTGCGGAAAACATCCAGGAGGTGTTTTGGGTGAACGATCCCGTCCATCACCAGATACTTTATATCAGCCCGGCGTATGAAACGATTTGGGGGCGGGCCTGCGCGAGCCTGTATCAGTCGCCCAACACATGGCTCGAGGCCATCCACCTCGACGACCGTCCGCGCATCCTGGAGGCCTTCGCCCAGGCGACGACCCGCGGCAAATACGACGAAACCTACCGCATCGTGCGGCCGGATGGTTCGGAGCGCTGGATTCACGACCGCGGCTTTCCCCTGCGCAACCCCGCGGGCGAGGTGTACCGCGTCGTGGGCACGGCCGAAGACATCACCAAACAGCGGAATCTGGAGGAGCAGTATCTGCACGCGCAAAAGATGGAGGCCATCGGCACGCTGGCCGGCGGCATTGCCCATGACTTCAACAACATCCTCGCGGCCATCAATGGGTACGCCGAGCTGGCCAAAATGCAGGCGGGCTCGAACCACACGCTGATCGAGTACCTCAACACCATCCACCACGCCGGCGAGCGGGCGGTGCAACTGGTCCGCCAAATCCTGACCTTCAGCCGGGAAAAATCCCAGGAACGCAAATCCATCCAACTGACCGACGTGGTCAAGGAATCCCTCAAACTCTTGCGCGCCACGATTCCCTCCACCATCGAATTCCGCACGCATTTCGCGCCGAATTTGCCGTCGATCCTGGCGGATTCGACCCAGATTCACCAAGTCCTCATGAATCTGGGCACGAATGCCTGGCATGCGATGCGCGATCGGCCGGGACGCCTGGAGGTGGTGGTCGGCCTCGCCGATGTGGACGACCACTTGTCGGCGGTGCACCGCCACCTACACCCGGGAAAATAT
>Ga0265320_10000628_pt1 | contig 27016 bp, 34 predicted proteins | sample 4827metaG_FD_202087 | JGI IMG/M metagenome (GOLD analysis project Ga0265320, IMG submission 202087) | Rhizosphere microbial communities from Carex aquatilis grown in University of Washington, Seatle, WA, United States - 4-8-27 metaG | ecosystem: Host-associated > Plants > Roots > Rhizosphere >... | reverse complement strand
CCATCGGCAAGGACACGTTCGTCGGCTCGCTCGACACCCTGGCGGTCCGGGGATTGCTCGTCAGCTTCGGCAATTCCTCGGGCGCGGTGCCGGCGTTCGAGCCGGGCCTGCTCAGCGCCAAGGGCTCGCTGTACCTCACCCGGCCGACGCTGGCGCACTACACGCGCGATGCCAAGGAACTGCAGGCGACGGCCGACGATCTCTTCGCCGTCATCGCCTCGGGCGCGGTGAAGATCGCGGTCCATCAGCGCTTCAAACTGTCGGAGGCCCGCCAGGCGCATGCGGCGCTGCATTCGCGCCAGACCACCGGCGCGACGGTGCTTATCCCGTGACGATGGCGCGGGCCGGCACAAGCTGGCCCTCCTGAAGCAGAAGCGAGGCGGAGTCGTAATACTCCGTCACCGTGATCACCTTATCGTCCTGGAACTGCCAGCGGCCGACCAGCGGGAACGTCATCTGCGTTCCGCTTGCGCGGTGGGTGAAGTCGACGCGCGCGGTCATCCACACGACATCGCCCTCCCCGATGAGTTCTTCGATCTGATAGTGGTTGAGCTGATAGGCGGTTGCGATCTTCGCCATCGCCGCGAGCGTGCCGGCGCGGCCGTCATGGCGGCCGCCAAAACCGTAATAAGCCGTCGGCGCCTGGCTGATCCACACGATGTCGGGATGAATCGCCTCAAGCAGCGGACCCAGATCGGACTGCGCATAGGCTTTCAGGACGTGCTGGATGAGCGCCTTGTTCGCGGCGACCCCCATGGCGCTACTCCGCCGCCGCCTTTTCTCCGGGCCGCATATAGATCGAGTTCTTGGGCCGCGCCATCACGCGCTGCACCATCGGCACGAAGGCTTCGAGCGGCATGGTGTCGTAGGCGGGATCGAACGCGTTCTGATCATGGCGGGCGCAAAACCGCGCCGTGTATTCGAAATGCGGATGGCCGCGGAACCGGTCGCGCATGTCCCTGTCGAGCCCCAGATAATGGAAGAAGTAATAGCCCTGGAAGATGCCGTGGTGCTGCATCATCCAGTAATTCGCTTCGGACACATAGGGCTTCATGATGGTGGCGCCGAGATCGGCATGGCTGGCCGAGCAGAGGATATCGCCGATGTCGTGGATCAGGGCGCAGACGACATACTCCTCGTCCATGCCGTCGCGAAAGGCGAGGCTGGCCGATTGCAGGGAGTGCTCCAGGCGATCGACGGCGAAGCCGCCGGCATCCCCGTCCAGCATCTTGAGATGCGCCAGCACCCGGTCCGCAACGCCGCGGTTGAGATCGGCGGTCGCGGCCACGATCTTGTTCCAATCCTCCTGGGTTCCATCGACCATGGCGTGAAATTGCGCGCGCTCGGAAGGATGTTCGGTCATGGCGGATCACTCTAGAAGCCGGCCTCAGTCTGCCCAGGAACGCCGTGCGGTCAACGGGATCAGGAGGGCGTAGCGGCCCGGCAACGGACCCAGCTTGTTCACCAGCATCGACTATGGTACAGATGCTGGTATGGGTGAGATGCGCAAGATTACTGTGGATGTATCGGTGGACGACCTTGCCGCCGCGCAGGACTACACGGGCGCAGGCGTGACCGAGACGGTGCGCGAAGCCCTTAAGAGGCTGCGTTCGGCGCGAGCGCAGCGGCGCGCGCTGGAGCTGCGCGGCAAGGTCAAATTCGACATGACCTGGGAAGAGATGAAGTACGACCGCGAATGATAGCCGCAGATTCAAGCTCGCTGTCCGCTTACTTCAAGGGCGAGTCGGGTCCGGATGTCGAACAGGTGGCGGGCGCCCTCCTAGCCGGCACCATCGCGATTTCGCCCGTCATCCTGACCGAGATGCTGAGTTCGCCATCCGCGTCGCGGGCGATGATGGAAACGGTCATCGATTTTCCGCTCCTTCCCATCATCGACGGCTTTTGGCAACGCGCGGGCGAAGCGCGAAGCCGGCTGCGAAGCCTCGGCCTCAGAGCCAAGGTGGGAGATGCTTTGATAGCCCAGTCCTGTTTGGACCACGCCGTCTCGCTAATCACGCGCGATGCCGATTTCCGTCACTTCGCGGCGCATTGCGGCTTGAAGCTCGCCTGACGGCGGTCAGAGCGCGTGGACCAATCGCTCGATCGCATCGGCGAGGGCAGCCGGCTCGGTCAGGACCGACAGATGGTTGAGCGTCAGCCGCTCCACCGGCCAGCCTTGCGCGGCGGCGGCACCCGCGTCGTCGGTATAAGCGTCGCTCAATTGCAGATATGCGGCTGGAAGGACGAATGCCAGATCGGGCGACTCCTCCTCGAAATAGGCGAGCGGCAGATCTTCCTGCTCGGCGATGAACGCCGCGCCGAGCGCACGGTCGGGCAGAGGGCGTTCGATCGCGCCTTTCGGCCACCAGGCATGCCAAGGCGGCAGCATCCCGTCCTTCGCGAGCCCGCGCAGCCGCGCGCCAAGCTCGGGCGGCACCCCGTCGAACCAGCTTTGGCCAGGATGGGGCAGCAAGGCATCGACGAAGATCGCGCCGCGCGCGCGGCGCAGCAGCGGCGTCAAGGCGCCGGCACCGCTATGCAAAACCGCAACGGCATTGTCGCACTCGGCGGCATCGATGATTGCCGTCAGCGCGGCGTAGTAGGGCGGACCTTCGCGCAGCGCGGGACGCAGATCGGGCACCGTCACAGCGTGACCCCGGCGCCGCAACACGGGCGCGAGCGCGGTCCATGTCGACGGGCCGACGAGCGGGCTGTGAAGCAGCAATAGCCGCACAGGCGCGCTGCCTTAGGTGTTCATGCTGTCGAAGAAATCGGCGTTGTTCTTGGCCGAGCGCAGCTTGTCGAGCAGGAATTCGATGGCATCGACCGTGCCCATGGGCGAAAGGATGCGCCTGAGCACATAGGTCTTGGCCAGCGTGGTCTTGTCGAGCAGCAGCTCGTCCTTGCGGGTGCCGGATTTCAGGATATCGATCGCCGGGAAGATGCGCTTGTCGGCCACCTTGCGGTCCAGGATGATTTCCGAATTGCCCGTGCCCTTGAACTCTTCGAAGATCACCTCGTCCATGCGGCTGCCGGTATCGATCAGCGCGGTGGCGATGATGGTGAGCGAGCCGCCTTCCTCGATGTTGCGCGCCGCGCCGAAGAAGCGCTTGGGGCGCTGCAAGGCGTTGGCGTCGACGCCGCCGGTCAGGACCTTGCCGGACGAGGGCACGACGGTGTTGTAGGCGCGGCCGAGACGGGTGATCGAATCAAGCAGGATCACGACGTCGCGCTTGTGCTCAACGAGGCGCTTTGCCTTCTCGATCACCATTTCGGCGACCTGCACGTGGCGCGTCGCCGGCTCGTCGAAGGTGGAGGAGATCACCTCGCCCTTCACCGAGCGCTGCATGTCGGTGACCTCTTCCGGGCGCTCGTCGATCAGAAGCACGATCAGATAGCACTCGGGATGGTTGGCGGTGATCGCCTTGGCGATGTTCTGCAGGATCACGGTCTTGCCCGTGCGGGGCTGGGCGGTGATCAGCGCGCGCTGGCCCATGCCTTGCGGCGCGACGATGTCGATGACCCGGCCGGTCTTGTCCTTGATGGTCGGGTCCTTCAATTCCATGTTCAGCCACCGCGTCGGATAGAGCGGCGTCAGATTGTCGAAATGGACCTTGTGCTTGATCTTTTCCGGATCTTCGAAATTGATCGTCGTGACCTTGAGCAGCGCGAAGTAACGTTCGCCGTCCTTCGGGCTGCGGATGGGGCCTTCCACCGTATCGCCGGTGCGAAGACCGAAGCGGCGGATCTGCGATGGGCTGACGTAGATGTCGTCGGGACCCGCGAGGTAATTGGATTCGGGTGAGCGCAGGAAGCCGAAGCCGTCCTGCAGCGTCTCCACGACGCCCTGGCCCATGATCTCGACATTGCGCTCGGCGAGCTCCTTCAGGATCGCGAACAGCATGTCCTGCTTGCGCATCGACGAGGCGTTCTCGATTTCGAGTTCCTCGGCGAAAGCCAGCAGATCGGTGGGGGATTTGGATTTGAGATCCTGCAGTTTCATGGTCTGCAGGCCTTCTTGAACCGTCATAGGAGATTGCTACCTAGGAAAAACATGGGGAGAGGTGGGTCCGGCTGGCCGTGGCGTCAGGTGCCGAAAAGCCAGAGTGTTGTCGGAGTTTTCCGGCCCGCGCCGGGAGCTTTCCGGTTCCGGAGCCGCGCTGTCGAACGGCGCGGGTACCGATGCGGGCCAAGGGGAACGCAGGCCTTATACCCTGATTTGGGTACGTTGCAAACACCCGTCAAGTCGGCGGCGCGATCTTTTCAATCGAAAGGCTTAACCACAACCAGAATGACGATGAGGATGACCAAGAGGAAAGGAACCTCGTTGACGATCCGCCAGAAGCGCGTGGACCGCGTGTTCGCGTCCCGCGCGAAGCGCTTGACCGACGCCGCGAAAAACCCGTGCAGACCGCTCATCGCCAACACCAGAACGAATTTGATCTGCAGCCAAGTGTCTTCGTACGCCCCCGTGACATAAGCCAGCGTCAGCCCCAGGATCCACACCGCGATCATCGCGGGATTGACGATGCGGTTCAGCAAAAGCTGCTCGTGCCGCTTGAGCATCTCCGCTTGCGGCGAACCGATCGGCACTTCGGAGTGATAGACGAACAGCCGCGGCAGATAGAGCATCCCCGCCATCCACGCGATCACCGCGATGACGTGGAACGCCTTGATCCAGTCGATGTAGTCGGACAGGAACATCAGCATGTCATTTTCCCCCCTGCACGCAGCGGCCGAAGCGGGTCGGACACAGTCGCGCCCCACAGCCGCTGATCGTAGATGACGCGGCGGCGGCTTGCAGCGCCAGATCGGCCAGGCCTTCGATGAAGCGACTGTGCGTCCCCACCGTCGGCACGCGGCGATAATCGGGCACACCGCAGCTTTGCGCCAGATGGCGATACTCGATATCGAGCTCCACCAAGGTCTCCGAATGCTCCGATACGAAGGCGATCGGCGCGATCACCACCCCCTTGCCGTCGCGGCCGGCGCGCCGGATTTCCGCATCGGTCGCCGGCCCAATCCATTCCAGCGGCCCAACCCGGCTTTGGTAACACACCGCCCAATCCAGTCCCTCGATCCCCAACCTGTCCACAAGGGCGTGCGCCGTGCGTTCGACCTGCCATTGATAAGGGTCGCCTTTCGCCACGGTTCGCTCGGGTAGACCGTGTGCCGACAACAGCAAGCGGTAGTCCACACCCGCCTTCGGTCCTGTGAGCGTGTTCTGAACAAGCTCGGCCTCTGCCTCCATGAACCCAGGGTCATCCGGGTAACAACACATCCGGCTTGTCGGCACCGCCAGGCCCGCCGCACGCGCGGCCCGATTGAAATCATCGAAGGCAGAGCCCGTCGTCGTCGTCGAGAATTGCGGGTAGAGCGGCAAATACACGATGCGACCCGCACCCCAAGCTTTGATCGCGGCAGCGGTCTCGTCGCTGAACGGATGCCAGCAACGCATTGCGATGAAGCATTTCGCGCTCACACCGCGATCGGCCAACGCTTTGTCCAAAGCGGCAGCCTGCGCCTGCGTCTCTCCCAGGATAGGTGATGCGCCGCCGATCTTTGCGTAGATTTGCCGTGCCAGCGGCGCACGACGGCGTGCGATGACAGACGCCAAGGGCAAGCGCAAGAACGCCGGCAGGGACAGGATCGCGGGGTCACCGAACAAATTGCGCAGGAACGGCTCGACCGCTTGCGGTGAATCCGGACCGCCGAGATTGAAGAGAACGACCGCCAGTTTCACGCTTTATCCCGCGTGGTTCGTCTTACTTCAAAATAAGAATCTTAGATCTTAAGATTCTGAAGATGATGTAAGGCCTGTGATTTGTGGAGGATTCCGTGGGCGCAGTGCTGCTCTAAGCCGGAAAGACTTTGGACTCAAGGCCCTGAGGCGGAAGTGACGGAAGCGCGGAGCTATGGTTCTTGGTGATGAAAGCGGTATCGTTGGCGAGATGCGCACCATCGTGCGCCGATCCCTCGGTAACGGGCGTTCGTCAACAGGGTGAGTGGACGGTAAAGGAATGGATTTGTGGATACGCAGTTTCACGTGCACTTGGTGTCGGACGCGACCGGCGAGACGCTGAACGCCATCGCGCGCGCGGCGCTGGCGCAGTTCGAAGGCGTCGTGGTCAACGAACATTTCTATGCGCTCGTACGCAGCGAGCGTCAGCTTCAACGGGCGCTCGAACATATCAAGGCAGAGCCGGGATTGGTGTTCTTCACCCTGGTCAATCCGGAGTTGCGCCAGGAGTTGCAACGCGAATGCGCTGCGTTGTCGGTGCCGTTCTACGATGTGCTCGAAGCGCCGATTGGTGCGATGCGAAATTTCCTGGGCAGCGGGGCGGCGGAAACCCATCGCCCGGGCGGCCAGCACGATGTCGACCAGAAATATCTCTTGCGCATCGAGGCGCTCAATTTCGCGATCGCACATGATGACGGCCAGGGCCTGGAGACCGTCGCCACCGCCGAGGTCATCCTGACCGGCGCCAGCCGCACCTCCAAGACGCCGACCTGTGTGTACCTCGCCATGCGCGGCATCCGCGCCGCCAATGTGCCGCTGGTGCCCGGGATGCCGCTGCCGGTGGAATTGCTCACCGCCAAGACATCGCTCGTGGTGGGCCTGTGGGCCTCACCGGAGCGCCTCATCCAGGTGCGGCGCAACCGTCTGGCCACCATGGGCGAAGCGCGCGACACCAACTATGTCGACGTCGAGGCGGTGCGTGCCGAAGTGACCGAGACGCGCCGCCTGTTCGAGAGCCAGGATTGGCCCTCGATCGATGTGTCGCGGCGCTCGGTGGAAGAAACCGCAGCCGCAATCATCAACCTGTTGGCCGAACGGCGCGAGGCGCAGGCGTGAGCCTGATCCTGGCGTCGGGCAGCGCGTCGCGCCGCGCCATCCTGACGGCCGCCGGCGTCCCTTTCACCGCCATGGCAGCCGATATCGACGAGGCGGGGCTGACGCGGTCGCTGCTGGGCCAGGGGACGCCGCCGGCCGATATCGCCCTGCAACTGGCGGAGGCGAAGGCCCGCCGCATATCGCAGGACGTCCCAGGCGATCTTGTTCTCGGTGCCGACCAGACACTTTTGCTGGAGGGCGAACTCATCGGCAAATCGCCCGATCTCGGCGCCGCACGGGCTCTTTTGCGCCGGCTGCGCGGCCGCGAGCACAGGCTGATCGGCGGACTGGCGCTCCTGCGCGACGGAGCGGTCTTGTGGCGTCATACCGAGACGGCGCGGCTGACCGTGCGGGACTTCAGCGATGCGTTTCTAGAGGAATATCTGGCGGCCGAAGGCGAGGCGATTCTGGGCTGTGTCGGCTGCTACCGGTTCGAAGGCCTGGGTGCCCAGCTTTTCGAAGGCGTGGAAGGCGACTATTTTTCCATCTTGGGTCTGCCGCTCCTGCCGCTGCTCGCGGCGCTTCGCAAACAAGGCGTGCTGAAGACATGACCATCACGGGCGCCGCCAAGATCGCCGGGATCATCGGTTGGCCGGTGACGCAATCGGTGTCGCCGCTCCTGCACGGCTACTGGCTTGAAGAGCTGGGCATCGACGGCGCGCTCGTGCCGCTGGCGGTCAAGCCGGAGGATTTCTCGGTCGTCTTACGCGGGCTGATGAAGGCCGGGTTCAAGGGCGCCAGCGTGACCCTCCCGCACAAGGAAGCCGCGTTCGCGCTCAGCCACAGCCACGATCTCGCGGCCCGCGTGGCCGGCGCCGTCAATCTTCTGATCTTTCGCGACGACGGCACGATCGAAGGCCGCAACACCGACGCCAGCGGCCTCGCCGCCTCGCTGCGCGAAAGCCTGGGCGGTGATGCCGTGCGCGGCAAGGCGGCCGTGATCCTGGGTGCCGGCGGCGCGGCGCGGGCCGCCGTGGTGGCTCTGCACGATCTGGGCGCGCGGGAGGTCCGCGTCCTCAACCGCAGCCGTGGCCGCGCCGACCAGCTCGCCGCTGCGCTGGCCGGCCAGGTCGCGCCCACGCTTCGCGTCTTCGATATGACCGAGTGGCCGATCGCGGCACGCGATGCGGCGCTCGTCGTCCAGACCACCAGCGCCGGAATGAAAGACGCGCCGTCGCTCGCGCTCGACTTGACGGCACTGCCGAAGGACGCGGCGCTGTGCGACATCGTCTACAACCCGTGCGAGACCGCGCTCCTGGCGCGCGCCAAGGCTTTGGGCCTGAAAACCGTCGACGGCCTGGGCATGCTGATCCACCAGGGCGTGCCGGCCTTCGAGGCATTCTTCGGCGCCGTGCCCGCGGTCACCCAGGCGCTGCGCGATCATCTGGCGAAGGCCCTGCCCGGTGGAAAATAGGCCCCTGCATATCGGCCTGACCGGCTCCATCGGCATGGGCAAGTCCGAGACCGCCAAGATGTTCGCGCGCCTCGGCATCCCCGTCTATGACGCGGACGCGGCGGTGCATCGGCTCTATGCCAAGGACGGCGCGGCGGTCGCGCCGGTCGAAGCCGCGTTTCCCGGAACCGTGCGCGACGGTGCGGTCGACCGGGGGGAGCTTTCCAAGCATGTCACGGGCAATCCCGAGGCGACCGCCAAGCTGCAGGCCATCGTCTATCCGCTGATGGCGGGCGAGCGGCGAAAATTCCTGGAGGCGGCAGCGGCCGCCGGCGCCGAACTCGTGGTGTTCGACATCCCGCTCCTGTTCGAGACCCAGGGCGAGGGCGCCATGGACGCGGTGGTGGTGGTCAGTGCGCCGTCCCATATCCAGCGCGCCCGGGTGCTGGCCCGACCCGGCATGACGGCGGAAAAGTTCGACTATCTGCACGCCCGTCAGATGCCGGATGCGGAAAAGCGTGCAAAAGCGCATTTCGTGGTTGTGACGGACCAGGGTCTGGAGCATGCCTTCGAGCAGGTGAAGATGATCGTGGCGGCGCTCAAGGAGCGGCGCCGGGCGGGGCGGAAAGACTGATGCGGCAAGTGGTGCTGGATACCGAGACGACGGGCTTCGAGCCGGCCGACGGCCATCGGATCGTGGAGATCGGCTGCGTCGAGTTGTTCGATCACATGCCCACCGGGCGCAGCTGGCGCGCCTATCTCAATCCCGAGCGGCTGGTGCCGGTGGAAACCACGCGCATCCACGGCCTGACCGACGAATTCCTCGCCGACAAGCCGAAATTCCCGGAGGTCGTCGAGGAGTTCCTGGAATTCATCGGCGACGCGGCGCTGGTGATCCACAATGCCAGTTTCGATCTCAAATTCGTCAATGCGGAGCTGCACCGGGTCGGCAAGGCGCCGATCCCGCATGCCCGCGCGATCGATACCATCGAAATCGCCAAGGCCAAGATCCCGGGCGCACGCTATTCGCTCGACGAATTGTGCAAGCGCTTCGCCATCGATCTGTCGGCGCGCACCAAGCACGGCGCGCTGCTCGACGCCGAGCTGACGGCCCAAGTCTATCTTGAACTGGTCGGCGGGCGGCAGCGCAAGCTCTCGCTGGGGCCGGTCGACGACGTCGCAATCCAGCAGGGCGAGATGCGCGCCGCGCGCCAACGGCCGGCGCCGCTGGCCGCGCGCCTCACGGCGGCGGAGGCGAAAGCCCATGCCGCCTTCGTGACCAGGGAACTGGGCAAGGAGCCGGTATGGGCGCTGTTCGCCCCGGCGCCATAGCCTACGCGGTTCCCGTCGGGCCGGCGTTCTGGCGGACCTGGCTCATCTGCTCCATGCGGGAACGATAAAGGCCGGCGAAATCGATCGGCTCGATCATCAAGGGCGGCATGCCGCCGTCGCGCACGGCATCGGCGATGATGCGCCGTGCGAACGGGAACAGAAGATGCGGTCCCTCGATCAGCAGCACCTGCTGGATCACCTCTTCGGGGATGTTCATGATCTGGATCAGCCCGGCATAGACGAGTTCCAGGAGAAACAGCGGCTTGTCCTCAGGGCTCTTGGCATTGACGCGCAATTTGAGCTCGACCTCGTAGATCTGGGTGTCCATCCGTCGCACCTGCAGGTCCACGGCGAGTTCGATCTGCGGCCGGCTCGTCATCGCGCCGGGCGCGCCGGGATTTTCGAAGGACAGATCCTTCACGTACTGGGCGACGATCTGGACCTGCGGCGCACTGCCGGTGGCACTGTCATTGCCCGTCGGGGCACCGGTTGCGCTCATCCTGCGTTCCTTAAGCGTGTTGGCGCGGCGCGGGTACCACGGATCGCGCGGTACTGACAAGGCGAACAGGCTTTAACTCGGGTCGCTGCATGGCTAAATGCCACACCGCGCGCTGGACCCGCCGCGACGACGGGTTTAGGCTCGCAACATGCGGATGGCGGGCCGCGTAAGGTTACGAAAATGCCCAACGGTCAGCTCCTCGAAATCCTCATCCTCGCCGCGGTCGCCGCGGTGATCCTGTTTCGGCTGTACACCGTGCTCGGCCGCCGCACCGGCCAGGAGGCGCCGCCGCGCGAGAGCTATCGGCTGTCGGGCAACCCGCCGGCGGATGCCGCGCCCAAGGACAATGTCGTGGCGCTGCCCAGCCGCGGCGAACAGATCGCCGATCGCCCGGCCGACCCGGTGGCGCGCGGGCTGTTCGACATCAAGCTCGCCGACCGGACCTTCGAGTCCGAGCATTTCCTCTCCGGCGCCCGCGCGGCCTATGAGATGATCGTCACCGCCTTCGCGCGGGGCGACCGTGCGGCGCTCAAGCCGCTCCTGGCGAGCGAGGTCTTCGCCGCCTTCGACCAGGTGATCGCGGGGCGCGAGCAGCGCAAGGAGAAGGTCGAGTTCACCTTCGTCGGCTTCAAGGACGTCAAGATCGTCCACGCCTCGCTCAAGAACCGCGCGGCCGAGATCACCGTGGCGATCGGGGCGCAATTCATCTCGGCGACGCAGGGCGCCGACGGCCAGCTGATCGACGGCGATCCCAAATCGGTGCGCGACGTCACCGATGTGTGGAGCTTCACGCGCGATGTGAAGGCGCGCGATCCCAATTGGCTGCTGGTCGCAACCTCCGGCGGGTTGAGCTAGGCGTCCGCCCGCTCCTCGCGATATAGAACAGGGGCATGAAGCCCCGCACGGTCCTCACGCTCGTCTTGATCCTGATCGCGCTCGGCGCCATCGCCTGGTGGTGGTGGTCGACGGAGCGCCATGGCGGGGACGTCCGCGAACTTACGCCGGTACATTACGGGGACATCCCCGGTTGGAAGGATGCCGATCTGCGGCCCGCGCTGGCCGCATTCCGCCGCTCCTGCGCCGGCACCGCGGCCGGAGGGTATGGAATGTTCGTGGCCGGTTGCGCGCGGGCGGCGGCGCCGGTTCGCGATCCGCGTACTTTTTTTGAGGCCAACTTCACGCCCTATGCGATGGGCGAAGGCCTGGTCACCGGCTATTACGAGCCGCTGCTGCACGCCAGCCGCTACCGCCACGGCCGCTATCAGACGCCGATCCTCGCCCGCCCCGGCGATCTCATCGCCGTCGATTTGGGCGCGTTCCGTCCGGAGCTGGCGGGCCAGAAGATCGCGGGCCGCATCGTGGGACGAAATCTCGTGCCCTATCCGACGCGGGCGCAGATCGATGCGGCACCGCCGGCCGACGCGCCGGTGCTGATGTATGGCGACGATCCGGTCGCGGTGTTCTTCCTCCATATCCAGGGCTCGGGCCGGGTCAAGCTCGACGACGGCTCGGTGTTGCGGCTCACCTATGACGGCCAGAACGGCCAGCCCTACACGCCGGTCGGGCATGTCCTGGTCGAGCGCTACGGCCTGTCGCGCGACGGCATGTCGATGCAGGTGATCCGAGATTGGCTGAAGGCCAATCCGTCCCATATGCGCGATGTCTTGGAGAGCGACGCGTCCTTCGTGTTCTTCCGCGAGGCGCCGGTCGCCGATCCGTCGCTCGGTCCGCCGGGCTCGCAGGGCGTGCCGCTGACGCCCAAGGCCAGCGTCGCGATCGATCCGCGCTATACCGCGTTCGGCGTGCCGGTCTTCTTGAGCGGCGACGGGCTATCGGTGCTCGCGATCGCGCAGGACACCGGCGGCGCGATCAAGGGTCAGGCGCGGGCCGATTTGTTCTATGGCTTCGGGCCGGGCGCCGCGCTTTCGGCCGGCGGCCTCAAGGCCCATCCCGATTTCTTCATCCTGCTGCCCAAGGGCGCGGCGCCGCCATGACTCGCCGCAAGACGACGGACGAGGAACGCGTGCTGTTCGAACAAAGCTTTGCGGAATCGCGGCCCCTGCATGCCGATGTGCTGAAAGCACCGGCCGCGCCGCGCAAGCCGGCGCGGATCGTGGAAGGCGGCAGCGGCGTCGACGGCCGCACCGACGGGCGGTTGCGCAAGGGCACGCTCGAGCCCGACGCCAAGCTCGACCTGCATGGGCTCACCGAAAGCGCGGCGCACCGCGCATTGCTGCTGTTCCTCAAAGGCGCGCAGCAAAGGCGCATGAAGCTCGTCTTGGTCGTGACCGGCAAAGGCAAGCCGGTGAAGCCGGACGCGCCCTTCGACATGGGGCTGCACGAGCGCTCGCGCGGCGTGCTGAACGCCGCGGTGCCACGCTGGCTGAACGAGCCGGGTTTCGCCGGCCTGATCGCCGGCACCCGCGGCGCCCATCGCCGGCATGGCGGTGAAGGCGCGCTCTATGTCTATCTGCGCAAGGGTCGTTAAATCAGCCCAGCATCCGCCGCGAGGCGGTGCAGCGACACTTCCGGCCGCGCGCCGAAATGCGAGATCACTTCGGCCGCGCACAGCCCCGCGATCTTGCCGCATTCGGCCAGGCCCTTGCCGCGCGTCATGCCATAGAGGAAGCCGGCGGCGAATTGATCGCCGGCGCCCGTGGTGTCGAGCACCTTGGCGACGGGATGGGCATCGACGACGTGAATCTCGCTGCCATAGGCGATGACGCAGCCCTTCTCCGAACGCGTCAGCGCCTTGATGCCCTTGTGGCGGCGTGCGGCCTGCAGCACCTCGTCGAAACTGTCGACTTCGAACAAGGCCTTGGACTCGTCCTCATTGGCGAAGATGATGTCGAAGCTGTCGAGACGGGCGCGGAACTCGTCGCCATAGCGGCCGATCAGGAACGGATCGGACATCGTGAACGCGACCTTGGTTCCGGCCGCGCGCGCGATCTCCATCGCGCGGATGCAGGCGGCGCGCGCCGACGGCGGATCCCACAGATAGCCTTCGATGTAGAGGATGGCGGAGGAGGCGATCTCGTCCTCGTTCAGATCGGCGACCGAGAACTCCTGCGCCGCGCCCAGATAGGTGCTCATGCTGCGCTGCTCGTCGGGCGTGACCGCGATGACGCAAAGCGCGGTCGATGGCCCGTCGGCGGCCGGCGCGGTCGTGTAGTGCACGCCGAGGTCGCGCAGGCTGGCGCGGAATGCCTCGCCCAGCCGATCTTGGCGGACCTTGCCCTGGAAGACGCCCTTGCCGCCCAGCGAGGCGAAGCCGGCCATCGTGTTGGCGCCCGAGCCGCCGGCGACCTCGCGCGTGTTGTTAAGCGCGGCGTGCAGCCGCTGCGCGCGATGCTCATCGATCAGCGTCATCACGCCCTTGGCGATGGCGTGATCGAGCAGGAATCTTTCCTCGACGGGCGCGAGCACGTCGACGATCGCGTTGCCCATCCCCGCCACGTCAAATTTGTGCGCCATGTCGCATTTCCCCGCTATAACGGCGTCTGAGTTAGAGGACCGCCGCCATGTTCGCAAGCGTGCGCAAGGCCGCCGCCATGCTGTTCGAGCGCGACGTCGCCGGACTCCTGTTTCTCAGCCTCGTCCTGACCGCCATCCTGTTCGTGGCGCTGTTCATCGGCGTTGAATACGCATTGGGCCAGCTTCCCACTTTGGGATCGGTGTGGGTCAACCGATTCCTGGAGGTGGCGGCGCCGTTGATCTTGTTGTTCGCGGTGTTCTTCCTGGGCGCCCCTGTCGCCGCCATGGTCGGCTCGCTGCTGCTCGACCGCATCGCGGCCAAAGTCGATGCGCGCTTTTATCCCAACGATCCACCCGCGCCCGGCGCTCCGGTGCTGACAAGCATCGGCGCGGCGCTGCGCCTGATCGGGCTGACGCTGCTCTTCAATCTCGCGCTGTTGCCGGTCGATGCCGGCGTGCCTGGCCTTCCCGAAGCCGCGACGCTGCTCGCGGATGGCTGGCTGCTCGGGCGCGCGTTCTTCGAACTCGCATCGCTGCGCCGTCTGACGCCGCAGCAGAGCGACGCGCTGCGCCGCCGCTATGCCGGGCGCATCTATGCCGCCGGCCTGCTTATCGCGGTCCTCACCATGATTCCCGTCGTCGATCTGATCGCGCCTTTTTTTGGCGCCGCTTTGATGGCACACCTGTTTCAGCGTCTCGTTCATCTGGAAGCCAAGGCATGAGAAGATCGGTTCCGCCTCTTATCCTGTGCGCCCTGCTCGGCGCCTGCGCCGCGCAAGGCCCTGCCGCGACCCATGTCGCGCTGCCGGCGGCGCCGCCGGCCGGCGAGCCCGCCGGCACCACCGGCCTGCACGAGGCCGATCTGCGCTCGCAATTCGGCCAGCCGGCCTTCGTGCGCCATGACGGCGCGGCGCAGATCTGGCGCTTCGACGGCGCCGGCTGCAAAGCCTATTTCTTCCTCTATTCGCGCGACGGAAATACCGCGGTGTGGCATGTCGAGACCGCGCCGCGCGGCCAATCGATCGCGGCCGACGAGGGCTGCCTCAACGCGCTGCGCGGGAGCGCCGCGTCGCGGCCGGTGTCCTGACGGCGACGCCTTCCTTCGTTTTATCCTTGTAACGGCACAGATCGCGCACCACGCAGGTCGGGCAGAGCGGCTTGCGCGCGATGCAGGTGTAGCGGCCGTGCAGGATCAGCCAGTGATGCGCGTGCAGCTTGTAATGGTCGGGCACGACCTTCTCGAGCTTGAGCTCGACCTCCAGGACATTCTTGCCGGGTGCCAGGCCGGTGCGATTGCCGACGCGGAAGATGTGCGTATCGACCGCGATGGTCTTCTGGCCGAAAGCGACGTTGAGCACGACATTGGCGGTCTTGCGTCCGGCGCCGGGCAGCGCTTCCAACTCCTCGCGGGTGCGCGGGACCTCACCGCCATGACGTTCGATCAAAAGCTTCGACAGCGCGATGATGTTCTTCGCCTTGCCGCGATAGAGCCCGATGGTCTTGATGTGCTCGATGAGCCCTGCCTCGCCCAGCTTCACCATTTTTTCCGGCGTGTCGGCGATCTTGAACAGCGCTTCGGTCGCTCTGTTGACGCCCTTGTCGGTTGCCTGCGCCGACAGCACGACGGCGACCAACAGCGTGTAGGGATTGACGGAATTGAGCTCGGTCCTGGGTTCGGGAATGGCCTTTTTCAGGCGGGCGAAGAACTCCTCGACCTCGGCGGGTGTGAACTTGCGGGGCATGACGCACTGTTGCGGGAACGCTTTGTCCGCGCAAGTATTGCGCCGCCATGTCCGAGAACGACGTCCTGCTCGATCGGGTGCTGCGGCCAAGCCCGCCGCTGCCGCCGCGCGCCTTGCTTCGGATTCTGGCCGCGGTGCTGGGCGTCAACCTCGCCATCGCGCTGGTCTTCGTCCTGCGCGGTGCCTGGCCGATCGCGCCGTTCTTGGGCCTGGACGTCGCGCTGCTCGCCTGGGCGTTTCGCGCCAGCACGCTGGCCGCCAAGCGGGAGGAGCATGTGCGGCTGACGCCGGCGGAACTGCTCGTGGCGCGCAAGCCGGTCAAGGGAAGCCCAAGGCAATGGACCTTCAATCCCTATTGGGTGCGGGTGGAGATGGATGATCCGCCCGAGCATGGCAGCCAGCTGACGCTCTGGAGCCATGGCCAATTCCTCCGCATCGGTCAGTTCCTGGCGCCGGAGGAACGGGCGCGGTTCGCCGGGACGTTGCGTGCGGCGCTGCGCAATGCGCGGGATACCGTCTGCAACTAAGTGGCTTGGCCATAAGTTTGAATCATAATTCAAATCGTCATGGCCGGCTTTATGCCGGCCATGACGATAAGGTGGATTTCCGTGAAATCATCTCAGACTCGGGCGCGCAAGAAACGGGTCGAAAAGGCCGGCGCAAAGGGCCATCTTGGCCCCATGAGCAATGTGATCTCCTTCGACGAGAACGACAGCAATTGGCGCCGCATGGGCCGCGCCATTCGTTTTCTTTCCGCCAACTATCTCGATCAGCCCAGGCTGGAAGACGCCGCCGACGCCGTCGGGCTGTCGTCGTTTCACTTCCAGCGGCTGTTCACGCGCTATGTCGGCGTCAGCCCCAAGCACTTCGTCGGCCATCTGACGCTCGGCCATGCCAAGGGCAGCTTGCTGGAAGGCAAGAGCCTGCTGGAGACCGCGTTCGATGTCGGGCTCAGCGGATCGTCGCGTCTGCACGATCTGTGTCTGAAGATTGAGGCGATGACGCCGGGCGAATACGCCAAGGGTGGCGAGGGTCTCGCCATCGAATACGGGTTTCATGGCTGTCCCTTCGGCATCGCGCTGGTGATGGCGACGCCCAAGGGTGTCTGCGGGCTCGCCTTCGGCGATGAGGGCGAGGAGACGGCGATGCTGAACGACATGCGGGCGCGCTGGCCCAAGGCGCGCTTCGTGGCGGCGCCCGAACGCACCGCGAAACTCGCCGCCGCGATCTTCACGCCGCGCAAGCCGGATACGGATCTGCGCCTGCATCTGCTGGGCACGCCGTTCCAGGTCAAGGTGTGGCAGGCGCTGCTGGCGATCCCGGAAGGCAAGCTCTCGACCTATGGGGCGCTGGCGGCGCATCTGGGCAGGGAAGGCGCGTCGCGCGCGGTGGGGGCCGCAGTTGGGCGCAATCCCATCTCCTGGATCATTCCGTGCCACCGCGTGCTCGCCAGCGACGGCGCGCTGCGCGGCTATCATTGGGGCTTGGAGCGCAAACGCGCAATGCTCGCGGTCGAAGCCGCACGTCAGTCGCAGAGACCGAGCACGTCCGCCATCGCATAAAGGCCGGGCTTTTTGCCCAGGCCCCATTTCACCGCCGCCACCGCGCCGGCCGCGAAGATGCCGCGATCCTCCGCGACGTGGCCAAGCACGACGCGTTCCTGCGGTCCGGCCAGGATCACCTGGTGCTCGCCGATCACCGTGCCGCCGCGCAACGACGCAAAGCCGATGGCGCCATCCTTGCGCGGGCCCGTCACGCCGTCGCGCCCGCGCGCCGCGTGTTCGTTGAGCGCGATGCCGCGCCCCGCCGCCGCCGCCTCGCCCAGCAGCAGCGCGGTGCCGCTCGGCGCATCGACCTTCTTGCGATGATGCATCTCGACGATCTCGACGTCGTAGTCGGGCAGTGCCTTCGCGGCCTGGCGCACCAGCCCGGCCAGCAGATTGACGCCCAGACTCATATTGCCGGATTTCACGACGATCGCGTGGCGCGCCGCGGCGCGGATCTTGGTCTCGTCGTCGGCGGAAAGGCCGGTGGTGCCGATCACGTCGACGATGCGCGCCTGCGCCGCCAGCGCGGCCAGTTCGACCGACAGGGCGGGGCTGGTGAAGTCGATCAGCGCCTGCGCATGCGCCAGGACCGGCAAGGGATCGTCGGTCAGCATCACGCCCAGCGGCTTCAATCCCGTGAGCACACCCGCGTCCTGGCCCAGATCGGGATGGCCGGGCCGCACCAGCGCGCCGTGCAGCGTCAACCCTTGCGTCTGCGCCACGGCGCTGACGAGTTGGCGGCCCATGCGGCCGGCCGCTCCGGCCACGACGACGCGAATATCGCTCATATTATTCTCATTCCCGCTCCTCATCCTTCGACAGCGTGCCGGCCAGGATGAGGACCTTTATCTAACTCCTCATGCTGAGCTTGTCGAAGCATGAGGTTGCACCGTTCAACCACCGAAATGGCCCAGATGATCGATCAGATAGGCGGCGAACGCCTGGCCGAACCACGGCACGGTCAGGATCAGGGCCGAGGCGCCGACGCGGACCGCCGTCGTCTGGTCGAACGGCCATTCCGGCGCGTCCGACACACGCTTCTCATACGCCAGCAAGCCGTGGAGCTTGGCGGAGGCAAAGGCATCCTCATGCAAGCCGTCCCGCAGGGCGTCGATGCCGCAACGGATGTTCTCGAGCTCGGTTTTCTTCGCGGCAAGGATCTGGCGATGGATGCGGCTCATCACGGCGGCGAAGTGGCCCATGCCCATTGCCGCGCAGGCGCCAGCCAGCAGGATCGTCAGCCAGTTCAGGTCGTCGCCGACGAAGAACAGGCACGCGACGGCCGAGATCACGAACCAGATAAGCGCGGACCGCGCCGCCGAGCGCCCGAGCACGGCCAGCAGGTCGGTGCGGAGCAGGTCGATCTTCAGCTGGGTATTCAGCGTACGGGCATAGCCGCGGTTTCCCGCGCGCGTCTGCTCCACGCCGCGGGCGAAGAGAACGGCGAGAAAGGTGGTGACAAGCGCGTACCACAGGATGACTCCATCCGGTACGAGACGGCCCTCGCCGATTTCGCTCAGGCGGATCAGGATGCTGAGGGCGATGCCAATCCCCAATCCGCTAAGGGTCGAACGGCCGAAGCGCGCCTCGGTTGCGACCATTGCGGTCAGGTCGCGCGCGCTTGCCATGCCGCCCGTCAGGATTTTGGCATAATCGCCGGTATCGCGTCCCTCGGCCAGGCGCACATAGCGCTGCATCATCAGCGCGGCACAGCACAAGAGCGACAGCACGAGGGCCGACCACGCGACGTCCGTCACGCCGACGAAGCGGCCGACACGATGCACGGCAATCACGCCTTCGGCGGCGGCAATCGCGACGAAGCTGCCGAACAGGACGACGAACACCAGCGTGGTGGTAGCGAAGAGGCCGAAAGGCGAGCGTTCGTAGAGTGCCTGCTCGAACGGCAAGTCTGGATTCGCCGGCGCCTCGGGGGACTGGCCCATGCGCCCAACATGGCGCGGGGCTGCCGGCTTTGTCGAGAGACGCGTCGCCACCGGAGGGAAGGTGAAGCTAGGCCGTCGTATCGACGCCGCCGACGGCCGGCGCCGCGCCATTGCCCGCTGACGTCGGCTCCTTGCGCGCCACGGTCACCATGGCCGGGCGCAGCAGGCGGTCGGCGATGGTGTAGCCGGACTGCACCACGTTCACGATGGAGCCCGCCGGCTTGCCCTCGCCCGCCACCTCGGCGATCGCCTGGTGCAGGTTGGGATCGAACTTGCCGTCGGACGTGTCGATCGGCTTGACGCCATGGGTGCCGAGCTTGGCGAGGAGCTGCCGCTCGGTCGCCTCGACGCCCTCGATCACGGCCTTGATCTGCGGATCGGCGGCCTCGCGCACCGCCTGCGGCAGATGGCTGAGCGCACGCGCGAAATTGTCGGCGATCTCCAGCATGTCGCGGGCAAAACGCGTCACGGCATATTGGCTGGCGTTCACCCGCTCCTGCTCGCCGCGGCGGCGCACATTCTCGGTCTCGGCTAGGGCCCGCAGCAAGCGGTCCTTCAGGTCGACGTTCTCGGCGTTCAGCGCCTGGATGACGTCGGCCGGGTGCGGCTGTTCCGGATCGAATTGCGGGATTTCGTCGTCTTCGCTCATCTGTCTCTCTAACGCGTCAGCCGAGCAATCGGCCGACGACCTTGGCGGTGTGGTCGACCATCGGAATGATACGACCGTAATTGAGGCGGGTGGGCCCGAGCACGCCGATCACGCCGACGATCTTGCCGGCCGCGTTGGCGTAGGGCGCGGCCACGATGGAGGAGCCGGAGAGGCTGAACAGCCGGTTTTCCGAGCCGATGAAGATGCGCACGCCATCGCCGTCCTTGGCCAGTTCGAGCAGGCGGATGAGTTCCGCCTTGCGCTCGATATCCTCGAACAGCGTGCGCACGCGTTCGATGTCGTCGCGCGCCTCGACGCTGTCGAGCAGGTGCGAGGTGCCGCGCACGATCAGCACCTTCTCTTCGATGTTGCGCGTGGCGCCGGCCGAGCCCGACAATGTCGCCAAGCCCACCGCCACGATCTTGGCCGTCAGCGCGTCGAGTTCGGCGCGCTCGCCGTCGAGTTCGGCCAGCACTTCGGCGCGCGCCGCGTCCAGCGTGCGGCCGCGCAGGCGTGCGTTCAGATAGTTCGAAGCCTCCGCCAGCGCGGATGCGGGCAGGCCCATCGGCGTGTCGATCAGCCGGTTCTCGACCTGGCCGTCTTCGCTCACCATCACCACCAAGGCCTTGCCCGGGGTGATGGCGACGAACTCGATGTGCTTCAGAAGCGCGTCCTGCTTGGACGACACGACCAGTCCGGCGCAATTGGAAAGACCCGACAACAGGCTCGTCGCCTGCGTCAGGACATCCTCGACGCCGCGGCCGCTGCCGCTCATGCGCGATTCGATCGAGGCGCGCTCATCGGGCGCCAGCTCGCCGACCTCCAAGAGGCCGTCGACGAAGAGCCGCAAACCCTTCTCCGTCGGTGCGCGGCCGGCCGAGGTGTGCGGCGCGTAGAGCAGGCCCATGGTTTCCAGGTCCGCCATGACGTTGCGGATCGAGGCGGGGGAGAGCGCCAATGGCAGGCGCTGCGACAGGGTGCGCGAGCCGACCGGCTCGCCGGACGACAGGAAGGCTTCCACCAAATGGCGGAATACCTCCCGGGGCCGCTCGCCCAGGACGGCATTCAATGCGCGCTGTGCCGCCTGATCCACTTCTCTAAACCTTTGAGTTGTCTAAATCTTTTATGCCGCCACAACCGCCATTTGCGCGTCCGCCGGCAAAGCCGCTAGGTAACGGGCGACGCCCAAAACTTCAAGGTAAACCGCGATGCGCCCTTCCAAACGCGCAAACGACCAGATGCGCAGCGTGACCCTGGAACCGGGCGTTGCCAAGCACGCCGAAGGGTCCTGCCTGGTCAAATTCGGCGACACCCATGTGCGCTGCACCGCCAGCCTGGAGGATACCGCGCCCGGGTTCCTGCGCGGCACCGGCAAGGGCTGGGTCACGGCGGAGTATGGCATGCTTCCCCGCTCGACCCATGAGCGGATGAAGCGCGAGGCCGCGCAGGGCAAGCAGTCCGGCCGCACCCAGGAGATCCAGCGCCTGATCGGCCGCTCGCTGCGCGCCGTGGTCGATCTGACCGCGTTGGGCGAACGCCAGATCGTGGTCGATTGCGACGTCATCCAGGCCGATGGCGGCACGCGCACCGCCTCCATCACCGGCGGCTATGTGGCGCTCGCGCACTGCATCGCGTTCATGAAGAAGACCGGCATGGTGACCAAGCCCGCGCTGAAGGACCATGTCGCGGCGGTGTCCTGCGGCATCTGGAAGGGCGAGGCGTGTCTCGACCTGGACTACGTGGAGGATTCCAGCGCCGAGACCGACGCCAATTTCGTGCTGACCGGCACGGGCGGGCTGGTGGAGCTTCAAGGCACGGCCGAAGGCGCGCCCTTCACCGACGATCAATTCGGCCAGATGCTGCGGCTGGCGCGCAAGGGCATCGGCGAACTGGTGACGCTGCAACGGGCCGCGATCGGATGAAGCTGTTTCGCGGCGACACGCTGGTGGTGGCCAGCCACAATCCGGGCAAGGTGCGCGAGATCGTGGCGTTGCTGGCGCCATACCGCTTCCACGTCATCGGGGCGCGCGATCTGGAGATCGCCGAGCCCGAAGAGACGGAGGCGACCTTCGCCGGCAATGCGGCGCTCAAAGCGCGTCATGTCGCGGATCTTTCGGGCCATATCGCCTTGGCCGACGATTCGGGCCTCAATGTCGCCGCGTTGGGCGGTGCGCCGGGTGTCTTTTCCGCACGCTGGGCGGGCCCGGACAAGGACTTCGCGCTTGCCATGGCGCGCGTCGAGCGCGGGCTGAAGGACAAGGGTGCTGCGGACCTGTCGGCGAAATTCGTCAGCGCGCTGGCGCTGGCGCTGCCGCATGAGGCGCCGCGTCTGTTCGAGGGTGAGGTCCATGGTCGTCTCGTCTTTCCGCCGCGCGGCACGAAAGGCTTCGGCTACGATCCGATTTTCGTGGCGGAAGGCGAGAGCCTGACTTTCGGCGAGATGGACCCGGCGGCGAAGCTGAAGATCAACCACCGCACGCGCGCCTTCGAAAAACTCGTTGCGAGCGACATTTTTTAGGGCACGGCCTTAGGTCCTCATCCTTCGACAAGCTCAGGATGAGGACCTTACTCAAATCCTCATGCTGAGCTTGTCGAAGCATGAGGGACGCGGGCGCATATGCAGGGCATACTATGACCGGTTTCGGCGTCTATGTGCATTGGCCGTTCTGTACGGCCAAGTGTCCCTATTGCGACTTCAACAGTCACGTCCGCGCCAGCATCGACGAATCGGGCTGGATCGACGCCATCGTGCGTGAATTGGAATGGACCGCGGCGCTTCAAGGCGCCGACCGCCCTATCGTCGAGACCGTGTTCTTCGGCGGCGGCACGCCGTCGCTGATGCGGGGCAAGAGCATTGGCCGCGCGCTCGACGCCATCGCGAAGCTGTGGCGGATGGCGAACGACGTCGAGGTGACGCTGGAGGCCAATCCCGCCAGCGCCGATGCCGCGCGCTTCGCCGACTACCGAAGCGCGGGCGTCAATCGGCTGTCGCTCGGCGTGCAGGCGTTGAACGACGCAGATTTGAAACAGCTTGGGCGGCTGCACGACACCGCCGAAGCGAAGGCGGCGCTTGCCCTGGCAATGAAGAATTTCGACCGCGTCTCGCTCGATCTCATCTATGCGCGGCCGACGCAGACGCTCGCGCAGTGGCGCGACGAGCTCGCACAGGCGCTGGCCTTCGGCACCGAGCATCTGTCGCTCTATCAGCTCACGATCGAACCGGCGACGCCCTTTGCGACGCTGTATAAGACTGGCGCGCTGACGATCCCCGACGACGACCGCGCCGCTGCGCTCTATGAATTGACGCAGGAAATGACGGAAGCCGCCGGCCGTCCGGCCTATGAGATTTCCAACCACGCGCGGCCGGGCGCCGAGGCGCGGCACAATCTGATCTACTGGCGCTATGGCGCCTATGCCGGCGTCGGTCCCGGCGCGCATGGGCGGCTCGACATCGGCGGCGCGCGGGTCGCAACGCAGACGGAACGCCTGCCGGAGCGCTGGCGCGAGGCCGTCGCGCGGCAGGGCCATGGCCTGGCCGAGCAAAGCGTCGTCGAGCCGGCCGATGCCGCGCGCGAGCATCTGCTGATGAATCTGCGCCTCGCCGAGGGCCTCGATCTCGCCGCTTATCGCGCGCGCTGGGGCGCCGCGCCGAACGCAACGCGCATCGCGTCGCTGGTCGAGGATGGCCTGCTGATCTTGAAGGATGATCGCCTGACCGCGACGCCGCGTGGCCGGCTGCTGCTCAACAGCGTGATCGCGGAATTGGTGGATTAAATCACCTCCCCCTTTGTGGGGAGGTCGAAATTTGCGAAGCAAATTTCGGGTGGGGGTCGGTGTCAGACGCAGAGCGGCCCCCCACCCGACGTGCTCGCTTTGCTGCGCGCGTCGGCCTCCTCACAAAGGGGGAGGCGATGTTTCTCCTACGACCCCGGCTTCACGAACGTCGTGGGTGCCGGATCGACCACGCGAAAGCCCTCCGGCGACACCGCCATGACGGCGAGGCCGCGCTCCGCCGTGCCGTCGGGCGCGAAGCGGAAGATGCCGTCGGTCCCGGCGAAACCGTTGGGATCGGCCAGCGCTGCGCTGGTGAAACGCTTGTACGGCGTGCCCTTGGCCAGTGCCGCGACCAGCGACACGGCGTCGTAGGCCAGGGCCGCGAGCGGCGGTGGATTGGCGCCGAAGGTGTCGTGATATTTCGCGGTGAAGGCAAGCTCGCCCTTGGGATCGGGCGCGGCGAACCAGGCGCCGTTCAGGCTTGGCTCGGCGAGATTGGCCGGATCGCTCCACTGGCCGGTCCCCAAGAGCTTGACCTTGGACGGATCGAGCCCGCCGGTACCCAGTGTCGGCGCGGCGGCCCGCAAATCCGGACCGCCTTGCGGGATGAACAGTGCGTCCGCATCGGTCTTGGCCAGGCGTCCCGCCGGTGCCAGCACGCCATCGACCGTTCCATCGTAGCGTTCCACCGAGACCACCTCGCCCTTGCCATCGGTCACGGCGCTCTTGAGCGTGTTCAGCGTGATGTCGCCGAAGGCGGTGCTTGGCACCAGCGCGGCGAATTTGTGATGGTCATGCGCAAGCGCGTAGTTCACCACCCGCGCGGTGTCGCCTTCCGGCAAGATCCCCATCAGATAGATGCCGTTGCCCGCCACGCTCTTCTCGGTGGAGAAGGACAGAACCGGCACGGCGCGATCGCGCGCCGCATCCGCGATCGCCCTGACCGACGAACCGTAAAGCGGCCCCACAATGACCTCCGCCCCTTGGCCGAGCAGCCGCGCCGCCGCACCCGCCGCTTCCGCGGGCGTCGAGCCTTCATCGGCGGGCATCAAGACGATGTCTCGATTGCCCGCATCGTAAAGCGCCAGCTGCGCCGCGCGCAGCATCGCCGCCGCCAGGGCCTTCACCGCCGGCGTGCCGCTGGAAAAGGGCAGGAGCAGCCCCACCCGGACCGGCGTATGATCGGCCGGGATGTTCGGCAGGGTGAGAAAGCCGGGCAGATTCTCGCTCAAGGGATGGCCGGCTGGGGTCTCGGGGGCGGCCGGTATGGGCGCCGGCGGCGGGGCAGCCGGCTTGGTAGCACAGCCCGCCAGCGCTATCGCCAGCGCGCCGGCGATGGCAGATAAGCGGATGGCTTGCGCGGCAGCGGCAAATCGGAACGAGACGGACATTGCGACCTCCTGAGGCGGCGGACCCTAAGACTTTGGACGCATTCCGTAAATCGGAAAGCGGCGGAAACCTTGCGCCCGGCCTTTACGTCACCGCGACCCCGATCGGCAATGCCCGCGACATCACCTTGCGGGCGCTCGATGTACTCAAGAGCTGTGACGCCATTGCGGCGGAAGACACCCGGGTCACCTCAAAGCTCTTGGCCATTTATGGAATCGCCAAACCGCTCAGCGCCTACAACGACCACAATGGCGCGCGCGAGCGGCCCAAGCTGATCGCCCGGCTGCGCCACGGCGCTCGCATCGCGCTGGTCAGCGACGCCGGCACGCCTTTGGTTTCCGACCCCGGCTACAAGCTGGTGCGCGAGGCGCTGGCCGAAGGGATTCCGGTCCACGCCATTCCCGGCGCCTCGGCGAGCCTGGCCGCGCTGGCGCTGGCGGGCCTGCCGACCGACCGTTTCCTGTTCGCCGGGTTTCTGCCTTCCAAACAGGGCGAGCGCGCCACCTTCCTCGCCGAGCTGAAACCGCTGCGCGCCACGCTCATCGTCTTCGAATCGGCGCAGCGGCTGGCGGACTCGCTGGCGCAGATGGCCGAAGTCCTGGGCGACCGTCCCGTGGCGGTGACGCGCGAGCTGACCAAGCTGCATGAGGAGGTGCGGCGAAGCACGCTTGCGCGCCTTGCCGCGCAATATGCGCAGGAGCCGGCGCCGAGGGGCGAGGTCACGCTGGTCGTCGGCCCGCCGGGCGAAGCGCAGACCGATTTCGCGCGCGTCGATGCGCTGCTCGACCTGGCGCTGGTCTTCATGCCGGTGAAGCCGGCCTCGGAAATGATCGCACTGGCGCTCGACATGCCGCGCAAGGCGATCTACGAGCGGGCGCTGGCGAAGAAATCCGACAATGCCTGACCGCTTCACCGCAAAGCGCCAAAAGGCCGAAACCAAGGGCCGCAGCGGCGAGACGCTCGCGGCGCTGCTGCTGCGCCTCAAGGGCTATCGCATCCTGGGCCGGCGCGTGCGCACCCATGCCGGCGAGATCGACCTGGTGGCGCGCTCGCCGCGCGGCGTGCTGTGCTTTGTCGAGGTCAAGGCGCGGCCGGACGCGCGCGCCGCGGCGCAGTCCGTGGCCGCGCGCCAGCAGGCGCGCATCGCGCGCGCCGCCGCGCTGTTCGTTGCCGGCAAGCCCGCGCTTGCCCGGGCGCCGATGCGCTTCGACATCGTGACCGTCAGCCCGCGCGCTCTGCCGCGGCACATTCCCGACGCGTGGCGGCCATGAGCGAGCGCGCGACTGCCTACCTGCAAAAGATCGGCGAAGAGGGCGAACGGCCGCTCGACATCGCGCGCGCCGCGCTGATGCTGTCCGCGCTCGACCATCCTGGCGTTCCGCTGGAATTGTTCGAGCGCCATCTGGCCGATATCGCGCGCGCGATGAAGGATTATGCCGTCTCGATGGTGCGCGTCGGCGACGGCGCCTTCGCGCTCTCCACGCTGCTTTCGACCAAGCTTGCCTATGACGGCGACCGGCTGAGCTATGACGAACCCTCGAACGCCGATCTGATCACGGTGATCGAACGGCGCCGCGGCCTGCCCGTGACGCTGGGCATCCTCTACATGCACGCGGCGCGCGCCGCCGGGATGACCGCCAGCGGGCTGGACACGCAGGGGCATTTCCTGGTGCGGATCGGGTTTCGCCACGACGATCTGACCATCGATCCCTTCAATGGCGGCGCGGTGCTCGAGGCCGGCCAGTCGCCGCCCACCGTGCTCGCCGATGCGCGCCTGGCGGAGCCGGTCGGCGATATCGACGTCTTGCTCCGGCTGCAGAACAACCTGAAGATGCGCGCCTTGGACAAGTCGAACACGGGACGGGCCCTGGAGATCGCCGGCCGCATGGTGCTGCTGGCGCCGCGCCGGCCCGAACTGTGGTTCGATCTGGCGCGCTTGAACGAGGCGACGGGCGTGCTCGGCGCCGCGCGCAAGGCGCTCGAACGCTGCCTGGACCTCTCGCCCCAGGACGCGGGATTGCACAATGAGGCCAAGATGGCGCTCGCCGATCTCAAGCGCCGGCTGAATTAGGGAAACGTATCATGCTGACCGTCGCTATACAGATGGACCCGATCGAGAGGATCGACATCGACGGCGATTCCACCTTCGCCCTGGCGCTGGAAGGTCAGGCGCGGGGCCACAAGCTGCTCTATTACGGCCCGCGCGAGCTCTCCTTGCGCGACGGCAAGGTCACCGCCATCGCGCGCGAGCTTTCGGTGCGCGCGGTCAGGGGCGACCACTTCACCTTGGGCGCGCCGGGCAAGGTCGATCTTGCGAGCGTCGACGTCGTGCTGATGCGCCAGGACCCGCCCTTCGACATGTCATACATCACCGCGACG
>Ga0265320_10000627_pt1 | contig 27062 bp, 22 predicted proteins | sample 4827metaG_FD_202087 | JGI IMG/M metagenome (GOLD analysis project Ga0265320, IMG submission 202087) | Rhizosphere microbial communities from Carex aquatilis grown in University of Washington, Seatle, WA, United States - 4-8-27 metaG | ecosystem: Host-associated > Plants > Roots > Rhizosphere >... | reverse complement strand
TATTGCCAAGCGCCGGACACCCCTTGGCAATAGGTCCCGCCTTGCCGTCCGCCGACAAAAACTTCGTCCATCTCCACGTCCACACGGACTACAGCCTGCTCGACGGCGCCTGCCGGATCGACCGGCTGATGGACCGGGCGGTCGAGCTCGGCATGGGCGCCCTCGCCCTGACCGACCATGGCAACCTCTACGGCGCCATCGAATTCTACGGCGCGGCCAAGGCCAAGGGAGTGAAGCCGCTGATCGGGTGCGAGCTCTACATCGTCGAGGGATCGCGGCTGGAAAAACAGGGCCGGTCGGACGAGGGGAAGAGCATCTTCCACCTGGGGCTCCTCGCGCGGAACCTCGCCGGGTACCAGAACCTGCTGAAGCTTGTCTCGGACGCCCACCTGAAGGGCTTCTATTACAAGCCCCGCACGGACTTTGAGACGCTCGCGAAGCACGCCGGGGGACTGATCGGCTTCACCGGCTGCCTCGCGTCCCTCGTTCCGCAGCACCTCCTGCACGACCGGTTCGCGGAGGCGCGGCAGACGATGGGCCGCTTCGTGGAGATCTTTGGGCGCGAGAACTACTTCGTGGAGATCCAGGACCACGGAATCGCAGAGCAGCGCAAGATCGTCCCGGGGCTCCTCAAGCTCGCCGAGGAGTTCAAGCTGAAGGTCATCTGCACGAACGACGTCCACTACGTCCACAATTCGGACTCCGGCCCGCACGACGCGATGCTCTGCATCCAGACGGGGGCGAAGATCGAGGACGAAAAGCGCATGCGCTTCGACGGCTCGCAGTTCTACCTGAAGTCGCGTGACGAGATGACAAAGCTTTTCGCGGACGTGCCCGACTCCGTCCTGAACACCCAACTCGTGGCGGAGATGTGCGACCTCACGATCCCCTTCCCGAAGGGCAGCGAACGGTATCCCAAGTACCCCATCCCGGCCGAGATCAAGACGGACCGGGAGGGCTACCTTCGCGAACTCTGCATTGCGGGTCTCCGCAAGCGCTACGGCGTCGACTACGCTTCCCCGGGGAAGTTTTCCGACCCGGCCCGCGCGAGGACGCTCGTCGAGCGGCTCGACTACGAAATCTCGGTCATCGCGAAGACGGGGTTCATCGACTACTTCCTTGTCGTCTGGGATTTCATAGCCTGGGCGAAGGGCCACGGGATCCCTGTCGGCCCGGGACGCGGTTCCGGCGCGGGCTGCATCGTCGCCTACCTTCTCGGCATAACCAACCTCGACCCGCTCCGCTTCAAGCTGCTGTTCGAGCGCTTCCTGAATCCCGAGCGCGTCTCGCCGCCGGACTTCGACATAGATTTCTGCATGCGGCGGCGGGGCGAGGTCATCGACTACGTCCGGCAGAAGTACGGCAACGACTGCGTCGCCAACATCATCACCTACGGCACCCTGGGGGCAAAGATGGTCATCCGCGACGTCTCGCGGGTGCACAACCTCCCCTACGCCGAGGCGGACCGCCTGGCGAAGATGATCCCCGACGAGCTCAACATCTCGCTCGAGGACGCCCGGAAGAAGTCCGCAGAGCTTCGGGGGGAGATCGAAAAGAACCCGGTCGCCCGGAATATCTACGACCAGGCTCTCGTCCTCGAGGGGATGGTCCGCAACACGGGCAAGCACGCGGCGGGCATCCTCATCACGGACCGGCCGCTCGAGGAGTTCGTGCCGCTCACCCTTCAGGAAGGCGACGTCACCGTGCAGTTCGACATGAACGCGGTGGGCAAGCTCGGCCTCCTCAAGATGGATTTTCTCGGACTGAAGACGCTCACGGTGATCGCCGACGCGGTCGACAACATCCGGCTGACCGCCGACCCGAAGTTCGACCTCGAGGCGGTGGGCTTCGACGACCCGAAGACCTACGCCCTCCTGAACACCGGCCGCACGACCGGCGTCTTCCAGCTTGAGTCGGGCGGCATGCAGGCCCTGTGCCGCCAGATCAGCCTCGCCTCGATCGACGAGATCGTGGCCCTGATCGCGCTCTACCGCCCGGGCCCGATGGAGTGGATTCCCGACTACGTCCGCGGAAAGAGGGACCCGAGCACGGTCACCTTCCCCCACCCGCTCCTCGAGGAGGTGTGCCGCGAGACCTACGGCGTGATGGTCTACCAGGAGCAGGTGATGGAGGCGGCGAAGATCGTGGCGGGTTACACCCTGGGCGGTGCGGACATGCTCCGAAAGGCGATGGGAAAGAAGGACGCCGAGGCGATGGCGCGCGAGCGGGTGAACTTCGTCGAAGGCGCGCGGCGCGTGAACGGGATCGACGAAAAGACCGCCAACTCGATCTTCGACATCCTCAACAAATTCGCAGGCTACGGTTTCAACAAGGCGCATTCCGCCGCCTACGCCGTCCTCAGCTACCAGACCGGCTACCTCAAGGCGAACCACCCAGTCCAGTTCATGGCCGCGATGCTCTCGAGCGAGCTCGGCAATTCCGAGAAGGTCTCCCATTTCATCGCCGAGTGCGAGGCCATGGGCCTCAGGGTCCTCGGCCCCGACGTCAACGAGTCCGGGGAAAACTTCACGCCGGTCGCGAAGAAGGACGGAGGCTCGTCCCAGGGGACGATCCGATTCGGCCTGGCCGGCATCAAGGGCGTGGGCGAGCAGGCGGCGCAGAAGATCCTGGCCGAGCGCGAGGCAGCCGGCCCCTTCCGGGATTTTCAGGATTTTCTCCTGCGCGCGGACGCGCGGGCGATCAACAAGCGCGTCCTCGAAAATCTCATCGCGGCCGGCGCCTTCGATTTCAGCGGCGCGGCGCGCGAGGAGCTCTTCGCGCAGGTGGACTCCGCGCTCGCCGCCCTCGGGGAGCTGCAGCGCAAGTATCCGGGCCTGAGGAGGGAGATTCCAGGAGCGGGAAAACCCGCCGAGGCGGCCGAAGACATGCTTTTCGACATGGGTACGGCGGCCGCCGCCGCACCTCCCGACCGGGCGACCTTGTCCGCGGAATTTGCCGAGATCCTGCGGCACAGCCGCAAGCCGGCGGCCGCTGCCTATGCGAACGGTCACGGCGACGACCATGCGGTTCTCGACCTCGGGGCGGCCCACCACGCCAAGACAAACGGCGCAGCGGGGAAAATGGCGCCGGCCGCCGCAGAAAGGCGGCTGACGGCCGGAAACCGCCTCCAATTCGAGAAGGAGCTGCTCGGGTTCTATGTCTCCGGCCATCCCCTGGACGCCTATGGCGGCCTGGCCGACGCCCTGGACACGTTTCCGGCGGCCGAGCTCATCCACCAGCCCGACCGCACGGAGTTCCGCCTGTGCGGCATCCCCGGAGAGATCGCAAAGAAGCTCTCGAAGAAGGACAACCGACCCTGGGTCGCCTTCACGCTGGCCACCCGGAAGTCAACGGTCGCCCTCAATCTGTTCGCCGACGCCTTCGCGGCCTATGGCCAGAACCTCGCAGAGAACGGCCCGGTCGTGGTCCTCGGCAATGTCATCGCCGGTTCTGACGGGGCGCGGCTCAACGTGAAGGAATGCTACCCGCTCGACGGCGCGATCAGCGGGCTCGTGCAGCGGGTGACCTGGCTGATCGACCCCGCAAACGACCGGGTTCCGGAGTTCCTCCGGCAGATGAGGGAAGCCGTGAACAAGCAGTCCGGCGACACGCGCGTCCAGTTTGCGTTCGTTTTCGATGGTTCGGCGGCGCCTGTCGCAGAGGCCAGCCAGGCGCTCGGCTGGCGCGTGACTCCCGTGTCGTTCCAGGAGCTGAGGGCCCATCCGGCCGTCTCCGGCGTCCAGGTCGAGGCAAAGCGCCTCGAACTCAAGCCCGACCGGAGATGGGGACGGAGATGAAGACGGGCCACGGAAAAATCTCCATCGAGACGGTCCGCGCCGATTTCAACGATCCGAATGCTGTCGTCCATTACACCCGGGCCGCGCACCACCTCGGGCTGTGGCAGTCGGAGCGGATCTTGATCGGGCGCCACTTTTCCGACACCGGCGCCAAGCTCCTCGAGGCGGGATGTGGCGCCGGGAGAGTCACCCTGGGACTGTGGGACCTGGGCTACCGCGACATCACGGCCTTTGACATAGCCGAGGAACTGCTGGAGCAGGCACGCAGCCTTGCGGAGGAACGGGGCGCGCGAGCGATCCGGTTCTTTCAGGCGGATGCCACCCAACTCAGCGCATGTCCTATAGTGCGCGACAAGATACACGGAAGCTTTGACGGCGCGCTGTTCATGTTCAATGGCCTGATGCAGATTCCCGGACGCGCGAATCGCCTCGCGGCCCTCCGCGAACTCCGCCTCGCATGCCGGCCCGGAGCCCCGCTCCTCTTCACGACCCACGACCGCGACAGTTCCCCGACCGAACGCGCGCTCTGGCGCCTCGAGAAGGCGCGCTGGGACCGCGGCGAACAGGATCCGCGCCTGGTCGAATACGGCGACCGGTATTTCTCGGACGAGACGGGCAGCACCTTCATGCACCTGCCCGACCGGGCGGAGATCCTGGACGACCTTGCCGCAACGGGCTGGGAGCACGCCTTCGACGCCATGCGGCGCGAGATCGCCGCCGAATCAGAGGCCGTCCGCGCCTTCTCGGACGACTGCCGCTTCTGGGTGGCGCGGACGCCAGCCAGCCCATAATCGACCATCCTGTCGCAATGAAACGGGTCCATGCCTTGGCCCTGATTTCGGTGTTCGCCGCAGAGTTTGCTCTCTTTCAAGCAACGACGGCGCGCTATTACGCATGGATTTATCCCAGGTGGTTCGATCAGCTCCAATATCTTGGCGAGGCATATCGGGCATATGAGTATGCACGGGAGCACGGGTTTATCGCGGGTGTCGGTCACGCGCTGACGAACCTCACGGCCCAGGGCTCCCTGCACAGCTTTTGGGGTCTTCTTGCCTTCTCATTCGCCGGTCCTTCACGGAGTTCGGCTCTTGCCATCAACATGCTGGCCTTCCTGGCGCTCCAAGGCGCGACGTTCCTTGCGGTCAGAAGGATTTCGGCCTCGTTTTCGTTGGCGTGGGCATCCGTCGCCTTGCTGGCTGCGCTCCGCTGCCCTTGGTCGGGGGAAGCCGGTTCGGCATTCGATTTCCGATTGGATTGGATGACGGCTTGCGCCTACGGAGTCTGCCTCGCAACTGCGATCGCTGGAAGGGGCTTCAAGTCGACTCGCTGGAGTATTGCCTTCGGCACCGCGGCGGGACTCGTCCTTTTGACCCGATCATTGACGGCGGTCTACTTCGCCCTGATTTTTCCGCTCCTGTTCATTGTGCTTCTCGCGCAGCACGACCGCTGGGCTCGCAGCCTGCGCCTGATGCTCTCGGGCATGGTGGCGCTTGCGATGGCAGGACCCGTCTTCTGGCGCAAACAGCAGGCGCTCCACGACTATTATTGGATCGGTCATATAACGGGGCCCGAACGCGCCTTGCGCATCTCACACCTGGACGCAGCCGCTTCAGCAAAGTGGATCTTCAAACAGCTTTTGTTCGAGCAGATCGGCCTGCCGGCCGCGGTCCTGTGGCTTGTCGTGGCGAGTGCACTGCTCATCTTCCACGTCGCATCCCGCAGCCGGGCCCACGAGACTTTCGGACGTCAGCTCTTGTCCCCCGGCACGTGGAGCATTGCACTGATCTTTCTTGCAGCTCCCGCGGCCGTGCTGTCGTGGCATTCGCTCAAAGCGCCCCACCCGCTCAGCATCCTCATCCCTGGAACCGTTTGGCTGGCCGTTCTCGGCTGCCGCCGCCTATCGCAAGGCGCCCGTGCGCGCACGGTCGCCTTGATCAGCGGAATGGCCTTCCTTGCCGGAGAAGCAGTTTTTGCAACGGCACTGTCGGGAAAACGCTACTCGGATGAGTTTGCAAGGGACGCCCAGAACGTAAACGCCCTGTCCGACTACCTATTTTTCCGGGCTGAAGAGTGCCGTCTTGCCCCGCCACGCGTTGCCGCGACCCTGGTTTCCGACGGTTTGAACGCCACGGCCTTCGGCGTCCTTGCCTACGAACGGCATCACCGTTGGATGCCGTTCGAGCAGACCCTCCCTACGTCACTGTTCGAATCGCCCCGGGAATTTATCCAGCAGCAACTTCGAAGGAGCGACTTTGTCTGCATCCTGACCGGAACCGATCCCGCTTCGTTTCCAACCGATAGGCAGATGAGCAATTTGTCGCCCGTAACGGCGCAATGGTGCGGGGCAAACATGCGCCACGTCGGCGACCTGTCGGCAATCGGGTACTCAATCTCGATTTACGAGCGTCCGGACTTGCAGCGTCCTGACGGAGGCAGTGCCGTCAATCTCACCCGACTGTTGAACGCTGCGCGACTCTCTCACGCGGAGGCGGCACCGCCCGCAGCACCGTTCTTCCTGTCAACACCCAGCATCGTCTGGTCAACGCGAGCCGAATTTAATTATCGCTCCAGGGCGGCATATAGTCCCGTGCGCTACTCCGCCACGGACTTGCCCGAAGGCCTTTCCATGGATGCCTGGAGCGGTGTTATCCGCGGCCACCTTCGCCACGCCGGGACGTTCATCGCAAAGCTGACCGCGACCAACTCGGTGGGCTCGACAACGAGCGACATGACCTTCCGGGTCCAGGACCAAGCCTTCTTCGGCCAGCTGCTTGCGCCGCCGTCCTGCGTCGCCGGCCAGCCCGCCAAAATCGGATATGAGGCGTTCGACTCAATCGGAAAACTGAATTTTATCGACGTGGTGGACCTCACCGCAAACAAGGCGCTCGATCGTCTGGTGCCCGGCGAAGACCAAACAGAAAGCTGGCAAGGACGGTACGATCTGACTTTTTCCCAGCTTGGTCGGCATACCCTCAATTTCCGCTTCTTCCGCTTCGAACCCGGCAAAAAGCCGCCCTACGCCTTCATCGACAAGCAATGCGAAATAATGGTCACTCCGCCGTAGACGGCCGGCGACATAGGTGTAGCTTGGCGGCAGAGAATCCGAAATGAGCGCGAACTCGATTCCAACGGTCATACTCGACGGGTGCGGAAGCGTTGCGGAGCAGGTTTCAAAGTTTGCGCCGACGGCAGTATTTGAAAGAAGCGGCGGGTGGCGGGTTGAGCCGCGTCTCGCTGCGGCCGAACTTCACGCCTGGCTGGCCGCGCGGAAGTTTGCCCCGCCTTTCATCCTGGTCGGAGCATCCTATGCCGCTTTCACGCACCTCCTGTTTGCGTTTCACCGGCGCCAAGTCGTCGCGGGCATGATTCTGATCGACCCGTCCCACCCAAGGCAGGGTGAAAAGGCGCTGGCCACGCTTTCGAGCGAGCGTGTTGGCTCGTCGATGGCAATGGAGCAATTTCGCTCCTTTCTAAGCGGTTTCGGCGCTGATTGGGATGAGGGATGCCGCCAGGTGTCCGAGGTTACGGAGCTTGGCGACGTGCCTCTCAGGGTTCTGGCCGCGGGCGCGCTGGAAATGCCGGATGAGCTGCCCCTCAATGTAAGGACGGCTATCGTTCGCGAGCGCAACGAGCTCCTGCTGGAGTACTGCAGACTCACGAGCAACGGAACGATGAGGGTCGTCGAGGGCGTCGGGCATGGCATTGCGGCCGCCGCGCCGGATGTCGTGATCGAATCGATCAGGCAGATGATCGTTGCGCACCGTGCGTAAGCCAGCCCATTGCCGGCGGTCAGGTGCCAATCCAAGTTCCGCCATCCACCGCTTGACAGAATGAGTCATTTTGAGCACTTTTGAGGCATGGCAACCATTCAAATACGCGCGCGCATAGATCGTGGCCTGAAGAAGGAGAGCGACTCCGTCCTCAAGGGGCTTGGGCTGGATGCCGGATCGTTCTTCTCCATGGCCTTGACCCAGCTCGTCAATCGGCGCGGCCTCCCTTTTGCGGTCACCGAGTCCGATGAGGCCTATTTTGCCTCGGAATACGGCCTTGCACCCGCACAAGCCTTCAGGGCGGGCCTTGCGATGAGGAGGGAGACGGCGCGTGCGCGCCGCACGGGGAAATTGCGTGAGATTGCCGAGCTGGCCGACCTCGCCCCGTGAGGTTATTGGCGACGCCGCGCTTCCTTAAAAGCGTCCCGTCTTCCCGGCGGGCGGAGGCTCTGGCGGCCATGAAGGCCGCTGGAAGCGCCTACGGCCAACCCCACCTTCACGCCGGGGTCGGGCTGCGACGCATCCGGCCGTTCATGGAATGTCGCTGCGGCCTGGACTTAAGGCTTGTCTTCCAGCGCGAGGGACAAGCCCTCGTCTTCCACCTGTGCGGCACGCATGATGAGGTCGAGACCTTCCTGAAGAACCAACGGTGAGGGGGACAATTTCTCAAATGCACGCCCGGCCCCTTCGCTTCGGCCCCCTCTTGACCCCACGGCTTGCTGCAACCCAACCCCAAATGAAGAAGACATCCCCTGGAATCACGCCGATCGTCGGCTGTTTGATCGCACTCGCACTCTTGCAAAATGCCTACGCCGCCGATGCCCCGCCCCGGCCGCAGCCCCCAACCCGATCGCCGACCGCGCCGGGCACCCCCGTCCTGATTCCCGTCGGATCGAAGCCAGGGGAAGCCATGGTGCTTCGCGGTGCTCCGGGCATGAATCCGCCCGCGGTTGCGGACGGGGACTTTCTCATCGGTCCGGACTACGTCCCCGCTCCGGAACTGACTCCAGCCGAAGGCGTTCCGAATGGAACCGTGCATCATCTCACGATGCGTTCGACGGACAGCAAGTACTATCCGGGCATCACCAAGGTTCCGCCGGGCGGCCCCCCAAACTACTATCCGCCGGACTGGACCCAGGTGAAGACTTACCCGAAGCCCTACACGCGGACGGTTACCGTTTACGTGCCCGCCCAATACGTCCCCGGAACTCCCGCGCCCGTCATCGTGGTACAGGACGGCCCGGACAACAGCCTGCCTGTGGTGCTCGACAACCTGATCGCCCGGCATCGCATTCCGGCGATGGTGGCCGTGATGATCCAAAATGGGGGTGGCGACGCCCAGGGAAGCGAGCGGGGATTGGAGTACGATACACTATCCGGCAGATACGCCGAATTCGTCGAAGCGGAGGTGTTCCCGCTCGTGGAGGCGCAATGCAACGTCGTCATTTCCAGGGATCCGGATGCGCGCGCAACCATGGGCGGCAGCTCCGGGGGCGCCGCGGCGTTCACCATGGCATGGTATCACCCGGAGCTTTACCACCGCGTGATCACCTATTCCGGCACCTATGTAAACCAGGCCTCCCCCTTGAATCCAGACGCTCCCCATGGCGCCTGGGAGTATCACGAGCATCTCATCCCGGGGAGCCCTCAGAAGCCCATTCGCGTGTGGCTGGAGGTGGGCGACCGCGACAATTACAATCCGAACCCTCTTCGCGACGGCATGCACGACTGGGTCGCGGCCAACAACCGCATGGCGACCGTGCTCAAGGCGAAGGGCTACCACTACCAATACGTTTTCGCCCTGAACGCCGGGCACACGGACCGCGCAGTGAGGGCGCAGACCATCACGGAAGCCCTGGAGTGGGCATGGAAGGATTTCCCCCAGCGCCGATGATTGGGCGGTCTTGCCTCAGGGTGGCGCTGGCGTAAGCTGACCCTCCCATGTTTTCCGTGCTCACCGACCGCCAGTGGCTGTGGCTGGCCGCGGGCTGTTACCTCGCGGGATTCCTGCGCGGCGCCTGGTCGGTCATGCGCGGCGAACGGCCCTCGAGCGGGGTGACGTACGGGATCGTGGCCGCGGGCTACGTCCTCCAGTACGTCGGCCTCTACCTCCGGGGCCGCGCGGACGGGGGCTGCCCGCTCGGAAACACGTTCGAGATGCTGCAGTTCGTAGCCTGGTCGGCGATCACGCTCTACCTGGTGGTCGGCGTGACCTTCCGCTCCAGCCTTCTCGGTTACTTCACCTCGGGTCTCGGGGCCTTCCTGACTCTCGCCTCCCTCTCGATTCGCTCCTGGGATCAGACGCGCCGCGTGCACATTTTCGGCGCCAATCCCTGGATCGAGCTCCACGCGGCGCTCGCCCTCTTCAGCTATGGCGTCTTCGGGCTTCTCGCGCTGACCTCCGTACTCTTCCTCCTGCGGAACTATTCCTTGAAGGCGAAGCATCTCGACGGCTGGTTCTCCTTCCTGCCGTCCATCGTGGACCTGGATCACATCGGTCTCAGGCTCCTCGGCACCGGGGTCGCCCTGCTCAGCGCCTCGCTCGCCGTGGGGACGGTCTACTGGCTGCGCGACACGGCGACCGTCAACAAGGTCACGCTCCTGATCACGGTCGGCGTCTGGGCGGCCTACGCCGCGACGCTCGCGCTTCGTCTCGGGGGGCGTCTGCTGTCCAAGCGCTTCGCCTGGACGTGCCTGGCCCTCTTTGCGGCCGCACTGATCTCCCTCGGTCCCGTGGATGCCAGCCGGCATCCCACCCTCGCCGCGAGCCGGGAGGCAGCGCGATGAGCGGTCCCGGATTCTTCCTCGTCGGCGCGACCCATCACACGGCCCCCCTGGAGGTGCGGGAGAGGCTCGCCCTCGATTCCGAGGCCGAGGCCGCTCTGGGATTGGAGCTCTCGGGCCTGCGGGAGCTGAGGGAATTCGCCATGCTGAGCACCTGCAACCGCGTCGAGTTCTACGGCGTCGGCGCGGACGACGGCGCTGCGGCGCGCGTCCAGGCGGCATTCTGCGCGAGGCAGCGCTTCGATCCCGTGGAATTCGAGAAATTCCGGCTGAGGCTTCACGGCCGCGACGCCGTGCAGCACCTGCTCGAGGTGTCCTCGGGCCTGGATTCGCAGATGCTCGGGGAGACGGAGATCTTCGGCCAGGTGAAGGCGGCCTACGCCGCGGCCCAGGCGCGGGGCGCCGCCGGCCCCCTCCTGAATCGAATATTCCAGAAGGCGTTCCAGGCGGCGAAGCACGTCCGCAGCCACACCGCCATCACCGCGGGCCAGGTCAGCGTCTCGAACGTGGCGGTGGACCTCGCGCAGAATATCTTCGGCAACCTTGCCCACGCCCGGGTCCTCATGGTCGGCGCCGGCGAGATCGGCGAGAAGACCGCGCGGGCCTTCCAGAGCCGCGGGGCCTTGGCGCTCACGGTGTCGAGCCGCAGCAGCGAGCGGGCCATGGAGCTCGCGGGGAAATTAGGAGGGAGCGCCCTTCCCTTCGACCAGAGGGAGGCGCGGCTTGCGGAGTTCGACGTCGTCGTCTGTTCCACGGCTGCGCCGCATGCGGTTCTCTCGCTCGCGGCCGCGGAGGCGGCGATGCGGAGGCGGCCGACCCGGCCCCTGTTCTTCATAGACCTCGCCCTGCCCCGGGACGTCGAACCGGCGGTCGCGGACCTTGAGAACGTCTTTCGCTACGATCTGGACGACCTGGCCCGGATTGCCGATAGGAACCGGGCTTCGAGGGAGTCCGAAATCGCGCGATGCCGGGCCCTCCTCGCCGCGCGCACGGATGTGCTCTGGCGGCAGGTTGAGCCCCTGCTGGCGCACCGGACGGCGAATCCGGCCGCCGGCATAAGCGGCTGCCCCGTCTAGAAAGCCCTCAGGTTGCGGGCGCGCCGGGCTGGGCCCTGCCCAGCGCAGTGGCGAGCTCCCCGGGCTTGATCGGCTTGCTGATGTAATCGTCCATTCCCGCGGCCAGGCAGAGTTCCCGGTCGCCATACATCGCGTTCGCGGTGAGGGCGATGATCCATGGCCTGTTCGGCGGATTGCCGGCTCTGATCCGGCGGGTCGCTTCGAGCCCGTCCATTTCGGGCATGTGCACGTCCATAAGGACGATGTCGTAGGCCTGCCGGCCGAGCGCCGCCAGGGCCTCCCTCCCGTCCGCGGCGACGTCCGCGCGGTATCCCAGCTTTGCGAGAATGAAGAGGGCGACTTTCTGGTTCACCGCATTGTCCTCGGCGACGAGCACGCGCTCGGCGCGCCGGATCGCCGGCTCCGCGACGTCGCCCGGCTGAAAAACCTGGGCCGAATCGAGTTCCCGCGCCTGGAGCACCTCGGACAGCGTTTCGAAGAGCTGGGAGGGCTTTGCCGGCTTGGCGAGATAGGCGGCGAAGAGCGAGGGATCGCCGCTGTGCTCCCGGTGCCCGAGCGATGACAGCATGATCAGCGGAAGCTGTTCGGCATCGCGCAGAGTGCGGATCTCGCGCGCGAGCATGCTTCCGTCCATGGTAGGCATCTGCATGTCGAGGACGGCGACGTCGAAAGCTTCGCCGTTCCGCAGCCAGCCGAGGACCTCCTCTCCGGAGGATGCTGCCCGGATGGACATGCCCCAGCCGGTCGCGAGGGCGGTCAGGATGCGCCGGCTGGTCGCGTTGTCGTCCACGACGAGGAGGCGCTTTCCGGCGAGATGGCTCACGGCGGGCCCCAGGTAGGGACGCGGCTTGCTCGGCACCGCCTCGACCAGGAGCGTGAAGGAAAAGGTCGAGCCTTTTTCCACCTCGCTCTCGACCCACATCCTGCCGCCCATGATCTCGGCGAGACGCTTGCTTATGACAAGCCCGAGGCCGGTGCCGCCGAACCTTCGGGTCGTCGAGGCGTCCACCTGGGAAAAGGACTGGAAAAGGCGATCCATGGCCTCGCCAGGGATGCCGATCCCCGTGTCCCTCACAGCGAAAACAAGCTCCGTGCGGGCATCGTTCGCGGGCTGAGCGCGCACGCTGAGCACGACTTCTCCCGACTCCGTGAACTTCAGGGCGTTGCCGAGGAGGTTGACGAGAATCTGGCGGAGACGCGTGACGTCGCCGCGGACCTGCCCGGGGACGCCGTCGGCGATCTCATAGAGAAGATCGAGCCGCTTCGCCGCGAACTGGGGCGCGAGGAGGTCGAGCGTGCCCTCGACGCACTCGCGCAGGCCGAACGCCTCCCGCTCGATCTCCAGCCGGCCGGACTCGATCTTCGAGAAATCGAGGATGTCGTTGATGATCGTCAGCAGCGCCTCGCCGCTGTGGCGGATCGTCTCGGCGTATTCCCGCTGCTCGGCGCTCAGCGGCGAATCGAGGAGGAGGCTCGTCATGCCGATCACGCCGTTCATCGGCGTCCGGATCTCGTGGCTCATCATCGCGAGGAACTGGCTCTTGGCGTTGTTCGCCTGCTCGGCCGCCTCTTTTGCGGCGGTCATGGCCGCGGCCTGGCGGGCCTGATCGCGGGCCGTCTCCTCCTGGACCCGCTTTGCCTCGGTGATATCGACGATCGTGTTCACCTCCCTCATCTCGCCGCTCACGGGATCCCGGTAGGCGTGCATCGTGAGGAGCGCCCAGACGAGCTTTCCGTTGGGGTGCACGTAGCGCTTCTCCATGGAAAACTGCTCGATCTCGCCCCGGTAGAGCCGCTCCATGAGGAGCTGCTGCATCTCCCGGTCGTCCGGATGGCTGACGGCGACGTAGTTCGCGGTGTCCCGGGATTTCTCAACGGAAACGCCCGTGATCCTCACGTGGGCCTTGTTGACAAGCCGCGTCTCGCCACGCTGCCCTTCCAGCCAGGATAGGCCCACGGGGGCGTTCTCGTAGATGAAGCGGAAGAGCGCCTCCTCGCGGGCCAGCTGCTGCTGGACCCCGCGCAGGTCGGCCGTCATGCGCTCCGCCTCGGCGAGCGCCCGCTCGCGCGTCTTCAGGAGCTCGCGCACGAGCGCAGCGGCGAGCGCGGCGACGCCGACCCCGGCGGCGAGCGCGATGGAGGGCAGGCGCGACTCCCACAGTGCGCGATGGGCCGCGCTGCGAAGCATCAGCGACAAGTAAAGGGAGGCAAGACCCGCCGCCGCAAAAACAAGGAGCGGCAGAAAGCGGATCCAGCTCTTCCGACCGGAGATCGGGGTCTCGCCGGGGGGCATTTGGGAAGTCAGGCAAAACGCGGCCCGGTTGGCCATATCCATTTGGCCGATCGCGGAGACCTGTCCTTGCCGACCCGATCAGGGCACCTGGCGAGAAAGCCATTCGCCGGGCGTGCTGCCCGCGGCTTGGCTCAGCAGGCCCCGCAGCCTGGCGGCCTGCGCGGCCGCCCGTTCGCGCCGCGCGGGACCTTCCAGGCAGGCGCGCAATTCGTCGGCGAGGGCCTCCGGTGTCGCGGCGCCCTGGATATATTCCGGATACATCGCCTCGCCGAGAATCAGGTTGGCGATCCCGAGGTGGGGCACCTTGACGAGCCAGCGTCCGATCCAGTAGGTCAGCGGATCGATCCGGTAGGCGATCGCGCCCGGGATTCCCGCGAGGGCGCAATGCATGGACATCGTTCCGCTCGAAGTGAGGACGGCCGAAGCGGCCACGGGCGCACCGGTCGGCTGGAGCTGGACGGACGCGGGGGGACCGGCGCCGCGCAGGACCGCAAGAATCTCCTCGCTGGGATAGATCGCGACCGCGCCGCGCCCGCCAAAGTCCCGGTGCGCCGCGAGGAGGACGGGGAAGATTCGGGCCACAGCCTGCCGGCGGCTTCCGGGCAGGAGCAGGACCGGGCCGGCCGGATCGTACGTCACCGGCGGAACATGGCCGGCGGCGACAAACGGATGGCCGACAAACTCGGGCCGGAGCCCCGTGTCCGCGTAGGTTTTCAATTCGAAGGGAAAGATGACCGCGAGGGCGTCCAGGTCGCGCGCCATCGCGAACCGCCGCCCGGCGCGCGACGCCCATATCTGCGGGCTGATGTAGTAGACGAGCCGGATCCCCCCTCCCCCCTTTGCGCTCAGCCCCCTTTCGCGGAGGGCCGACGCCACCCGGAGGTTGAATCCGGAGTAGTCCACGAAGCAGACGGCGCGCGGCCGGTGCTCGGCGATCCAACGGAGGGTCTCCGCCTGCAGCATGCGAAAAAACGAGAGGTTCCTGAGCACGCCGAGAAGCCCGACGACCGAGGAGGCCGTCAGGTCGAAGAGAAGCTGGGCGCCGGCGGCTGAGAGCCGGGGGCCGCCCAGGGCGCATATCCGGGCTCCCGGCCGCAGGACGAGGAATTCGGCGGCCATGCGCGCCGCGTTCTCGTCGCCCGAGTGCTCACCGGCGATGATCAGAAGGTCGGCGGGGCCGCCCGAGGGCGGAGCGAACCGGAAAGGCAGGGCCGGCGGCGCGCTCATCGCTTCGCGGACCGGATCTGCTCCGTGATCGCGATGGCCACCTCCAGCGCCGATTTTCCGAGGGCCGCGCCCACCTTGGGCTGGCGGGCCTTGGCGACGCTCTCCACGAAATGACTCAGCTCCAGCGCAAGCGGCTCGCCCTTCTCTATCGGGATCTCGCGGACCGGCACCGAGCTCGTGTCGCCCGCCTTGACGAGCCCGACCTTCATCTTGAGCCCGTAGGCCACGATGTCGCGCTTGCGCACGAGGTGGCCTGTCTGGTTCATGAAATCGAGCGAGAGGTAGGCGTTGTCCTGGAAGATGCGGATCTCGCGCGACTTCTTGAGGCTCATCCGGCTCGCGCTGAGATTGGCCACGCATCCGTTCTCGAACTGGATCCGGACGTTCGCAATATCCTCGGTCTTGGAGAGGACATTGATGCCGACGCTGTCCAGCCGGGCGATCGGCGACCTGACCAGCGCCAGGACGATCCCGATGTCGTGGATCATGAGGTCCAGGACGACGCCGACCTCCGTGCCCCGGGTCTGGTAGGGGGCCAGCCGCTCCGCGGTTATGTATTGGGGATTGTCGGCCTCCTTCTCGAGGAAGGTCATCACCGGGTTGAAGTGCTCGACGTGGCCGACCTGGACGATCGCGCCGTGCTTCTGCGCGGCGGCGAGGACCTGCTCCGCCTCCTCGAGCGAGGCGCAGATGGGCTTCTCGATCAGGAGGTGGCAGCCGCGGGCGAGGAGCGGCAGCGCGACGGCGGCGTGACGGTCCGTGGGAACGACGATCGAGACCGCGTCGCAGGCCTCTCCGAGCTCATCGAGCGTGGAATAGCGCCGGCAGCCAAGGCGCCCGCAAATCTCAGCCGCGCGGGCGTCGTCCGTCTCGTGGATGCCCGCGAGCTCGGCTCCCGGCATCCCGGCGTAGATGCGGGCGTGGTGCTGGCCGAGGGAGCCCACCCCGACGACGCCGCATGCGATCTTCTTGGCCATGGGGAAGACTTAGCCTGAAGGAGCCGGCTGTGAACCGTTAAGTTCGTGCAGCGTTCCCTCGCGCAGGAGAAGCTGGCGGCCCGTCTTCAGGCCGAAGGCCGCGTTGTGGGTCACAAGGACGAGAGCCGTGCCCGTCTCCCGGCAGAGTCCGAGGAGCAGGTCGACGACCGCCTCGCCGGAACCCTCGTCCAAGTTGCCCGTGGGCTCGTCGGCGAGCAGGAGCCGCGGCGAATTCATGAGCGCCCGGGCCACCGCGACCCGCTGGCGCTCGCCGCCCGAGAGATGCGCGGGCAGGTGGTGGCCGCGCTCGGCCAGGCCCACCCTCGCGAGGAGCTGGTCCGCCTTCGCCCGCGCCCCCGCGTCAAGCCTCCCGCGGATCCTCCGGGCCATGAGAACGTTCTCGCGCGCATTCATCTCGGGGATGAGGTAGAACGCCTGGAAGACCATGCCGAGAAAGTCCGCGCGCCTGTCCGGACCCGTGTCGGCGGAGCCCGCCCACGCGAGCGTGCCCGAGTCGGCGGCGTCCAGCCCCGCCAGCAGGTTGAGCAGCGTGGATTTTCCGGAGCCGGACTCGCCGCGGATGCTGACGCTCTCCCCGGAGCCGATCGCGATGTCCGCGCCGCGCAGAACCTCGATCCGGCGGTCGCCGCTCTTGTAACTCTTGCGAAGGCCGCGGGCGCTGAGGACCCATTCACTCATTGCGCAGGGCCTCCACGGGCTTCAGCCGCGCTGCCCGCCAGGCGGGCAGCAGTCCGGCCAGGGTGGAGACGACGATCGTGAGGACGACGGTGAGGACGACGTCCCGCGCGGCCGTGTGGGCGGGCAGCTCGCTGAACTGGTAGAAGCGGCGGAGCACCTCGTCGCGCTGCGTCGCCCGCGCTATTCCCATCACGACGTCGTTGCGGACGGCAAGGGCCCCGAAGCCGAGCCCGAGCCCGACGGCCGTCCCCAGGATCCCGATGAAAAGCCCCTGGACGCAGAAGCAGGCCGCCACCTGGCGCGGCTGCGCCCCGAGGGCGCCCAGAAGGCCGATCTCGCGCGTCTTTCGGATGACCGAGATCAGGAGCGAGCTCGTGACCGAGAAGGCCGCGACGATCACGATGATGAACAGCATGAAGAAGATCATGCTTTTCTCGAGGTTGAGGATCCACAGGAAGTCGCTCCAGAGGTCCTCCCAGGAAAAGGCGCGGATGTCCTGCGGCAGCACGGCGTTGATCCGCGCCGCGCCCTCGTCCTCGTTCAGGCCGGGCGCCAGCCGCACGTACAGCCCGTGGACCGTCGTATCGAGGCCGAAGAGATCCTGGGCAAGCCGCAGGGTGCAATAGACCGTGCTAAGGTCCAGCTGCTGGTGCCCGAACTCGATGATCCCGGCAACGCGGACCGAGCGCGGCAGGAAAACCTCGTCCTTGGTCAGCTTCTCCACGAGAAGCGGCGAATACACCTCGATGGAGTCGCCCACGCCCGCGCCGAGGCTGCGCGCCAGGACGGAGCTGAGAATCACGGAATCGTCGTCGAGGTCGTCCAGGGAGCCGAGGACGACATACTGCCGGAGCCGCGTGACCCGTTCGACGCTCGACGGATCGATTCCGGTGAGCAGGGGGTACGCGGGCCGGCCCTGAAACTTCACCATAACCGACGTCCCGGCATAGGGCGTGGCCGCCACGACGCCGGGAACGGACTCCACGCGCCGGACCACGGCGGGATAGTTCGGCATGAGTCCCTGCGCCTTGACCTGGACCTCCCCCTCCTTGTTCACGATCATCTCCCTGAGCTCGTAATGGAACCCGCCCATGACGCTCGTCGTCACGATCAGCACCATGACGCCCAGGGCGACGCCAAAGACCGAGATTGCCGTGAAGAACGGAAACCGCTTTCCCGACGGAAACAACTGCTTCAGCGCCAGGTAAAGATACCAGGGCATGGGGGAGGAAAAAGCGGAAAGCGGAAAGCGGAAAGCGGGGGACCCAAGGCGAAAAGCGGAAAGCGGAAAGCGGAAACCACGGTGGGGCGGCGTCTAGGCCCCGTCGGGGCGCAAGAGCGGGAAGAGGATGACGTCGCGGATGCTCTCGGCCCCGGTCAGGAGGATGCAGAGCCGGTCGATGCCGACGCCCATTCCTCCGGCGGGGGGCATTCCGTGCTCGAGTGCGACCAGGAAATCCTGGTCTATGCTTTGCTTTTCGCCGCCGGCCTGCCGCTCGAACATCGCCCGCTGCGCGTCCGGATCGTTCTGCTCCGAATAGGCGGGCGCGATCTCCATGCCCCCGATGCACAGTTCGAACACGTCGAGCGTGTCCGGGTCCGCGGGATTGATCTTCGCCAGGGGGCACAGTTCCCTTGGAAGATTGACGACGAACGTGGGCTGGATGAGGGCCGGCTCGATCCGCTTGGAGAAGATCTCCTGCGTGATCTCGAAATCCTCCCACTGGGGCTGAATTCCCTTGATCCCGAGCGTTTCCGCGGCCGCGGCGTGCTCGGCCCGGCTCCGCTTGAACCAGTCGGGATCGCCGGTCTCGGCCCGGATCAGGTCCTTGTAGGCGACCTCGCGCCATTCCCCGCCGAAGTCGATTTCCTGGCCGCTCGCCGGATGCGCGATCTTGAGCGTTCCGAGGACCCCCGCGCAGAGCTCCGTGATCATACCCTTCGCCAGGGCCATCATGCCGCGGTAGTCGCTGTAGGCCTGGTAGACCTCGAGCATCGTGAACTCAGGATTGTGGCGCCTCGAAATCCCCTCGTTCCGGAAATTCCGTCCGATCTCGAAGACGCGGTCATAGCCGCCGACGAGCAGGCGCTTGAGGTAGAGCTCGAGCGAAATGCGAAGGAAGAAATCAGCGCCAAGGGCGTTGTGGTGGGTCGTGAAAGGCCGCGCGGCCGCTCCGCCCGCGACCGTCTGCAGGACGGGGGTCTCCACCTCCACAAACCGCCGGTCCTCGAGGTAACGGCGGATTCCGGCGACAATCCGGGAGCGCATGAGGAGCCGGGCCCGGGACTCGGGATTGACGATCAGGTCGAGGTAGCGCTGGCGGTACACCTGCTCCGGGTCGGTGAGCCCGTGCCACTTTTCCGGCAGAGGCCGCAGCGCCTTGGCGACGAGGGTGAAGCCCTCGGCGCGGACCGTGACCTCCCCGCTCTTCGTCTTGAAAAGGGTTCCCCTGACCCCGATGATGTCGCCGAGGTCGAGGCGGCGGAATGCCGCGTAGGCCTCGTCGCCGACCACGTCCTTCTTCACGTAGATCTGGATCTGGCCATCCTGGTCCAGGACCTTCGCGAACTGGCTCTTTCCCATGTCCCGGATGACGACGAGCCGCCCGGCAACGGCGACCGCGACCGCATTGTCCTGGCCCTCGACGTAGGCCTTCAGGGCCTCGGCGGAGAAATGCGTGGGCGCAAAGTTCGCCAGGAACGGGTCCGACCCGGCCGCGCGCATGTCGGCCAGCTTTTGCCGGCGCACAGCCTGCTGGTCGTGGGTTATCTCGGAGGGGATTTCAGCCATGGAACCGCGGATGCTGGCCCCGAGCGGGAATCGGAGCAAACGGAAATTGGGACGGCGGTTCGAAAGCTTGTCACCTCGCGTGCCGGCTGCTTAGTTTCCAGCTCGCTCATGCACACCGCGCGCAAACCCGACTGGCTCCGCGCCAAGCTCCCCGCCGGCCCGGGCTATTCCGCCGTGCGCAAGCTCGTGGACGAGCACAAGCTCCACACGGTCTGCCAGAGCGCGCAATGCCCGAACCTCGGGGAATGCTGGTCGCGGGGGACCGCGACCCTCATGATCCTGGGAAACATCTGCACGCGCTCGTGCAATTTTTGCGCGGTGCAGACGGGCCGGCCGACCGAGCTCGACCTCGGGGAGCCGGCGCGCGTCGCGGACGCCGTGGCCCGGATGGGCCTGCGGCATTGCGTCCTGACCAGCGTCGCGCGGGACGAGCTCGCGGACGGGGGCGCGAGCGTGTGGGCGGCGACGATCCGGGCCGTCCGCCACCGCAATCCCCAGACGGCGATCGAGGTCCTGGTGCCCGACTTCAAGGGGAAACTCGAGGACGTGGATACGGTCCTCGAGGCCAAGCCCGACATCTTCAACCACAACGTGGAAACGGTGGAGCGCCTCCAGAAGCCCGTCCGGGTGCAGGCCCGCTACGACCGGTCGCGGCGCGTCCTCGCCCACGCCAAGGGCCGGGGGTTTGTAGCAAAGACCGGCATCATGCTCGGCCTCGGGGAGCGCCAGGATGAGATCGAGCGCACCTTGCGCGACCTGGCCGGCGACAAGATCGACATCCTCACGATCGGGCAGTACCTGCAGCCGACCGCGAAGCATCTGCCGGTGGACCGCTGGGTGACCCCGGAGGAATTCATCCGCTGGAAGGAATTCGGCCTGGGACTCGGGTTCGGCGTCGTCGAGAGCGGCGCGCTCGTCCGCTCCAGCTACCACGCCGACGAGCAGTCCGAGAAGTACACGGGCTCCGATCACCTGAACTCCGCCAACGCGCTCGCGAGCGCCTGATCGATAAAAAAGGAACCGGCCTGCGGCATAACTCGTGCCGCAGACCGGGGAACCCAACCCTTTCGGCTAATGGCTGGCTAGCCGATCAAATTCTGCCAGTGGCGATCCTTGGCCTGGCGGGCGGCCTTGAGCGCACCCCGGGCGACGTAGTCCTTGTAGTTTTCACCGAGGACGCGGACGCGCGGGTTGTCGAAGCCTTCCTCCAGAAGCTTGGTCTGCAGCGCGACGCCGAAGCCCTTGATCAGGCTGCCGCCACCGGTGACGATGATGTTTTGAAGGAGCTCGGAGACGCTTTCCGCATCGGCGCGGGCGATGAGCGAACGCGTCATCTCGAAGACCTTCTGAAGAAGGGCCTCGCAGCCGGCGCCGACCTGGTCGGTGACGTCGAGCTTCCGCTGCTTGCCGCCAACCATGACGGTCGCGATCGCAGGGGTGGCGCTGTCCTTGGCCAGGACGAAGGAGTGCTGCTCCTTGATGTCGCGGATGCGGGCGGCGGTGAGTCCGCAGTCCGGGTAGGCCTCGAGGACGCGGTCAAGGATGATCTGGTCGACCGCGTCGCCGGCGAAGGGCTCGCTCAGCTGGTCGTCGACCGTCGGATAGTGGCCCTGGACGAGGCAGACGTCCGTCGATCCGGCTCCGATGTCGATGTAGAGCGAATTGGCGACGGGATCCTGGTACTTGTCGTCGTTCAGCCGGGCCTCGTCGCGATATCCGAGGGCGGCGAGGAATGGCTCCGGGACGAAGAGGACTTTGCTGAACACCCCCTGGACGGCGTTGCGGGCGTTCTCGCGGGCGGACATGTCGGAGCTGGCCGGCATGCCGATAACGGCGCGGACTTCGCGGTCCCCTGCGTTCAGGCGGTCGCGCAGATGCTGGGCGAAGAGACGGGCCGAGGGGAGGTCGTTGATCACGCCGCCGTGGAGCGGACGAACGATGCTGAGGTAGAGCTTGTGCTTCAGGGCTTCGGCTCCGAAGAGAACCTTGGCGTCGCCCGGCAGCACGCGCTGCAGAACCGTGTCGGCCGCATATCCGACGACCGTCGGAATCTTCTCCTTGATGGAGACGCGGGAATCGTTGCTGGCGCGGGGAGCGGCCATGAGGCACGAGGTGTTCGTGCCCCAGTCGAGGCCCACAAGCAGGGTCTCGGTGTCTGCGGACCGGCCATCATCACGGGTGATGGTCGCCGCGTTGCTGGCGGATTTGTTGAGGACGGTTTTCACTTTTGGATTATGACTGGGTTGTGGTTTCTAGCTTCTAATTTTCTAGGCGCTCAGGGCCATCCGGGTGTCGGCGGGCTCCTCGGCATAAAGGCTGGGCGGAACCATGGTCGCCCGGCGGACGGGGAGGATGGCCTCGCCCATGGTCTCGAATTCCGCCTCGGCGAGCGCATCGAGCATGTCCGAAACGTCGCCGATCGGCACCCGGCGGCGCAGTCCGACCGCTCCGGAGACGTCCGGAAGGCGCGAACCGGAAGGCTGCTGGGCAAAGCGGGCGCAAATTTCCTCGACGATCAGGCGCCTCTGCATGAAGCCGAGTTCCACGCTCTCCTGGACCCGGGAAAAAAGGCTGGTCAGCTGCTCCTTGCAGGCCGCGGGCGCCAGGCCGCAGCGGCTCGACCAGGTGCGGATGAGGGCGGGAAGCCGTTCCTGAAGCAGAACGGCGACCGCTCCCTCCTTCCCCTCCTTGCGGAGGATGCAGGCCTCAAAGGTCCATCGGACGATCTCGTTCCACAGAAACCGTGGATTTGAGGACTGGACGGAGGCGGAGGTAGCGGTCTTGGAAGGCATGAGTGAGATTGCCTTCACTAAAAGCAAAGCTCATGCCATGTTATTTAACTACTTTATATCCAATTAGTTACAATACACTTTTCCAACGCCAACATTCGACGCTGAAAAGCGGCGGCAGGAAATGCCTAGCAGGCCGTTCAGGGCGACACATCGAACCAAAATGGCGCCGAGACCTCCCCGCCCCCCGCATCCACCCTGCTCCAGATCACGTACCTGCCGGGATCCGGGATCGACACCTTGAAGACCAACGCCTCTTCAGTTTTCGCTTTCGGGTTTTCAATTTCCGCTTTTTCCCCTGCCGGTTCCGGACGCAAGATCGCCAAGCCGGTGCGATCCCGATCAAAGGCCACGAGACACGCCCGGGTGCCATAGGACAGCCGGGGCTCCACGGATGACCCATCCGTTCGCGAAGCCGAGAATCCCATCTGCAACGGCTCGCGGGCCCGCAGCGGCATTGTGGACGGCACGAGCAGGAAGCGCATCCCATCGCGCTCGCAGCTCCACGCCATCGTCCGCTGAACATCCCGGGCCGGCGCGGGCTCCTCAGCGCCTCCCACGAGCACATCCGCATAGGCGTACATCTCCCGCCCCGTCGCCTTTGGGGTGAAATCGGCGAATACGCGGTAGGCGCCCGTCCGCCGTGGAGTGAATGAAAAGGACCACTGGCCGGGATCGGCGCCCGGCGAGGGAACCGCCGCCTGGAAATCCACCAGATCGGGGTCCACCACGAACAGGCTGATCTTATCCGCAGTCGTCGTGGCGAGGTCTTCCGGCCCGATCGGCTTGCCGGTGTTCGTCCGCAGCCGCACCACCACATCCACGCGCGCGCGGGCCATCGGCGCACCGGCTGCGATCAGGGCCATGGCGACCGGCGAAGCCCGTTCCACGACCGGAAGGAACTTTGGATCGGCGGGATCGCAAAACTCGAGCGAGCCCGGCCCTCCGGCGACAAAGTCCATGTGCGTCAGCCGCGGACGCGAATGGAAGCACACGAGAACGGCGAGGAGGGCGGCCGCCCCGAGCGACAGGAGCCACACCTGCCTCCGCGCGCTCCGCGAGATTGCCGAGGCGCTCATCCCTTGCGCATCCGGGCCACGAAATCCTGGGGCTGCCATTCGGTGCCGTCCACCCTCCAGATGATCCGTCCGCGATCGTCGATAAGCAGGGTCGCCAGGGTGTGCCGCAGGAGATTGCCCTCAAATTCCGCCTTGATCCCGAATTGAGTCAGCAGGTCGCGAACGGCGCCGTCAGGCCCCGTCAGGAACGAAAAGTTGCTCGTGTCGATTCCGCGCTCGTCGGCGTACGCGCGAAGGACGCCAGGCGTGTCGTAGGCGGAATCCATCGATATGGACACGAATTCGATGTTCCTCACCCCCGCCTCCCGGGCCATCCTCTGGGCGCTCATCATCTTCTGGGTCGAGGCCGGGCACATGTTTGCGAAGGGGCAGCGGGTGTAGATGAAATTGAGCATCACCTGCCTGCCGCGGAAGCGCCCGCTCTGGACGAGCCGCCCCGCCTGGTCGAACAGCGCGAACTCCGGCATCGCCTCGCCGACATCCCGGTAGACCTCGTTGCCCCGGTCATGGGTATCCTCCCGAAGCCGGCGCTGGCCAGCAGCCACGGCGTCTGCCGCCGCCCGGTCGTCAGGCCAGACCTTCTCAAGCCGCGGCGCCTTGAGATCGGCGACGAGCTCGGCGCGGATGCGTTCCCCGGGATGCACGATCGCCACGTCGCCCGGCGCGGCCCCGAATTCCATGGTCATCGCCGGCATGAACCCCGGCACCGCATCGTGGCTCACGGTGATCCGGCCACGGGCGGCATCCACGGACAGGACTTCTCCTGTCAGGGGATAGCGCTTCTCTTCCGCGACCGGCCCGGCGGCCCCCGCTTCCGGCTGCCTGGAGCAGGCAGCCAGAAGGAGGAGCCCGCCGATGGACGCAAATCGTGGGAAGCCATTAGCTTTCACGTTCCCACAAATCCGCCGGCTGATAGAATTGTCAAAGGGTTTGCGGTGGGAAGCACGCGGCCTTCTGCTGGCAGGTCGCTCCGCTCATGCTCCCGCCCTCCCCTCCCCCGCGCGCATCCGTCCACCGGCCGGCCCTTGCCGCCCTCGCGGCCGCCGCCTGCGCCTGGTCCTTCGTAACGGTCTCCCTGGGCGCGTTCACGACGACGATCGGAGCCGGGATGGCGTTTCCCGATTGGCCGCTATCCAACGGGTCGCTGAATCCGCACGGCTGGCTGACCAATGTCGCGATGTTCGCCGAGCACTCCCACCGGCTGAGCGTGAGCGTCCTCAGCGCGGCCACCCTCGCGCTCGCAGTCTGGATCTCGCGCTCCGAGGAGCGCCGCTGGCTCCGCCGTCTCGCCTGGTTCGCCTTCGGGCTTGTCCTCGTGCAGGCGGTGGTCGGCGGCCTGCGCGTCCTTCTCAATCCCGACCAGGTCGCGCCAATGGACACCAGCGTCGGCGAGCTTCTCGCCATGCTCCACGCCTGCCTGGCCCAACTCTTCGTCTGCGCCCTCTTCGCAATAGCGACGGCGTGCTCGCGGGGTTGGATGGAGCATCCCTCCCCCGTGCGATCAGGCCTGCGCCGGATGGGCGTGGCCTGCTGCATCCTGCTTTTCGCTCAGCTGGCCATCGCCGCCGTCATGCGGCACAGCAACGCCGGCCTGGCCATCCCAACCTTCCCCTGGTCGGGCCCCGGCCATGCGCTGCTTCCGGCGGCCTGGGACTTCAGGGTTGCGATCCATTTTGCCCACCGCGCCATGGCGGTCATCATCACGGTCGCACTCGTGGGGTTCGCGGCCGGGATCTGGCGCGACCGGGGCGCGACCCTGGGGATGCGCTGCGGCGCATCGGCCCTCGTAAGCCTCCTCGCCCTGCAGATCCTTCTGGGCGCGACCATCATAAGGACCGCCCGCGATCCCGGGATAACGACCGCCCACGTGATTGTCGGCGCGCTCACCCTGGCAACCGCGTTCTGGCTCACCTGGCGCGCCCACCGAGACGCATTTGAGGCAACGGTGCGCGCCTAAGATGGGGGAGCAGGCAAAATTCTCGGATTACCTCGAGCTGACGAAGCCGCGGCTGAGCCTGCTCTCCGTGCTCACGGCGCTCGTGGGTTACCTGGTCGAGCGGCCCTCGGCGGGAGTGGAGGGACTTCTCTGGATCCTCCTCGGCACGTCGCTCGCGGCGGGCGGCGTGGCCGCGCTCAACCAGTGGCTCGAGCATGAGACGGATGCGCAGATGAAGCGGACGGCGGACCGCCCGATACCCGCCGGCCGCGTGGCCACGGGATCGGCCTTCGTTCTCGGATCCCTGATGTGCGTCGCCTCGCTGATGGTGATCTTCGCCAAGGTCAACGGGCTCGCCGCCCTCTTCGCCCTGCTCACGATGATCGCCTATCTCGGGTGGTACACGCCGGCAAAGCGCACCTCCCGCTGGAGCACAGAAATCGGGGCGCTTGCCGGTGCCCTCCCTCCCCTGATCGGAAACGCGGCTGCGGGGGACCGGATTTCCCCGATGGGATGGGTCCTCTTCGGCGTCCTCTTTTTCTGGCAGATACCCCACTTCATGGCGGTCGCATGGACCCACCGCCGGGACTATGCGACCGTGCGCTTTCCAATGCTTCCGGTCCGGGACAAGTCCGGCGCTTGGGTGGCCCGTTGGGCCCTGGTCGCCTGCCTTCTCCTCGTCCTGATCAGCCTGCTTCCCTTCGCACTCGGCATGGCCAGCCGCTGGTATGCCGGGGCGGCCGCGCTCCTGGGCGCCTGGATGCTCTGGCAGGCCGTCGCGTTCCTCTGGACGAAGGGCCGTGACACCGCGGCCCGCCAGCTCTTTCTCGCGTCGATCGGCTACCTGCCGCTTGCCCTCGGGGCGCTGGTCCTCGACCGCGCGATCAATTTCTAGAAAATGCCGCCCGTGAATTCCTCCATGGCAGGCGAGGCCCGGATCCCGATGAGCGCGGTGGCGGGCATCATCGCCGTCAGCGCGGTCGCCAGCCTCTTTCTTTGCTGGCTCGTCTACTATCACGCCCCGACAGACGTCGCAGGAACCCGCCTCCTTTTCCTGCCGGCACTCAACGCCGCCCTGAACGGGCTCTCGGCCATCGCGCTCGTGGCGGGCTATCGCCATATCCGCGCCCGCCGGATCCCCGCCCATCGCGCGGCGATGTTCACCGCATTCGTCTTCTCTTCCGTCTTCCTCGTGACGTACATCGCCAACCACGCCCTCCACGGCGATATGCGCTTCCACGGGCAGGGGGCGGTCCGTCCGCTCTATTTCACCCTGCTGATCTCCCACATCGGCCTGTCCGTCATCGCCCTGCCGATGATCCTGATCACCTTCTTCCTCTCGCTTACCGGACGGTTTCCCGCCCATCGACGGCTCGCCCGCTTCACATTCCCAATCTGGCTCTATGTCTCCGTCACCGGGGTGATCGTCTACGCCATGCTCGCGGCGTACCGCTGAGGGCGGATCGGCGTCCTTTCGCGTATAGCGTGACCCGGATCGAAGCTTGGGATGCCGCCGGCCGGCTACAAGCCGGCCATCAGCCGCATCAACGCGGCCTCGCTGAAGTCCGGTCGGGCCAGTTCGCCGGCAAGCCGGCCCGCCCGCATGACGAGAATCCGGCCGCACAGGCCGATCAGTTCGGGCAATTCCGATGAGATCACGAGGAGCGCCTTCCCCTCGGCGGCCAGTTCGTCGAGCAGCCGGTGGATCTCGGCCTTGGCCCCGACGTCCACGCCGCGGGTGGGCTCGTCCACGATCAAGACGCCGCAGTCGCGGGCGAGCCATTTGGCGAGCGCCAGCTTCTGCTGGTTGCCGCCGCTCAGAGAGGCCGCGACCGTCTCGAGGC
>Ga0265320_10000625_pt1 | contig 27084 bp, 28 predicted proteins | sample 4827metaG_FD_202087 | JGI IMG/M metagenome (GOLD analysis project Ga0265320, IMG submission 202087) | Rhizosphere microbial communities from Carex aquatilis grown in University of Washington, Seatle, WA, United States - 4-8-27 metaG | ecosystem: Host-associated > Plants > Roots > Rhizosphere >... | reverse complement strand
GGCGGCCACCGGCGCTGGCCCCCTCCGTCATGTCGCTTCGCGCCATGCCACCTCCCCCGCTGCGCGGGGGAGGAACCGCTAAAGCAAATACTCCGCGATCTGCACCGCGTTCAGCGCCGCGCCTTTGAGGAGCTGGTCGGCGGAGACGAACATCGCGATCGAATGGCCGCTCGGATCGCTGACATCCTGGCGGATGCGGCCGACCAGGACGTTGTCCTGCCCGCTGGCATCGATCGGCATCGGGAAATAATTCTTTGCCCGGTCGTCGACAATGCGCACGCCCGGCGCGTCGGACAGGATGCGGCGCGCATCGTCTTCGCAGATGGGCTTCTCGCATTCGAAGGTGATGGACTCGCAATGGGCGCGCAGCACCGGCACGCGCACGCAGGTCACGCCGATGCGGATTTTGTCGTCCTCCAGGATCTTCTTAGATTCGCGGACGACCTTGGTCTCTTCGTCGTTGTAGCCGGTCGTGGGATCGATCGCGGTGTTGTGGCTGAACACGTTGAAGGCGTAGGGATGCGGGATCACCTTGGGCGTGAAGGGCCGGCCTTCCAGATAGGCGCGGGTCGAATCCAAAAGCTCCTGCATCGCCGCCGCGCCGGCGCCGCTCGATGCCTGATAGGTCGAGATGATGACCCGCGCGATGCGGTTCTTCTTGTGGATCGGCCACAGCGGCACCAGCGCGGTGATCGCCGAGCAGTTGGGATTGGCGATGATGCCCTTGTGCTCGGCGATGCGCCGCGCGTTGATCTCCGGGATCACCAGCGGCACGTCGGGGTCCATCCGGAAGGCCGATGAATTGTCGACCGCCACGGCGCCGGCCTTCACCGCGGCGGGCGCGTATCTCTTCGAGATCGCGCCGCCGGCCGAGAACAGCGCGATATCGACACCGTCGAACGACGCTTCCGTCAACTCTTCGACAGCGATCTTGTTGCCTTTGAAGTCGATCGTCTTTCCGGCCGAGCGCGCGCTTGCCAGCGCCTTGAGCGTGCCGAGCGGGAAATTCCGCTTCTCGAGGCAGGCGGCGAATTCGGCGCCGACGGCGCCGGTGGCGCCGACGATGGCGACGGTGGGATTCTTCTTCATCTTCTGCTCCAGGCAACAAAAAAGCCCCGTGCCTTTCGGGCGGGGCTTCGGATCGCGATGCGGCTTGAACCTTTAGGCGCGCGCACGTTCCGAAGCCCGGCTGGGCTTGGTCGTCATCGTCTTGCGCTTCTGGGTCGTTTTCATGGCGGCGGACGGTATGGGCGGCTCATGCCCTCGTCAATGGGGAAAGCTGCGTGAAATGGCCCATCTTGCGGCCCGGCCGCGCCTCGCCCTTGCCGTAGAGATGCAGCGCGCCGGCGCGCCGCGCATAGCTCTCCCACGCATTCGCCTCCTCGCCAATGATGTTCTCCATCGCAGCGTCGGCGTGGCGGGCGGGATCGCCCAGCGGCCAGCCGGCCACCGCGCGGACGTGCTGCTCGAACTGGCTGACGGCGCAGGCCTCGATGGTCCAATGGCCGGAATTGTGCACCCGCGGCGCGATCTCGTTTACCAGGAGCGAGCCGTCCCTCAGCACGAAAAGCTCCACCGCGAACACGCCGACATAGTTCAGCGCCACCGCGATCCTGCGCGCGATCTGCTTGGCGTCGTCGCTTTGCCTGGGCGTCAGCCGTCCGGGCACCACCGAGCGGCGCAGGATGTGTTGTTCGTGGACGTTCTCCGGCGGATCGTAAGCCGCGAAAGAACCGTCCCGCCCGCGCGCCGCGATCACCGAGGCTTCGAAGTCGAAATCGATGAACGCCTCGATGATGGACGGCGCGTTCTGGAACGCGGCGAAGGCCGCCGCCGCCTCGTCGCCGCTCGTCGGCTTGGCCTGACCCTTGCCGTCATAGCCGAGGCGCCGCGTCTTCAAGACAGCGCGCCGCCCGAACGTCTCGAACAGCGCGCGCGCCTCCTGCGCCGAATCCACGGCCGCGAAACGCGGCGTCGTCAGCCCGATCGACTGCACGAAGCATTTCTCGTCGAAGCGGTCCTGGGTGAGGCCGAGCGCCCGGGCGGACGGATAGGCGGGCACCAGCCCGGCGACATGCGCCACGCTTTCGGCCGGCACATTCTCGAATTCGAGCGTGACGACGTCGCAGGCCCGCGCGAACGCGGCCAGCGCGGCCTGATCGGCGAACTTGCCCACGGTATGCGCCGCGCTCACCTGGAACGCCGGCGCTCGGGGGTCGTCGCAGTAGATATGGGCTTTGAGGCCAAGCCGCGCCGCCGCCAGCGCCAGCATGCGGCCAAGCTGCCCGCCGCCGAGAATCCCGATCGTGCCGCCCGGCGGAACGGGCGCCCCCAGGGACTTCGCCGCGCTCATGTGTCGGACGGGATGTCGGCGACGGCGTCGGTCTGCTTGGCCCGCCATGCCGCCAGGCGCCTGGCCAGCGCCGCGTCGCTCAGCGCCAGGATCGCCGCGGCGTGCAGCGCCGCGTTCTTGGCGCCCGCCTCGCCGATGGCGAAGGTCGCCACCGGCACGCCGCCGGGCATCTGGACGATGGAGAGCAAGCTGTCCATGCCCTTGAGCGCCTTGGACTCGACCGGCACGCCCAGCACCGGCAGCGTGGTCATCGCCGCCGTCATGCCGGGCAGGTGGGCCGCGCCGCCGGCGCCCGCGATGATGACTTTCAGGCCGCGTCCGGCGGCGGCCTTGGCATAGGCGCTCATCCGGTCGGGCGTGCGGTGGGCGGAGACGATCTTGGCCTCATGCGCGACGCCAAGCGCCTTGAGGATCTCGGCGGCCGGCTTCAGGGTGGACCAGTCCGACTGGCTGCCCATGATCAGGCCGACCAGGGGGCTTTGGCGGCGCGGTTTGGCGGGGTGGGGCATGCTTCCTGGCGCGGTTGGGCGGGCAAATCACCCGCCGGGAAGCGGCCCATTATAGGGCTGAAATCAATAAGGAAAAGGGCCGTTTGCCGGCCGTTTACCATTTGGTTTGCTTCATAAAGGAATTGTTAAAGCCATCTTAGTATTGTTTTGCCCGCCAGAATGGCCGATGGGGTCGATCATGAAGATCGAACGAACGGGATCAACGAGGGGTACGCGTTCCGTCGGCGCCGCAGCTTATGCGCGTCAGGCCGACGCCGTTGCCGCGCCGCCAAGTTCCGAAACGGTCGGTGCGACCGCGAGCGTGCTCGGCATTCCCGAGAGCGAATTCACCCCGCGCGTGCGCGATGCCATCGTCACGCTGATGGGCGAAGTGGACACGTTGCGCCGGCAATTGGCGGCCACCATGGCCCGTCTCGACGAGGCGGAGAAGAACGCCGATCAGGATCATCTGCTGCCGCTGCTCAACCGGCGCGCCTTCGTGCGCGAGTTGACGCGCTACATCGCCTTTGCCGGCCGCTATGGCACGCCGGCCAGCCTGATCTATTTCGACCTCAACGGCTTCAAGGCGATCAACGATTCGTTCGGCCATGCCGGCGGCGACGCGGTGCTCAAGACCTTCGCCCAGGTCTTGAGCGACAATGTGCGCGACAGCGATTGCGTCGGCCGGCTCGGCGGCGACGAGTTCGGCGTGCTCCTCAGCCACGCCGACCAGGCGCAGGCGCACAAGAAGGCCGATCTGCTCGCCGAGAAGCTGCGCGCCGCGCCGACGCGGTGGAACGGCTCGTCGATCGCGGTCAGCTTCGCCTATGGCGCGTTCGAGCTGAAAGCCGGCGACGACGCCGATCTTGCCATGGCCCGCGCCGACGAGGCGATGTACGCGCACAAGAGAAGCGCGCGGTAGAAAAGCACCACTGTCATCCCCGGCCGAGCATCGCGACAGCGATGCGAGGGGAAGGGGATCCAGGTGCCAATCACTGTCACGGTGTTTCCCGCCTGGGTCCCCTTCCCTCGCCGCGCTTCGCGCAGCTCGCCGGGGATGACAGTGGGGTTGCTCACCCCAATGTCGGCAGGCGGAACACGTGCTCGGCATTGGTCTGCATCAGCATGCGCTTGTGCTCGAGCGGGATGTCGAGCGCGTCATAGATCGCGACCTCCTGCGCCGACACCTGATAGGGATAGTCCATCGCATAGAGCACGCGCTCGGGTCCGAGCACGTCCTGGCAGAATTTGATCGCCGGCTCCCACGCCACGCCGCTGGTCGTGATCCAGATGTTGTTGCGGAAATAGTGCGAGACCTTGTGCTTGAGCGTCACCGCCGGCTGGCCGCCGCGCAGGCCCGGTCGGCCGTCGGCGTTCGACTGCATCCAGTCGAAACGATAAAGCAGCAGCGGCATTGCTTCGCCGGCATGGCCGATGACGAGCCGAAGCTTCGGATATTTGTCGAACGCGCCGGAGAAGATCAGCCCCATCGTGTGCATCCACACTTCGTGGGAGAAGCCGGCCAGCGCGCCGGTGAAGCTGCGGAATTCGTAAGGATGCGCCCATTTGGCCGGCGGGCTGGTCGGGTGGATGTAGAGCGCGGCGTCGAAATGCTCCAGCGCTTCCAGGATCGGCTCGAACGGCGCTTCGTCGAGATAGTGGCCTTGCGTATGCGAATTGAGCACCGCGCCGCTCAGGCCGAGCTTGGTCATGCCGCGCTCGATCTCGGCGACGGCGCCTTTCACATCCTGCGGCGCGAAGGCGGTCAGGCCCGAGAAGCGGTCGGGATATTTGCGGCACGCCGCCGCCAGCCGGTCGTTCGACAGTGCGGCCAATTCGGTGCCCACGCGCGCCTCGAGCACTTGCACACCGGGTGCCGTCAGCAACAGAAGCTGGCGGTCGATTCCCAACTCATCCATGCGCTGAATGCGGCCCGCGCCGATGTCGCAGAGCTGTTCCTGAATCTGCGGCAGCGAAGCGAACATCGCGCCCATGCGCAGCGACGGATCATCGGGCGGACAGGGCCCGTGCAGCAATTCGAGCTGGGCCTTGGGGATTTCCGGAATGCTCCACGCCTCTTCGGTGGCGATGCGCTTGTAGGGTCTGCTGGTCATATGTGCTTCCTCCCGGACCTCAATCCCAGCTTGTCATGGCCCGCGAATGCGGGCCACCCAGTTGGGTTCTGCACAATGTGCGGATACCTGCCTCAGAGCGAACAAGGATGAGACGGCGCAGGCGTCACCTGGGTGGCCCGCATTCGCGGGCCATGACAATATGGATGGCGGCGAATGAGCGGCGCGCACGCTCTCACGCAATGATGTCCGGCAGCAGCTGGTCGTTGATCTTGGCGATCTCGTCCTTGAGCTGGAGCTTGCGCTTTTTCAGCCGCGTCAGCTGCAATTGATCGCGCGCCCCGGTGTCGGTCAGCGCCGCGATCGCGTTGTCGAGGTCGCGGTGTTCCTGCGTCAGCTCGGCGAGCTTGGCGCGCAACACGACTTCATCGGGGCGGGTGACTTCGCTGCTCATCGCGCCTTGCGCTTGCCGTTCCAGCGCTTATGGGCCGGCCAATCATAGCCGACGAGGTCGAGCGCGCGTCCGACGATCTGGTCGACGAAATCGGAAATCTTGTGGGGCTCGTCGTAGAACGCCGGCAGCGGCGGCAGGATGATCGCGCCCATCTCCGCCAGTTGCGCCAGCGTGCGCAGATGGCCGGCGTGCATCGGCGTCTCGCGCACCATGAGGATCAACGGCCGCCGTTCCTTCAGCGTCACATCGGCGGCGCGCGTCAGAAGGCTGGTGGTGACGCCGCTCGCGATCTCCGACCAGCTGCGCACCGAGCAGGGCGCCACGACCATGCCCCTGGTCTTGAACGTCCCCGACGCGATCGGCGCGGCCATGTCGCTCGGCGCGTAAGCGCGCGTTGCCTTGGCCGCGACGGCCTTCGGTTTCAGGTCGGTCTCCAGCGCGATGGTGAGCTCCGCCGCCTTGGTCACGACGAGATGCGATTCGATACCGAGCTCGGTCAGGGCACCGAGCAGCCGGATGCCGTAGACGACGCCGGAGGCGCCGCTGATCCCAACCACAAGTCGTTCTTTTTCCAGGGGTTCCCCTTGAACCTTGGCCATGGAGGCGGGTTTACAGAATGTTCGCCATGGGCGGAAGAGGACGTGACAGCCCAAGCCGACAGTGATCTACTTCCAAGGCCTAAGAGAAGAGGTGCACGCATGGCACTGCACGGGCATATTCAGGAACTGTCCGAAAAACATCGAAAACTGGAACAGCGCATTCACGACGAGATGGCGCATCCCGATTGGGACGAAGCCCAGATCGCCGCGCTCAAGAAAGAAAAGCTCCGAATAAAGGACGAGCTCGAACGCCTGAAAAACAGCGTTCACTAACTCCCTCTCACGTCTGGCCGAACTCGACCGGTCGCGCAAGAAGGCGCGGCTGGAGCGATAGAAACACGACCAGCGCGAAGAGCTCGAACAGCGCCGCAGCGGCAAAAGACGCGCCGGGGAAGTAGAACGGCGCGCGCCCGCTGGTGAAGTAGGCGAAAAGATGGGTCAGCAGCAGCGGCGCGGCGATCGAGGTGACGGAGCCCGCGCTGGCCAACGCCCCCATCAATTCGCCCTGCTCGTTGGCGGGCACGCTGCGCGACAGGATCGCGTTCAGCGCCGGCCCGCCCAAACCGCCCAGCGACCAGAAACACATCCAGGCATAGAGCATCCAGGGCTCCGAGGCGGCGGCATAGCCGGCATAGCCGATGCTGGCGGTGAGCAGACCCAACACGACCGCACGCGTCTCGCCGATCCGGGGCACGATCAGGCGCGGCAGCACGCCATAGGACACCGCGGTCAGCGCGCCGACCGCCATCAGCGAATAGCCGACTTGGGCCGGCGTCCAATGGAATCTCAGCATCGTGTAATAGGTCCAGGTCGCGGGGTTGGCGTCGTGCGCCAGCCGCATCAAAACCGTCACGCCGAGCAGGCCCACCATCATCGGAAAGCGGCGCAGGGCGCGCAGCGTGCCGACCGGATTGGCCCGCCAGATCTCGAACGGGCGCCGCCGCTCGGGCGGCAGCGATTCGCGCAGGACCAGAAGGCCGAACAGAGCGTTGGCCAGCGCGAAGGCGGCAGCGACGAAGAACGGCGCCCGCGGTCCCCAGGCATCGCCCAGAATGCCGCCCATCGCCGGTCCCACGACGAAGCCGATGCCGAACGCGGCGCCGGTCAGGCCGAAATTCGCCGCCCGTTTCTCCGGCGGGGATACGTCGGCGATATAGGCGTTGACGGTGGGATAGGCGGCGCCGGCGATGCCGGACAGCAGCCGCCCCAGAAACAGCCACGCAATGGTGGGCGCCCAGCCGGTCAACGCATAGTCGAACGACAGCGCCAGCAACGAGATGATCAACACGGGCCGCCGCCCGAAGCGGTCGCTCAAATTTCCGATCAGCGGCGCGCACAGGAACTGCATCAGGGCATAGACGAACATCAGCCAGCCGCCCCAATCGGCCGCGCCACTCAGCGCCTGGCCGGTGAGCTCGCGGATGATCGCCGGGGTCACGGGGATGACGATGCCCAGACCGATCGTGTCGATCAGCATGGTCGTAAAGATGAACGCCAGCGCGTAACGGCTGGCGAAGGGCCTGGGCGTCGGCTCGCTCATCAAATTTCCCCTCGCGACGGCGCCACCCTAGGCGGGGTTGCCGAAAAATTCGATCTGGCCATAAAGTTCGTTGTTTGTTCTTTTGGCAAGATTGGGCCGCCACGAGCGGACGGTGCAATTTTTCAAGAAGGGCGGCTGGGCCGAAGCGGCGATTCTTCCCTTTGCACGATTTCCATCAGCCACAGGATGTGCGGACACGCCTCTTCGAAGCGGCCCAGGGCGTGATATTCATAGAGCAGGTTCTGCAGTCGCTGCAGCAATTCGCTCTCGCGCGCGGCGGCGCGCTGCGCAGTGCGAGTCATGATGGTCCCCAACCGATACGCAACGGCGCAAGGATTGGCCGGCCACCGGCGCCGCACCACCCCGCTGATTGGGGGAGGCGCCGCAAAGCGACGTGGGTTGTGAATTGCAACCTGGAAATCGGATTTGACGTGCATCGCGCCCGCTGCCGTCAGATCACGTCTTTGGTCAATTCGCGCAGCTTGAATTTCTGGATCTTGCCGGTGGACGTCTTGGGCAACTCGACGAACGTCACGTAACGCGGACATTTGTAGCGCGCCAGATGGGCGCGGCAATATTCGATCAGTTCCTCGGCGGTGACGCTGTCAAAGCCGGCTTTCAATTCGACGAAGGCGCAGGGCGTCTCGCCCCACTTTTCGTCTTCCTTCGCCACGACGGCGACGAACATCACCGCCGGGTGCTTGTTCAGCACATCCTCGACCTCGATCGACGAGATGTTCTCGCCGCCGGAGATGATGATGTCCTTGGAGCGGTCTTTCAGCTGCACATAGCCGTCCGGATACATCACGCCCAGATCGCCCGAATGGAACCAGCCGCCGGCAAAGGCCTCCTTGGTCGCCTTGCCGTTCTTGAGATAGCCCTTCATCACGACATTGCCGCGGAACATGACCTCGCCCAGCGTCTCGCCGTCGGCAGGCACCGGCTCCATCGTCTCGGGATCCATCACGCTGAGCGCGTCGAGCGCGTGATAGCGCACGCCCTGGCGCGCCTTCTTCGCGGCGCGGTGATCCTTGTCGAGCGCGTCCCATTCCAGGCTCCACTCGTTGACCACGGCCGGGCCATAGGTCTCGGTGAGGCCATAGACGTGCGTGACGTTGAAGCCCGCGTCGCCCATCGCGGCCAGCACCGATTCGGGCGGCGGCGCCGCGGCGGTGATGAACTCCACCAGATGCGGCAGGGGCCGCCGCTCTTCGGGTCTGGCGTTGACGATGGTGGACATCACGATCGGCGCGCCGCACAGATGCGTCACCTTGTGATCGGCGATCGCGTCGAACATCGCCTTGGCGCGCACCCAGCGCAGGCAGACATGCGTGCCCGCCACCACCGACAGCGACCAGGGAAAGCACCAGCCGTTGCAGTGGAACATCGGCAGCGTCCACAGATAGACCGGATGGCGCGGCATTTGGGCGGAGAGGATGTTGCCGTATCCCATCAGGGCGGCGCCGCGATGGTGGAAGACGACGCCCTTGGGGTTGCCCGTCGTGCCGGACGTGTAGTTGAGCGCGATCGCGTCCCATTCGTCGTTCGGATAGGCCCAGGCGAAATCGGGATCCCCGCTTTCGACGAACGCCTCGTAGTCGATGTTGCCGAGCCGTGCGCCGGCCTGCGGAAATTCCGGGTCGTCATAGTCAATGACGATGGGCTTGACCTTGGCGAGCTTCAGCGTCTCGGTCACGACGGCACAGAACTCGCGGTCGGTGATCAGGACCTTCGCCTCGCCGTGATCTAGGATGAAGGCGAGCGCCGCGGCATCGAGCCTGGTGTTCAGCGCGTTCAGAACCCCGCCGGCCATCGGCACACCGTAATGCGCCTCCAGCATCGGCGGCGTGTTGGCCAGCATCGCCGCCACCGTATCGCCCCGCCTTATGCCGGCCTTGACCAGGGCCGAAGCCAGCCGCCGCGACCGCGCATAGTAGTCGGCATAGCTGACGCGTTGGGCGCCATGGACGATCGCCGTGCGGTTGGGGAAGACGTAAGCCGCGCGCTCGAGGAAGGAGAGCGGCGTCAGCGGCTGATAATTCGCGGCATTGCGCTCCAAATCCGCGTCGTATTTGCCGGCGCCGGGCCTCAAGATCGGGCGCGGGACCGGGCGCAGGCTGCCCTCGGCGGCACGCCGCGCCGGTACTTTGGCGCGACGGCGCACATCGGGTTTGGCCGGAACGCGCGCGGGAATGCGGACCGGCTTGGCCACGGCCTTCTTTGCGACCTTCTTCTTGGGCGGCGCCTTGGCGGGCCGCTTTGTCGTCCGGGCTTTGGATGCGCCGGTCGATTTTTTCTTTTTCGATTTGGCCATGACGGTTCTTTGATTGTGCGATGGCCCGGAACGCTAAAGAAGGTCGCATTAACCAGCAAGCGGGGCTTGTCATCCCGGCCCAGCGATGCGTAAGCATCGCGCAGAGCCGGGACCCATTGTGCCGCTTGCTCGATGGGTCCCGGGTCTCGCGGAGTTTATCCTCGTGCGGTGCTTCGCGCCGACACGGGGGCTCGCCCGGGATGACAGGCTGTGACGCGGATAGAGCGCGGTTTGATCGAGGTAGGACCATGACCGAGACCGTCCAGCCCGCGCCGCGGGGATTACGCCGGCTCTATGCCTGGATGATGGCGAACGCCAAGGGGCCGCATGCTTATGCGGCGCTGGCGGCCTTCGCCTTCGCGGAAGCCTCGTTCTTTCCCATCCCACCGGACGTGATGCTGCTGCCCATGATGCTCGCCCATCGCGAGCGCGCGTTTGCGGTCGCGGCGTGGTGCACCTTCTGGTCGGTGATGGGGGGCATGCTGGGCTACGCCATCGGGGCGCTGTTCTGGCACACGCTGGGGATCTGGCTGATCGGCGCGCTGCACATCCCGCTCGCGGAGGTTGAGGCGCTGCGCCTCAAATACAGCGAGCATGCCTATCTGATCGTCATCCAGGGCTTGACGCCGGTGCCCTACAAGCTGGTGACGATCTCCGCCGGCCTCGCCAACGTGCCCTTCGCGGCCTTCATGCTCTATTCCGCGATCACCCGCTCGCTGCGCTTCATCGTGCTGGAGGGGCTCCTGGTCTATCTCTTCGGCGATCGGGCGCGGCTGTTCCTGGAGCGCTACATGGAGGCGGTGCTGATCGCCTTCCTGGTCCTGGTCGTGTTGGGCTTCGTGGCGCTGCGTTATCTGTCGTAGCGACAGCTTCGAACCACATTTCATGCGCGCATTTTGGCGTCTTGAAGGCGTCAGCCATTGCGGATTCGCAACGCAGCCTCGCTTTGACTTGCGCTATCGCCCGCGCCATACCGCGAGGCGCGAGAGGTCCATGCGCAAACAGATCCTGGCCGTCGGTGCCATCCTTTTCTCCACCGCGCTCTACATCATGGGCAACGGCCTCATCGGTGTGGTCATTCCGGTGCGCGGCCATGCCGCCGGCTTTTCCAATCTGGCGCTGGGCCTCATCGGTTCCTTCTATTTCGCGGGCTTCGTGCTCGGCTGCTTTGTGGGCCCCAGGCTTCTGGCGCGCGTCGGCCACAGCCGCACCTTCGGCATCGGCGCCGGCATCTCGGCCGCCACGGTCCTGCTGCAGTCGATGTTCGTGTCGGTGCCGCTCTGGATCGGGCTGCGCGGCGCCTTCGGCATGGCGGCGGCCTGCATCTACATGGTGATCGAGAGCTGGCTCAACGACCGCGCCAGCAACGAGAATCGCGGCCGCATCTTCTCCGCCTATCTGACGGTCAACTTTTCCTCGATCATCGTCGGCCAGATGCTGTTCGGCACGTCCAAGCCGACGGACTTCACGCTGTTCAGCCTGGCGGCGGTGTTCTATGCGCTGTGCCTGATCCCGATGGGGCTGACGCGGCTGCCGCAGCCCCAGGCCGCGCGTGTGCCCGAGCTGCGGCCGCTGCGGCTCTACCGCCTCTCGCCGGTCGGGGTGATGGGATGCATCGCGGTCGGCTTCGCCAACAGCGCGATGTGGACGCTCTCGCCCGTCTTCGCCCAGGCGCACGGCCTCAACAAGGGCTGGATCGCGGTGTTCATGAGCGTGTTCACGCTGGGCGGCGCGCTGGTACAGCCGCCGCTCGGCCGCATCTCCGACCGGATGGACCGGCGCATCCTGATCGCTTTGGTCTGCACGGTGGCCGCGGCGCTCGGCATCGCGCTGGCGACGTTCGGCGGCGCGCACCGGGTGCTCATCCTGCCCTTGGTCTTCTGCTTCGGCGTGGTGGCGCTGCCGCTCTACGGCTTGTCGGTGGCCCACACCAATGACCGCATGGCGCGCAACGCCTTCGTGGAGACCTCGGCCACGCTCTTGATGATCAATTCGCTGTCCTCGGTGAGCGGGCCGACGCTGGCGGCGCTGCTCATGGGCTGGTTCGGTACCGGGGCACTGTTTTTCTACACCGCCGCGATCCATGTCGCGATGGCGATCTTCGCGATCGTGCGCATCACGATGAAGGAAGCGGCCCCGACGCGCGAGCGCTTCGAGTCGATCCCGCCGCAGTCGACCCAGAGCGAGGCCGAACTCGATCCGCGCGGCGCCGACGAGCAGGCGGCGGCATAAGCGCAATAGGGTGAAGCGCAGCTTCGCCCGTCATTGCGCGCCAATTGAAGAATCAACCGGGACTGTCGTCTTCCTGCGGGAATTCCAGCGGATCGGGATCGGGCGCCGGCTTGGACTCCGCCGTCGTCTCGGAAATCGGCTTCAGGCTCTCGCCGCGCTTGCCGGCGCGCTTCTCGGCCCGCTCGCGCTTGGCCGAGGCGCGCGTCACCGCCAGATCGAGTTCGAGCTGGCTGCACAGCCCCAGCGTCACCGGATCGACCGCCTTGATGTTGGTCGCGTTCCAATGGCTGCGTTCGCGGATCTTCTGGATCGTCGCCTTGGTCGTGCCGATGAGGCGGATGATGTCCGCGTCGGCGAATTCGGGATGGTTGCGCAGGATCCAGTAGACGGCGTCGGGCTTGTCCTGGCGCTTGGACACCGGGGTGTAGCGCGGCGCCTTCTTCTGCTTGACCGCCGGCATCTTGTGCTTGGGCGGCGCCATCTTGAGGCGCATCTTCGGATTCTTCTCCGCCTCCTCGATCATCTCGCGGGTGAGCTGGCCGGACGAGACCGGATCCTGTCCCTTGATGCCCTTGGCCACGTCCTCGTCCGCGATGCCCTTCACTTCCAAGGGGTGCAGGCCGCAGAAATCGGCGATCTGCTCGAAGGACAGCGAGGTGTTGTCGACCAGCCAGACGGCGGTCGCCTTGGGCATCAGGGGCTTGGTATCGACGGCCATGAATCTTCTCCCTTGCCGGGGACCCGTTCACCGGACCCACCGACCTCGTAAGGCTCGACCTTTCGAGGAATGGCAGGGGTTTTAGCGGGTGCCGGGGCGAAGGGGAAGAAAATAAGCAGGGCGGCTGGGGTTGATTTTCCGTTGGTATATATGTACCAAAATACCATGAAAGCCGTTGAACGCGTCCAGACGGGCGTTCGCATCGAAAAGCGAACCCTCAAAGTGCTCAAGGGGCTGGCCGAGTGCCTCGATCTCACCCTGGGCGATTTGCTGGAGGGGATCGTGCTGCACACCTTCGAAGGCAAGTCGCCGTTCGACGACCGCACGCTGATACAGGTGCAGCGCCTCAAGAGCATATACGGCCTCGACCTGACGGCGGCGGATGCGCACAAGCTTGGGGAGGAGGGGAGCGATGGGCATTGAGCAGATCGGTATCGAGTTGCGCGCTCTGCGCTGGAGCTTCGTCGCCTTTATCGTGGCCCAGCGCGCGACTACGGCGCCCTACGTGTAGTCAGTAACGCTTCGACCCGAGAGAGGCCACGCGAGGCTATTCCCCAATCTTTGGGCTCATTGTTAGGCCCAAAAACCTTTAGCGCTTCGCGGTAGGCGACAACGGCTCTCTCTAACTCGGCCGCTCCAGTTGCGCGTTTGCCAAGTAATTCAAAGACGATACCCAATTCACTTTGGATTCCGGCCCAAATTATCGGTCGATCTTTGCATGTAATGTCGGCTAGCGCTATGCAGTAAGCAGATGCGGTTTCATTTAACCGCGCAACATATGTCGTGCAAGCATTCACCAATGCCGGGCTGTTGCCGGATACGATGCGGATAAAATCCGGTGATTGATTCTCGGCCGCCTTAAGCAATTCGCGACTATCGTCCAAAACAGCTTCTTGCATTGCAGCCTCGCTCAGTTGTCTGAGTGCATATGCAAGTTTGACATATGTAAGGGCTCGCAGCGTTGGCAGACCTGCGTGATCGTACTCTTTCAAGCTCGTGCGATAAGCTGCGACAGCTTCTTCCAACCGCGCCACCCTGTTTTCCCATTCGCCGATACTCGAGAGAATATCGCCCAGAGTAGCCTGTGCCGAAGCCCAGACGAGCGGCACAGAGTTGTTGGAGTATATCCTCAACGCTTGGCGACACGCGTTCGCAGCATCCATCAGCAGCGTCGTACTTCTCTGGTGGTCTCCGAGACGTCTGAGCGCTTTCGCCAGGTCAAACTGAGTGTCAGCCCATTGAAGCGGCAGTCGATCACTCGAAATTTCCTTCAGCGCCTCCTGGTAAGCAGCAATTGCTCCTGCGAGTTGGCCCGCACCGTTTGGGCGTTCGCCAAGAGCTGTCAGTGCGTCGCCTAGAGTGGCCTGGGCCGCGCACCATTGAATGGGAGCGCGTTCCCGAGTGATAACTGTGAGGGACTCGCCGCAAGCTTCTGCAGCTTCCTCCAACAGGCCATCGCTGTTTCGCCGGTTGCTAAGCGCAACGAGTGTGCCGGCTAAGCCAATTTTGGTCGTTGCCCACCGAAAAGGCGCCTGTTCACGCGTATACACTTTCAGGGCACTGCGATAACACTCGATGGCATCTTCCAATTGACTTGTTCCGCCGTCGCGCTCTCCAAGAAATCTAAATGCGGTCGCAAGATTGCTTTGGACCAATGCCCACTTAAGCGGCATGCGGTTACGCGGGAATTCCTTGAGCGCCTCGCGACAGGCGGCGACTCCATTCTTTAGTTGCGCAGTGCAGTTTTCACGCTCGCCGAGTTGCAAGAGCACGCTTCCCAAATTGTTCTGGGCCATGGCCCAAGCGAGCGGCATTTGTTCTCGCATGCACCCACTCAGTGCTCTACGAAAAGCGGCAACAGCCTGTTCCAGCCAAGGCCCGCCGCTTTCACGCACACTCAGGGCTCTGTAAACGGTTCCAAGGCTTGTCTGAGTTGCAATCCACTGGTCAGGTGATCGCTCACGAGTCACTTCTGTTAACGCATCGCGTATCACGCCGGAAGCTTCTTCCAGTCTCGCCGAATCAGTTTCCCGTTCGCCAAGGCGCGTAAGCGCGATTCCCAACACCATTTTAGACATAGCCCAGCCAAGTGGTGTTCGCTCGCGGGTGCGCTCCTCCAGCGCTTCACGCAAGGCAACGACGGCCTCCTCCAGGCGTGTGGGATCCGCCGCGCTTTCTCCCAGAAGCAAGAGCGCTGCTCCCAGATTGCCTCGCGTCACCGCCCATTTGAGGGGCGTCCGCTCTCGTGAATAAATCTTGAGTGCATCGCGGCAGGCGCTAACGGCGCGTTCCAAAGATGATGAGTCGCCACTTTGGTCGCCCAACGCCAATTCGATTAGCGAATAGGAGTGGATCAAACTCGCTTGGTCGTCGGGTTTGAACGAATTTGGAGGATTGGTGGCTAATGGCTGTAAGCGATCCGCCAACGGACGGAGCTTCGGTACCAGATAGCTGCCTATGTTCTCCGAGGCGGGAAGCGCAAGCGCGGCAACCGTGGCAGAAAGCGCGGTACCCATTGCCGGGCCGAAATCTACATCGAGAGTCAACTTATCTTCGACCAGCCCAAATCGCTTTCCCTCAGTTCCATCAAGATTTGCGGACACGAACCGCAATTCGACGCATGCACCGCGCCCTATGACTGTGTGAACGCGCCCCCAGATGAGAAGATCGCCCTTTTTGGCTCGCAAGAGTTGTCGCGCCTCGTGCATGGCTGGGAGCGCAGCGTCGTCCTCGCTCACGCCATCCTTGTGTTTAAGGGTCAGGCCTGCGGGAATCACTTCGACCGCATTTCTTCCGATCTGTTCTGTGATGGAATCTATCAAGCTTCGACGATGTGTTTGTCTATCGTCGTCTCCATCAAGTTCGGCGACATAGATTGAAAGCTTGATGCCTTTAGGGTTTGGCGTTATTGGCCGGAGGCGAAAAACCGCCCGCCGCGCTTTGGGTGTTAAGAGCACAAATGCCGGGATCAACACCAATGCAGCGACTAGGTTCGGCGCGACACCGGCTATGAGGTCGGGCAGCCGATCGTTGCTATAGAGCGGCCAGATGAATTTCACGATGGGAAGACAAAGGCTGCCGACCGCCGCCGCGCATACCCCTTCTGTAACCCCGGATAACCGGACGCCAACGCCTTGCTCGGGCATAGTGCGCATCCTTGTCGCCCTGCCCAGTAAAGCTCAGGTTGCAACCTCCAGCAACAACTTGCCGATATGCTCGGATTTAGCCATCCGTGCATGTGCCGCCTGGGCTTCGCTGAGGGGGAAAACCCGATCCACCACCGGCTTGATCTTTCCCGCCTCGATCAGCGGCCACACGTCGCGCAAGAGCGCATCGCGGATCGCGCCCTTCTCGTCGTTGCTGCGGCCGCGCAGCGTGGTCGCGAACAGCGACAGCCGCTTCATCAGCATGGGCGCGAAATTGACGTTCGCCTGCATGCCGCTCTGATAGGCGATGTTGACGATGCGGCCCCAGATCGCCGCCGCGCTCATATTGCGCTGGATATAATCCCCGCCGACCATGTCGAGGATGACGTCGACGCCCTTGCCGCCGGTCGCGTCCTTCACCACCGCGACGAAATCCTGTTCCTTGTAGTTGATCGCATGGCCACCCAGCGCGGCGATGGCGGCGCACTTCTCGGCGCTCGCGGCGGTCGAGAACACCGTGTGCCCGCGCGCCGCGCAAAGCTGGATCGCGGCCGTGCCGATGCCGCTGGTGCCGCCGTGGATCAGCACGCTCTCGCCCGGCTTCAGCCGCGCGGTGTCCATCAGATTGGTCCACACCGTGAAGTGCACTTCCGGCAGCGCGGCCGCATCGACAAGGGACACGCCCTTGGGCACCGGCAGCAGGCATTTCTGCGACGCGACCGCGTATTCGGCATAGCCGCCGCCCGGGATCAGGGCGCAGACCGGATCGCCCGTCTTCCATGCGGTGACGTCGGCGCCGACCGCCTCGACGACGCCCGAAACCTCCATGCCCAGCGTCGCCGGCGCGCCGGGCGGCGGCGGATAACCGCCCATCGCCTGCAGCAGATCGGCCCTGTTGAGTCCGGCGGCCGCGACCTTGATCAAGACGTCGCCGCCGGCCGGCGCCGGCTTGGGGATTTCCGCAACCGCGAGCGCGTAGTCCTGCCCCGGATGTTCAACCTGGATCGCTCGCATGGCACCTCGCATCTTGCGTGTCGCTGCACTGTGGCGAAAATAGCCGGGTCCGCGCAACGAGGCGACCATGCCCATCGACCCGGAAGAATTGCTGCCGCGCAAGAAACAGCCCGATATCGTGCTGGGCGAAGACCTGGCGACGTTGTCGGCCCATGAACTGGAAAAGCGCATCGCCGTGCTGGAGTCCGAGATCGCGCGTTACCGCGAGGCGATCGCGCAGCGGGACGCCACGAAATCAGCGGCCGACGCATTCTTTAAGCGTTAATCGCGCGCGGGTTCCCGCCGTCAATATTAATACGCACAGCCAAGCGTTGCCGATGCGCAACCATTCGTTTGGTTTATGCCCGATCTAGGGGTTCAGAACGCTTGCGCGCTCCGCCGCAGTTGATAGCGTGCGCCACAACACAGGGCGGGCTACCGGATTCGCATGAGCACCAACACAGCCGACGAGGAATCGCTTCGCGGCGTCTCCGTTCAGGACTTCACCGGCTCGGCGCTGTTCGATCGCACCTTCGAAGAAGGGATGTCGCTGGTCGAGGAGACGGCGCGCTATCTCGACGGCCGGGGCCGGCAGGAATCGCGCGATCTGCCGCGCAAGGCGGCGCTGCTCTATGCCGGCGAAAGCATGCGCGTCACCACGCGGCTGATGCAGGCGGCGAGCTGGCTTCTGGTGCAGCGCGCGGTGCATGACGGCGACATGGATGCCGACGACGCGCGCAACGATCGCTATCGGCTGGGGTCGAAGGAAATCTGCCTCGGCGGCGGCACGGACGGGATCGACCTTTTGCCGGCCAAGCTTCAGGATCTCTTGGCGCGCAGCGACAACCTCTATCGCCGCATCGCCCGCCTCGACGACGTTCTGTTCGACGATGGGTTGAAGACGCAATCCGACGTGCGCGCGCAGATGGGCCGGCTGGAACAGGTCTTCGGCAAGGAAGACTAATTTCCACTTGTCATGGCCCGCAAATGCGGGCCACCCAGTTGGGTCGCCGCACTCGTTCAGGAATGGTCGGGATCCAGCCGTGCAGATGTCGCCTGGGCGGCCCGCATTCGCGGACCGTGACATCTGGGGTTACGACTTCGAGACGAAGCCGGCGAACTTCTTGTTGAAGCGGGCGGAGCATCGGCCAGGCGCGAAGCGCCGTCCGGCCGTGCGACCAGACAAAAACCGAACCCGCGTCCTTACGACTTCGAGACGAAGCCGGCGAATTTCTTGTTGAAGCGGGCGGAGCATCGGCCAGGCGCGAAGCGCCGTCCGGCCGTGCGACCAGACAAAAACCGAACCCGCGTCCTTACGACTTCGAGACGAAGCCGGCGAATTTCTTATTAAAGCGGGTGAGACGGCCGCCGCGGTCCATCAGCTGCTGCTGGCCGCCGGTCCAGGCCGGATGCGTCGTCGGGTCGATGTCGAGCGTCAATTGCTGGCCGGCTTCGCCCCAGGTCGTACGGGTCTTGTAGGTCGAGCCGTCGTTCAGACGGACCTCGACGAAGTGATAGTTGGGATGGATGCCCTTCTTCATGGCCTTTGACCCGTAACTGACGAAGGGGCGCCTTATAGGGGGGCGGCCGGGCCAAGGCAAGCGGGCCCTGCGCTGAAAATGGTCCTTCGCGCCGGTCCCCGGGCTCCTATATATCGGGTGTCCAACCAAAACCGGGCCAACGCCGTGTCTCAGACCGGGGATGAATACGCCGAACAGCTGACTTACGTGGCCGCGGCCCGCCCAAAGGCGCGTTCGCTGCGGCCGCTGCGGCAGATCTTGCCCTTTCTGCGCCCCTACCGGCTCGCCATTTCAATCGCCATCGTCGCGCTGATCTGCTCCTCGACGGCCAGCCTCCTCATCCCTCCGGCCCTGGGCAATCTGGTGCAGCACGGCTTCAGCGAGGCGCTGGCCAGCCGCATCGATCAGTATTTCCTCCCCCTCGTGGTCATTGCCTGCGCGCTCGCCGTGGCGACCGCCATCCGCTTTTACTTCGTGACCTGGCTGGGCGAGCGGGTCATCGCCGACATCCGCAAGGCCGTGTTCGGCCACATCATCGGCCTGTCGCCGGCCTTCTTCGAGGTCACCCGCACCGGCGAGGTGCTGTCGCGGCTCACCGCCGACGCGACGCTGATCCAGACCGTGGTCGGTTCCTCGGCCTCGGTCGCGGCGCGCAACTTCGTCATGCTGACGGGCTCGCTGATTCTTCTGTTCGTGACCAGCGTGAAGCTGACTCTGCTGGTGATGGGCATCGTCGTGCTGGTGCTGTTGCCGCTCATCGCCTTCGGGCGCTGGGTGCGCACCTTGAGCCGCAAGAGCCAGGATCGCGTCGCCGACACCTCCGCGCGCGCCAGCGAAACATTGAACGCCGTGCAGACCGTGCAGGCGTTCACCCGCGAAGACACCGAGCGCGCGTTGTTCGGCGCGGCGGTGGAAGGCTCTTTCGTCGCCGCGATCCAGCGCACGCGCGCCCGCGCCATCATGACGGCGGTGGTGATGGCGGCGGTGACGGTCTGCATCGTCGGCGTGTTCTGGGTCGGCGCCCACGACGTCGTCGCCCATCGCATGACGGTCGGCGTCCTGGTGCAGTTCGCCGGCTATGCCGCGATCTTCGTCAGCGGCATGGGCGCGATGAGCGAGACCTGGGGCGATCTGCAGCGCGCCGCCGGCGCCTCGGAGCGGCTGATGGAACTGCTCCATACCGAGCCGCTGGTGGCCGCGCCGGCTCATCCCACGCCGCTCGCCAAGCCCGCCAGGGGCGCAGTGTCGTTCCGGAACGTGACCTTCCGCTATCCCGCGCGGCCGAATTTCAAGGCGCTGCACGATTTCTCGCTCGATATCGCTCCGGGCGAGGCGGTGGCGCTGGTCGGCCCATCCGGCGCCGGAAAATCGACGGTTTTTCAACTGCTGCTGCGTTTCTTCGCACCGCAATCGGGTGCGATCACCTTCGACGGCGTCGATCTGGCGGATCTCGATCCCTCCGATCTGCGCGCCAATATCGCGGTCGTGGCGCAGGACAGCGTGATCTTCTCCGGCACGCTGGCGGACAATATCCGCTACGGCCGGCCCGGCGCCTCCGATGCCGATGTCCGCCGCGCCGCGGACGCCGCCGCGGCGGCGGAGTTCATCGACAAGCTTCCCAGCGGTTACGAAACCCTTGTCGGGGAGCGCGGCGTGACGCTCAGCGGCGGTCAGCGCCAGCGCGTCGCCATCGCGCGCGCCATCCTGCGCGACGCGCCGCTGCTGCTGCTCGACGAAGCGACCAGCGCGCTCGATGCCGAGAACGAGCGCCTGGTGCAGATCGGGCTCGAGAATCTGATGGCCGGGCGCACCACCATCGTCATCGCCCATCGCCTGGCCACCATCCAGCGCCTCAAGCGCATCGTGGTGATGGAGCAGGGTCGTGTCGTGAGCGAGGGCAGCCATGCCGAATTGGTGCGCGATGGCGGGCTTTACGCGCGTCTGGCCGATCTGCAATTCGCCTCCGCCCTGGCGCTGGCGAGCTGACGCGTGCGACCCGTCGCCCGCAGCGCGTTGACGGCCGCGATCCTCGTCGCGGTTCTGGTGATCGGCGCGGCGGTACGCACGCTCATCGCCTACGGCGTTTTTTCCGGTATCAAGCCCGGATTCGACGGCACGTGCCGCGCGATCGGCGGACTTACGGGACCGGAGGACATCGTCATCGATGCGCCGAGCGGCATCGTCTTCATCTCGGTGTTCGACCGCCGCGCGAAGGCGAGAAGCGGCAAGTTCTCGGTGAAGGACGGCCTCTACGCTTTCACCCTCGATGGCGTGCCGCATCCCATCAGGCTCGCCGGCACGCCCGCCGACTTTCATCCGCACGGTATCAGCCTGGTGCAGACGCCCGATGGCAGACGCACGCTGATGGCGATCAATCATCGGTCCGACGGTACGAGCAGCATCGACATTTTCAATCTCGCGCCGGTCGATTTCGTCGTGAACGGCGTGAAGGCCGGGTACGGTCTCAAGCTGGAGGAGACCGGCAGCATCGCCGGCGGCGAATTGACCAGCCCGAACGCCGTCGCCGCGATCGATGCCGATCACTTCTACGTCGCCAACGATCACGGCGGCACGAGCGCCTTCGGGCGCTTCCTGGACGACATGCTGCTGCTGCCGCGCGCGAACATTCTGTATTTCGACGGCATGGCGTTCCGCGTCGTCGCCAAAGGCCTTGCCTATCCCAGCGGCCTGGCACTCTCGCCCGACGGTCACATGCTTTACGCCACCGAGACCTATGCCCGCCGCCTCGATGCCTTCACCCGCAGCCCGATCTCCGGCGCGCTGCAACAGGCCGGCACGCTCAACATCCCCTCCGGCGTCGACGATCTGCGCTTCGACACGGTGGGAAATCTCTGGGTCGGCGCCCATCCAAAGCTGTCCGCCATGGCGGCATATCGGAGCGATCCGTCCCGGCCCGCACCGTCGCAGATCTTCAAGGTCACGCTCGCGAACGGCATCCCGCAATCGGCCGCGCAGATCTATGCGAACAGCGGCAACGAAATCGGCGGTGCCAGCGTCGCGGCGGTTCTCGGCAAGCAACTCCTCATCGGCTCGCCGCTGGACGATCACATTCTGGATTGCCGGTTGCCGTAACGCGGCCAAACAAAAAGAGCGCCATCTCTGGCGCCCTCTTCGTGCCCATAGTGGGTGAAATTCCTTACGCGGCGCCTTGCGCGGCCAGCTCTTCGTTGGCGGCCGGATCGCGCAGCACATAGCCGCGGCCCCACACCGTCTCGATGTAGTTGTCGCCGTTGGTCGCCGCCGCCAGCTTCTTGCGCAGCTTGCAGATGAAGACGTCGATGATCTTGAGCTCGGGCTCGTCCATGCCGCCATAGAGATGGTTGAGGAACATCTCCTTGGTCAGCGTCGTGCCCTTGCGCAGCGAAAGCAGCTCGAGCATCTGGTATTCCTTGCCCGTCAGGTGCACGCGCTGGCCGTCGACTTCGACCGTCTTGGCGTCGAGGTTGACGATCAGCTTGCCGGTGGTGATGACCGACTGGCTGTGACCCTTGGAGCGGCGCACGACCGCCTGGATGCGCGCGACCAGTTCGTCCTTGTGGAACGGCTTGGTCATGTAATCGTCGGCGCCGAAGCCCAGGGCCTTGACCTTGGCCTCGACGATGGCGTTGCCCGAAAGGATGAGGACCGGCGTCTGCACCTTGGCGACGCGCAGGGCCTTGAGAACTTCGAAGCCGCTCATGTCGGGCAGCTGCAGGTCCAGCACGATGATGTCGTAGTCGTAGAGCTTGCCGAGGTCGATGCCCTCTTCGCCCAAATCCGTGGTGTAGACGTTCAGGCCTTCGCTGCGCAGCATCAGCTCGATGCTGCGGGCCATCGCGCTGTCGTCTTCGATCAGGAGAACGCGCATATCAAAATCCCTCTTCAGGCCGCACGACCGCACTTGCGTGTCGGTTCGCTAACGAACGCTATCCTTAACTGGTTAACATCCCGTTGCATTGCGGTTTGCCAACTCAACGTCCGCGAACCCGGGCTTAAGAAACCGTTCCCGTTCGGGGATCATCCCTTTGATTCGCTTTGTTAAGTTTACCGCCACTTAAAACCTTCCGGGCAAGATGCGTGTTCTCGCGGATGGCAGAAGGCTGGGCCGCGGAAAAAGGGCCCCATGCACGCTTTGCTCAAGGACATCGCCGCCATTTCGCCGGTCCGCCGTTTTGGCCGGGTGGCCCGGATCGAAGGCCTGCTGGTCGAGGTCACGGGCGCCGCCGGCGCCATCAGCCTGGGCGGTCAGGTCCGCCTAACTATCGGAAACGGCAAGGAAATTCCCTGCGAAGTGGTCGGCTTCCGCGACGGGCGCGCCCTCGTCATGCCGCTGGGCAATCTCGACGGGATCACGCTCGGCGCCCGCGCCGATTTCGACAATCAGCCCGCCGTGATCCTTCCCAGCCTCGGCTGGCTCGGCCGCGTGGTCGACGGTTTCGGCAATCCGGCCGACGGCAAGGGCCCGCTGCCGCGCGGAGCCGAGCCTTATCCGCTCAAGGCCGCGCCGCCGCCGGCCGCGTCGCGCGCCCGCGTCGGCGCCAAACTCGATCTGGGCGTGCGCGCCATGAATGCGTTCACGACGTGCTGCAGGGGCCAGCGCATGGGCATCTTCTCCGGCTCGGGCGTCGGCAAGTCGACGCTGCTCGCCATGCTCGCGCGCAACTCCGACGCCGATGCGATCGTGATCGCCCTGGTGGGCGAGCGTGGCCGCGAGGTGAAGGAATTCGTCGAGGACGATCTGGGCGAGGAAGGTCTCGCGCGTTCCGTCGTCGTCGCCGCGACGTCGGACGAGCCGCCGCTGGTGCGCCGCCAAGCCGCCTATGTCGCCATGGCGGTGGCCGAACAGCTCCGCGATCAAGGCCTGCACGTCTTGCTGCTGATGGATTCGGTCACCCGCTTCGCCATGGCGCAGCGCGAAGTCGGTCTTTCCGCCGGCGAGCCGCCCGCCTCGAAAGGTTACACGCCCACGGTGTTCGCCGAACTTCCGCGCCTTCTGGAACGTGCCGGCCCCGGTCTGCAAGGCAGCGGCGGTTCCATCACCGGCCTCTTCACCGTCCTCGTCGAGGGCGACGATCATAATGAACCAGTCGCCGACGCGGTGCGCGGCATCCTGGACGGCCATATTGTCCTGGAACGAAACATCGCCGAGCGCGGCCGCTTCCCGGCGATCAACATCCTCAAATCCGTTTCGCGCGCGATGCCCGGGTGCAATAATCAGGAAGAACAGGCGCTTGTGCTGCGCGCGCGCCAGCCGCTCGCGGTCTATGACGACATGGCGGAGCTGATCCGCCTGGGCGCCTACAAAGCTGGCACGAATGCTGAAGTGGATAGGGCCATAAAGGTTTATCCGCAACTCGAAGCCTTCCTGTCTCAGAAGAAGGACGAGTGCACAGCATTTACCGAATGCTACGCCGGTCTTGCGAAGATCCTGGGTAGCACCGCGGGGAAAGGTGAAGGATCATGAAGCGTGGGGATACGTTGATCCGCTTGCGGCGATTCCGCGTCGACGAGATGAAGCGCCGGATGGCGACGCTCGACGGCATGAAGGCCGACGCCGAGCGCAAGCTTGCCGACCTGGAAGACAGCGTGGCGCGCGAGCGCCAGCGCGCCGGCGATTCCGATATCGGCCGCCTGGCGTTTCCGTCGTTCCTGCGCTCCATCGAGGCGCGGCGTGAAAACCTCAAAGCCACGCTCAAGGACATCGAGCGCGAGCGCGTGACGGCGCAGACCGATCTGAACACCGCCTTCCAGGAGCTCAAGAGCCTGGAATTCGCCACCGAACAGCAGGCCAAGCGCGTCGCCGAGATCGAGTCGCGCCGGGCCCAGTCGCGGCTCGACGAGATGGCGCTGGTGCGCCACCTGCGCAAGCACGCGCTGCGGGGAGCGTAAACTCCATTGTCATCCCCGGCGAGCCGCGCGATGCGCGGCGAGGGAAGGGGACCCAGGCGGTCGGATCGAGTCCGGTCAATCCACCTGGGTCCCCTTTCCTTCGCGTTGCTGATGCAACGCTCAGCCGGGGATGACAGCAGCGTTTTTCAGCGCGCAGTATTGCCCCGCTGATTCGCCGGGGCGCCCCATCATGTCGTTTTCCGAGTACATCTCTCCCCTCGTCGGCCGGCTCATCCTGGCCTGGTTCTTCCTGAACAGCGCGCTGAGCTATGCCGCGCAGTGGGAAGGCACCATCCAGCTCATGGCGCTCAAGGGCATGCCGGTTCCGCCGCTGCTGCTGGCGCTGGCGCTCATCGCGATGTTCCTGGGCGGACTGTCCCTGGTGTTCGGATTTCAGACCCGTTACGGCGCCGTGCTGCTGTTCGGCTTCACCATCATCGTCTCGGTCGCGATGCACGATTTCTGGCTGATCCGCAACGCGATCGACCGTGCGGCCGACTTCGACGTCTTCGCGCGCAACATGGCGATCGCGGGCGGTCTGCTTCTCCTGGTCGGCATGGGTCCGGGACCCGTCGCGGTCGACAGCATCAAGCCGAAGAAGCGTTAGGACGCGACGGTCCTACCAGCCGCCGCCGCCGCCACCGCCGCCACCGCCACCGGAAAAGCCGCCGCCACCCGATCCCGAACTCGATCCCGGCGCGGTCGAGGCCGCCGCGGCGGCGCTGCCGAGCGAGGAGCCGAGCGATGACGCGAAGCCGGCGGCGCCGAGATTGTTGAAATTGCTGCCGACGTACCACAGCGGAACGTAGCCGTAGCTCTGGTCCGCGCCCATGCCGGCCGCCGCCGCGTCGGCCTCGAACTTCTTGCTCCACTGGTTCTCGCAGTCGAGCGCGATGGCGTAGGGCAGGAATTTCTCGAACACCTGCGGCGTGACCTGCGGCGGGTTGAGCATCTCCAGCCTGTCCTTCTCCGCGGTGATGAGGAAAAGCTTGAAGCCGTCGATCTGGTCGATGATGTGCGCGCCCGAGACCGTCGGCGCCTTGAGTAGGTGGTAAAAGATGTAGGCGAGGACGCCACCGATCACAAGTGCGCCCGATGCGATCGCCGACATCGCGGTGCCGAACATATAGAAGCCGAAGAACAGGCCGGCCACGAAGGGGACGGCAAAGGCGCTGGTCACGAGCGCGCCGAAAATATTGACGATGCGCGAACCCGGTCCGGAGATGGCATCGACCCAATTGTTGTAGGCCTGGTGCAGCAGGAAGGCGGTGCCGGCCGACCAGCCCGACAGCCAGATCATCATGAAGGATGCCGGCGCCGCGTCGTCGCTCAAGAGCGCCGAGACGATGCCCGTCAGCGCCAGAATGCCCATCCCGCCCCAGAACCAACCGCTATTGGTGACGAAATAGTGCTTCTCGCATTCGGTCTTCAGTGACGTCTTCAGCGCGGTGATGGCGCGCTGGATGTCGCTATGATTGGTCTGCTTGAGTTCGATCGAATCGTCCGGGCCGTCGAACAGCGCCTCCGACATGGCGGTCTCGCTCGGCGACAGCCCGCTGTCGCCGACGGTCTGGCCGGTTCGCGTCAGCGTATAGGTGCGGTCGTCCTCGGAGATCTTGAGAAAGCCCTTGACCGCCATGTTGATCAAAGCCGCCGCGAACGCCTTGCGGTCATAGGCCATGCGGTGGATGTAGCGCACGGCCTCGGGCGACAGTCCCGCCGGCGGCGCGAACAGCGGAATGACCGTGCCGCGTTTTGGGTCGCGGCCGTAGTGCCACCAGGCGGCAAAATAGAACAGGGACAACATGGCGATGCCCAGAACGGCGACGATGCCGCTGGCATTGTCGACGATGAAATCGCGCTGAAGCTCCGCTCGAGAGGGCGGCACCACCGCGCCCTTGGCGAAGCCGACGGCGACGGTCAACCCCTCGTAAGGCTGCAGTCTTTGAATGGTGACGAAGCGGATCGTGTCGCCGGAGAGTTGGTCGGCGGTCGCGTCGTGCGCTTGCGAGCCCTGCGGCCCGGTGTACATCGCCCATTGCACGATCTTGGCGCCTTTGGGCAGACGGACGGTCGCTGCCGCCTTGTCGATCGGGAAGATCCAGCCATTGCCGGTGACGTTCCAATAGATCTCGTCATATTTGTCGAAGAAGCCGACCTGGCGATCGGTGATGTAGGTCAGGACATAAGTATGCGGCCCGGGATCGACCAGCGCGTCCTTGTCGCCGATCTTCACCCGCACGCCGTTGTCGATTCCCTCGGTGTCGTAAGGCTCGCTATGCCCGTCCATCGCCACGGAGACGACCTCGAAGCGCACCCGCACGCGCACGCCGTGGCGGTCGATGTAGCGCGTGGGAAAATCGCGATAGATGCCGTGACGGATCTGCTCGCCGGTGGCGTAGACCGCGATGGTCTCCGACACGGTCAGGACCCCGTTCGCCGCCACCTGGATGTCGCTGTCGAAATCGGTGATGCGCTCGGTGGTGTCGCCGGCGGGCGCGGGCGAGGCACTGGCCGGCGCGCCGCGCGAGGGCGTGCTGTCCATATTCTGCGATTGGGCGAAGGCGGGAGGCGCCGCGACAAGCGCAAGCAGCAGCGCAAGTACGCCGCGCAGCATCAGCCGAACGAGACCTTTGGCGCGTTGCGGTCGGCGGCGTTGTCGAGCTGGAAGAACTGCGCCGCGGTGAAGCCGGTCGAATTGGCGATCAGATTCGACGGGAATTGCTGCACGCTGACGTTCAGATTGCGCACCGCGCCGTTATAGTA
>Ga0265320_10000624_pt1 | contig 27104 bp, 19 predicted proteins | sample 4827metaG_FD_202087 | JGI IMG/M metagenome (GOLD analysis project Ga0265320, IMG submission 202087) | Rhizosphere microbial communities from Carex aquatilis grown in University of Washington, Seatle, WA, United States - 4-8-27 metaG | ecosystem: Host-associated > Plants > Roots > Rhizosphere >... | reverse complement strand
GCCCTGCCCATCAATGATTCCTCCCGCCACGTGAAATCCCTGCGTGTTGACCAATTTCCACGAGGTTCCACCAACCAAAACAAAATCACAGGGCACATAAAAATAAGCGGCTGGGTGGCCGGCATCGGCGGCAAAATGTTCGCGCACGTCGAGTTCAACCTCCGTGTGGGAAATCGTTTTGTTGGCGAGAATGGTGACATCGACCATTGGCTTAGGCATGTAAAGGGTGGCGGCAGAATCGCCGGGCCGGAATCCTTCGCCGGCGAGATATCCGAAGCCGACTTCGTGTCCGATGGGGGCCATCGCTGGCACGGTAGTCGCGGCGGCAACGGTAGTCGGTGAGGGCATGCGAATAACGCCCTCAGGAATCGGGCTTTCGGCGGTGCCGATGTTCCGCACGGCCAGAGGGCCGCGAATGTAGGGCCGCAGCCAATATTCGTATATCTTCAACCGCTCCTCGTCCGTCTTCCCCGCCGATTGTTGTTCGATATCACTAATTTTGTTAAATTCAAAGCTCTCATCCAGCGAGATGTTGGGCGCGGCTTCGAGTTGCTTCACCGTCGCATAGTCATGCACCTCATACTCTTTCTTGTAGCCCATGCGGCTGTAGGTTATTTCCTTCAGCCGTTCGGCATTGCTTGATTTGCTGGCCCACAAGAAAGTTTCGAGGGCGTGTTCGGGCGAATCGGCGCCGGCATCTTTCCAATCGTTGCTGGCCAGGGTGACGTTTTCCGGCCCGACCCATGATTGGTGCGCGGGTTCGGTATAGCCGTAAGGGTCAAATGGCTCCGCGCAGCCCGGGAGGCTGGCGCAGATCAGCGCTATGGTCAACACACCGGTCAATCGGAATTGTTTTATCAGGGAATTTATCGTTTTCATTGTGTGAAGCTTTGGTTCTTGGCGTTGGCAGCTTTCGACCCGGGCAGATGGAGGAGCGTCAAAAGGGCAGGGGCCACGTCTCCAAATACCATTTGCCCGCCATCTTTTTAAAAATCACTGGATCCGTCGGTGGTGCATCCGCGCTGCGTGGGTCGCGGGGATTTGGGAGCGGCGTCAGCCGGTAGGTTGCTTCATCCCCGGCGGCATTCATCTCGGGCGTCTGGCTTTCCAGTGACCGGTAAGCTTGGGCCGCTTCCTCGGCAAATTGCCGCTCTCGAGGGTTCACCTTGTCCTTTTGGTCTTGCTGGATCAATTCGGCCCAGTCCTGCGCGGAAACCATGATAAGTAATAGCGGCGGCATATATTTTTCCGCAAAGGTAACATTGTCACCGGCCAGGATGAGATCCGCCCCGTCTTCCAGAACCGATTTTAACTCTGCCTGAGGGGCACCGTGAGCGGGGGTGGGAGACGCAGGCTCGGAGGGTTGCGCCCGCTGGTCGTCTGGGGTCGCAACGCCCAGGGCAATTGGCGCGGATGCAACTTTGGGCGCTTCGACTCCTCCCGAAACGGAAACCAGGTCTGCGGCGGATTTCACGATCGACACGGGTTTTGGCTGTAAAGCCCACCAGATTGCAACGCCGATCAGGGCGACAATCAAAGAGCCAACGATGAGATTCTTAGACTTCATTTAACATCAAGCAAAAGCTCGGCTTGGTTGCGGTGGGTTTTCCGGCTTGGATTCAGTCTGCGGATTGCACCGCGGCGGTGGCGGCACTACGGCATGGTGATTACTTGCGTGACGGTTTCTTTCACGGTTGAAGCGCCACCGGCCAATAGGCTCGAGAGTGAAGGCGGCGGGGTGAAGGTGGTTGTGGAGTTCATGATCTCTTTGAACACCCCGTGGTGATTGATGGGGGCGGAAGCAGTGAATTTGAGCTGGTCGGCAAAACTGCCGGGGTCGCTGGGCGGGGATTGTCCCTTGGCCGTCAAATTACCGGAAACAACCGCCAATTGGGCGTCGCTGGCGCCATCAACACTTTGCAAAGTCAGTGAGCCGGAAATACTATCGTAGTGGGAGTCGCCTTCGTCATGTGAATCAAGAAAGGCCGCCGCATTGATTGGCCAGCTTGCGCCAATGGCCACCGGTGCTTTGGGCCCGTAGATTTCCTGATCGGTATGGTTGCGAATGGTGATCCACAGGACTTCCGCCAGAAAATCAGCGGTGTCCGGGTCGGCGGCCTTGCCATCAATGGTCACTCTTTTTTTGTTATCGGCGGCGAATTCGATGACGATTTTTGATCCGGCCACAGGCAATTTCGCCTTGGGAAAATCCGCGCCGGTGACCTTCAAGGCTTTTACGGTGTAGGCCAGCCTTTGCGGGTTGCCACTGGGCAGCAGGGCAAGGACCTCCCCATCCGCGTCGAAGTGGATGTCGTCCTCACCGTCGGCGGTAATGGAATGATCGTCGGCCACGTAGCCGAATTTTTGGCCGACTTTCCAATCGGGGCTGATTTTTATCGCATAGGTTGCTGCCACCGGGGCCGCGGTTGACAACGGCGGCGGTGAGGTCGGGGTCGTGCCGGCGGGGGTCGTCGCGCCGGGGCAGGTTTTGGGGCAGGCGAACAGCGTTAAAGTCGCTAAAATTGCGGGCACGCTTGGATTGGAGAATGGGTGAAACATAAGCAAGGTGGTGGTGTTGATCGTGGTGAAGTTAGGTGAAAAATGATGCAGTGGTCGGATGCGCACAATTGACCCGGGCTCGGAAATTGGAAGGTGCGCAGTGGGTCCTTTATTTACCCAAGGCTTCGGTTTATTTTTGAAACGTGGACAGCAATCGGGTGCGGGTCGCGTCACTAATGTCGGCGGATTGCACGGCAGCCGCAGCGGCGGCGGGATCCGTTCGGGCCCACGACTGGACAACATTGGCCATTTGGTTTCCCTGCATGGTGGTATTGCCGATGGAGGCCGCCCACGTGAACGCGGCGGGTGCGTTATTGACCGTCAATGCCTTTACTTCTTCCCGCGCCGCGACGTCATGCGCGCCGCCAGCGGGCATCGTGATAATCCATTGCGCGGCGGCGGCGGGATCGGCCTGAATCCAGTTGGTGGCGACATTTTGGGAGGCATTCTCGAGGGCGGGCCCGGCGGGCAGGGTGTCCAGCGATTTTGCCGCGGTCGCGGGATCCGTTGCGCTCCAGGCACCAATCACCTTGGACACGGCCGCATCCTGCGCGGTGCCGGCGGGAATCTGCATGGCGTAGTTGAGCGCTTGCTGGGGATCCGCGGAAGCAATTTGCGCCACCACATTGCCGATAGCCATGGCCTGCCAGCCGCCGCCAGCGGGCAACTGCATGGCGAGGTTGAACGCCTGCGGCGGATCCACGAAACTCAATTGGGCCACCACGCTGTCCACGGCGGCACGGTGGCTCGTAAAATCAGGCAGCGATTGCAACCATGCCGCCGCCGCGACGGGGTCCGCCCGGGACCGGCTCGTCGCAACCGCCGCCATCAATGGGTTGGATTGCGGATCATCCGCACCCAGCGATTGGACGTAGGCCGTCGCGGCATCCGGATCGTAGTCGGCCCAACTGGTGACGGCGTCAATGGCCGTTTGGTTGAAGAGGGAAGCCCTGACGTTGTTGGTGCCAACGCCAAGGGCCGTGGCAAAAGACTTTAACCAGGCCAGATCCGCCTGTGGGTCCTGATTGGCCCAATTTTGTGAAATCTGCGGAATCGCCGCGAGATCCGCCAAGGAATTGGAGGTTTGGTTGAGGAAATCTGCCGCTGATTGCGGAGCAACCTTGCTGAGAGGATCCAACAGGGCGACCATGGCTTTATTCAAGGTATCGCCAGAGGCGTTCTGTTGCACCCAGTCGGCTGCCGCTTGCGGATCGTTTTGCGCCCAATTGGCGGCCACTGCGATTATCATGGCATTGCGATTGGGAATATTGGAAACACTGGCCGCGTAGCTCGCGGCTTCCTGCGGATCCTGCTGGGCCAACACGCCGACGGCCGCATTGACCGCCTCAGTGCGCACGGGGCCGTTGGGCAGGTTGCCGGCCCAGGCCAGCGCCGCCTGCGGATCCACGGAGGCCCAACCTTCGAGGGTATTTTGCACGGCCGCATTTCGACCGCGAGTAGCGGGCAAAGCTTGGGCCGCCGCCAGGGCGGCGGATGGATCCTGACTGCCCCAACTGGCAAATGTTTGGCCAATAATCGCCGTAAAAGCATTGTTTAACGGCAGGCTTTGCAAGGCGGCCATAGCTGCTGGCGGGTTGGTGCCAATTAGATTTTGCGCCATCCGGCCAATCACAGCTTCCCGCAAACGCCCGTCGTCTATTTGCTTGGCTGCTGCCAGTGCTGAAGTGGCGTCGGCATTTGACCAGGCCCCGAACACCGTTCCGATAAACTCGTCCCGCCCATGCAGGCTGGGAATCGAATTAGCCCATGCCAACGCGCTGGATGGATTTAGGCGAGTCAGCTGGTTAAGCAAGAGAGTCAAAGCCAATTGATGATTGTCCAGGGCTGGCGCAACGGAGATGACATTTGACGACGGTCCGCCTGTAACCTTGGCGTTGGCGGGGATGACGGCGTTGGGGTGCAGATTAATTTTAGTGGGTGCCCGCGGCTGCTGGACAAGATAATTAAGCAATGGGGGAACACCGGCGTCATCGAGGTTGCTGGCGAAATCGGTCAAGCTCCGCAACATGGTCAGTGGGTCCTTCATGGACAGAATGCTTTTTAGCATCGCCAAGTTGTCGGGAAGCGCAGGACCGGCAGATTTCTTGGCGGTCGCGATTGGTCGCGGCAATTTGGCCTCGAGCTGGCGGATTTTTTCCTGCTGTAGAAACAGCGGAATAATGGCCAAGATGGCTACGACGAGTGCGGGCCAAATGAATTTGGTTCTCGAATTCATGTTGGGAATTCAAACTATGTCACCGGAGTTGCGCATAAAAACCGCCGGGCGTGCATCAATTATTGCCCGAGGAGGAAGCGGGTGCAGGGGTCCCGGTTTGCAGAGTATTCAACAACCGCGTGCGGGTGGCGTCGCTGATATCGGCGGATTGCACTGTGGCAGCGGCAGCTGCGGGATCGGTTTTCAACCAAAAGCCGAGAACGCGGTTGAGTTGGTTGCTTTGGGTGGTGGAATTGCCGACAGTTAGAGCCAACTTAAATGCGGTGGCCGGATCATCCTGTTGCACAACGGAGTTGAAATGCGTTACGGCCGTGTCATGGACATAACCGTCGGGGACGGTAAGAATCCATTGGGCGGCGGCGACGGGATCAGCGGCGGCCCAATTCGCGGAAATAGTTTGGACGGCGTTGGTTTGCGCGGTGCCGGCAGGCAGGGCGAGAACAACTGCGGCGGCCATGACGGGATCTTGATCACTTAACTTTCCAATTACGGCCGTAATGGCGTCGTCGCGGCCGCCGTCGGCCGGGAGAGCCTGCGCCCAAGCCATGGCGGCATTGGCATCCACGCTGGCTTGGGAATTGGCCAGGCTGGCGACCATTTTGGGGAATGCCGGATCGTCGCGCGGGACGGATTCCACGTAGGCCGTGGCGGCGGCGGGGTCGCTTTTGGCCCAACTGCTGACGGCGTCAATCATCATGGGCGTGCGGGTGGCGTTGGGGATGCTTTGCAACCAGGCGAGGTCGGCCTGCGGGTCCTGCTCGGCCCAGTTACTGGCGACTTGGGTGAGGCTCATCATCCGCCGACCCCCGCCTTGGGGCATTTGCACGACGATGTTGGCGGCGGATTGTGGGTCCACCTGACTTAATGGCCCGATGACGGAGACGATGGCCTCGTCATGGGTTTTGCCGGTCACGGAGGACTGGACCCAGGCCATGGCGGCAACGGGATCGTCCTGCCCCCATTGGTCCACCACATCGAGAACCAATTGATTGTGATATGTGGAATTCGTGATATTGGACACGAAATTGACCGCGGCTTGCGGATCCTGCTGGGCCAATACGCCAATGGCCGCTTTGACTGCTTGATTGCGCGCCTCACCCGTGGGCAGGTTGCCGGACCAGGTTAGCGCTGCCACGGGATCCACGGTGGCCCAGCCATTGACCAGACCGAGGATGGCGAGATTGCGGTTTTGGGTGGCCGGAAGGCTCAATACGGCGGCAGAGGCGGCGGCAGGATCCTGACTGCCCCAGGTATTGAACAATTTGCTGTAAATGTCCTGGGCGGTTTTGTTGCCGGGCAGGGTGCGCAGCATTTCCAGGGCGGCCTGGGGATTGCTGCGAATCATGTTTTCGATTACCTGGCCGATGAGCGCCTCCCGCAAGGCGGGTTGGGCTATATCAGCAAGGGCGGCAAGGGCCCTTTCCGGGTCAATATTCGACCACGTGTCGAAGAGGATCCCGAGCATCAATTCCCGGCCATGAGTGGTGGCGACGGAATTCGCGAGTTCGAATGCGCCTTTTGGGTCGAGGTGCACTAGCCGGTCAATCAAAGCGCCAAGGGCGAGTTTATTTTTATCGGTCGGGGGCAACTTGGCCAGATCAACGAGCAAGGCGCGGGCACTGGCGGCGTCAAGGCCGCTGGTAAAATCAAGGAGGCTGCGGGTCAGTGCCAGGCCGCCTTGCATCGAAAGGATGCGCTTCAATTCGGCTTCGTATTGGGCTAAGGTTGCGGTGCCGCCGGCCCGTTTGCCGATGGCGCCGGCGCTCGGTCGCGCCGCAGCCTGGGATTGCACGGTTTCGAGTTGGACGATCGCTTCGCGCTGGACCTCGAGGGGAATGGCGGCGGCGACTGCCATCACCAGCGCGGTGAGGATGACTTTGGATTTCGTGCTCATGGTAAAAATTCGCCAAAGCGTTTGGGCCAGGCTGGCAGAGCCGGCGCCGGCGAGGGAGGTATGAGCCACGCTGGCGGCTAGCGCGGCGGGAGCCGCTTTGCAGGCGTGGGTGGAGAAGGCGAGGACGAGCGCGCTGGCGCCGATGGTTACCCCGCCGCGCGCAAAATGCTTCCGTATCTTTTCCATGGCACGACTGAGGCGCATACGCGCGGCGGCTTCGGTCGTCCCGAGTGCCGCGCCAGTTTCCTCCATGGACTTGCCTTCAAAGTAGCGCAACACGACGGCGGTCTGTTCGACCCGGCTGAGCCGTTGCATGGCCTCGTCCACCAGCGGCCCGAGGCGCTCCCAAGCAGCCGGAGTGGCAACTTCGTCGTCGGCAAAGATCATGGCTTCGGTCTCGTGTTGGCGGCGGCGGCTTTCTTTGCGCACGGCGTTGCAGGCTTCATTATAAGTTGCCCGGTAGAGCCAGGACGCGAGGGCGTTACCGTCGCGGATAGTCCAAGCCTTGTTGGCCAGCCGGATGAAGACCGCCTGCACGATGTCCTGCGCGGCGGCCGCATCGCGCACGATGCGTTGCGCGGTGCCGAAAACCAGATTGACGTGGCGCCGCACCAATTCGGAGAAAGCCTGTTCCGAGTGGTATTCGACGTAATCGCGTAATAATTCCCGGTCATCCATGGTGTCATTTACCCTATAGGATGCCGGCCCGTTGGCAAAACGAACAAATTATTTCGGGGCAAATTCCATTCGGGCGCGCCAAATGCCATTCCCTTTCCCAAGTCGTTGAATTAAAATAGGTTATACTTGCGGGTTTGGAATAGGTCTCGTTTGCCCGGATGAAATGCGCGTTTTTCCTTTTCTTCGGCGTGGAAAAGCTGACAATTCAATCGCATGGGACTTTCCAACCTTGTCATCTTTGGCGTCATCTTTGGCGGCGTGGTTTTCGTCTTGGTCGTTGTGGCCCTGCTGGTCTCGTGGCAAAAAACGCAAGGAGCCCGTGCCAGCGGGCTATGGCCTCCAGAAGGCCAGACGCCCACGATGGAGGATGTGAAGCGGCTGGTGGAGGCAAAGCAAAAGATTTTGGCCATTAAAATGTACCGGGAAATAAAGGGCGTCGGCTTGAAGGAAGCCAAGGATGCGGTGGATGCGATGGCGTCTTGATTTTACTTAACGCCGGGGCGGCCTGGCGAAGCGGGAAAATTTTATCCTTTTCATGGGCGGCAGGAACGGGCAGTTAAGGCATATGCCAGCAGGCCTGCTCTTTTCCGGTCAGGGCGCGCAATGCGTGGGCATGGGGCGCTCGCTCTATGACAACGCGGCGTCCGCGCGGGCGCTGTACGAAGAGGCGAACCACATCTTGGGCTACGATTTCAAAAAAATCTGCTTCGAGGGCCCGGAAGAGGACTTGACGCAGACCCGCGTGTGTCAACCGGCATTGTACGTGCTCGGTTTTGCCGCGGCGAAAATTTTGGCGGAACATGGCAAATTGTCCGATTGCCCGTGCGCCCTGGGGTTGAGCTTGGGGGAATTGACGGCGCTGGCGGCAGCGGGAGTAATTGATTTTGCAACGGGCCTGCGGCTGGTGGCGGCGCGCGCCGAATTGATGCAGAGAGCCTGTGAGGCCACTCGCGGCGGCATGGCGGCGCTCATCGGCGGCGACCGGGCGGCGGCGGAGAATTTGGCCAGGGAATGTGATATCGACTTGGCCAATTTGAACTGCCCGGGGCAGATTGTAGTCTCCGGCGAGGCCGACAAAGTGACCAAAGCGGTGGGTCTGGCCAAAGAGAAGGGATTTAAAATGGCAGTACCGTTGAAAGTCGCAGGTGCCTACCACAGCCGGTTGATGGCGGGGGCGAGCGCGGCCTATGCGGACGTGCTCAAGGACGCGGATTTTAGAGCTCCGCGGTTTCCGGTTTTCACCAATGTCACTGGTCGCGAAGTGGGCACAGCGGATGAAATCAAGACTGCGTTGGTGCGGCAAATCGTGTCCCCGGTTTTGTGGGAGGCTTGTCAGCGGGCGGCGCTGGCGCTCGGCGTCACCGAATATTATGAATGCGGGCCGGGCGGAGTGCTGGCGGGATTTGCCAAGCGCATCGACAAGGCGATTGTGATCAAGCCGGCGAGCGAGTGGGGGGAGTTGGAAGGATGAGGGATGAGGGATGAAGGATGAAGTGGGACGACCCGCCGGTCAGGGCTGGAAAGGCCGTGAGGTTTTAATCATGCTGATCGGATGAAAACGGTCACAATTCGGAATATTCGCCAGCACTGGCCTGAGGTCGAAAAGCTGCTACTGGTGGAAGGGGAATTGTTGGTCACTCGCGATGCCGTGCCGGTGGCCACGCTAAGCGCCCTCTCGGCGCCCAAAAGAGCGACACGGGAACGGTTTTCCGTCGAAATGCACGCTCGGTGGATAAAGGAAATCTGGGGTTCAAATCCGCCGCGCACCGGCTCCGGCAAGTGGCTGGAGGAGCAGCGCCGGGATCGGTTCATTTAGGCTGTCCATGATCTTGTATTTTGACGCTGGCCCGTTCGGCGGCCGATGAGAGCGAAATCCGCAGTGGGATCTATTCCCGCAATTTGCACCGGCTGCATTTAAGGATAATGCAGCGGCCAAACCTGACTTTTGCCGAATGACCATCAGCAAATTGCCGCTGCCCATACATTGGGAATCACGGTTCGCCTGCCGCGCCGATAATTCCGTTGCCAATCCGTCCATAAAATGGTTTTTTGCCCTCCTTGATCAAATCTATATTCTTTTGTCCAAAACAAAAGAATTTTAGCGGGTGATTACCCCAAAATCGATCCTGACTCTGAAGATTTGTTAGGTTGAAAGGATTATTGTCGACGGCTTGCAATTGACCTTTCCCGAGGGAGGCCGTGGAGATGAAGGCAGGTGGAAAGCCATATGCCCAGTTGCAGTTCGGGGATATCTTCGACTAAGGTAATCGAGCATGTTGCTCAAAATTCCATTGCGTTCCCTCCGGTAAACTGGTCAATTAGACGGTTTCCCATGCCCGATTTGGCGCACATTCGCAACTTCTGCATCATCGCGCACGTGGACCACGGCAAGACGACGTTGTCTGACCGCCTGCTGGAGACCACGCGCACGGTCGCGCAGCGTGACATGACGGCGCAGCATCTGGACGCCATGGACCTCGAACGGGAACGTGGCATCACCATCAAATGCCATCCGGTGGCGATGCAGTATCGCGCCAAGAATGGCGAACTTTACTGGCTGAATCTGATTGATACGCCGGGACACGTGGACTTTTCCTACGAGGTTTCGCGCAGTCTGGCGGCGTGCGAAGGCGCGCTGTTGCTGGTGGACGCATCCCAAGGGGTTGAGGCGCAGACGGTGGCCAATGCGCAACTGGCGATGAACCAGAACCTGACAATCATCCCGGTTATCAACAAAGTGGACATGCCGAGCGCGCGGGTCGACCATGCGCGCAAGCAACTCGAGGACGTACTGCAAATTCCCGGGGAGGACGCCATTCTGGCCTCGGGCAAGGCTGGCATTGGCATAGAAGATATTTTGGAGGCCATTGTGCACCGCTTGCCGCCGCCGCGCTGGGCGGATTATCCCGCGACCCGGGCGCTGGTGTTCGACAGCACGTACGACAGTTACCAGGGCGTCATCAGCTATGTGCGCGTGTTTTCCGGCAGTTTCAAGGCTGGGGACGAAGTCATGTTGATGTCGCAGGGCCTGCGCGTGCAGGTGAAGGAAGTCGGCATTTTCGAGCCGGGGCCGCGCCCGCAGGCGACGCTGGATGCCGGGTGCACGGGCTATGTGGTCACGAACATCCGCGACGTGCACGACATCAAGATCGGCGACACGATGACGCACTTTGCCGCGCCCGCCCCCGAAATGCTGGAGGGTTACAAGGAAGTGCGCCCGATGGTTTTCAGTGGGCTGTATCCGCTCGACACCGGCGATCACGAAAAGCTGAAGACCAGTCTCGCGAAACTGCGCCTTAATGATTCTGCCCTCGTTTACACCTCGGAAAGTTCGGTTGCACTGGGTTTTGGTTTCCGCTGCGGATTTTTGGGCCTGCTGCACATGGAAATCGTGCAGGAGCGCATCCGCCGCGAATACGATGTGGACATCATATCCACCTACCCAAGCGTGGTCTACAAGGTGAAAAAATCCAACGGCGCAGTCATCGAAATTGACAATCCGGTGCAATTGCCCGACCCCTCGACGATTCTGACCATCGCCGAGCCGACCATCCGCGCAACCATTCTGACCCCCAATACCAGCATCGGCGATCTGCTGGCCCTCATTGCGGAAAAGCGCGGCATCTGCGACAAAACGGAAACGCTAGATGAGGAGCGCATTCTTCTGCACGCGAAGCTGCCGCTCAACGAAATTCTGGTGGACTTTAACGACCGACTCAAGAGCATTACCCGCGGCTATGGCTCCATGGATTACGAAGTCGGCGAATATGAAGAGGCCGACCTCGTGCGTCTCGACATCCTCGTCAACACCGACCCGGTGGACGCCTTTGCTTCGATTGTCCACCGCACCAAGGCGGAAGGCCGCGGGCGGGCCTTGTGCGCCAAACTTAAGGACATCCTGCCGCAGCAATTGTTCAAGATCGCCATTCAAGCGGCCATTGGCGGCAAAGTCGTGGCGCGCGAGACCATTTCCGCCCTGCGCAAGGACGTGACGGCGAAGTGCTACGGCGGCGATATTTCACGCAAACGCAAGCTGCTCGAGAAGCAGAAGGAAGGGAAAAAGCGCATGAAGCAAATCGGCCGGGTGGAGATCCCCCAGGACGCGTTTGTAAAAATATTGCATACCAGCGCGGGGACGTAGGATTTGTGCTGAATTGTTTCCGAAAATCCGATTTATTCAACCCTTCATGTTTTTCCTCCCGAAATCGGCCACGAAGCGCGCGCGCGAGCAGGCGGAAAACTTGCTCCGTCTGGCGGAAAAAGTGGATTGCTACCGGAGCGACGTCATGCCGCCTGCGGCCCTGGCCAATTTGCGCGCCGCGTCGGCCCAGTTGCAGCAATTGTTTGAGGACAAGGCGACCCGGGCGGAAGCGCTGGATCTCGCCAGCGAGCACTTGCACGCCGTAATGCTGACCTGCGGGGGCGATATTTACCCGCTGACGTTTGCCGGCGAATACACGGAAATGATGATGGTCGCGGCGATTCTGGTCATCGGCATCCGCACATTTTTCCTCCAACCGTTTAAGATCCCGACGAATTCGATGTTCCCGACGTACAATGGCATGACGCCGTACGTCTATCCACTTGATGGCCCCGGCCCAAGCCTGCCCGAGCAGGCCGTGAATCTAATCGTGCAGGGGGCCGTGCATTACTCCGTAATGGCGCCGGCCGATGGCGAGGTGACCCTGCCGATGGGCAATCCTCCCGATGATCGATATGGCGCCACGAACCACCCCGTGCAACGCCGGGCGTGGACCCGCCTTTGGTTGATTAATGAGGATAGGCGGGTTTACACCATTTCCGTCGGTGACAAAGGTGCGACTTTGGAGGTGCCCAGCGATTTCGACCGGGGCGTGGACGAGGCCTTCTATGCGACCTATTTCCCCAAACTTTATGCGGAAGCCTGGAAGGACCCCCAGCTGTTTTACGCCCGGCTGGAACAAGAGGGCCACATTCAGCACGAGAATGGCAGAACCTATGTTGCCACCGGCAAGCAGGTTCATGCGGGCGACCGCATTCTCGATTTTGACCTGCGGACCGGCGATATGCTGTTTGTGGACCGGTTTAGCTACAACTTTGTCGCGCCGAAACCGGGCGATCCATTTGTTTTTCACACTGGCGGCATTGACGGTTTGTCCACCAAGCTGCCCGATGGGAGCTACGTGCACCTGGATCAATACTACATCAAACGCCTGGTGGGCGTGGCGGACGATGTCCTCGAAGTGCGTCGGCCGACGCTTTTCCGCAACGGCCAACCCAACACCGGTGCGGCCGCTTTTGACCTGAATTCCAAAGAGGTCGGCAATTACCCCGGGTATACGAACGGCGACCCTGGCAATAGCAATCTCAAAGCCGGCCAGCTATTTACTGTTCCGCCGGCTCATTATTTTGCCATGGGCGACAATTCGCCGACCAGCTACGACAGCCGTTATTGGGGGGCGGTGCCCGCGCAAAATGTCGTGGGGCGGGCCGTGTTTATTATCTACCCCTTTACGTCGCGCTGGGGTCCGTCGCATTAGGTGAATTTCACGTGACAATGGCCGGGGGTTTGGGCCATCATGTTGCTGTAATGCGGTTTAGTTTAGCATCGTCGTTTCTGCCCCAGGAATTTCAACCCCCCGATTGTGTTATGAAAATCAAATTGTTGCTGGCCCTGAGTATTTGCAATTGCGCGGCCCTGGTCGCGTCCGCGGCCGATACTGCGGCCCCTGCCGCCAAGCCGGCGGCGTCCGCGGCCGCCGCTTCCGGGCCCTATCACCTGATCAAGGAAATCCATATCGGCGGTTCGCCCCGCACGGACTATTTGACAGTGGACGCGGACGCGCACCGCCTGTACGTGAGCCATAGTGATTCTGTCGCGGTCATTGACTTGGATAAAGGCGAAGTCGTGGGCAACATCTCTGGAAATTTGAGCGGCATCCATGGCATTGCGATCGCCAACAAGCTCGGATTGGGCTACATCAGCAGCGGCGCGAGCAACAATGTCGCGATCTTTGATCTGAAGACATTGAAGATTACCAAGACTGTGGACACGGGCCGCAATCCGGACTGGATCATGTTCGAGCCCGGCCAGAAGGAAGTCTACGCTTTTAACGGGGGCAGCAATTCCGCTACCGTCATTGATGCCGTTTCCGGCAATGTCACCGCGACCATCACATTGCCTGGCAAGCCGGAATCGGCGACCTATGACGTGGTGGCCGGTCGGGTCTATGACAATATTGAGGACAAGGCCGAAGTCGTGGCCATTGACACCAAGACCCATGCGATCGTGGCGACCTGGCCCAACGCACCCGCCGTCGGTGCTTCCGGCCAGGCGATTGACACCGAGCACCATCTCCTCGTACTGGGTTGTGACGATACGATGGGTCTGATGGACATTGTCACCGGCAAGGTTGTTTCCACGCTTAAAGCCGCACCAGGAATTGACTCGGCCGGATTTGACCCTGGGACCGGCTACGCTATTGTTCCGGCTGGTGGGCCCGGCGGCACCACCCCTGGCGCCCTCACCGTGGCCAAGGTGGTCAATGGGAAGCTGACCTTGGTGCAGAGCCTCGCCACCCCGGCGGGCGCAAAGACCATCGCCCTCGACCCTACGACGCACAATGTTTACACCGCGACCGTCAAATATGATGCTGCGGCACCCGCTCCGGCAGCGGCCAGCGGGTCAACTCGCGGTCGCGCGCCCCGGCCGACACCGGTGACGGACTCCTTTGAAGTCATGGTCTACGGCCTCGACGCGAAAAAATAGTCGAGTTCATTCGCGCCGTTGTGTGATATATTAGCCACGGCTTTAATCGTACTCCGGGAGCCGCTACCGCCCTTTGCCCATGCGTGTGCTCGTCGTCGAAGACTCCCCCCGATTGCAACGCTCGCTGGGCACGGCACTGCGGAAGTCCGGCTATGCCGTGGATGTGGCGGGAGACGGCGAGGAAGGGCAGTGGCTCGCTGAATCGCACGACTATGATGTCATTATTCTGGACATTATGCTGCCCAAACGCGATGGCTTGACCGTGTTGGCGAATTTGCGCCAGAAGGGCAGGGAAACCCATGTAATGCTGCTGACGGCCCGCGATACCGTACCGGACCGCGTGCGCGGCTTGCGGGCGGGGGCGGATGATTATTTGGTGAAGCCGTTCGTGCTCGAGGAATTGCTGGCGCGGGTCGAAGCCCTATGCCGGCGCGCGTACGGCTCGAAACTTTCCGTCATTACCGTGGACGATCTGGAAATTGACACCCTCGGGCGGCGGGTGCGCCGGGGTGGCCGGGGCGTTGAACTGACGGCGCGGGAATACCTGCTGATCGAGTATCTGGCCAGGCGGCGCGGGCAGGTGGTGTCACGTTCCGAAATTGAGGAGCACATTTACGACGGCCAAGTGGACCCAATGAGCAACGTGGTGGATTCGGCCATTTGCAGTTTGCGGAAGAAACTCGCTGAATTCGGCGAATCGCCCCTCATCCACACCCGCCGCGGTCTGGGTTATGTACTCGACGAAATGCCGGCAGGAGCGGTGGCCCCATGAGATCCATCCGCGGTCAGTTGACGCGAAATTTGCTAGGGGCGTTCTTTGTGCTATTGGGCGGTGCGCTGGCCGCGCTCTATTTCACAGCGCGTGATGAACTTATTGAGCAGTTTGACGACGCTTTGCAAGCCAAGGCGCTGGCCATTAGTTCCCTCGTCTTTTGGCGCGACAATGCCATGCGCCTCGACACAGGGGACCAGTTCTTCCGCAGTTTCAGCAAGGAGGAACGGCGCGATTATTTTGAAATTTGGGGTGACGACGGCAAGCCGTTGCGACGGTCTGATTCGCTGTGGGGGGCCGATTTGCCCCTGGCGGAAAAGCCCGGAGGCAAACTGCGGATTCGGGATTTAAGACTCCCCAATGGTCGGCCGGCCCGGGTGCTGGCAGTGAAATTCTCCCCGGATCAACTCGGGGGCGACCGCCGGGACAGACTGCCCAAGGTTGAATTGGGTCTGGCCGTAGCCAGCGACAGCGAGCCGTTGGAGGAGGCGCTAACAGAACTGTTGGGCATTGGCACAGCCTGTGGCGTTGTGCTCTACGGCGCCACTATTTGGCTGGTGACGCGGGTGCTGCGCCGGGGCCTATTGCCGTTGGGCCAGCTGGGCGAACAGGCGACGCACATTAACGCAGATTCCCTCACCACCCGGTTCCCCACCGAAGACCTGCCAGCGGAACTGTTGCCCATCGCCGCGCGGCTCAACGAGCTTTTAGCCCGCCTTGAGATTTCCTTTGAGCGCGAGCGGCGCTTTAGCGCGGATGTCGCGCACGAATTGCGGACGCCTCTGGCCGAACTGCGTAGCATGGCCGAATGCGCACTCAAATGGCCCGAGTCCCGCGACCCTGCCGCAGACCAGGAAACCCTGGCCATTGCCGCACAAATGCAGGCGATGGTCGCCAGTCTGCTGGCGCTGGTGCGGGGCGACCAGGGGCAAATCGTCACCCAAATTGTGCCGTTGGATCTGGCCGGATTGGCCCGGGAAATCTGGCGACCATTGGCGGCCCGGGCGGTGGAGCGCGGCTTGCTGGTCAACTGGGTGTCCACGCCGGCCAATATTCAAGGCGACCCGGCGCTGTTGCGTTCGATTTTGGGCAATTTGCTCGAAAACGCCGTGGAATACGCGCTGGCCGGGAGCGTTGTGGATATCCTGGTCGAACAGGATGGCTCCGGCGTGAGATTCCGGATTCGCAACCCCACGGAGAACCTGACACCGGAAGATGTGGCAAAAATGTTCGACCGCTTTTGGCGCAAGGAGGAGGCGCGCAGCGGCGGCAAGCATTTCGGATTGGGCCTGTCGCTGGCGCGGATGTTTGCCGGCGCCATGGGCTGGACGCTGACGGCGGCCATGGATGAACAGCGGCGGTTGGAATTCACCCTCGCCGGGCCGGTGGCCCTGACGGCATAGGCGGGCGGCGAGCACATCATGTTCTTGTAATCTTCATTCGTTTAGGCTGAATAGTTTCCCCTAATGCCCCTTTTCGGATTCAATCGCGTTGCCCTGCTCGGAACCTTGGCCATGACCATGGCATTGAGCGGCGGTTGCCAGCACTATGTCGATGAGCCCCTGGATGCCGGCAAAACGGCTGCGCAATTGCTCGACCGTTCACTGGCCAACCCGGCTTTGCGCAGCTTTTTGCAGCAAAACGTCGGGCGTGATTTCGCCGAATGGCCGGTAAAATCCTGGGATTTTGAGACCCTGAACTGGGTGGCCCTTTATTACAATCCGTCCCTGCAAGTGGCACGGGCGCAATGGGCGCAGGCGCGCGGCGGCATTTTGACGGGCGCGGCGTGGCCCAATCCCACTCTGACGGTGGCGCCGGGCTACGATTTCAATCCATCGCCCGGCACGATTTCACCGTGGCTGCCCCTCGTAACGCTGGATCTGCCCATCGAAACCGCCGGCAAGCGCGAGAAGCGGATGTTACAGGCGCAATGGCTCGCCGAGGCCGCGAAACAAAATGTGTTCGTCGCCGCGTGGCAGGTGCGGGCGGATTTGCGCCAGGCGCTGATTGACTGGGATGCCGCCGGCAAACGCGCCACCATCACCCGCGAACAAGTATCGAGTCAGCAACGCGTGCTGGACTTGCTGCAGCAGCGCCTCAACGCCGGTGCCATTGCGGCGGACGAATTGTCGGCCACGCGTTTGGCGCTGGTCAAGGCGCAGTCCGATGCCGGCAATGCGGCGCGGACGCAGGGTGTGGCACGAGCGCGCATCGCCGCGGTGCTGGGTGTGCCGTTGAGTGCGCTCGACGGGGTGGATTTTGCGGTCGACGCCATTGCTTCCGGCAAGAATTTTTCGACCGGTGAATTGTCGGCCGCCCGGGCGGTTTCGCTGCAGACGCGGGCCGATATCATGGCGGCATTGGCCAACTACCAGGCAAGCCAGTCCGCGCTCCAATTGGAAATCGCCAAACAATATCCCGACATTCATCTTGGGCCTGGCTACCAATACGATACTGGGGATAGCAAGTGGAGCCTTTCCATCGGCGCGGATTTGCCGATCTTCAACCGAAATGAGGGCCCAATTGAGGAAGCCAAGGCGGCGCGGGTCACGGCGGCCGCCCAAGTCCTGGCCTTGCAGGCCCATGTTATCGCCCTTATTGACGCGGCCTCTGCAGCTAACACCGCAGCCGTTGGCTCGGTAGACGACTTGCACAAGATTGACGCCGAATTGCAAAAGCACCTGACGGCCGTGCGTGCCCAAACGGAGGCAGGCGCCGCCGACCAATTGGATTACCAAACCGCCCTGCTGGATGTTGGCGCGGGCGAACTCGCCTTGATTGACGCCCAGTCCCAAGCGGCCGCCGCCAGCGGCCAGTTGGAAGACGCTTTGCAGGTGCCGCTCGCCAATTTATCCGCCGTGCTGAAAGACTTGCCGCCACCCACTTCTCCCCCGACCAAGCCATGAAAAAAACACTTTTAGGAATCATTTTCGGCATTCTGCTGGGCGCGGGTGCCATGTGGCTGTTCGGCCCCTCCGGCCCCCTCGGTACACCAGCCGCTCCGGCGGCCGCCAAGCCCGACGCCGCTCCGGCCCCGGAGCCCGTGCCGGGTACCGTCAGTTTGGAGTCCGACGAGCAGGACAAGGCCGGAATCAAGACGGCCCGGCCGACCTCCATGGAATACAAGCCTGAAGCGAAGGGTTTTGCCCGCGTGCTGGAAGCCTCTTCGCTCGCCGCCGAATTGGTGGAGATTGATTCGGACACCGCCGCCTACACCGCCTCTTCGAACGAATTTCAACGGCTGCAAAAGCTCAAGGCCAGCGACAATACCTCGGCGCGTGCGCTGGATGCGGCGGAAGCGGCGATGCGGCATGATGGATTCCAGCTCGATGCGGCCAAGGCGAAGGTAATTGCCGATTGGGGAAAAGATCTGGCCGCCCGCGCGGATTTGCCGGACTTGGCGAAGGCGCTACTCAATCACAATGCAGCCCTCATTCGCATTGAGATGCTCGGCGGCGAAACCCTGCCGGCTGAGCCGCGCACGGTGCGCGTCGCCCCCGTTCTGGGCAATGGCGATCCCATGGCCGTCGAATTGATTGGCCCGGCGCCCAGCGCCGACCTGCAATCTCAAGGCGTGGCGTTTTACGCCCTGCTGAAGGAGAATCCGCCCGTTCCCGGCACGCAGCTGTTGGCGTGGATGGTGGGCTCGGGAGACGGGGAAAAGGGCATGCAACTGCCGGGAAAGGCCATTATTCGCCACGAGGGCGACACCTTTGTCTACGTCCACAAGGGCAGCGAGGAATTTGAACGCGTCCGGGTGAAGCTCGGTGCAACGTTGCGCGATGGCAGCGTGTTCATCACCGGCGGCCTGACTGCGCAAGACGACGTGGTGGTCAACGGCGCGCAGCAGTTGCTGTCCGACGAAGTTAAAGATGCAACGGGTGGTCCGTAATTGCATCGGCCGCAGCCAACTCCCTTCTCAACACTCCGCAATAATTTACCGGCGATGCTTAAAGCGCTCATTCAACTCTCCCTCCGCAATCGCGGCATCGTGGTGGCGCTGGCCTACCTGGTCATGGGGTATAGCGTGTATTCAGTGTATCAGGCGAAGCTCGACGTTTTTCCGGATTTCGTTCCACCGCAGGTGACAATCCAAGCCGAGGCGCCGGGATTGTCGGCCGAGCAAGTTGAGACCCTGGTCACCCGTCCGCTGGAAAACCAATTAAACGGGTTGGGCCACCAAAAGTCGCTGCGGTCCGAATCCATTCAGGGTTTGTCGGTCATTACGATCATGTTTGATGAAGGCACGCCGATTTTACAGGCGCGGCAACTCTTGACGGAGCGCATGAACGGCGCGGCCAATTTGCTCCCGAACGGGGTCAAGCCGCCCACCATGTCGCCGATGACGTCCCCGACGATGGACCTATTGAAAATCGGGCTGGTCAGCGACAAGATGACCCCGATGGAGCTGCGCACCTTTGCGGATTGGACACTCAAGCCGCGACTGCTCTCGGTTTCCGGCGTGGCGGATTGCAAGGTCTTCGGCGGTGACGTACGCGAATGGAAGATCGAGGTCCATCCCGATTTGCTCGCCGCGCACGGCGTGGGTCTTGATGACGTGTTGGCCGCGGCCAGGCTGGCCACCGGTGTGCTCGGCGCGGGCTTCGTCGAAAACGACAATCAGCGGCTCGTGATTCAAACCGAGGTTCCGACGCTCACCGCCACCGAACTGGAAAACGTTGTCATCACCTCCAACCCGAACGGCGTCCCGGTGCGACTGAAGGAAGTCGCGACCGTGAGTGTGGGAGCGGAGCCGAAATTTGGCGATGCGCTCATTCAAGGCCAGCCGGGGATTCTGCTGACGATGACCAATCAATACGGGTCGAACACCAAGGACGTGACGATTGGCCTGGAGGAGGCGCTGGCCGATATGAAGCCGGTCTTCGATCGCGAAGGCATCACGCTCTTCGACAAGCTGCACCGGCCGGCGACGTTCATCGAAATCTCGCTGGAGAACATCCGGCATTCGCTCATTCTCGGTGGAATTCTGGTTTCGGTGGTGCTGCTGTTGTTCCTGGGCCATCTGCGCACCGCGTTGATTTCGCTGACCGCCATTCCCCTGTCACTACTGACGGCGATTGTACTGATGGATTATTTCGGCATCGGCTTGAACACCATCACCCTCGGCGGCCTGGCCATCGCCATCGGCTCCGTGGTGGACGACGCCATCATCGTCGTGGAGAACATTCTCCGCCGTTTGCGGGAAAATTCCGCCCAGCCCAATCCGCCGCCGGCCATTCAAGTGGTGTTGGAGGCTTCGCTGGAAGTGCGCAGCGCGGTGGTGTATGCCACCTTTGTAGTCGCGCTGGTGTTTGTGCCGGTGCTGACGCTGTCGGGGTTGCAGGGAAGTTTCTTCCGCCCCCTGGCGATTGCCAATATTTTGGCCATTCTGGCGTCGCTGATGGTGGCGGTGACCGTTACTCCGGCCATGACGCTGCTGTTTTACTCGAAACATGTGAAAGAGGTGGAGGCGCCTTGGCTGCAAAAGTTTTTGCGCCGCATTTATTCCGGCCTGTTGGGGGGGATTGCCCGGCACCCTTGGATGATCGGCGGGATGGCGGTGCTGTTATGCGTGGCGGCAATTGCACCGCTGCCATTTCTGGTTGGCGGCGATTTGTTGCCGGCTTTCCGCGAGGGCCACTTTGTCCTCGGCGTGAAAATGGCCCCGGGTACGTCGTTGCCCGAGATGGTGCGCATCGGGAAGGAAATCTCCGATGCCTTGAGCAAAATGCCGCTGGTGGCCACCTATGAAATGCAGGCGGGCCGGGCCGAACGCGGCGAGGATACCTGGGGCCCCAATCAATGCGAATTCCACGTCGAACTCAAGCACCCGGCGACCCCAATTCCGGCGAAGGATGAAGCCCAGGTGCAAAAGGACATTGACGATATGTTGAAGCACATTCCCGGCATCAATTACGAGGTCAAAACCTTCCTCGGCGACCGTATTGGGGAAACCATGGGCGGCGAAACCCAGCCGGTCGTCATTAATATTTTTGGCGAGGATCTCGACACCCTTGACGCCAAAGCCAATGAAATCGTCGGTGTGCTCACGAAGCTCGGTTCGGACGACGCCGCCGTTTCGGCGCCGCCCGGCTTGCCGCTAATCAACGTTCGTCTGCGCGGCGCGCGCGTGTCCGAACTGGGCTTCCGGCCCGTGGAAGTAATCGAAGCCGTGCAGAGCGCCTATGAAGGTACCGTCGTGGCGCAGGCCTACGAAGGCAACCAAGTATCGGACGTGGCGGTGATTCTCGACGAGGGCAGCCGGCGCAATCCGACGGATGTCGGTTCGCTCCTACTGCGCAATCCCGCGGGCCTGCTGGTGCCGTTGCGCGAGGTCGCGGATGTCGAACTGGCGAGCGGCCGCGACGATATTCAGCATAATGGCGCGCGTCGCCTGCAGGTCGTGACCTGTTCGCCGCCCGACGGCCGGGACGTGGCGTCTTTCGTGGCCGCTGCCCAAAAGGCCATTGCGGACAAAGTCGTTCTGCCCAAGGGAGTTTATTTGGAATACACCGGCACGGCCCAGGCAACGGCGGCGGCCATGACCGAAATTGAATTGCATAGCGCGGTTGCATTTATCGGCATTCTGATGCTGCTCTATGTCGTTTTGGGTAGTTGGCGCAATTTGACACTCGTGTTGGTAAACCTGCCCTTCGCCCTCGTGGGCGGCGTGTTTGCGGCGTTTCTCACGAGCATGCTGATTGAGCCGGACGATCACGCGGGTCGCCTGCATGCGTTTTATGATTTCATGGTCAAGGTGCAAACCCATCTGCATGCGGGCGGCATGACCGGTCTTTCCATGGGTTCGTGGGTCGGATTTGTAACCCTTTTCGGAATCACCGCGCGCAACACCATCATGCTGCTCTCGCACTATGAGCATCTCGTGACGGTGGACGGCGAGCCGTGGAACACGGCGACCGTCATCCGGGGCGCCAGCGAACGGCTGGTGCCGATTCTGATGACCGCCCTCGTCACGGCGTTGGGACTTCTGCCGCTCGCCTTGGGCAGTGGCGAGGCTGGCCGTGAAATTGAGGGGCCCATGGCCATTGTCATTCTGGGCGGACTTATTACCTCAACCGCGCTGAATTTGCTCGTGATGCCAACGCTGGCAGCGCTGTTCTTCAAGCCCCGCCAAGTGAAATGAATTAAAGCGCCGGAACTTTGGCTGCGACGGTTGCACCAATGGCGAGGCTGGCAGTGGCGGCGGGTGAGGGGGCGTTGACGACATGCAGCATACCCGGTGCTTCCTCGAAGGAAAAGTCCTCGACCAGGGCGCCGGCGCGCGTCATGGCCTGGGCCCGCACGCCGGTGCCCCCCGGCGTCAAATCCGCTTCGCGAATTTCCGGCACGAGTTTTTGCAGGGAGCGGCAAAACTCGGCGCGGGAGAGTGAGCGATAAACTTCGTATGAACACATTTTCGGGTATTTCCGCAAGAACTTCCACAAGCCCGGAAACGTGACGGCATCGGTAAAGTCGCGCAGCGAGAAATTGGTCCAGCGATAACCTTCGCGGGCGGTGGCGAGCACGGCGTTGGGTCCGGCTTCGACGCCGCCGTGAATCATCCGGGTGAAGTGCACGCCGAGGAACGGGAACTGCGGATCGGGTACGGGGTAAATTAAATGCCGAGCGAGGTGTTGGCGTTCGGGCTTGAGCATGTAATACTCGCCGCGAAACGGAATGATTTTTGCCTTGGGCGTCAACCCCGTGGCGCGCACGAGGCGGTCGGAGTAAAGTCCGCCGCAGGTGATGACAAATTTGGCGGTGAGGGTGCCGGTGGAGGTCTCGGTGTTCCACTCGCTTTGGTTTCGCCGCATCGCGTCCACACGGGCATTCAAGCGCATGTCGCCGCCCAAGCTGGTGCAAAGTTCGGCCAGTTTGGCGGCCACGGCGGGATAATCCGCGATGCCCTCTTGCGGCACGTGAATGGCGCCGAGGCCCACGGCATGGGGCTCGATTTCCTGGATTTGCTCCGGGCCGAGCCTTCGCAGGCCGACGAGGCCGTTGGCGTGGCCGCGTTCCCAGAGGGTGTCGAGCCGCGGCAACTCTTCTTTCGTCGTGGCGAGGACGATTTTGCCGCACTGATCGTGGGCGATGCCGTATTCGCGGCAAAAGGCGAGCATGTCCTGCAATCCGCGGACGCTCAGGCGGGCCTTTTCGGAGCCGGGTTTGTAATACAACCCGGCGTGCAGTACGCCGCTGTTATGACCGCTTTGATGGCGCGCCCAACCGGATTCCTTTTCGAGCAGCGCGAGTTTCAGCCCCGGCCGCGCGCGCAAGAGCTGCCAGGCAGTGCCCAGCCCGACCAGCCCGCCACCGACCACAATTACGTCATAAGTCATGGGAGAAGGTAGACGGTAGCCTTCGCCGCCCGCAGCGGCAAGCCCTCAGCGCGAGGAATTTGGGCAAAAAAAATTGCGGCCGGGGCCGCGATAGTTTTGGTGCGCAAACTGCGTCCAATCGCAATCACGTGTCGAGTTCGAATTTCCAAGGTCGGCGTACGCGTGGAGGAAAGGCTGGCTGCCATTCCAAGCCTCGTATGAGGGAAAGGTTTGGATTGTAAAAAGGGTCAGAAATGAGTTGCGCGGACCAATTTTCGAGCATCCATGTGGTTTCAAAAGAACGCGACTTGGCCCGGTCCGAGGAGGCATCCGTTCCAATGGAAACCGATTCGTGGTGGATTAATTCCACGGAGGGCATCCATAAAATCCGCCATCCCGCTTGGCGGACCCGGAGGCAAAGATCCACGTCGTTGTAATCCACTTTAAGCAACTCGCGAAACCCCCCGACTTGCGCAAAGACGGAACGCCGGACAACAATACACGCGCCCGTGACACACGACAGGTCCTGGCTGAGGACGGCCCGGTCAAAGTACCCGGACGTTCCCAGGGGTTCTTCACGGTAACTGTGTTCCGCGAGACCACCCACGCCGAGAATTACCCCGGCGTGTTGGATTTGCCCGGTAGGGTAGTACAAAATCGGGCTGGTCAAGCCCACGCCTTCCTGAAGCACAGTCGCCACCATTTGCTCCAGCCAATCCTCATGAATGACGCCCAAGTCATCATTGAGGAATCCGAGGATGGAGCCGGCCGCGTGCTTCTCCGCCCAATTCAGCACCCAGGCGATATTGAACGGCTGGTCGGGATAGCGCAGGACGCGCACGCGCGGATCGTGAGCAATATTGGTTAGGTAATCGCGCTGGGCCAGCACCTCGTCGCGGATGGCGTTGACCGCGAGAATGATTTCGAAGTTGGAGTATCGAGTCCGTTCCAGCAAATCCTTGATGCAGGGTTCCAAGAATTGCAACCGGCAGGCCGAGGGAATCACCAGGCTGACTTTGGGCGCGGGTTGGGGCAGGACATATTTAATGCGCAGGCGACCCTGAACCGACTCTACGGTAGCAAGAATGCCGCGGGAGCGCAGGTGCCGCTCAACCATTTGCGCCGGGTTCCCGGGCCCCGGCATACCGGAAGCGGTGGCCGGATTCCGGTGAAAGAGAATGTGCGGAAGGTGCACAATGCGCGCGGCGGGAAGGCCAGATGTGAGCTGAAGCGCGATTTCCCAAAGGGAGGCAGTAACCGGGCAATTCCACAGGTCAGCGAGCTGACCAAGGAGTTCGGGGTGAAAGGCAACGACGTGCCCCAGGTAATTTCGCCCGAGCAAAAGGGCGGGATTCCAGTCCGGTTTAAAATCCGGATTTTGCCTTTTTCCCTCCCGCCCAATTTCATCGTCGTCGCCATAAAGGAACGCGGCGTCAGGATGAGTCTGCAGCGCGGCGACCAAGAGGAACAGGGCATGGCGACGCAGGGTTCCGGCAGCTTCAAGCCAGACAATGAAATCGTGGCGGGCGGTTTCGCTTTCAACCGCCGAGGCTGCCGGGAGAATCCGGATGCGCGAGTCAAGCCGGGGAAAGTCTTCGAGCGCGGCGGCGCCGGTTCCCGTCGCGAGAACCAACAAATCCCACTGGGGGTAAATTTGTGTGCGCACGGCTTCGATTGCTTTGCGCAGGTTGGCCGTTGGTGTTTTCCCCGCCACGAGGAGGATGGAAATTCGTGGCAAATGGGGCCACGCCTCGATTCGGCGGAGCATGGCGGCATAATCGTCCCCGCCGGGATCATCGTAGAAAAGGACCCAATCCAGGTAATTGTTGCGGTGTCGACCGCTGCGGCACACGTACAACAACCGGGTGCCAATCGGGACGACTCTGCCATCCTCATCGTCCGCTTCAATGCGAAGAAATTTCCAGCCTGGCCGGGTGGTAAAGGCGGCGTAAAAGCCAAATTCGGGCGGCCGGGACGTCGCGGGCAGCCCAGCACGGCGGGCCGCCGCCAGCGCGTCGGGTCGGGGCACACCTGCCGCTGCGATCAAGCGATCGCCCAAGCGCACGCGGACGGTTCGCGCGGCCCGGCCTTGGGCATCAATAAACCATCCAGCCACTCTTACCTCACCACCCGGACTGAGGCTAAGCCACTCCGCCGGTTCGACGATTGCGGATGAAGCCAAATTTCCGGCGGGAAAGGGTGTAACTCCCGGCATGCGGGCAGGCGGTGGTTCAGTGGCCATTTTCGTAGGCTGCCTAGTTGCTGACAGGGTCCATTTCGGCCGGCGCCATTACGATTCCTTGCGCAAGGCCAGCGTATAACAACAGCCCTGACCTTCGGCCTCCTCCCATTGGCGAAGGAAATCAGTAATTATTTTGGCCCAACCGTGATAACGTTCATCGGTCATCCGGGGACGCAGCGCATTGCGCACTGCGAGGTACCAGCCATAATAGTTAAGGCCCAAACTGCCCACGTCGCGGGTCGTATCCAGCGTCACGGACAGATTGTGTTTTCGGGCGAACTGGTGAAACCAGCTCTGAGGGATGAGATGCAAGTGCCGAGGCGTGTCAAGATGGGGCCAGAAACGGCCCAAAATCCGGGCCTGGAGGGAGCAAGGGTTCGGAGTGGAGATAACAATAACACCGCCGCAGACGATATTTTCAGCTGCCCGATCCAGCAGTTCCCAGAATCTGGGGATATGTTCAATTGCCTGCCAGATGCAGATGAACGAAAAAGGTCGGGCGGTGGCCAGCACCGCAGCCGGGTCGGCGGTTTGAACAACATTCAGCTTCAGAGTTTCCCGCAAAAACGTACAGCAAGACGGATCCATCTCGGCCAGGGTGGGCTGAAATCCCGCCTGCTGGGCCGCGACGGCAAATTCGCCAGTGGCGGGCCCAACTTCAAACAGCGGTCCGGGGGACCCCAGCGTTTTGAGAATGTCGACCTTCCAGCGCTGGGAGTCGGCCCGGGGTTGAAAAGCGACTTGGTCGCTGGCGGGAATCCCGTATTGCTCCTTTGTATAGAAGGGACGCAAGTCCGCTGGTATTTGATCGTGGAAGAGCAGCAAGCACGCGCGACAGCGGAAATAGCGGAAGGAGTCCGGCACTGCGCCCTGATTGCGGTCGGTAGAGGAGAACCGGTAGGGGGAGGTGCTGCCACAATATGGGCAGACCGACGCTTTATGCCAAAATGGACCCATGTGAATTGATTGGCGACGGACAAAAATCTGTCGGCACCCGGGTCAAACCTGAGGCGGGTATACCGGTGAACCGGGCGAAGCCGGGTATTTGTCCAATAATGCCTGGAACGCATGTCCCATGTGCTTATGGTGCCCAATTTCGACCTTGATAACTTGGGCCGGGCAATACTGCTCGAGTTGCCGGTCGAGGCGCTCAAAGATTCGAATGACATCGTCATTGCTGACCCGGGAAGCCTGCGCAATTTCAGCCATCAAACCGGTAAAAAAGGTCTGTTCTTCCGGCGAAAGAGCGGCGGCAAAAGCATTCGTCTCCTCCGGAAGGCGCGATTTTTTGAGAAAAATTCCCCGCAGAAATGCCACGATTTGCAGTTGGCGGTAGCGTTCGATGTTTACAGTCACTTCGGCACCCGCACCCATGGCCCGGCGGGCTGATTCCGCGGCAATGAGCCAAAGAGAATTGAGCTGGTCGCCCGGCAGCAGGACGCCCTTGAGCGAATCGCGGACTTCCGGTGATACTTGATCATTGTCTAGAAACTTGTAACCATCCTTCAATTGGTCGTTAAAATAATAATAGCCAAAGGACTTGGGGGAGATGCCGATGATGACAAGCGGATCGGGCACCACCAGTACCGACCGGGCATTCATGAACGTCACCATGGCGGCGAAAAAGTCGGGAAACGGACTCTGGAATATGGCGGGA
>Ga0265320_10000623_pt1 | contig 27119 bp, 16 predicted proteins | sample 4827metaG_FD_202087 | JGI IMG/M metagenome (GOLD analysis project Ga0265320, IMG submission 202087) | Rhizosphere microbial communities from Carex aquatilis grown in University of Washington, Seatle, WA, United States - 4-8-27 metaG | ecosystem: Host-associated > Plants > Roots > Rhizosphere >... | reverse complement strand
ATTCCACTCGAGCAGGCGCGTTTCCACCACCTCGGCTCCAGCCGGCAGCTTTTCGATTCCCTTGCGCAAATCCAGCGGGGACATGCCCGGACGCAGCGCACGCTGACCGTGGCCACGCCCGCTTCCGCCTGCGTGGTGCGCGGCCAACTCCCCGTCTGGGTCGATGGCGCCGGTCCCCGGAGTCCGGTGGAGCTGGCCGGGCACAACCTCGTCACCGGGCTGCCGCTCCCGGCCCGGCTCCGCCGCCTGGCCGAGGGCTGGTGCGTGGATCTTCCGCCGGTCGGGGCGGGCCGCTGGGCCTTCCGGCCCTATCACGTGGATGACACGCTGCGCGGCCTGCCGGGCACCGGCGACGGAGCGCGGATCTGCGGGCAGGACGCGCGGACGTGGCTCATCCGCCGGGGGCTGCCCGTCACGGCGACCGACGTCTTCGACCTGCCGATCTATCCCGTGGTGGCGGCGGCCGCCATCGACCAGGCCCTGCTCGATTGGTTCTTCGCGCGCCGGCCCGATCCACGCATCAGCGCGCGCGTGGCGGCGGGTCCCCGGCTCTCGGCCCGGCAGATTCCCGAGCGGATCGATTTCGCCCGGCTCCTTGCCGACCGGCGCCGGGCGCAGGCCGGCGTGCTTCAGGGCGCGTTCCTGGCCTGGCGAAGGCACGGGGATGCGTCGGTCTTCGCGCAAGACTTCTCGGCGATCGCCGGCTTCTGCCGGCAGGGCGCGCCCGGGCTGCGCCGGTGGCTCCGCCGCCAGGGTCCCGCCTTCGCCGGACCGGGAGCCCGACCCGAGCACGCGGCCCGCTGGCTGCACCTCCTGGCCGAACTGTCCGCCGGCCGCGGGCGCGCAGCGCTGCGCGCCGCCGGCCAGGCCCGGGTCCAGCGGGCGCTGCTCGCGTCGCACCAGCTGGCGAAGGCCCGGCCCGCCGCCGCGCTGAAGGACGACCAGATTGTCTGGGCCCGCAGCCCCGTGCGGCTCGATCTGGCCGGCGGCTGGACGGACACGCCGCCCTACTGCCTCGCCCATGGCGGGTCCGTGCTCAACGTCGCCGTGCTCCTGAACGGCCAGCCGCCGGTTCAGGTATTTGCCCGCCCGATACCCGAGCCGCACTTTCGGCTCCGCTCGATCGACCTCGGTGTCGCCGAGGACATCGGGAGCTTCGCCGCCCTGGCCGCATTCCGGGATCCGCGCTCCGGCTTCAGCCTGGCCAAGGCCGCCCTGGCCATGGCAGGGTTTCACCCGGATTTCCACCGCGGCCGCGCGCCGCGCTCGCTCCGCCGCCAGCTCCGGTCCTTCGGGGGCGGCCTCGAGATCTCGCTCCTCAGCGCGGTGCCGAAGGGGTCCGGGCTCGGCACCTCGTCCATCCTCGCCGCCACCCTGCTCGGCGCGCTCAACCGCGCCTGCGGGCTCGGCTGGGACGAGGTCGACCTCTATCAGCGCGTGCTGGGCATCGAGCAGCTGCTGACGACCGGCGGCGGCTGGCAGGACCAGGCAGGCGCGCTCTTTCCCGGCCTCAAGCTCGTGCAGACCGAGCCGGGCCTGGCGCAGATTCCCACGGTCCGCCATCTTCCGGCCATGCTGCTCGGGCCCGGAGTCGCCAACCGTTCCGTGCTGCTCTACTATACCGGCCTGACGCGGCTGGCGAAGGGGATACTCCAGGAAATCGTCCACGAGATGGCCCTGGGGCGCTGCGGGACGATGCGGACCCTCGGGCTGATCCGCGGCAATGCGCACGCGCTCGAGCAGGCCGTGCAGGCAGCGGACGCCGCAGGGCTCCGCCGCTGCATCGCCAGGTCCTGGGACCTCAACCGGCGGCTGGATCCGGCCACCACCAACGCCGAGATCGCCCGCATCATCGCGACCTGCGGCCCGGGCCTGCTCGCAACCAAGCTCCTGGGCGCCGGAGGAGGAGGCTACATGGTGCTGTGCGCCCGGGACGCGGCGGCTGGCGCCGAACTCCGGGCCCGCCTCGAGGCGCGGCCGCCGAATTCCCGGGCCCGCTTCATTGACTTCACGGTGTCAGAGCAGGCCATCGAGGTGACTGTGAGCTAACAGCTTAGCCCAGTGGACAAAAAACCCGCCGCGGTAAGCGGCGGGTTGCGAAAGGCGGGGACGCCCGGGCCAGCTTACTGCTGCCAGGAGCGCTTCTTGTGCCGGTGCGACTTCAAGCGCTTGCGGCGCTTGTGCTTGTTCATCTTCAGCCGGCGTTTCTTTTTCAGGTTGCCCATGAGGCGTCCAAAGGTGGCTGGCCCGGCAAAACTGTAAAGCGGGAATTTAGACCGCAATTCGGCGGCGCAGGCGCGTCAGCACCAATTCCACCGCCACGGCATCCTCGGGCAATCCCGCCAGGGCGGCCGCCGCCCGCCGATAGTGGCGCAGTTGCGCGCCATGTCGCAGGACCGATTCCGCATTCGTCGCGGGGGTGTCCGTCTTGAAATCATAGACCGTGGCGCTCTGGGCGCGGCCGGCGCCGTCCCGGACGATAACGAGCCGATCGATGACCCCGCTCACCCAGGCATCGTCCGTCACGAGTTCGAAGCCCCGCTCCAGCCAAACCTTCGAATTCCCCACCGGCTTCGCCCAGACCTCCGCAAGCTCCGGAGCCCGCAGGCAGGCCAGGGCCTCGGCTGCCGCGGGATCGTCCGGGTTCCACCGCGCCGCTGCGGCCGCCAGGGCACCAGGCTCCGACCATTCGACCGTCGCAAAAAGGGCATGGACCGCGGAGCCAAACTCGGGGCCCGCGCCAGTCTCCAGTGCGAAGGCTCCGGCGGCCGCCACCCGGCCGGCATGGGCTGCCGACGGATTGCGGGCCGCCCGGCGCGGTGCCGCCGGCATCGGCGTCTCACGCAGGATGGGCGGCCCCGCGGGCTCCGCCTCGGCCGCCGCCCGGAGCTCGGTCCCGGCAAACCAGCGCGGGTCGCCGCTCGACCAGGCCTCCCCCAGCGTCTCACGGAGCAGGCGCGGGAAATTGGGCGACTGGGAGGTGCCGACCGGCTCGATCACGACATAGAGCGCCTGCTTCGCGCGGGTGAGCGCGACGTAGAGCAGGCACAGGTTCTCGTAGCAGGCCTCCGCCTCCGCGGCCCGGATGTGCTCCGCCAGGAGTTCGTCGGACAGCGCAAGTTCCCGCGCCGGCAGCTGGAGTACCCAGTTCACCGAGCGGTCCGCCGCCTTCTGGACCGCGAGGCCGGCGCGCCGCTCCGCCAGAGTCTTGCCCTGGAGGTCCGGCAGGATGACGAGATCAAAGCCCAGCCCCTTGGCCTTGTGCACCGTCATGATGCGCACAGCCCCCGCCACCTCGCTGTCGCGCACGGTGTAGCGCTCCACGAACGCGATGAATTCCGCGACCTCCCGGCCGCCGGTCTCATCGAAGAGCCGGCCCGCGGTCGCGAGCTGGCGCCCGCGCTCGCGGCTGAAGGAGTCGTCCGCATCGAGGTGCGGCTCCAGGCGTCCGAGCCAGGTCTCCACCATGCGCTCGAAGCCGCCGTCGTGGATCTCGCGGAGGACGAGTCGCGTCAGCTGGTCGGCCGTTTCCACCCCCATCTCCCCGAGGATCCTTCCGACCGGAGTCATGGCAACGAGCGCCCGCGCCGCGCTGTCGCGCGGGTGGGCTGCGGCCCGGCACAGCGCCAGGAGCGCACTTGTCAGCGGGTTGTCCGTCCCCACATGCAGGTCCGACTCGGCCACGGCCGGCAGGCCGCCCTCGCGCCGCAGGAAATCGGCCAGGTCGGAGGCGGCCTGGTTCGTCCGCACCAGCACGGCAACATCCAGTCCGCGCTCGAGCGGATGGCATTCCTTCAGGATTCGAAGCGTCTCGGCGAAGCGCCCCTCTTCGCCCTCGGCCACCCGGAGTTCGGCATAACCTTCGCGCTCCGACTTCGCGCTGGCATGATCGTGCCACTCCTCGGTCCAGCGCCGGACCGCGACGGCAGGAAAAAGGCGCTGCAGGGCGCCGCGGTCCCCGAGCACCCGGTTGACCATCGCGATCACCGCGGGGCCCGACCGGTAGGATTGATTCAGGCGCTCCACCCCGATCGTCCCGGGCGCGGCCGTGTTGTAGTGGTTGAAAATCTCGCGGAAGAGGCCGGCCTCGCCCTCGCGCCAGGCGAAGATCGCCTGCTTCACGTCCCCGACGTAGAAGAAGCTTCGCGTGCCGGAGGGGTCCTGAACCGCCTCGTCGATGAGATTTCGAAGCACGCGCCATTGGCCGAAGCTCGTGTCCTGAAATTCGTCGAGCAGCCAGTGGTCGACCTGCAGGTCCAGCCGCCAGTCGATGAAGAGCCTCGCCTCGAGCCCGGCTTCGCGCGACAGCAGGCGAAGCGCCCCGGGTTCGGCCGGGAGGAGCAGCCGCTGCAGGTCGGCGAAGGTCAGGCGCCCAAGCCGCCGGACGGCAGCGTCGTAGACCAGCTCGTAACCCTGGAGGACGGCGAACAGCCCCTGGGTCATCTCCAGGCGGCGCGCAAGCTCGGCCCCCACGATGCCGCGCGCCAGGTCGCGCAGGGCGGCGGAGGCGGCGGGTGGCAGGGCCAGCTTCTTGCGCTCGACCGTGATCTCCGCGAGCGCGGGTGAGGCGGAGAAGACGTTGCGGAGGATGTAATCGACGGGCTTGGGCAGCGGCGCCCCGGGCAGCCATCCCGGCAGGGTCGCAAAAAAGTCATCCCACCGGCGGCGCTGGCCATCCGCCAGGGTCGACCAGGGCAGCGCCGCGTGCAGCGCCCGCTGCGCGTCGGCGCGTCGGCGGGCCAGTTCCAGGGCGGAATTGCCCTCCGGCCAGATGCGCTCGGCATGGCCCCAGGCCGCCGCCTCGGGCGCGGCGAGGAAGATCTCGGCATGGTCGTCGAGAAAGGCATCGAGCTGCGCCCCGAGTCGCTTCTCTTCCACCCCGAAGGTCGCGCGCTTGAAGGCCTCTATGAAATCCTTCTGCGCGTCGTCGAGCGCACCCGCCACACCGAACATCCGCCGCACCACGCGGCGCCGCTCAATCCTGGCAGCGTGCTCCTGCAGGATCTCGAAATCCCCCCCGAGGCCGAGTTCCAGGGGGAAAGCCCGCACCACCCTGGCAAAGAAGCCATCGAGGGTGCCCAGGCAGAGGCGGTGCATCGCCTCGACCATGCCGCGAAGCATCCGGCCGAAATCCGCGGGCCCGAGTGCAGGCGCCCCAATCTCCCCGGCAATCTTGCCCGCGTAGGCGGGCTCGCGCGCCGCCCGGGCCAGCTTGGTGAGGATCTCGTCGAAGAATTCCCCCGCGGCCTTGCGGGTGAAGGTCAGGGCGGCGATCCGCTCCGGCCGCGCGCCGAGGGCCAGCAGCTGCACGAACCGGTTGGTCAGCGCGTAGGTTTTCCCCGAGCCCGCCGACGCCAGGATCATCTTGTGGCCGGGGGCTCTCATGGGAGTTCGCCGGCGACCGGCGGGAAAGGCGGGACGACGCTCTCCGCGGTCCCGCGATGAAACCATCCGGCAAAGAGGGGATCCTCGCGCGCCAGGCGCTCGGCCGGCGGCCAGAAGACGCCCCCGGCGATCGCCGTTGCCACACCCTCCGCGCAGCGGCGGGCCGTGTCGCGCCAGAAGTCATCGTAGCCGTCCCAGACCGCCACCGCCGTGTCGCCAGCGGCCTTGGGCAGGTTGAAATAACCCGCCGCGACCGGCCCCTCGCGACCCAGCGCCTCGAGATAAAGCGGAAGCTGCAGGTCCTTCCACATCCATTCCCTGCCGTCGAGGATGAAGCGGGCGAAGCCGGGGACCGCGGCGTCGTTCCGGCCCAGCCGGCGCGCATGAGCCTCCAGCGGCGACACCGGCTGGTCGGCCGTCTTGTAGTCCAGGACCCGGCGCTGGCCGGTCCGCTCGTTGCGCTCGATGCGATCAATCTTTCCGTCGACCCCGATCGGGCCGATCCGGAGGACAATGCTCTTTTCCGCCTGCTCGATCAGCCAGCCCTCGGACCGCTGGACCGCCTGGACGTCGGCGGCGCGCGCCAGTCGCTGCCGGGCGGACTCCACCTGGACGAGCAGCGGCAGCGTCAGGTTGGCGCCGTAGCGGCTCCGGACCTCCCGCTCGAGCGCCCGGTGCAGAAAATCCCGCAGCTCCGCCGCGTCAGCGCTCGCGCGCAGGGTCGGCTCGCCCGCCATCGCCTCCAGGGTAGAATGGCAGAGGGTCCCAAAATCGCGGGCGTCCAGCTCGGCCTTGTGCAGGTCGACGGTCGACAGCTTCAGGCCGTGCTTCAGGTAAAAGCGGAAGGGACACTGGAGGTAGTCGCGAAAGGCCGTGACCCGCAGCCGCGTGGGCGCCGGCACCCGCGGCGGTCGGAGCTGCCAGGCCCGGCGCCAGGACGGGCCGGGACGCCCGGCCGCCAGGTCGCGAAACAGCCAGGCCACCCGCGCAGGCAGGTCCGCGTCGGAGCACTGCAGCAGCAACCGGGATGGCCGCAGCGGATCCCCGGCCGCCGAGACCTTGCCGACCAGGAGATCCAGGCGGCCGCCGGATCGCCGGCACTCGCGGAGGACGCTGAGAACATAGGCATCGCGCGCCAGGCGCGCGCCATTGGTCTTGAGCCCCAATCTTTCCCGCAGCCCCTCCGGCAGGAAGGGATCGCCCGCAACGGCCTCCGGCACCATGCCGTCATTGCAGCCGGCCACGACGAGATGCGGGGCGTCCTCAAACAGCAGCTCGAGCCATCCCTGCATTTCGACGGCCCCATCGGGCTTCTCCTCCGTGCGGGTGGCGGCGCCAAAGAGCCGAAGGGCCAGCTCCCACCATTCGGCGGTCTCGAGCGTGGCCGCGAGGCCGGCGCACTCCCCGACGACCTGCCGCCAAGCCTCGGCTGAATCGAGGACGCGCGCATCCGCGGGCCGGGCGAGATCGAGCTGTCGCGCCGCAAAGATCGCGCCCAGCGCCGCCGCGGCCGCCGCGGGAAAGGACGGCCCGCCGAGCAGCAGCCGGATCTCCTCTAGGGCCGCCAGACCGGGCTCCAGTTCGGCGAAATCAGCCAGCTGGGCGGCATGCAGCCGCGCCGCCACGAGGTCCGCCGGCAGGTGCCGGGACTGCAACTCGTCGAGTCCGGCGAGCCAGCGCGCGATGGAAAACCCGTCGATCCTGGCAGCGAGAAAATCCGTGAAGTCCGGGCACCGGGCGAGCGCCGCGACCGCTGAAAAGGACGGCTCCGCCGCCACCGCCGCCAGCGTGTCGAGGAGATGGTGGAGGCCGTCCTGCCGGCGAGACTCGCCCTCGGGGTTGAAGGCGGGAAAATGAGCACGGGCGAGCGCGACCTCCAGGACGGGCACGATTTCCGGATCGGTGACGCCAACCCCGAGGCGGCCCGATGGCCGGCCGTAGCCGCTCGCCAGCGCCGCCACGCGGTCGGCCTGCGCCGCAGGATCGGCGCAAAGGGTCACCCGTTGGGTGAATTCCTCCAGGAGCAGCTCGCGCTTCTCCCACGATGCGGTGATCGGGCGACCCCAGGCATCGAAGGACCCGGCCTCCTCCGGACGGGCGAAGATGGCGACTTCCACGGGCAGGTTGCGGCCCAGTCCCTCCAGCGCAGTGAGCGCGAGGGGGAGCGGATCCGGCACCGCCAAGACGATGATCCTGGTGGCGGCCACCGCCGCGGGGTTGGCCGCCGCGGCGATCCGCGCCGCCTGCAGCCCTCCGAGTCCCTGTCCCGCCAGCCGCGCCGCGTGGCGCCGCTCCAGTCCCCCGAGCTCCCGCCAGCGGGCAGCCTCGGGGAAATCGCCTGCCCGGCCCGCCACGTCTTCCAGGCGGAGCCCGCCCTCCCCCAACTCCTGCTGGAGCTTCACGAACTGCTCGGCCAAACGGAGCGCCCAGGAGAAATTGCGCGCGGGCGGATCAACCGGGAAGACCTCGCGAAACTCCTCCGGATCGAATTCCCGAAAGAGCCCGATCCATGCGAGCAGCGACTGGAGCCGCGAGGCGGCGCAGGCCGCCGGGGGCACCGCGATCAGGCCCTCGGGCGTGATCACCCGCGGCGGGAGGGCAGCCCGGCCGTGCCGGGCCGCTCGCTCCGCCAGGGCCTCGCGCAGCCGCCGGCCGGATTGCCGGGTAGGCACGACCACCAGCAGCGAGGACAAGTCGAGCGGGCCGGTTCCATCCCAGTCGCCAGCCAGCCACTCGACGGCCTGCGGCAGCAGGGGACGATCCGAGGTGAGAAAATGCCGGTGGGGCGCAGCCACGCCGCAGTGTCAGCCCGGTCCCGGCAATGTTCAAATCACAACACCGCCGATTCGCCGGGGCACAAAAAGCCCCGCAGCCGTGAGGCCTGCGGGGCGGAGGGAAAGAGTCTCTTACTTCGCGAAGATATGCTTCGCCGCCTTGGACTTGGCGTGGCTCGCCGCATTGCGGTGGACGACGCCGGACTTGACGGCCCGGTCCATCGCCGAGCAGAAGGCGATGCCCGCCGCCTTGGCGGCGGCGCCGTCCTTGGCCGCGACCGCGGCGTCGAACTTCTTGTGGAGGCTCTTCAGGCGGGTCTTGAGCGCCTTGTTGCGCAGCGTGAAACGCACGGCTTTGCGCGCGGCTTTGATAGCGGATTTGGTATTGGCCATGGGTCTAGCGGTGGTGGGAGCCGGTCAAAGACTCAAACCGGGGCGGTCGAGTCAAGGGTATTGTCGGACCGTGAACTCCCCGTCGCCCTCGTCGAGATAGCGGACCCCGTTGACCTCGCTGACCTGCAGGTATTGCTCCCAGGCTCCGCCCACGGTCGCGCGCCGGGCGTGCAGGCGCCGGATGTCGTAGGACCGGAGCGGCGGCGCGTCGCCGGCCAGGGCTTCGCCGAGCACCCGGCCATCCATGTGCGCCGCCTCCTCCTGCAGGCCCAGGATCCAGAGGATCGTCGGGGCGAGGTCGGTGTTGGCGGAGGGCAGCGTATCGACGACTCCGGGCCGGAAGTCGGGGCCCGCGGCCACCAGGGTGTTGTGCATGTCGTAGGGGCTCAGGCTGGCGTGGTTGCCCACCTTGGTTGAGGACGGGGCAAGGTCGGTGGCCTGCAGGCCGGGCAGGCCGGCCGCATTCCTGCCGCGGGACCAGCGGAGCGAAACCACGAGGTCGGGCGCCTCCGGCGAATCGATGTGCGCCTCGGCGAGGGGAAAGGTGCCTTCCAGCCCCTCGCGGGAAAAGACCACGCCCGTCCAATCCTGGATCTGCAGGAAGGCGGCCGCGCGCCGGATCACCTCGGGATCATGGCCGCCGACGTAAAGGAGGGAGCTGCCGCCGTTGCTGGCCACCATGATCTCCCCGGGGCGCAGGCCGCCCAGCGCCTCCCGGGTCGCCCGGAAGCCCGCGAGCGAGAGCTCCACCGCGATGTCGATCTTGGTGCTGATGGTCGAGAACCCGTGATCCGAGACCACGACCACGTCCGTGCTGCCGCGCAGGCCGCGCCGGTCCAGTTCCGAGAGCACGAGGCCCAGGTCGTCGTCGCTGCCGCGGATCGCCGCCATGGACTGGGCCGAGCCCGGGCCCGTGGCGTGCTGCGAGAAATCCGGCTCCGCCAGCCAGAGGAGGGAAAAGGGCGGCACGCCGCCCTTCCACAGAGTCCCGACCAGCGCCCGGGTCGTCCAGGCGTCGCGCGCCACCTTGTCCTGGTCGTCGGGGATGGGCGGGAAAGCGCCCAAGGCCGCGTCGAGCACGGGTTCGACCGAGGGGGGAAGCGCCGACCCCTCATAGACGACCGGAGATATCCCCGGCTCATTCGGTCGGCGGCTGCGGTCGTGGAGCAGCGCCACCGGCTTGGAGCCGGCGATGGCGGTGGCCCAGCCGTGGTCATGGAGGATCTCGGCGACCGTGGGAGCGCCGAGGTAATGGCCGCCACTGACCTCGTCGCCCCGCCGAATGGTGGCCGGCACCTCGATGCCGATGGGCGCCTGGCCGTCGATCCGCGGCCGGAAATCGACGTTCGCGATCACGAAGCTGCGCGCGGGATAGGCCCCGGTGGCCATGGCGGTGCCGTTGACCTCCGTGGAACTCAGGAAGACGGGATGATGATGGGCGAAAAAAACGCCATCGCCGGCGAGCTGCCAGAGATGCGGCGTGGTCTCGGCCGAGACGAGATCGGGGCGCATCCCGTCAAAGACCACGACGACAACATGCCGCGAGGGAATGGCGGGAGCCGGGGCGGCCGGGACCTTGATCGCCAGTGCGACCACCGCGATCATCCAGCCCCGGCGCATGGAAATTCCCCCGGGATCAGCGGCCGGCCGCGACCTCGGCCTTCACCGCGGCCAGGTCCTGCTGGAACGCCGGATCGCGGAGGAGGGCCTGCGCGATCGCCTGGCCGAGGACGCGGCCGGCGAAGATATCCTCGGGCGTGTGGACCCCCACCTCGACCCGGGTCCAGCCGACGAGGCGGCCCTTCTCCAGGATGGCGTCGCGCTGCTCCGGGAAGATCTCGGCCAGGATCAGCGCGAAGGCCGTGCCGCGGGTCGAATGGCCGCTCGGATAGGCGAAGCTGTCCTCCGGATCGCCCGGCTCGGAAAACCGGGCCGGATCCTGCACGTAGGGACGGAGGCGCTTCCAGTGGTTCTTGCCCGCGTCGGACACCTTCTTCGCCTCGAGGTCAAGGTCCTTGAACATGGCGTCGAGCTTGGGGAACTTGCCGGGCTGGAGGAACGGCCCGATCGCGGCGGCGTAGGCGTAGGGGGTCACCTTGTGCTCGGCCTTGGCGCGGGCCACGTCGGCCGGCGTCCGGGCGCTGTACACCTGGAAGGCGCTGTCCCGATCGGCCACATCCTCCGGTGAATGCAGGGACGTGGGCGGAGGCAGCAGGATGAGCGCATCGACGCCGTGGAGGTAGGGGCCGGCCGCCCGGACCCCGGCGGAGGCCAGGATCAGCAGGACGGCCGTCCCGAGGGAGCGGACCAGGGTGGAACGGATCATGGGGGCAGGCTCGCGCGGAATCCGGGGCGGCGCACGCTCAGAATTCGCCGGAGATCGTCAGGAAGTAGCTGGTCGTGGGCAGCACGTTGTAGGCGTTGGCCGCGGGCGTGGCCCCGATCGAACTCAGGACCTGCACCTTGCGATCGAGCGCATTGTCGAGCTGCAGCTTGAATTTGATCGAATGGAGAAAGCTGCCCTTGGGCATCTTCAGGGCGTAGCCGCCGGCAAGGTCCATCATGGCGAAGCCGCCCTGCTCGGCCACCGAGACCGGGACGATGGCGCCGCCGGGCTGGCCGGACGCCGTCTGGGCATAGAGGCCGAGGTCGGGATTCACCAGGCTGCTCGAATACACCACACCCGGGCCGACATACTTGTCGGCCACCGAGGCGAACCAGCCCGAGTGGTTGTAGACCAGGCCGACCGAGGCGGTGGAGTTGGGCACGTAGCCGCCGCCAAACGTGCCGAGCGAGGCGACGTTGAAGGACTTCGCGCCGGAATTCACCTTGAAGACCGCCCGATTCAGCGAGCCGTTGGCGTAGGCGCTCAGGCCTTCGCCGAGATAGTAGGTTCCCTCCATCTCCAGCCCGCTGACCCAGGCGCCCTTGGACTTGAAGTAGATGTTGGAGGTGGAGTCGTTCGGGTCGGTCACGGACGACACCAGGTTGCTGATGTCGATCAGGTACACGTCGGCGTCGCCGTTGAAGCGGTCGCGCTTGTAGACGGTGCCCAGCTGGTAGTTGATCGTCTGCTCCTCCTTCAGGTTGCCGGGATTGTAGGGGGAAGCGCCGGCCGCCAGGTCCTTCGGGTCGTTCGGCACGTTCTCCTCGTCGGTCACGATCGGATACGCGATGCCCTTGGCAAGCTGCACATAGGCCGACCAGTTTGCCGTGAGGCTGTAGTTGGCGGCGAAATGCGGCTCGATGTTGGTGTAGGTGTTGTTCGAGAAATCCGGGGCCTCGGTTCCCTGGTTGAGGGGGGCCTCGAGATCGATCGTGAAGTTCGAGTCCTTGACTCCGGCCTCGATGGTGAGGTTCGGGACCGGCTTCCAGGTGAGGTCGACATAAGGCTGGAACGTCTTGTTGTAGACGTGCATGTACCACTGGTAGCCCGGTTTGAACGTATTGGCCTTCACTCCCGTGGAAGGATCAAATGCGCCGAAGAAATAGGCGTTCTGCGGATTGGCAGCCAGGTAGGCCGGGCTGTAGTCGAGGGCATAGTCGTACCGGTTGGCGCGCACCTGCTCCGCCCAAATGCCGACCTGCTCCTTGAGTTCCGTGCCCTCGCCATGGACCAGGGCAAAGTAGTTGCCGAAGTTCCGGTAGGCGTTGACCTTGATCTGGCCGCCCGGGTCGTCGTTGCTGGCGTTGGTCGTGCCGGGGAGGGTGTTGGACGAGTTGTTGACGTACGGGTGGACCCCGTCCGTGGTCTGCAGCGCCACCGTGCCGGGGAACTTGGTGGTGCCGCCCACCACCGGGTCGACCGGCTTCTCATGGCTGTCGTTGTTATAGGCGTCGGTGTAGATCTTGTCCTCGAGCGAGAAATCGCTCCCCAAATCCACCTTATAACCGATGTATTCAAAATCCGCCTGCTTCTGCTGGTAGTTGTAGGGGTAGAAATTGTTGTTCGGGTCAAAGGGATTGGCATCCAGCCCGTAATTCCGGCCAAACTGGTTGATCTGCGCCTGGGTGGCGGTGCCGGGATTGTTGAACTTGATGTTATTGTAGTTGCCGACGACCGTCAGCGTGCCGTTCTTCCCGATCGGCTGCAGATACTTCAGGTAGTAGGTGTTGCGCTGCAGGTAGGAAAAGGTCCGGTAGCCATCGGAGCTCATGTACTGGTAGGTGCCGACGATCGCGCCGCCGTTGAGCCTATCGAGGTTGCCCGTGTTGACCTCGATGTTCCCCAGGAACGAATTCCACGTGCCGTCGGAAAGCGTCAGGACCGTCGCCGCGTCCGGCCGCGGATCCTTCGAGAGCAACCCGATGGTGCCGCCGAACGTGTTCTGGCCGATGTCGGCCGCCGTGCCGGGTCCGCGCTCGATGTCCTCGCCGCCCAGGACCTTCGCGGGAAAATAGCTCGTCGTATGGTGCGACTCGCCATTGGCGTCGCCAAAGGGGATGCCGTCATAGGTGACGTTGTATTGGCCGTCCGCAAACCCGCGCATCGAGGTCTGCTTGGCCTCGCTCAAGCCGGGGCCCTGGGTCTCGATGTTGACGATGCTGGGGGCGATATTGGCGATGGTCGCGTAGTCGGCCGTCGGCGCGATCTGGTTGTTGATGGTCTGCGCGCTGATCACCGAACTCGGCTGGGTGGCGTCCAGCTTGCTGTCCACCGGAGCCTGGGTCAGGGCCGAGGTCTGGGCGGTGAAGACCTCGACCTCGTCGAGGCGGACCGTGCCGCCGGCGACGGCCGGCACCACCGGGGCGGGAGGCGCCTCGGCGGCGCGAAGGCCGGGAGTCAAAGCCGCGATCGAGGTGATCGCGGCGAGCTGAAGGGAGCCAAAATAGCCGGAACGGCGGTGGGTAAGGTTCACCCGCCCATCCTGCCCGCCCTATGTGACGAACCGGCGTCGAATCGGTGAACAACCGGTAAACCCCTGCGGCTAATTTCCGCCCGCGGCCCAAGTCGCCCGGAGGCGGTCCGCCTGCGCCCGCCCGGACCAATTCGCCGGCGCGAGCCGCAGCGCCGCCTCCAGGTCACCGCGGGCGCCGGCGAGGTCGGCCTCGGCGGCGCGGATGATCGCCCGGTTGTAGAGCGCCTCGAAAAACGCCGGACGCAGCGCCACGGCGCGGTCCGCTTCCGCCCGGGCCTCGGGCAGCCGGCCGAGCTTGAACAGCGCCACCGCCCGGTCCGCCCGCGCCTCGGCCTGGTCCGGGGCCAGGCGGAGAGCCGCGTCGAGAAGCTCGAGCGCGCCGCGCGGGTCGCCCCGGTCGTTGAGCGCGGCGCCGGCGTGCGTATAATAGTCCGGGTCGAGCGCCGGCGGCGGATGGCGCGCATGGTCAAGCTCGACCGGCAGCGGGCTGATCGCCTCCGTCCAGCTGGAGACCACGTGCTTCGCCGGAAAGACGAGGTTAAGGGCGCAGGCGCCGTAAAGCAGCGGACGCAGGCGGTCCGCGCGGCGAAGGTGCAGCAAGAGGATGCCCAGAATCAGGGCCGGAATCGCCGTCGACGCCGAGCGGCTGAGATCGTTGGCCGCCAGCAGATTGATCGTGAGAGTCAGCCCCAGCGCGACGCCGAGCAGGGCGCCCGTGCCCCGGCCGCGGCGCCATTCCAGCCCCAGCCAGACGAGGACCGGAGCCCACGCCCAGCGCAAACCCTGCCAGAGGCCGGCGGCGTAAAACGGCGCGTTCGCTCCCGGCGCCATATTTAGCACATAGGCGTCGGTGACTGCATCGCGATGACTCCAGTACGCCCCCAACCGGACGACAACCCACGGCAGCAGCGCCGCCGCTCCCGCTCCCGCTTCCCGCCACCGGCGGGAGCTCGCGCGCGGCCCGGCCAAGGCGGCAAGATCGGCGTCGCGGAGCACCAGCGCCAGCGGCAGCGCGAGGACGAACCGCTCGTCGATCCAGGGTGCGGCCAGGACCGCCATCACCATCGCCCGGCGCGAAGCGAAGACCGCGAGCAGCAGGGCCAGCACGTACCAGGAGTCAAAGTAGCCGAGCCACGCCGTCGAGACGAAGAACCAGGAGCAGGTCGCGGCCAGCGTGGTCGCCGCGAAGGCCTCTCCCTCCCCCAACCCGCGCCGGAGCAACAGGCGCGAGAGAAAGATCAGGACGAGGAGGCAGCCCAGGTGCGGCAGGGCCAGGTAAAGCCAGGGCGGCAGCGCCAGGGCGTGACCGATGACGGGAAACAGCAGGCGCCACTCGATCACCCGGTTGTTGGCGCCCGCGCCGGCGGCAAACGGATGCTGCAGCTGTCGCAGCATGTCCGCCGCGCGGTTCAACGCGGGGTCCGAAGCGGCCGCCGGGATGCCCAGCCCCCGCCAGAGGACGAACGCCGGGGTGAACCTCAGCAGCGACACCATCGCCGCCAGCAGGGCGATGCCGGCCGCACGGACCCAGGGGCGCGAGGCGATGCTGGCGGGATTCAAACGAAAAAAAGTGCTTAGCTTTGGGGCCGGTAAGCCGGATTCTGTTCTCCCGGGGTTAGCCGGGTTCAGCCGTCATTTCTCTCGAGCCGGCCGAAGCCGGCTCGCCACGGCGTAGACCGCGCGCCGAAGCGCGCGACCGAAGCCGGGTGCGACATACCCGAGACTATCGGACGGGCCGCCCAGTCTCCTATTTTGTCTTGCACCAGAAGGGGTTTTTCCTGCCGCCCCCCTCGCGGAGGACGCGGTGGGCTCTTACCCCACCTTTTCACCCTTACCTGGCGGGTTGCCCCGCCGGGCGGTATATTCTCTGTGACACTGTCCGTCACCGCGGCTTGAACCGCGGCGCCTGCGCTTGCCTGGTGGCTCGCGCAGCATCCTGCCCTATGGTGTCCGGACTTTCCTCTCCAAGTTACAACGGGCGCGGCAGTTAACCGCGCCTTGGGATCAAAGAACCTGGAGCGACAGCCAGGCCCCAAAGCTAAGGAAGGCGGAGGATGATTTGGGAGGGGGGAAAGGCAAGCCTTCGGGTAGAGTCCTGGTTCACGGGAAGGGGCTCTCTCCGCGGCTTGTTTTGGCCAAGGCCCGGACTCGCCGTCAAACCGCCCGCCCCCGGCGGCGGCCCGGAGACGGCGATGAGGCCAAAAGGCCGCTGCGAGAGCCCCTTCCCGTGACCGAGGACTCTACCCCTCCCAATAAACGATCCGGCCGCACTGGTCGCAGGTGATGGGCTGCGACGGGTCGGCTTTCCCGCGCGCGGCCGATTCGACCTCGCTCGAAACTTTCAGGTGGCAGCCCCCGCACTTGCTGCCGCGAATCGGCACGACGGCGGGCAGGCCCCGGACCGCCATGCGATCGTAGCTCCGCAGCCAGTTGGCGTCGACCGGCGCGCGCGCCGTCGCGACCTCCGCCTGGACCGCCTTGAGCTCCACCGCGAGGTTTTCGCCGCGCTCCCGCAGCGTCCTGATCCGGGCCTCGTGGCCCGAAATATTCTGCTTCAGGACGGCCTCCGCGTCGGCAAACTTTTTCCGGGCCATGTCGATCGAAAACATGATCTCCAATTCGCGGCCCTCCATCTCGCTGATCTGGCCCTGCACCGTCTCGATTTCATGGCCCATGGCCTGGTACTCGTCGTTTTTCTTCAGGGAGAGCTGCTGCGTCCGGTATTTGGCGAGCGTCTGCTCGGCCGAGCCGATTTCCGTCTCCAGGAGCTTCTTCTTGCTCTCCAGCTCCCTCAGGCCGGTCTTGGCCGTCTCGATGGCGCCCTTTTCATCGCTGATGTCGCGCTCCACCAAGGAGATATCCAGAGGCACCGCCTTGAGTTGGCCCTCCAATCCAACCCGACGCGTGTCGCGGTCCTGAAGGATGAGAAGCGTTTCAATCGCGGCGCCGAGCATGGACCTGCTACTTTGCGGGAGCGGCCAAACCGGTCAAATGAAACCTCCGCCGGGCGTCACCCCCGCTATCCCCCGGCGGGTCCCGGCTCGGAACCCCGTAAAAGCCAAAAAAAGGGCATTTTTAACCCCATTTTTTGCCAAAAAAACCCTCGCGTGTCCGGACCGTTTCGGAACATGATTTTCTTCCGTTTTTTCTGTCCAAAAACCCTTCATGGCCGACCCTACCGACCCTTCCCACAGCTCAAAATTACAGGCCGGCGCGGACGCCTACGACGCCTCCAAAATCCAGAAGCTCGAGGGTCTCGAGGGCGTGCGCAAGCGCCCCGACATGTATATCGGCGACACCAATGAGCGGGGTCTCCATCACTGCGTTTTTGAGGTGGTCGACAACTCGGTCGACGAGGCCCTGGCCGGCTATGCCCGGACGATCAAGGTCACGATCCACCTCGACGGCTCCTGCTCGGTCGAGGACGACGGCCGCGGCATCCCGGTCGATCCCCACCCGGTCTACAAGATTCCCGCGCTCGAGCTCGTCCTGACCAATCTCCACGCCGGCGGCAAGTTCGGCAAGGGAGCATACCAGGTCTCGGGCGGCCTGCACGGCGTGGGCGCCAAGTGCGTCAACGCGGTGTCGGAATGGTTCGAGGCCGAGGTCCGGCGCAACGGCAAGGTCTACCAGATGCGCTTCGCGCAGGGCAAGACGACCCAGAAGATGGCCGTCGTCGGCGAGACGAAGAAGACCGGCACCAAGATCACCTTCAAGCCCGACCCCGAGATCTTCCTCACCACGCGGGAATTCCAGTACGAGATCCTGGCCAAGCGCCTGCGCGAGCTCGCCTTCCTCAATCCCGGGATCCGCATCGAGCTCGAGGACGAGCGGGCGCAGAAGGGCGACGTCTTTTTCTTCAAGGACGGCATCACCGAGTTCGTCCGCTTCCTCAACCAGAACAAGAGCGTCCTCCACGACAAGCCGATCACCTTCAGCGATTCCGTGGGCGACGAGGCGGATCCCGCGAAGCCCCACACGACCGTCGACGTGTCGCTGCAGTACAACGACTCCTACAACGACCAGGTCTTCGCCTACGCCAACTCGATCTACAACCTCGAGGGCGGCACGCATCTCTCCGGCTTCCGCACCGCCCTGACCCGGGTGATCAACAATTTCGCCAAGGCGAACAACCTGCTCAAGGAGAAGGACCCGTCGATCACGGGCGACGACGTGCGCGAGGGCCTGGTGGCGGTGATTTCCGTCAAGGTGCCCGAGCCCCGCTTCGAGGGCCAGACCAAGACCAAGCTCTCGAACTCCGAGGTCGACGGCATCGTGCAGAAGATCGTCGGGGAGAAGCTCCGCTTCTTCCTCGAGGCCAACACCGGCATCGCCAAGCGGATCATCGACAAGACGCTCCTCTCCGCCCGCGCCCGCGAGGCCGCCCGCAAGGCCCGGGAGACGATCCGCAAGGGCGCCCTCTCCGGCGGCGGCCTGCCCGGCAAGCTGGCCGACTGCTCCGAGCGCGATCCCGCGCTGACGGAGCTCTACATCGTCGAGGGCGACTCCGCCGGCGGCTCCGCCAAGCAGGGCCGCGACCGCCGCTTCCAGGCCATCCTCCCCCTCCGCGGCAAGCTGATCAACAGCGAGAAGGCCCAGCTCGACAAGGTGCTGAACAACGAGGAAATCCGCACGCTCATCACCGCCATCGGCACCGGCATCGGCACCGGCGAGGACGAGGCCGCCTTCAACGTCGAGCGCGCGCGGTACCACCGGGTCATCATCATGACCGACGCCGACGTCGACGGCTCGCACATCCGCACCCTCCTCCTCACCTTCCTCTATCGCAAGATGCGCGGGCTCTTCGACCGGGGCTTCGTCTACATCGCCCAGCCGCCGCTCTACCGGATCAAGCGCAAGAAGCGCGAGCAGTACATCGACAACGACGAGCAGCTGAACCGCATCCTGCTCGAGCTCGGCTCGGAGGACATCGTGCTCAAGCGCACCTCCGACGGCCACGTCTTCGCCCCGGCGCAGATCGACCGGATCGTCGAGGCGCTGGCCGCGCTGGAAAAGCTCGGCGGCGGCGTGACCCGCTACGGCGCGGGCCTGGCGGAATACCTCGACCAGCGCGATCCGGCGACCCACGAGCTGCCGCGCTACGTCGCGCGCATCCGCGAGGGCAACAAGGAATCGCACCAGTTCCTCCGGGACGAGGCGGCCCGGGTCAAGTTCATGCAGGCCCAGGGGCTCGACGCCGACCTGAACCTGACGGAGAAGGTCGAGCTGGGCGCGAACGGGAACGGCGGGAAGCCGGCCGGCCCCTCCCGGCGCATCACCCTCCACGAGATCTTCGAGGGCACCGAGATGACCAAGCTGATCAAGCTCATCGCCAGGACCGAGCTGGACGTCAGCCGCTTCAGCGCGACGGAGAAGCCGCGCTATGTCATCACCGAGAACCCGGGCCAGAAGAGCGAGGCGCAGACCGAGCTCTCGGCCCCCCTCGACATCGTCGCGCAGATCCGGGCCAACGGCCGCAAGGGCCTCACCATCCAGCGGTACAAGGGCCTGGGCGAAATGAACCCGAAGCAGCTCTTCGAGACCACGATGGACCCCGAGAAGCGCCGGCTGCTCAAGGTTTCGGTCAACGACGCGGCCAAGGCCGACGCGCTCTTCACCCTGCTGATGGGGGACGATGTCCCGCCCCGCCGCCAGTTCATCGAGGACAACGCCCTGAACGTCCGCTACCTCGACGTCTGACCCCATGTACACCGCTTCCGAAACGCTCTCGTCGGCGAACATCACCGACATCATGCAGACGGCCTACATCGATTACTCGATGTCGGTCATCGTCTCCCGGGCCCTCCCGGACGCGCGCGACGGGCTGAAGCCGGTCCAGCGCCGGATCCTCTACGCCATGCTGCGGGAGGGCCTGCTGCACAACCGCCCGTACGACAAGTGCGCCGGCGTGGTCGGCGAGGTGCTCAAGAACTACCATCCCCACGGCGACGCCTCGGTCTACGACACGCTCGTCCGCCTGGCCCAGACCTGGGTCATGCGCTACCCCCTGATCGACCCGCAGGGCAACTTCGGCTCGGTCGACGGCGACCCGCCCGCGGCCTACCGCTACACCGAGTGCCGCCTGGCCGAGACCGCGGCCGACCTCCTGAAGGACATCGAGGAGGAGACGGTCGACTTCGCGCCCAACTACAAGGAATCGACGGTGGAGCCGACCGTCCTCCCCTCCGCCCTGCCCAACCTCCTGATGAACGGCTCGACCGGCATCGCGGTCGGCATGGCGACGAACATCCCGCCCCACAACCTGGGCGAGATCATCGACGCGGCCTGCGCCATCATCGACCGGCCGTCGATCACCGTCGACGAGATCTGCGGCATCGTCCAGGGGCCGGACTTTCCGACCGGCGGCGTCATTTCCGGCCGCGAGGGCATCCTCAGCTACCTGAAGACCGGCAAGGGCATCGTCCGCACGCGCGGCAAGGCCCACACCGAGGAGCTCAAGGGGGGGATGGAGCAGATCGTCATCACGGAGATCCCCTACAACGTGAACCGCGCGACCCTGGTCACGCGCATCGCCGAACTCGTCGGGGAGAAGCTCCTCGACGGCATCCGCGACCTCCGCGACGAGTCGGACGAGAACACCCGCATCGTCATCGAGATCAAGCGGGGCGAGCAGGCCAAGGTCGTCATCAACCAGCTCTTCCAGAAGACCGCCCTCGAATCCTCCTTCGGCGTCACCCTGCTCGCCCTCGACCGCAAGCGGCCGAAGCAGATGAACATCAAGGAGCTGCTCGACTGCTACCTCGAGCACCGCCGCGACGTCATCACGCGCCGGACCCAGTTCCGCCTGCGCGAGGCGGAGGACCGCGCCCACATCCTCGAGGGCTACATCATCGCCCTCGATAACCTCGACGATTTCGTCAAGATCATCCGCGCCTCGGCCAACCGCGAGGAGGCCAAGGTGAAGCTGATGGCGAAGTACCCGCTGAGCGAGCGGCAGACCGACGCCATCCTCGAACTGCGGCTCTACCAGCTGACCGGGCTCGAGCGCGGCAAGATCGAGGCCGAGTACCTCGAGCTGGCCAAGATCATCGAGGAGCTCCGCGGCATCCTCGCCTCGGAGGCCAGGCTCCTGGCGCTGATCAAGCAGGAACTCCTGGAGATGAAGGCCAAGTACCCCTCGCCGCGCCGGACCGAGATCGTCGCCGCCGCCGGGGAGTTCCGGATGGAGGACGTGGTGCCGAACGAGGGCTGCGTCATCACCGTCTCGCACCTCGGCTTCATCAAGCGGACCCGCGTCTCCGACTACCGCTCCCAGAAGCGGGGCGGCAAGGGGGTCATCGGCGCCGAGACCTACGACGAAGACTTCGTCGAGCACCTCTTCACGGCCAGCACCCACGACTATATCCTCTTCCTGACCAACACCGGGCAGTGCCACGCGAAGAAGGTCTACGACGTGCCGGAGGGCACGCGCGCCTCCAAGGGCAAGTCGGTCTCCAGCTTCCTGCGGCTGGCCGAGGGCGAGAAGATCGCGGCCATGATCTGCGTGAAGGACTTCACCGACACGCTGCACCTCGTCATGGCGACGAAGAACGGCGTGACGAAGAAGACCAGCCTCGCGGACTACGCCAACGCCACCCGCGAGGGCGGCCTGCGCGGCATCAAGCTCGAGGAGGGCGACATCCTCGTCGGCTGCGTCCTCACGACCGGCCAGAACGAGATCATCGTCGTCAGCTGCAAGGGCCAGGCCGTCCGCTTCCAGGAGGCCGACCTCCGCGACCAGGGCCGCGACACCGTCGGCGTCACCGGCATGCGCTTCAAGCTCGCGGGCGACTACGTCAAGGCCATCGAGGTCTGCGACGCCGCCGCCCGGCTGCTCATCGCGCGCGAGGACGGCGTCGGCAAGCGCACGCCCTTCGAGGACTACCGCCTGATCAGCCGCGGCGGCACGGGCGTCATCGCCATCGACCTGCCGGAGGACGGCTCGGTCAACGTCGCCGGCGCCCTCAGCCTGCACGAGGACGACGAGGTCATGCTGCTCACCGCCAAGGGCCAGAGCATCCGCACCCGGGTCAAGGAGATCCGGGAGACCGGTCGCGGGGCCAAGGGCGTGCGGCTCGTCACCCTCGAGCCCGGCGACAAGCTCCTGGGCATCGCCCGGATCGTCGAGACCGCGGAGGAAGGCGCTGGCGAGGCGTCTGCCGCGCCCGCGGCGCCGGCATGATCCGGGCCCTGGTCTTCGACTTCGACGGCCTGATCCTCGACACGGAGTCGGCGCTGATCGACGCCTACGCCGGCGTGCACGCCGACCACGGGCTGCCCTTCGACCGCGCCCTCTTCCAGGAGAGCGTGGGGCATGCCGACTACGCCTTCGATCCCTGGCACGCCTTCGAGAAGCGGGCCGACCGCGCCGCCCTCGAGGCTGAGCGGCAGCGGCGCAACCGCGAGTTCAACGACCGGCTGCCGGTCCTGCCGGGGGCCGTGGCACTGCTGGACGCCGGGCGCGCCGCGGGCCTGCGGCTGGGGGTCGCCTCCAACTCCCGCCATCCGCACGTCGAGGGCCAGCTCAAGCGGCTCGGCCTCCATGACCGGTTCGAGTTTTTCGCCTGCCGCGAGGATGTCCCCTCCCCCAAGCCCGAGCCCGACCTGTACAAGCTCGTCCTCAATCGCTTCGGCCTGCGCGGCCACGAGGCCATCGCGTTCGAGGACTCCCGGACGGGCGTCCTCGCCGCCACGCGCGCGGGCCTGCGGGCGGTCGCCGCGCCTGGGCCCGCGACCGCGCACCACGACTTTTCCCCGGCGGACCTGCGCGTCGCCTCCCTCGCCGACGTGAAGCTGCCGGAGCTGCTGGCCCGCTGGGCCGCCGCGGGCTAGACGCTCGCGGCCTACTCCGCCGGCTGGGGCGATCGCGGCGGAGGCGGAGGGGAGGGCGAGGCCGGCGGGGCGGGCGGATAAGTGTAGACTCGCCCGTCCCGGGTGCGCACGGAGATGGGCTTGCCCCGCTCGAAGATGATCGCGCGGTAGTTTTCTCCCGCCCACACGGTGATCCGCGGCAGGGCCTTGCCCGGCCCGACCAGGTCGTCGAAGCTCACCGTGCGCACGTTGTTCTGCCGGTAATAGCGGTTAGCCAGGGTCGCGAGGGTGCGGAGGTTGGCGGAAATCAGGCGGTCGACCGTCGCCGGCGGGAGCCGGGGCGGCGGGCCGGCCTGCGCCCGCTGGATCGCGGGAATCACCAGGGCCGCGGCCAGCCCGAGCGTCACCGGATTGTAGATCGCCAGCACACTGAGCTCGCGCTTCAGGGACCGGTTGTACGAGGCGCGGACGAGGATGCCGTCGGCCAGGTTCTCCCGTACCGCCATCTGCGGGTGCTCGGGCATGGGCAGCTGGAGAACCCCGCCCAGCGCGTTCTTGATCGGCGGCAGCGACTGCTGGTTGAGCGGGACGAGCTCGCGGAGTTGCGTGAAGAACCGGGGGGTGACGTAGCTGAGCCCGTTCCCCGTCGGCCCGAGGTCCGCCAGCATCCGCTGGAAATCGGGGTTCTGCTCCAGGCCGGCCTGGCGGTCGAGCGCCTCGCGGAGAAATTCCGGGGAGGTGGCCGCGTAGAGGGCGGAGCCATCCACGGCCAGCACGGGATGCAGCCCCTGCAGCCCGCTGGCCTGCTTCGGGGTGAAGAAATGCCGGGTGCCCTCGGTCGTCGCGGTGAAGGCCGGCGACTTGGCCAGGTCCTTCTCGATCACCGCGCCGATGCCGTCGACGCAGACGAGCCCGGAATACTTGGGGAGGACGAACCGCACCGGTGCCGCCAGCACATAGGCGTCCGCCGGGTCCGCCCGGAGGACCACAGTGACCCGGCCACGCCAGGCGCCGATGATGTCGAGGAGCGACAGGCCCAGCTTGAGGCCGGCCGCCTTGACCTGGCCGTCGAGGTCGTTCGCCGCGCCGGGATGGCCGAGCCGGGCGGCGATGTCCTTCACCGTCGCGTAGACCGCCGGGAGGTCGACTTCGTTCTCGCAGTAGTAGTCCGCGTCGGGCGGCGCGAGGTGCGTGCGGCTGAAGGCCGCCGGCGGCCCGCCCATGACCGCGAGGAGCCCGTGCCGGCCCTCGGGCGTGTAGAGGAATATCCGGTTGCGGAAGGCGCCCTCGGCGCCGCGCACGGAGCTGAAGCCCATCGCCTTTACGTCATCGAAGCCGAGCGCGACGAAGAGGGCGCGATAGTCCGCCTGGGCGAAGGTCGCCGCCGCGGGATTCACCGCCGCGACCTGGCCGACCAGCCGGTGCAGTTCGTCCGCCAGCTTGAGGGAGTCGCCGGCGACGTCCGCATAACCATACAGCGTCCCGCCCAGCTCCAGGTGGCGGTTCACCGCGTCGAAATAGCTGCTGCGCTCGTTCGCTGCCACGATCGGGACGCTGGGCGGCGGGGGCGGGGGCGCAGGCGCGGGCTGCTTGGCGCAGCCGCCAGCCAACAGGAGGAACGCCAGGGCCATGCCAACGCGGTTGGGGTGCATCGGGATGCAGCCTAAGGAGGTTTCCAGGTGGGCCGAAAGGCCAAAGTTCCTCCGCCCCGGCTGCAGGGAACTGTCACGTATTACGTGACAAACCGCCGCAGCCAGCCTTGCCAGGAATGCCGCCGGAGGCCAGCGTTCGACCCCGCATGGATCCCGCGCTTCCGCCGCCGACCGGCGAACCCTCCCGGCTGGCGCTTGAGTGCTGGGGGCTGCGCAAGCGTTTCGCCTCCGTCACGGCCGTCGACGGGCTGGAGCTGCGGGTGCCGCGCGGGCAGTTCTACGCCTTCCTCGGGCCCAATGGCGCCGGCAAGACGACCGCGCTGCGGATGATCGCCGGGCTCCTGCGCCCGGATGGCGGGGGGATCCTGATCAACGGCGTGGACCTGGCGGACAATCCCACGGAGGCCAAGCGGCCGCTGGCCTACGTGCCCGACGATCCCGTGCTTTATGGCAAGCTCCGGCCGCTGGAGCACCTGGAATTCGTCGCGGCCCTGTGGCAGCTGCCGGCCCGGGAGGCCCAGCCGCGGGCCGAGGAATTGCTGCAGACCCTGGGCCTGTGGGACAAGCGCTCGGACTACATCGAGAGCTTTTCCCGCGGCATGAAGCAGAAGATGGCGCTGGCGAGCGCCCTGATCCATCGGCCCAGCCTCATGCTGCTCGACGAGCCGCTGACCGGCCTCGACGCCGCGGCCGCCCGGCAGGTCAAGGACCTGCTGACGGACTTCGTCCGGCAGGGGGGCACCGTGGTCCTGACCACCCACATCCTGGAGGTGGCCGAGCGGATGGCCGAACGGATCGGGATCATCTCGGCCGGCCGGCTCGTGGCGGAGGGCACGCTGGAGGAGCTGCGCCAGCGGGCGGGCGAGACCGGCGGCACCCTCGAGGACATCTTCCTGCGCGTCACCCGCTCCTCCGGCCAGGAGCCTCCCGTCCCGTGACCACGCTGGGCGGGCAGGTCTGGCTCATCCTGCGCAACGACCTGCGCCTGTTCTGGCGCGGGCTGAGCGGCGGCAAGCTGCGCTGGCTGGGGAGCAACGGGATCGTCATCGCGCTTTTCCTCGGCGCCCACCTGGTCACCCTCCCGCTGTTCTACTTCCTGCACCAGGCCCCGCCCCTGGCCTACGAATCGCTCGTCTGGGGCTTCTTCTCCTTCGCCATGCTGGGCGCGGCCGCCAACCAGGTGGTGGCCATCGTCTTCGAGCGGGCGGACTTCGACTTTCTCCTGTCCTCGCCCGTGTCGCCGCAGGCGATCCTTTGGGCGCGGCTCGCGGCCATCGCGACCACCTCCTTCCTCTCGGTCGGACTTTTCCTCATGCCGATCATCGACGGGGCGGTGATCGGCCTTTCGCCCCGGTACCTGGCGGCTTTCGTGGTCTGGGCGCTGCTCGCCCTCCTGGCCGGCTCCGTGGGCTTCTGGATCACGCTTGTCCTGGTCCGCTGGCTGGGCGTCCGGCGGGCCCGCACCATCGCCCAGGTAATCGCCGCCCTGCTCGGAGCCAGCGTCTTCGTCGTGATGCAGCTCCAGAACGGCGTGCCCATGGGGGAGCGGGCCGCCTTCTGGGCGAAGGCGGGCAGAATCTGCTCCGCCCTCGGCTTTTCGCTGAGCGCCCGCGCCGGGCGGGGGGAAGTTTCCGCCCTGGCGATCCTGGCCGCCGTGGCCGCGGGCTTTTCCGTCCTGACGGGCCGGCAACTCGCCCGGCTGCTGGTGACGGGAGTCCAGGGCGCCGACGAATCCCAGGGTCCGCGGACCCGGCCGGCGGGCCGGCATCGCTGGACGAGCGGCCTGCTGCGCGCGGCTTTCCGCAAGGACCTCCGCCTGATCGTGCGCGATCCCCTGCTCCTCGCCCAGATCCTTCCCTCCCTCCTCTACATCGCGCCCGCCCTCCTGCCCTTCTGGCGGGACATGCAGTGGCGCACGCTCGCCCCGCTGGGCCTGGCCCTGAGCTCCCAGCTCGCCCTCAGCCTGGCCGTGGTGTCGGCCTGGGGCGAGGAATGCTGGGACCTGATCCGGATGAGCCCGGTGCCCGAGACCAGCATCCGCGGGGCCAAGGTCGCCGCGGCGATGGCGCCGGCCCTGGCCCTTGCCGGCCTCTGCTGCGTCGGACTCGCCGTCACCGGCCATCCGGGCCTGGCGGTGCTCACCTTGCTGATGAGCGCCGCGTGCGGCAGCGGATGCGCGCGGCTCGCCGTCGCGGAGGTCCGTCCCACCCCCCGCCGGGATATCCTGCGCCGGGGCAGCCGAGGCGGGCGGTCCTGGCGAATGTACGTGGGCATGTTCCTCACCCTGCTGGGGAGCCTGGGACTCGGCCTCGCCAGCGCGGAAAGCCTCCCGGCCCGCCTGATCGGCGTCCTTGTCCTCGGGGTGATGCTGCTCGCCGTTGCCGCCTGCTTCGTCCTGGTCGAATTCAACGCGGCCAACTTCGAGCGGACCTGACTACCAGAGGTCGCGCTGGACCAGTCCGTCCCGCTTTTCCGGGTCCAGCGTGCTGAGGGCCAGCGCCTGCATCACCGTGAAGTCGGCCCAGCGGGCATCGCGGGCCAGCGCGGCGAGGAGGAGCGCGCCCGCCAGGGCGTCGTACAGCGCGGCATGGTAGCCGCGCCGTCCGGGCGGGCAGTGGGCGACCGCCAGCGCCTCGAGCTCGGCCTGCAGCCCCGCCCCCTGGACCATGGCCTCCAGCCCGGCGGAACCGGCCTGGGGCCGCAGCTGGGCGTAGATCCGCGCCGAATCGATCCAGGGGCCCCAGTCGATCGCCTGCTCCCCCACCCGCGCAAAATCCGGCGAACGACGGGGATAGGGCCAGACGGATTTCAGGAGGCTGTTCTCGGCGCCGGCAAAGTGGGCGGCGAGCGGGCCGCGCTCGCGCAGCCCGGCGAAGTAATCCCAGTCGGCGCTGAGTGGCGCGTGCGCCCGCAGCGTTTCCGCGCGCAGGCCGTGAATCGCGGTGTCTTCTGCGCGGATTCGCCCGGTCGCGCCGCAAAGCCGGGTCTTCGCCTCCACGATCTGTCCGTCGAGCAGCGTCGCGACGCCATATTCCAGGACGCCGGAACCCAGGCTGCCCTCGAAATCGACGAAGAAGATCGGCTGCTCGGTCCAACGCATGCAATCCCGGTATTGAGGCGCGGAGCCCGGGACGACGAACCATTTTTGCGCGCTTTAACTTTCCCCGTCGTTCGCTTTCACTCTCCGGCGTGGATCTGGAGCCCTATCGCGCGTTCATGGTCGAGCTCGCCGCCAAGAGCGGCGA
>Ga0265320_10000619_pt1 | contig 27189 bp, 17 predicted proteins | sample 4827metaG_FD_202087 | JGI IMG/M metagenome (GOLD analysis project Ga0265320, IMG submission 202087) | Rhizosphere microbial communities from Carex aquatilis grown in University of Washington, Seatle, WA, United States - 4-8-27 metaG | ecosystem: Host-associated > Plants > Roots > Rhizosphere >... | reverse complement strand
AAATGACGATCGGCGTCCTGCGGCTGGAAGGCCCCAGCGGCTCATGAGGACTGACGACTGCGGCCACAACCGCGTTCGATGAAACCTCGTTGAAGTCGTAAAATTGCGCCGTCGTTGGCTGGGCTGCCTGGCGGCTGCTGACGGCCAAACCGACCGGGATTTGGCTGGGCATCAGGATGGTGGCGCTGCCGAGGAGCGACCAGGTCTGCCCGTCATAACTGCCGTAGCCGCTGAACACGTTGCCGGTCCGCTTCAACCGCAGCCAGGTGTTCGGATAGTTGGCCGGAAAATTGCCCGCCGAGCTTGCCTGGCTGGACGCCGGATCGCGCCACTCGAAAACAGCTCCGTTCATCGCCGGGGCCGCCAGTGCCGCCGCAAAACGCGCGCCCGGATCCACCGTCTCCCGCGCCATCAATCCCGCCTTGGCCCAGACGTCCGAAAGCCCCAGACCCGCCAGCCGCACGGCCACATCGAAATCGCCCGTGCGCAGAGCATATTGAAAATTGCCCTGATCGGACGCGCCCCCGAAATTCGTGCCTGCCGCCGTGATGGTGACTGAGTTGTTTGAGACTATGATTGACGAATAGGCCAGCGGATTCCCAATGTCCTGCGGGAGGTAAGGTGACGCCCCGAAGCTGGCGCGGGTGTTGGGGGCAATCGGATTGGGAGTGGCCGCGCGGTCGCGCACCCCATTGATGATAATCGAATAATTGCTGCCAAAAACCATGGGCCCCGTCGTCAAAACCACCGTCAGGGCGTCCGGATTCAGAGCAGCACCAGCCACCGTCAGGCCGTTGGTAAAAACGTAATTGGCCATGTTCGTCGCGCTGGCGGCTTCCACGGTTTTAGAATAGACGATTTGAACATTGGTGGCGCCCAGATTGAAAATGCGCATGACCACCGGCGGATTTGTATCGGGAAGCACCGTGAGCACCGCATTGGAACTGAGTGCGGTGAAAATCGTGTTGGTGACGCCATTGGTCAGGGTGACGAAAAAAACCGAGCCGCTGTCCGCCGGCAACGAAGTCGCCAGCCGGTAAGTGGCATTGGTCGCGCCGGCGATGAGCGTTCCATTTCGAAACCACTGTGCGCTGATGGGGGGTGTGCCTTGATACACCACGCTGAAAACCACAGGCGAAGGCTCCGTAACCGTCTGGCTTTGCGGATGCGTGACAATGGTCACCGGTCCGTCAAAAGGCGTCACATCCGGTCCGTTAGTGTAACTGCGCTGGATCTCTGTCGCCGTCAATGCACCGTCGTAAATGCGGAATTCGCTGATGCTGCCACGAAAAAGCGGGTCGTTCCATTGCGAACGGCCGATCCAATTGTTCACGGTCGGCCCCAGCGATGCCGGAGTGAGCGCGAACCCGGTAACGCTGGCAGCGAGCGCACCATCTACATAAAGCGTTGCCGTGTGAGCACTCCCGTCGCTGACCCAGGCCACGTGTTTAAGCACGCCGGTGGGCAACGGCGTGCCCGGCCAATCGACCGATTGTTCACCGGAATTGCTGGTCGTGGTATAGGCGCCCCGCAAGGTGCCAGCCCCGCTGCGCGAGGTCAGATACATATATTGTGTGCCGGACGTGCCGGAACCCAGGGGAAAGTCCTCACCACCGGAACTGTTGCCAAAATCGCAAATCCGCGCCCAATTGCCGCTTCCATTGTCCGTGACCCAGGCTTCAATCGTGATCGATGTGTAACCGGTGACAAGATTGTTCGGCAAATTGACGTAGCCACTGGAACCATCAAGCACCACCGCCCCACCGCTGATCGTGGCACCGCCGACCAGTTGTCCGTTGGCACCGCCAATCACATCACTGGCATCGACACTGAAGGGATAACGGTGAACCAAGTTGCTCGCCCCGGAGGATTGTGCGGAGCCGAAGGCAACAATGACCAGCAAGGTGAGGAACGCGGGGAAATCCCACGCCTTCAATGAAGCAGCACAAATCATCTGGAATAAAATTAGCAGTTTTAATTTTTTATTCAATGTTTGTTAGTAATTTTCTCGGCACGCCGTTGGCAACTCCCGGCGCCAAATACCCCAACAATTCCTGCTCGACTTGAAGCTGGCTGCGGCGGCGCACCTGGACACATTGTCCTTGGCAAGGGATGGCGCGCTGCGCAGCGCGCGCCGCGTCCAGCGACGCAATTCCCCACTCAATTCACCGGCGTTCGTTCCGCCCGCGACTACGCAGGCGGTGAAACCGCAATTTGCAGCAGAATGCCAACCTCGGCACGTCCAACTGGTTCGCCCAAGGCACTGGATTCAGTTGGCCGCTGTGCGCACCCCAAAAGGTGTCCTGCGCCAGATTGAGGGCATCGGGGAATAGATGGCGACCCTACCGGGAATCGAACCCGGGCTACATCCGTGAAAGGGATGTGTCCTAACCGCTAGACCATAGGGTCAACCGAGCGCGCTAATATAATCATCGTTCACCTGCTGTCACGCAAATTCAAGTGGTCCAGTCCGAACTCCAAACGAAATTGCACATTTACTTGGGTACAAAGCCAAGATATGACATGGCCCGGCGAAAAGAATTGAATTTCGCGCCAGTTGTTCCAACATCCACCCAGACTGAGAGCATTTTCTTTGTAGTTCTTGGGTTTTGTCGCAAGTGTATATGAAAGCATTGATTTCTTTCTGCCTCAACCGGTTGCCGGTGAATTCAGAGTGGGTCGCCGAATCTGAGTAATCCAACTGCTTATGGACCTCACCCCGGCGACATTGCTACCTCTGGCCTGGGTGGGCTATGTCCTAGGGTGCGCGGCGGGGTTGTTGTTTCTCCGGCACGAAAAGCTGGCCAATCTTTTCTCGTTCGGATTTGCCACGCTGGGCGCCTTGTGCGGAACGGTCGCCTGCGTGGTGTCCCTGGCATCCAGCGCCACCACCACCGCCCCTTTGCAATTGCAGTTGCTGCCGACCCTGATTCCATACGTCCAGTTTACGATCAGCCTCGATCCCTTGTCGGCCTTTTTTGGACTGATCGTTTCGCTGCTGGCTTTCGCGCTTTCGCTGTATTCGCTCGGTTATGCGCGCGGATTTTATGGACGCAAAAATGTCGGCGTCCTGGGCGCGTTCTTCAACGTGATGCTGCTGGCAACGACGCTGGTGGTCATGGCGGACAATGCGTTCTTCTTCCTCATGGTCTGGGAAATCATGGCGCTCTCGGCTTACTGTCTCGTCAGCTTCGAGCATGAGAAACCGGAGACTCGCAGCGCCGGCGTGCTCTACTTCGTCATGTCGCACATCGGCACCGGCTGCATCATGCTCGGTTTTCTGCTGCTATTCCAGGCCACCGGCGGCTATGACTTTGCCGGCTTTCATACGCTGAGCGCAAAACCGGAATGGCTGGCCTCCGGTTCGCGCAACGCCGCCTTTCTGCTGTTCCTGGCCGGCTTTGGCATCAAGGCGGGCATTGTGCCGTTGCACACCTGGCTGCCGGCAGCTCATCCGGTCGCACCCAGCAATGTGTCGGCCTTCATGTCCGGCGTGCTCATCAAGACTGGCATCTACGGGCTGACGCGTGTGTTCTTTTATTTTCTCGGCACACCGCCGATGTGGTGGGGAGTGACCGTGCTGGCCATCGGCACGATTTCCGCCGTGCTGGGTGTGCTCTATGCCCTGATGCAGCATGATCTGAAACGGTTGCTGGCCTATCACAGCATCGAAAACATCGGCATCATCCTGATGGGTTTCGGCGCATCGCTGATGTTCCTGAACACGGGCCATCCGTTGCTGGCCACGCTGGCGCTCATCGCGGGCTTGTATCACACCATCAACCACGCCGTGTTCAAAGGTTTGCTGTTCCTCGGCGCAGGCGCGGTGCTGCACGCCACCCACACGCGCGATATGGAACAGATGGGCGGGCTGGCGAAGCGGATGCCGCAGACGGCGTTCTGTTTCCTGGTTGGCGCCGTGGCCATTTCCGCGCTGCCGCCGCTCAACGGGTTTGTCAGCGAATGGCTCACGTATCAGTCGTTGCTCCAGGGATTCGGCTCCACGGACAGTCTGCTGCGGCTGATGTTCCCCATCGGCGGCGCGTTGCTGGCGTTGACGAGCGCGCTGGCGGCGGCGTGTTTCGTGAAGGCTTTTGGCATCACCTTCCTGGCTCAACCGCGGAGTGACGCCGCGGCGCAGGCGCACGAAGTCCCATTCACCATGCTGTTGGGCCAGGGTGTGCTCGTGGCCGCGTGCGTGTTCCTTGGACTTTTCCCCACCGTCTTCCTCCGGGTCCTCGATCCCCTGACGCAGCTGCTCACCGGCCAGCAAATCAGCCCGCTGCTGATCCTCGCCAATGGACTGGTGTTGTCCGGCGTCAACCAGGCCGGCGGCACGGTCTCGACCCTTGGCATGGCGGTGCTGGGAGTGGCGCTGTTGTTCATTCCTTTGGCGTTACGGCTGGTCCTGGGGCAAAAGACGAAAACTCGCATCGGGCCGACATGGGATTGCGGCCTCAAGGGACTGACACCGCGCATGGAATACACCGCCACCGGTTTCTCCAAACCGATCCGGATGATTTTCAAGGCGCTCTTCCGCCCACGCCGCGAAGTGCAGCGGGAATACGATTTTTCGCCTTACTTCGCCACAAGCATCCGTTTTGAGGCCCACGTCGAGGAAGTTTTTGAGACGCGGATTTATCGCCCGTTGCAACGGCTCGTGCTGCGCCTTTCGCGGCGGATGCGCGCGTTGCAGGCCGGCAGTCTGCAGGCGTATCTGATTTATATCTTCATCACCTTGTTGTTGCTCCTGTTGTTTGCGTTATGAAACCGGACACCTTCGCCATCGGGTTGCAAACGGTGCTGTTGCTGGCACTGGCGCCGCTGATCACCGGTTGCATCCGCAACTGGAAAGCCCGGCTGCAAAACCGCCGCGGCCCGCGCGTCTGGCAGCCTTACTTCGACCTGTTGAAATTTTTGCGCAAGGACATGGTCATCTCCGAACACGCGTCGTGGGTGTTTTCGGCCGCGCCGTACGTCGTCTTCGTCACCGCATTGCTGGTGGGATTGATGGTCCCAACGGTGGCCGTCCAGGCGCCATTGAGCTTGTATGGTGGCGTGCTGGCCGTCGTCGGTTTGCTGGCGCTCGGACGGTTCTTTCTGGCGTTGGGCGGGCTTGACCCGGGCAGCGCCTTCGGCGGCATGGGCAGCAGCCGCGAAATGACCATTGCTGCAATTGCCGAGCCGGCTTTGATGCTGGCGATTTTCACCGTGGCCATCACCGTCGGTTCCACTGACTTCAGCCACATCGTCGCCGCCTCACAGTCCTCGGGCTGGGAAATGTTGAATCCGACCCATCTCATGGCTTTTGCGGCACTGTTCATTGTGCTGCTGGCGGAAACCGGCCGGGTGCCCATTGACAATCCGGCCACGCATCTCGAACTGACCATGATCCACGAGGCCATGCTGCTGGAATATTCGGGGCGTTATCTCGCGCTGATGGAATGGGGCGCGTCCATCAAGCAGCTGGTGCTGATGGCCATCCTGGTGAATGTCTTTCTGCCGGTGGGCCTGGCCGGCGATGGTTCGGTGGTTGCCCTCGGCCTGGGGCTGGCGTTTTTCCTCGTCAAGATCCTGCTGTTGTCCGCCGCGGTGGTGTTGGTCGAGACCGTCAACGCCAAGTTGCGCCTCTTCCGTGTGCCGGACCTGTTGAGCGCGGCCTTCGTGCTCGCCGCCATGGCGCTGTTGTCCACGTTTCTCTTTCATTGATTTATGAACACCCCGCTGACAACCGAAATCGGCTCGCAGGTCATCATGCTGCTGGCGGCGTTGATGCTGGTGCTACAACTGCTCTTGGTGGTGCAGCGGATGTTGCTCACCAACATCCGGCTCTTCGCACTGCAATCGCTCATGCTCTCCGCCATCGCCACGGTGGTCGCCTACTACTACAGCGCCACGCACATCTATATCGTCGCTGTGTTGACCTTCGTCGGCAAAGTCATCTTCCTGCCCTGGCTGCTCAATCGGCTTGTGCGCCGCATCAACATCGTCCAGGAAATCGAGCCGTTGTTCAACGCGCCCACCTCGATGCTGATCTGCGGCGCCTTGACGTTGCTGGGTTATTTGGTGGCGCGACCGTTCACGACCTTGCACAAGCTAGGCAACAACACGCTGGCCATCGCCATCACGCTGCTGCTCACCGGCTTTTTCCTCATGATCAACCGGCGCAAAGCCATCTCCCAGGTGCTCGCGCTGCTGACGATCGAAAACGGCGTCATGCTCGCCGCCGTGGCGCTCACCACGTACGGCATGCCGCTGGTGGTCGAGCTGGGCATTTTCTTCGACGTGATGGTGGCGGTGATGGTGCTGGGCATCCTGGTCTATCGCATCCGCGAAACCTTCGCCTCCATGGACACCGGCAAACTGGACCAGTTGAAAGGATAAAGCTAAAGGCTGAATGAAAAGGAAACATTCAACATTCAACATTCAACATTCAACATTCAACATTCAACATTCAACATTCAACATTCAACATTCAACATTCAACATTCAACATTCAACATCGAACATCCAATGCCAGAAAAAGAACACAACAAGCCAGGACGAATACGAATTCTGAAATCGCGAACCGCACGAGGTCCTGTGCCGGATTCAACCCAACTGGGTGTTGAGTGTTGGGCGTTGAATGTTGAATGTTGAATGTTTCCCCATGCCTCTCTCTGCCTTTAGCCTTTAGCCTTGTTTATGTTGTTGACTCCCATCCTCCTGACCCCGCTGGCTGCAGCGGCGGCCTGCCTGCTGACGCCAGCGCGGTGGCGAAGGCTCATGGAATGGATCAACATCCTGGCATTTGGCGCCACGCTGGCGCTGGGCATTCAGCTGTTTCAAGAAGTGCTGGCTCACACCGTGGTGACGGAATGGAACCAGTTTTTCTATGCCGACGCATTGAGCGCCTGGATGGTACTGCTGATTTCGGCGGTGTCCTTGGGCACGTCGCTTTATGCCGGACGTTATTTTCGCCGCGACCTTGCCGCCGGGGTGGTGACGCCCGGCCGCGTGAAGGAATTCTCCGTGCTGACCCCGATGTTTGCCACGGGCATGTTCCTCGTGGTGCTGGCGAACAACCTGGGGGTGATGTGGTTCGCGCTGGAAGCCACCGCCTTGTCGTCCGTATTGCTGGTGGCGTTATATAACCGCAAGACCTCCCTCGAAGCGGCGTGGAAATATATCATGCTCGGCAGCCTGGGACTGGCGCTGGCGTTGTTCGGGACGGTTATCACCTACGCCGCGGCGATCGGACAGGGCGGAGGCGGCGGGCGATTGCCGAGTTTCAACTGGTCGCACCTCATGACGGTGGCGGCGCAATTCGACCCGCGGCTGATGCAACTGGCGTTTATCTTTGTACTCGTCGGCTACGGCACCAAGGCCGGGCTGGCACCGATGCACACCTGGCTGCCCGACGCGCACAGCGAAGCGCCTTCCCCCACGAGTGCCATGCTGTCCGGCGTGTCGCTCAAGGTCGCGATCTATGCCCTGCTCCGCTTCCACATTCTCACCACGCAATGCCTCGGCACCGGTTACAGCCGTACACTGTTGTTGGGCTTCGGCCTGTTCTCCATGTTCCTGGCGGCGCCATTCATTCTGGTACAGAGCAACCTCAAACGGATGCTCGCTTATTCCAGCCTCGAACACGTCGGCCTCATCTGCGCCGCCGTCGGCTTGAACACGACGGTGACCATTTTCGGCGCGTTGCTGCACATGGGCTATCATGCGCTGACCAAACCGGTGCTGTTCTTTGCGGCGGGCAACATCCACCAGACCTTTCACACCCTGAAATTCCGGGTCATCGGTCCCGGCGTGCTACAGGTGCTGCCGGTGACGGCACTGTTCATGGGGCTGGCGACGGTGGCGGCCATGGGTCTGCCGCCGTTTGGTTTGTTTTACAGCGAACTGACGGTGCTCAGCGGCGGGTTCGCGGCCGGACGGACCTTCATCAGCATTCTGATATTGGCGGCGCTGGTCGCGGCGTTTTGCGGCATTCTCACCCAACTCACCCGCATTTTACCTGGCACGCGCAAGGTTGAGCGCGCCAACGATGCCCGGGCCTGGGACGGCGTGCCGGCGATGGGATTGCTGGTGGGCGGATTGCTCGTGTTCAGCATTTGGTGTCCGGACCCGTTGCTGCAATTGATTCACCAGGCAGCGGGAATCATCAAAGGAAAATCATGATGCCGATTGCCAAATCCGGGAGCGCCGAAGTCTCGTCGGCGAGTTGGACCTGTCTGTGGCAATGCAGCGATCCGGCGGGACGCCGGCGCTCCCAGGACATGCGATTGAGCCGAACCGAATCGCAAAAAGTCGAACGATGGAATTGATGTTTTTATTGCTGGTTCTGCCGGCGGCCGGCCTGCTCTGCTTCGCGACCAACTCGCGCACCGGGTGGGAACGGTTGAACCTCGGCGCCTTTGCCGCCGTGGCCGGGCTGGCCTTCAAGGTGGCCAGCGATGTCTCCGCACAAGGCACGGTGACCGCGCTGGGCGGTTTCCTGCGCGCCGATGCCCTGAGCGCCCTCGTGCTGGCGTTGACCGGTTTCGTGTCGCTGGTCTGCTCAATTTATGCCGTGGGTTATCTCCGCCGGGACGAGAGCGACGGCAAAATCACCCACGCGCAGTTGCGGCGTTATTATGTGCTCGCACCGTTGTTCGTCGGGGCCATGCTGCTGGTGCCACTCGCGGATAACCTGGGCGTGATGTGGGTGGCCATCGAAAGCACCACGCTGGCGTCAGTTCTGCTCGTCACGTTCTACAACCAGAAGACCTCGTTCGAGGCGGGCTGGAAATACATCATCATCGGCAGCGTCGGCATTTCCCTGGCATTGTTCGGCACGGTTTTTACATACTATGCCGGCGTTGGCCTGCCCGGACTGGAAACGCACAGCGGCATGAACTGGTCGGCGCTGGTCGGGGTGGCGGACAAGCTCAATCCGCAAGCGATGCGGCTGGCGTTCGTCCTGGTGTTGCTCGGTTACGGCACCAAGGCGGGTCTGGCACCGATGCACACTTGGAAGCCCGACGCCTACTCGGAAGCGCCCGCTCCCGCCGCCGCGTTGCTGGGCGCCGGGTTCATCAATTGCGCCATTTACGCCATCATGCGCTTTGATGTGCTGACCGAAAAATGTCTGGGCCACGAATTTCCCGGCAAACTGCTGGCGGGTTTCGGCGTCGCTTCGATTCTCGTCGCCGTGCCCTTCATCCTGGTGCAACGGAATTTCCGCCGGTTGCTGGCGTATTCGAGCATTGACCACGCAGGGATCATGGTGGCGGGACTGGGTTTCGGCGGGAAATGGGGCGTGCTGGGGGCAACGCTGCACATGCTGTTTCACGGCGTGACCAAGCCGCTGCTGTTTTTCTGCGCCGGCAACGTGCAACAACATTTTGGCACCCCATATTTCCGAAAGGTCCATGGCGTCATGCACACCCTGCCGTGGACCGGCGGATTATTTTTGGTCGCGACCCTGGCAGTCACCGGCACGCCGCCGTTCAGCCTGTTTCAAAGCGAGTTCACCATCCTGAGCGGAGCGCTGGCCGCCGACCGCGGCTGGATGGCCTTCCTGTTCGTCGGAGGCGTGGTGACAATTTTTGCGGGTTTCCTGGTCCACATGTCGAAGCTGAACCTGGGTATGCCGGCGCAACCCGGACCGCGCGTCGCCGAGTGTCCCTGGAAATTGGGCGCCATGATCGCCGTGGCCGTCGCAATCATTGGCCTGGGTTTCTGGCTGCCCGGCCCGATTTACGAACTGGTGCGCCAGACAACCCAGATCATCGGAGGTGCTCCATGAACAAGCCGCATCATAATTTCGGTAGGGCGCGTCACTCCGTGCGCGTCGTTCTCCATATTCGCGGCGGGCGGAGGACTGCCCGCCCCACCCGATTATTGAAATCAAGAGGTACCCCATGAGTGATTTGCCCAGCGTGACCGGAATCGTGGCCGAAGTGCAGGAACGCTTCAGCGACCGGCTCGTCGCCGTGCGTGTGTGCCGCCGCGATGAAATTTATTTCGACGCCAAAATGGACCTGGTCGCCGGGTTCAGCGCCCATCTTTACAAAAAATGGGATGCGCGGCTGGTGGGACTTTTTGCCGACGACGTCCGTGAATCGGAAAAAGTCTTCCACCTCTACTATGTGTATGCGCTCGACGCCGCCCGCGCCTTCTTCATCCTGCGCGTGCCTTTGCCGCCGGACAAGCCGGAGTTTCCTTCGCTGGCCAACGCCATTCCGGCCGTTGACGTGCAGGAAAGGGAAATCCAGGACCTATTCGGACTGAAACTCATCGGCCATCCCAATCCCCGCCGCTGCGCCTTGCACGACGACTGGCCGGACGTCCATCCGTTGCGCAAGGATTTTGACCTGCACACCCAGTTGCCGCCGTTTCAGGGCGAACGGCACAAATTCCGCGAAGTGGAAGGTGAAGGCGTGTTCCAGGTGCCGGTGGGCCCGGTGCATGCCGGCATCATCGAACCCGGGCATTTCCGGTTCAGCGTGGCGGGCGAACCGGTGCTTCACCTGCAAATGCGCCTGTTCTACACCCACAAGGGCACGGAAAAACTTTTTGAAAACATGCCGGTGCCGCACGGGGTGCGGCTCGCCGAAAGCATCTCCGGTGATTCCAGTTTCGCCCACGCCACGGCGTTCTGCCACGCCATCGAACGCGCCGCGGACGTGCAAGCGCCACCGCGGGCGCGGGCGTTCCGCAGCCTGTGCCTGGAACTGGAACGCCTCTACAACCATATCGGCGACATCGGCGCGATTGCGACCGACGTGGCGTTTGTGGTGGCCAACATGCACGCCATGCGGCTCAAGGAACGCGTGCTGCGTGTCAATGAACAGCTCACCGGCAACCGCCTGTTGCGCGGCATGGCCTGCCTGGGCGGCGTGCGCTGCAATTGGGACGCCGGACAAATCAAGACTTTGGAAAAACTGGCGGTGGAACTTGGGCCGGAATTCGATTCACTGGTTGAACTCATCGAGAATTCCTCGTCCACGCGCGACCGGCTCGAGGACACCGGCATCCTGAAACCGAAGGTGGCACGGGATCTGGGTGTCGTGGGCATCGCAGGGCGCGCCTCGGGTTTCGACCACGATTTGCGGCGCGATTTCCCCCATGCGGCCTATGACCGGGTGAAATTTCGCGTGCCGGTTTATCAGGTGGGGGATGTGGAACACCGGATGCAGGTGCGCATCGACGAGGTGCGGGAGTCCCTTTCCATCATCCAGCAACTCGTGGCGGACCTCCCCGAAGGTCCATTGCACGCGGAAATCGGCGAACTCCCGGCCGGCCACACGGCCCTGGGCTACGTCGAGGGCTGGCGCGGGGAGATTTATCATTGGATCCGCACGGCGCCCGGCAACCGGCTGGCGCGTTGCAAGGTCAAGGACCCGTCGCTGCAAAACTGGCCGGCGGTGAGCGAGGCGATTTTGGGCAACATCGTGCCCGATTTCCCGGTCGTAAACAAAAGTTTCAACCTGTCCTATTCCGGCACGGACCGCTGAGGTGATTTATGTTTGAAATTCTCCGAAAAAGTTTGCGCATCGGCATCGTAACGACCCCTTACCCGGAGACGCCCGTGGAAATCTCCAGGTTTGCCCGCGGCCGTCCCGAAATTGACTGGCACAAGTGGGAAGATGCGCGTCCGGCCACCGCCGCCTGCCCGACGGGAGCGATCAGTTACCAGGACACGGCGGAACGGCGCGTTGCCCGGCTGGACCTGTCCAAATGCACCTTTTGCGGCCTCTGCGCCGAAGCCGACAAGGCCATCCGCATGACCAACATCTGCGAATGCGCCGCGCGCCGCCGCGACGACCTGGTGACGGAAGCCAGTTACAACCTCAAGCCCGATGGCCGCCACGAACGGCTCGTGTCCACTCCGGAAGGCAAAAAGTCGCACCTCAACAAGACTGCCCCGCTGGAGCCGGGCTCCTTCGATGTCTTGGGCCGGAAAATCAAAACGCAGGTGGACAGCGTGCTGGGCCGGTCGCTGCACATCCGCGAAGTCGATGCCGGCTCCTGCAACGGTTGCGAAATTGAAATCGCTGGATTGAACAGCCCGATCTATGACCTCGAACGTTTCGGCATTCACTTTGTCGCTTCGCCCCGGCATGCCGACATGTTGCTGGTGACCGGGCCGGTGACGCGGAACATGGAGCTGGCGCTGCGCAAAACCTATGACGCCATGCCCGCACCACGTCTGGTGGTCGCCGTCGGTGCCTGCGGTTGCAGCGGCGGAATCTTCGGTCAAAATTATGCCACGGTGGGCGGGGTGGACGCGGTCCTGCCCGTGGATGTTTACATTCCCGGCTGTCCGCCCAATCCGCACGCATTGTTGCACGGCATCCTGGTGGCCATTGGCCGTCTGGCTCCCGCCCCCAAACCGTCCCATCCCGCGCCATAACCGTCAGGCGTCATGCCCAATTGGAAGGCGGCAAAATTGGCCTTCACTTCCGGGCCACGACCGGCACCGTTTGCCTATCGAATCCACACTTTGTTTCGATCCGATTCATTCATGAATATCGGAACGACACATTCAAAATGAAAATGGCGATGACCGCCGGTCGGCTGTCAGAAAATCCGTCAAACCGGTTTGATCGAACCGTTTATTCTGACACTCCAGGAACACGTCTCTGAATTCGCGGATCACTTATTAGCCCTGCGAATTGCAGCACCACCATTTTTTCAGACTTCTTTCCAACTCGCGACCCGCGATTTGCCAAATATTGCCATTTTCAAACTTAAATTTGTTTAATTCATTAATAATCAGGAATTAGCACAGGCTTTGCTTAATCCGTACCTAGTTGTATGCAAAGTTTTACCAGTAGCAACACGTCGTCAGTCTGGCCCGGAAATCTTTCGATCGGCAGGGTTCTTCTGATGAGTTCACTGATTTTCTTAACCCAATTGATGCGCGTCGAGGCGGCAGCACCCGCCGCCACTCCCTGCACATTGGCCTGGGATCTGTCCCCGGACCCCACGGTCTGCGGTTACAGCCTGTTTTATGGAATAACCGGTTCGACGATCACCAATCGTGTGGATGTGGGAAACACCAACATGGTCACGCTCAAAAGCCTGCTCGCCTCCTCAAACTATTTTTTCTATGTGGTCGCGTCTGACATCTACGGCACCAAAAGCCCCCCCTCCACCGCGATGTATTACCGTCCGGCCGCGCTGTCGGAGCTGAAACTCACCCAGTTGGCAGACACAACCATGAGCCTTCACTTTTTGGCGGCAACCGGCGCCGTGTGCCACGTCGAATACTCCCCCACCCTCAATCCGTCCCAATGGCAAACCCTGGCCGGCGCCACCGCGGATGCCAATGGCAACGTGACGTTGATCGATCCGTTGACCGGAAATCCGCCGGCCCGATTCTACCGAACCGTCCTGCCCTGACGGAACGACCGGGTGACTTCAGGCCCGCGGATGGGCGGCGTCGTAGGCTTTCTTCAAACGCTCCGTCGTGACATGCGTGTAAACCTGCGTCGTGACCAGATGCGCATGCCCGAGCAGTTCCTGCACGCTGCGCAAATCCGCGCCCGCGTCCAGCAGGTGCGTGGCGTAACTGTGCCGCAATTTGTGCGGCGTCAGGCTTGGATCGAGTCCGGCAATGACCAGATATTGTTTCAGGCGCCGCGACAACTGGACCGGATGCAACGGTGCGGCCTTTTTTGTTTCCGCAAAAAAAACCGGTGACAGTCCGGAGGGGGGCTGCTTCAAGGTGCGCCAGTAATTTTCAATCGCCTGCAAGGCCGGCTCGCCAATCGGCACCAGCCGTTCCTTTTTTCCCTTGCCGCGCACCCGCACCAGTTGCTCGTTCCGGTCAATGTCCTCGGCCCGCAAGCCGCACAATTCACTCACGCGCAAGCCGCAGGAATAAATGGTTTCCAGCACCGCCACGTCGCGCAGACAAACCCCGGGCGAAATGGGCCGGCCCGGTCCGTGACTCCGGGGTGTGGCCATGAGTTTGACCGGTGCACTCAGCAAATCGAGCATTTGCGGCTGGGTCAGATACTTCGGCAGGCGCCGTCCAGGTTTCGGCAACGCCAGATTCTTGATGGGCGACACGGCGACCTCACCATGCCGGATCAAGAACTTGTAAAATGTCCGCAGCGCGCTGAAGCGCAGTTGAATCGCCGCCCGGCCCAGGTTTTGCCGGCCCAGAAATCTCAGGTACCCGCGGAAATCGTCGCGTTGCAGTTTTTCCCACGCGATAGCGTGGCGCGCCGAAGCGGATGTATCCGCGAAGGCGGACTGTTCGTTCTGGTGCCAGTGAAAAAATTCCAGCAGCGCCTGCTGATAGTTCCGCTGCGTGTAAACCGACGCCCCGCGATCCACGGCCAGATGCCTGAGAAATTTTCGGATCCACGCGTCCTGGATTTCGTGTTCAGCTTTGTTCGATTCTGGCTTCACCTGCATACTTCTGATACTCCATCAGCAGAAGCTCGTCGAGCCTTCATCCGATAAACCACCGGCCAAATTGTTCCTCGAGGATCCAGTTGCTCAGGCCCGGCCGGTCAGCCGGAATTTGCCCGAAAGTGTCGGCGGCAACCGCTTCACGGCTTCCGCGCCAATTCGCTCCGGAGGTTGCAACAAGCTTTCAAGCCGGGCGATTGTGCTCTCCAGGTTTTCCGCACCCGGCCCGTCACCGTCGGGCACATATTGCAGCCGGCAGTTGCCATCGGCGGTCTGGCGGAGCAAATAATGCGCGATGCCGCCGATGTCCCCAAAACATTGATCCACCTCAAGGGTCGTCACCCGCCGGCCATCCCGTCGGCACAACACATCCTGTGACCGTCCGTGCACCAAATAATTCGTCCCGTAAGGCTGTTCCCGCCGCTCCACCAGATCTCCGATCCGGTAACGAACGAGCGGCATGTAATCATTGGTCAGGGTCGTGACCACCAGATGGCCGATGCCACGTTCATCCGGTTCGATGTTTTCCAGAAAGGCCGTTTCCAGGCAGGGTTTCATTTCACCGCATTCATTTTCCAGCAGCAAATGGCCGGTTTCGGTGGACCCATAAAGATTGAACACTGGAACGCCAAAAACGCGCTGCAAGATCCGCCGATGGACCACGCTGACAAACTCGTAGCTGCAAAGCATGAATTTCAACGACGGAAACCGGATCCCCTGCCGCTCGCAGTAGAGTGCAAACCAGGCCCCGTGCACCGGATCCAGATCCAGGAATTGCGGCGACCATTCGGAAACCTCCGCGGCCATCTGCGCCAGCTCGGCATCACTCAACAGGAACGGTATGCGCGACCGGTTTACAAACAACGTTGAACCTACCGTGCGTTCCGACCGCGAATGCAGATGGGCAAAGCAGGTAAGCCCGTTGCAAATGGGTGGCACAATCGTCGCGCGGCGGACATCGGAGTTGCCGTCCAATATGCGGCCAACCAGGCGGTTCAACCGCAACACACGTCCCTCCTGCTCATTCCACCAGCCGCGGCCAAACAACACGGGCAATCGCTCCTCCGAGGTACCGGAGGTATAATCCACTTCAACCCGGTTCTGGCCCAGCAGGGTTTCAAGGGTCTGATCCGAAGGCAGAAAGTTTTTGGGAAAATCCTGCCGCATCTCGCGTTTGGTGATCATCGGCAGTTGAAAAAAATCCGCCCCGACCTGCGACTCCGGCCGGGCGTTTTCGATCTGCGCCAGGGCGTTCCGGTACAACGGCACCCGCCGCCACCGCGGGAGGAGCTTCTCCAGCCGCGAAAACTGCGCCGCCTCGCGAATGAGTTCAGGTGTGGTTAACATGTTTTTCGGATGAATGCACCGACCGCTTTAAAATTCACTGCTTTTGGAAAACGTCAAGTTCAAGAAAGACAACATTTCTGCGGTTAAAAGCCTCGCCCTGGGAGCGCCGGTGTCTCGCCGGCGTGTTCCCGTCCACAAATACCTCATCAACTCGCCGCCGGGACAGCAGCGCTCCCAGATCATTCCCCTTCCCGCGGGGGAAATTCAAAGGTGACCTTGCCCTTGTCGTCCATGACCAGATACGCCGGAAAGGGTTTCCCGGCCTTGGAAATGAACTTGTCGAGCAGATCGCTCTTCTTCGTGGCGAGGATTTTCTGGGCCTGAGCCGGCACAATCGGCTGCTGCAGTATCTCCCGGCTGAGCTTGAACTTGCACGGCTTGGCCTCCGCCTGCGATTTTTCGCACAGGTAACCCGCCTCCGTGTCGAAGACCTTGCTGCCGCACCTCGGACATTTGCCCAGCGGTTCCTTGCCGGTAAAATCAATCTTCGGCAACGGTTCCCTAGGCGCCCCATTCTTCGCCTTGCCCTTCCGTTCGCGCGGCACAAACTCAAAGGCCGTGCCGCCATCCTTGACCACCAGGAACGCCTCGAATTTGCGATTGGTTTTTTTGGACACGAAGCCTTTGAGCAGATCGGTCTTGCCCTCGGCGAGCATTTTCTTCACCTGCTCCGGCGGGATCTCCTGCTGCAGGATGATCTTGCCGGTCCGGAACGTGCAGGTCTTGTCCGGGCCCGTCGCCTTCTCGCAGAGGTAATTCATCCCGGCATCAAACACCCGCGCGCCGCACTTGGGACATTTCCCGAGCGGTTCCTTGCCGGTGAAATCCACCGGTGCCGCCACCTCGCCATTTTCGTTTTTCTGCTCATTGCCGAAATCGAATTCAATTTTGAACTCCGCCGTCAATTTCAGCACGGCGGCGAACGGAAATCCCTTTTTGCTGCGAAAACCTTGCAACGGCCCGACCTGTTTTTCTGTGATGAGCTGTTCCACTTCCTCAATCTCGAACATCCGGCCGCACAGCGTTTTCCAGATCGAGAAATCGCATTTTTCATTGATGCACTGGAAAAACTTGTACTTTTCGTGAACCTCGCTGCCGCACTTCGGGCACGGCACTTTGAGCACGCCAAAATCGCCGGGAATCGTGTCTTCCTCGAATTTTTTGGCGCGCTCCACGATGTGCCGCGTCATGTCAGCGATCTCCGACATGAATTCTTCGCGGCTCTTTTGCCGGCGCTGGATCTGGTGCAGCTTGAATTCCCAGTCGCCGGTCAGCTCCGGCTTGGTCAATTCCGGTATGCCCAGGCCATTGAGCAGTTCCATCAGGGAAAACGCCTTGGCCGTCGCCTGCAACTCGCGCCCGTTGCGATGGATGTAATCCTCGTAAATCAAGCCTTCGATGGTCGCCGCGCGCGTGGCCGGCGTGCCCAGGCCCTTCTCGCGCATTGCCTCGCGCAGTTCGTCGTCCTCCACCAGCTTGCCCGCGCCTTCCATCGCGCTCAACAGCGTTGCTTCCGTGTGGCGCGGCGGCGGTTTGGTGACGTTGGGTTTTACTTCGACCGCGCTGGTGTTGATTTTTTCATCGGGCGACACCGGCGTGAGCGTCGGCGTGTCATCCGTTTCCGTTTCCTTGCCATAAACCGCCAGCCAGCCCGGATTCACCAGCACCTTGCCCGCGCTCTTGAATGGCTCGCCTTCGACGCGGGTGATGCGGTTGGTTTCAAGAAATTCCGCCGCCGGATAAAAAATCGCCAGGAACCGCTTGGTCACCATGTCGTAAAGCTTGCTTTCCGGCTCGCTCAAATTGTGCGGCGCCTGCGTGGTCGGAATGATGGCGAAATGGTCGGAAACTTTCGCGTTATTGAAAATGCGTTTGTTCGGGCGCACCCATTCATTCTTGAGAATGGTTTCCGCAAACGTGGCATAACCGGTTTCGCCCAGCATTTTCAGCGCGTTCTTCACCGTGCCGATGTAATCCTCCGGTAACGCCCGCGAATCCGTTCTCGGATAGGTCAACACTTTGTGCCGCTCGTAAAGCGCCTGGGCCAGGCCGAGCGTGTTCTTGGCACTAAAACCAAAACGTGAGTTCGCATCCCGCTGCAAACTCGTCAGATCGTAGAGCAACGGCGACAACGACGTGCTCGGTTTGCTTTCCTGGGTAACGATGCCGAGTTTGCCCAGGCATTTTTCCCGGATGGCTTCCGCCCTGGCCTGTTCCCAGAGGCGCTCGGGCTTGAGCTGGTCGTCGCCATTTTTGTCCTCGGACTTGGAAAACTTCTCGTCGAACCAACGGCCGGTGTATTGCCCGGCCGCGGCATCGAAAGTGCCGATGACCTCCCAAAAATCACGCGACACAAACTTGCGAATCCTTGCCTCGCGCTCGACCACGATGGCCAGCGTTGGCGTCTGGACGCGCCCGACGGTGGTCTTGAAAAAGCCGCCCAGCTTGGAATTAAACGCCGTCATCGCCCGTGTTCCGTTGATGCCGACCAGCCAGTCGGCTTCCGACCGGCTGTACGCGGCATCAGCCAGTGGCAGCATGTCCTTGTCGGCGCGCAACTGTTCAAAACCCTCGCGGATGGCAGCGGGCGTCATGGATTGCAGCCAGAGCCGTTTGATGGGCTGCTTCGCGTTGGTGTACTTGACGATGTTGCGGAAAATCAATTCGCCTTCGCGCCCGGCGTCGCAGGCATTGACCAGCGCATTCACGTCCGGGCGTTTGATCAGTTTTTTGAGAACCTTCAGCCGCGGCTCGCTTTTCTCGATGGGCAGCAGATCAAAATGCGGGGGGATGACCGGGAGACATTTGAATGTCCATTTGCCGCGCGCGGCCTCGACGCCTTCCGGCGGCACGATGGTGAGCAGATGGCCGACCGCCGACGAAACGACGTACTGGTCGCTTTCGTAGTAGTCCTCGACTTTCTTGAATCCGCCGAGCGCCTTGGCGATGTCGCCGGCGACGGACGGTTTCTCCGCGATGATGAGAGCTTTGCTCATTTGTTGCCCCGCGCTTGTACACCGGGCGGGGCAAACATGCGAAGAAAATCTTTTTTGTCAAATCCAACTTACAAATTGAATTTTGAAAAAAACGGCCGCCGAGGCAAAAAGAACGCGGGGGTTTTCAATTGAGAATCCCTTATCCCTGCCCTCCGCAACCATACTGCTGTGGGTGGGTGGATGTATGCGGATAAGCTACGATTGACAACCCCTCTTGCGCGCGGGTGCTAGAGCGTTATAATCAACATCAATGAAACTGACTCTGGCAATACTAGTTTACGGGTTGATCGGGCTGGTTCTGTGCGGGAGCATCCTGCTGGTCATGGCCGGCAAACCGTGGCTGCTCATCGTCGCGGTGCTCGCCTACATCGCCGCCTTCAGCAAGTTCGGCTGTTTGTCACATTGAATTTTGGGTCTGGGGTCTCGGCTCTCGGAGCTGGTGCATTGCCCGAAGTTATTTCCCCGGAACCAAGACGCCAAACACCAGATCCCAATTCATTTCTGCGGCACGGCAAATTTCTGCTGCATCGAGCCCTGGATTTGCGCCCAAGGCAGACAACCTGCCCCCTTGGTCCCCGCCGCCACGCCCGTCGCGTAGGCGGTCGCCGGTGAGGTTCCCTGGACGATATACGCCTGTCCGTTGAGATAGACCACACTCGCACCCGGTAGCGCAAGGGAAACAAAACTGCCGAAGTTTGCATAGGACGCAAGTTGGCCGGGCTGGCCCAAGGCCGTCACGGCAATGACGCCGGGAGTCGCCGCCGGATACGTCGGGGTGGACACCGGTTGATTGCCAGCCGCCGCGTAAACCGGAATGCCGAGGGCAATGGCCTGCTGAATCACATTGTCCAAAATCGAGCTGTCAATGGGGCCGCCCAGGCTCAAGTTGAGGACAGTGGCGCCGTTGTCCACCGCCGCCTGGATGCCGAGGGCGACACTCCAACTGGTCGTTGAGGCGCCGGCACCATAAACGTCCACGGGCAGGATCCTGACGGAACTTTTCCCGCCGGACGCCTGCGAGATGGCCCGCAATATTGTCTCGGCCATCGCCGTCCCGTGCGTGAGGTCCTGGCTCGCACCCGCGTCGCCGGCCACGGAGAGCGATTTCAACAGGAACGGATCGAGCTGGCTGCCGAGGGATTGCACGCGCGTGTCAATCAAGCCCACGACGGGATTGCAAGGGTCGCCGGGAGTGGCCGGATCCAGCGTGAGCGAAACGGGTCCAAGCGGCGCGTTCGCGATCGGTTGCGGCGTGGCCGGCGGGTCGAAGACGTAATCATAATCCACGGCTTCAACGTTGGGATTGCCTTTTAGACTGGCCAATGCGGCATCGGTGGCGTCGGCATTGTCAAAGAGCAAACGGTAAAGGCCGAGTTTGTCGTTGCGGCCGATGATTTTTGCGCCGACCAATTTGGCGAGCGCGTCCGCGTCCACCCCGGGCTTGAGTTTTACAAGCAATACGTTGGGAACGTGCCGGGCCAATGATTTGTGCGCGAGCACCGGTTGCGTGGCATTTTTCATCACCGTGCGGAAAACATAGAGCTGCGGCACGGCATTGGTCTGAGGCACCAGCGCAAAATTGAGATCCCCCAGCAACCGTTTCAACGCTTCACCCGACGGCTGGTTCTTGAATTTGGCGGAAGTTGTGTGGGTCGTGTCCGGCTCGACAAAAATATGCCAGCCGGCGTCCGCGGCGATTTGTTCCAGCAAGGGCAGCAACGCCATTCCGCGCATATCGGCATCCACGCGATCGGTGTCCCGGTGCCAGGCGAGCGAATTGGTGTCCGCCGCGCGCGCACTCAATGAAAGCACGGCGATCAACATCCAAAATAGAGAACGTATTTTTAGCATGGTCGAGTCCTGGTTAAGAAAGTAACACAGTCCCTTCCTCGGGAGAAACCCCAAAACCGACCCGGATGAAACGGATCGCGGCTGTCTCAGCCGCAATACATTCGACGAGCCACGACCGACGTTATCCGTACAGCATTCTGGCAATCCGGGCTGCTGCGGCTGGGACAGCCGTGATCCGACGTCACGGCGTGAGCACCCGGTAAAATTGTTGCGGCGCGCCCGTGAGGGTATCAATCCAAAGTCCGGAGGCGTTCGAGGGCGTGACGGTGGCGCGCAATTGGAACGGGTCGGCCAGATTTGTCGCGCTCCACACTTCGTACGGCTGCCCCGCACTGGCCGGCCAGACGAGGGTCGGCGGCGGCGGGAGAGTCAACGTCAGCCCAAACGGCGGCGGCGTTCCGCCGATACGAACCCATTTGGTCTCGGTCTGATACTGTTTGCCGTCGCTGCGGGTGACCACGGCGTAGAACGGATGCAATCCCACCCCCAGATTCGTTGCCGCCACCGCAAACGTGGCGGAGGACAGGTTGGAAACGACGCCGAGCGAACCGCCGGTGCTGAACAATTCGATCTGGGAAATGGTGTTCGTATTGGCGGTAACGGAAAACAGGAGGGTGAAATTAAGCACCGTATTGGAAGCGCCAGCCAGCAGGGTGAACGTGGCATTGAGCGGCGTGTTTTGGATGCGGACATCTTGGCTCACGCGCGCCTGGGTATGGACGTGACTGCCTTCATAAACCACCGCCGTGAGTTCATGGCTGCCGTCGGCGAGCGCTGTGGTATCCAGGGGAAACGTCAGGGAAAGATTGGTGACCCCGGCCGTGATGTAGAGATGATTGCGCGGTTCAAGGTCATTGAGATTCTGGTTCAACACCTGGGTGCCGGTGGGAGAAATATTCAAGCCGGCCGAACCGCTGAAGATCGCCTGAATCTGCGAAGCCGGCCAGCCTGCGGTTCGCGCGCGCAGATTGAATTCTGCATACGACATGCCGTACGGGTCATAAGGAATGAAGTCCTCGGCCACCAGTCCGTCGGCCGCCTGCAATATGCTGTTGTTGTTGATGGCATCGACCATTTGCTGGGTCAGGCCGGAAATGTTCGTGCCCGGGGCATTGTTGGTCACAGTCAGTGTCACCTGGGTGCCGTTGGTTTTGGTCACCACCAGTTGCAGGTACGCACCTACACCTGGAGGATTGGCAGCCGAGCAGCCGCGAAATCCGTCGGCAACCGTGTCGAGAAAATTGGTTGCGCCGCCAGCGACAAAAGTGGTCAGGACCGAAGCCGTGCCCAACGTGGAGCCGCCGCTGACCGGGATTTGCGCTCCGGGCGTGTTGATATCGGTAAATTGCAGACTGATGCGGTCGCCGAAGGCACCTGCCAGCGCCTTTGACTGGAGAATGTAAGGCATCTGGTTCAGCGTATTGGCGAGGCTGGCTGCCACCGATTTGATCGTGGCGTTGGTTGGAACCGTGTAGTAGGCAATCCAGCCATTGAGGGTTACGTAGAGCTGGTTGCCGGCGGCGGGGGGAATATTGGTCAGGGTTTGCAGCCACCGTCCGTCCACAAACAAATCCACCTGCTGAACAGGGCGGTCAGGCGTGACGGCGGCACATTGAAACACGAGATTGGTGATGCCGCTCAACACGCTGCCGGCCGGCAGGTTGGTCCACACGCCGGAGGGCGGCCGGGCGAAGGGCGCGGCCAACGGTTCAGCCACGATCAACCCCTGATACGGATTGACGAGACTCTGGTAGTAACATTCCGCCAGGCTGAAACCGCGCGCTTGATAGAAATAATCCTGTGGTGATGGAAATTTTTCGAGGTAATTGCACGGCTCGACCACCGTACCATAACTGCCGCTGGCGCCGGCGTTCAGGAAAACCAGCAAGGTCGTGTGATCGTTCGGCTGATAGATTACTCCGCCATACGATGTCAGGCTGTCGGCGATGGCTCCCGGCACAAACACATTCGAGAGAATGTTGAACTGATAGAGGCCGGTTTGGTAGCCCCACAGGTTCGTCAGCCCGTAAGGCGAATCGGAATTGGTCCGCAAAATGGAAGCATCGCCGGCCACCCGCACGTCAAAAATGGTGTTGTCAAATTCCTGGTAACGGACGTTGCGGGCCGTGTCGCTGGTCTTGGCCAGCCAGACCGTTTGCGTGGGAAAGGTTCCATCGCTGGCCACGCCCCGATCGATGATCCCCCGGGCCTGCACCAGGTTGCTGGACGTGATCATGGTCACCAGCCAGGAATTGCTGCCGGCGGCAATCGGCGGCGTCTGGCGAAAGATGCATTCGCTGGCCGAATAAGCATTGGAACTGGCCACGGGCAGATTGCAGCTGGGAATGCCCGCTGGACAGTCGTTGGTGCAATCGTCCGTCTTGAACCCGTAAAACAACGCGGCGGTCGTCGAGTTGACCCCGTTGGGGTCCGTGACCTGATACGGAATGTCCATCGACAGGACGACATAATCAATCTGGTTGGTGAGGCCGCGGTTCGAAAGCATGTTAACGAGTGGAGTGAGCAGCGTCGTTTCAAAATCCGACCGGGTCCAGGCGGCGTTCCCGCCGGGCCAGTTGATGCGCAGAAGATTTTGCGGAGGTACTCCGCGCCGCTCGCAGTAATAATTGCCAAGCTGCACCGAGTTCGTGCTGTTCTGGTTGACGACCACGGCAACGTTCAACCCACCACCCCCTGCAAAAAGTCTGACCGAGAAAAAAAGCAAAAATGCTATTCCTGCCGAAATACACAAGCGGGTACGCACGCGTCTATACTCGCCCAAAAAGGCCGTTTGTAAAGCGATAACCTCATCGTTTCCAGCTTGTAACACGAGCAAAACCAAGGAAAATGGCGAAATTTGAGGTACCGGCGTCCCACCATCACCAGAAGCCATAACCGTCCATTTGGAAACGCCTTCTTCCGTAGCAGCCAAGGCTTGCCGCGCATAACCCAGTGGCAACGGGTAACAAGGCTCAAATTCCCTCGGAAATAATCATTCGTTCAGAGCCTCCTTACTTCGGCTGCTACCGCTATTTCTTGTGTAACACCGCTTTAACCCAGGCCTGATTGTCGAGATACCATCGGATGGTCTCCCGGATGCCATCCTCAAATTTGTGCGCGGGCGTCCAGCCCAGTTCGCGCTGGATTTTCGACGCGTCGATGGCGTACCGGCGGTCGTGGCCGGGCCGGTCTTTGACAAAATCGATCAGCTTGCGGGAATCGCCGCCCAGCTTGGGAACAAATTCGTCAATCGTGTCGCAAATCAACTGCACGATGTGGATGTTCGCCCATTCGTTGTGGCCGCCAATGTTGTAAGTCTCGCCCAGATTGCCGCGCGTCAGCACCGTCCAGAGCGCCTCGTCATGGTCGCGCACGTAAAGCCAGTCGCGCACGTTCATGCCGTCGCCATAGACCGGGACCAGCTTGCGCGCCAGGATGCTCTGGATCACGACCGGGATGAGCTTTTCCGGAAATTGATACGGCCCGTAATTGTTCGAGCAATTGGTGATGACCGTCGGCAGGCCGTAGGTGTGATGATAAGCCCGCACCAGCATGTCGCTCGATGCCTTGCTGGACGAATACGGCGAATTGGGCGCGTACGGCGTCGTCTCGGTAAACAGGCCGGTCTCGCCGAGCGACCCATAGACCTCGTCGGTCGAGACGTGGTGGAAACGGCATTGTGCTGTGTGATCCGTGAAACGTGAGGGGTTGCCGAGCCAGAACGCGCGGCAGGCTTCCAGCAAATTGAACGTGCCAAGAATGTTCGTGGTGATGAAATCGCCCGGGCCGGTGATGGAGCGGTCCACGTGGGACTCCGCCGCCAGATGCATGACGTGGGTGATGGCGTGTTTTTCGACGACCCGCAACACGGCCGTCTTGTCGCGCAGATCGACCTTCTCGAAGGCATATTTCGGGTGGGCGGAAACCGCTTCCAGGTTCTCCAGATGCCCGGCATAGGTCAGGCAATCGAGATTGACGAGTTTGGCGATTTCGGGGCGGTCAATGACGTGGTGAATCAGGTTGGAGCCGATAAAGCCCGCGCCGCCGGTGATGAGTAGTTTCATGCCATTTTACGATTTGGGATTGACGATTGACGCGTCCATGGAACCATGTGCGCAACTTTCTGATGCAGCGCGTATATCGCAAATCGTCAATCGTAAATTCATAATTCGGGTTTCCAGCGGTTCAACGAATCTTCGATGGCTTCCAGCACCGGGCGGATCTGGACGCCCGCGGCCAGCATTTTGGAGACATCCATCACACAGTTGGAACGTGGGGTTTTGGCGGCGACGCGGTAAAACTCCTCGTCGTTCTGCCAGTATTCAAACTTCCGGGCCGGCTTCAGAATCTTCTCCACCAATTCCACCACCTGCCGCGTCCGCACAAAACCGGTATTGGTGACATTGTAGGTGCCGAACGGCGCGCGCAATTTCCACAGGTCGAGGCACGCCTTCGCGTAATCGGCCCGATGGGAAATGGAATTCACGTTGTCATACACCTTCGAATAACGCTGCACCTTGCTGAGATAATTGCGCACACTGTCAAACTCGTCGAAGGGAATCCGCAAACGCCAGATGTAACTCTGACCGAGGCCCGCGATGGCCTCCTCGCCGAGGGCCTTCGTGCCGCTGTAAAAACTGCACGGACCGTCGCGGAACGAAAAATTGGGCGTGTCGGTTTCGGTAAAACCGTGAATCGCCGAAGGTGATTTCTCCGCGAGCGCGCGGAGTTCGGGTCTGGTCATGTCTTTTTCCGCGCGGACCTGGCCGCCGGACTCGACCTTTGCCCCGGAGAAAATGCAGCCGGACGAAACGTGGCCCCACGGGGTATTGGTTACCGCACAGGCCTGTGCAATGGTTTGTGGCAGCAAGGTGTTGCCGGCCAGCGTGTCGGCCCGGGCCGTCTCACAGGCATCCACGTTGGGTTTGCCGGTGTAGCCGGCGGCATTGATGACGAAGGACGGCTTGTTGACGCGGAGAAATTCCAGCAACGCCTCGAAGCGCGTGTAATCCGTTTCCCGCCGGGCCAGGGGAATGAATTTTTGTCCGCGCCGCTGGAGCTCCAACGCGAATGCCTGGCCGATGTAACCTGAGGCGCCAAGAAGTAAAATCATAGTTTAACCACGGGTGAACTCTGATGTTTTAGCTGCAAACCTTGCAAAGCCTGTAAAATATCACGGATTCAATCGGCGTCAATTGGGGATTACATTTTGAGCCGTTTCGCCTCGGCCACCACTTCGACGAGATAGTTGCGATATTCGCACTTCGGCATCTGGGTGGTGAGTCCCTCCATTTTCGCGAGCGGCAGGAACCCGGCGCGGAACGCCGCCTCTTCCGGGCAGCCGATTTTGACGCCGGCGCGTTTCTCAATGGTTTGCACGTAGGCCGACGCCTCGTGCAGGCTGCTGCTCGTGCCCGCGTCCAGCCACGCGAAACCACGGCTCAACCGATGCACCCGCAACGCCCCGCGCCGCAGATACGCCACGTTCACGTCCGTGATTTCCAATTCGCCGCGCGCCGACGGTTGGAGCGCCTTGGTGATGGCCACGACGCTGTTGTCGTAAATGTAAAGTCCCGGCACGGCGTAATTGCTCCGGGCCGCCTTCGGCTTTTCCTCAATCGAAATCGCCTGCCCCTGCTCGTCGAATTCCACCACGCCATAACGTTCCGGATCCTGGACGTGATAACCGAAAATGGTCGCGCCGCCCTTGAAGTCATTGAACGCGCGATGAAACGAATCGCCGCCATAAAACACGTTGTCGCCCAGGATCAACGTCACGTTGTCCTCGCCAATGAACGATTCCGCGATCAGGAACGCCTGGGCGATGCCCGCCGGCTTCAGTTGTTCGCGATACTCGATGGTGAGGCCCCAGGCCTTGCCGTCGCCGAGCAATTGCATGAAGCGCGGCAGATCCTGCGGCGTGGAAATCACGCACAACTCGCGGATGCCGCCCTCTATGAGCGTCGTCAGCGGGTAATAAACCATCGGTTTGTCATAGACCGGTTGGAGTTGTTTGCTCGCAACCAGGGTGAGCGGAAACAGCCGTGAACCGGCGCCGCCGGCGAGGATTATGCCTTTCATTAGCCAACAGCGTAAAAAGAATTTGGCAAAATGAAAGCCGGAAGTTTGGGCGGGGCGCAAATCGTACGACCACGTGACTTCTTCCCGGGTAGTACCGGCACACCCGGGGCGTATCTCAATTTTTGCAGGCCACACGGTGTCCTTTTGGAGAATCCCAACGGGATTCTGGCTCAAAGCCCAAGGTTGCGAGGAACGAGCTACCTTGGGTCAACGGGTCAAACCACGACTACCCCAACGGGGTTGCGGCATTCCCCTCTCAGCCAGCAGACTCAACCCCGTTGGAGGGTGTTCCGAAATTGGTTCTTCGCTATTTTCAGTGGAATGGGGATAAGGGTTGGCTACGTTTTGCGGGATGACGCCTGAAAAATTATTTCACGAACTGCTGGGTTTGGGGCTGAACTGGGAAGTGGTGGAGAGCCGGTTTGAGCGGGAGAGCGGGACGGTATTCCTGGAGATCTGCGAGACGGCCAAGCTGTGGGAACTGTTGCGCTGTCCCGAAGATGGTGGCTTGGTT
>Ga0265320_10000618_pt1 | contig 27213 bp, 10 predicted proteins | sample 4827metaG_FD_202087 | JGI IMG/M metagenome (GOLD analysis project Ga0265320, IMG submission 202087) | Rhizosphere microbial communities from Carex aquatilis grown in University of Washington, Seatle, WA, United States - 4-8-27 metaG | ecosystem: Host-associated > Plants > Roots > Rhizosphere >... | reverse complement strand
ATGTCGTTGCAGCGGCGAACATGAATGGCAGCGGCACGAATTCGGTTGAAGCCGCCGCCACGCCGTCGTCATCCACGCCATCCGCTCCGTCCGTGCCGACAGGCTTGACGGTAACGCCGGGAAATTTGCAGGCGACGCTCACTTGGAATGCAACGCCCGGCGCGGCGACCTATACCATTCGTCGCACGGTGCTCACTTACGGCGCGGTGGTTACTCAACCCGACGGCACTATTCCCACAAACATCGTCAACAGCTTTGTCACCACGACCAATTACACCGACGGCGGTCTGGCGAACAACTGCACTTACGCCTACACCGTCAGCGCCGCCAATGCCAACGGGCAGAGCAGCGCGTCAGCGCCGGTCAGTGTCACGCCCTCCGCGATTGCGCCCCTGACGCCGACCGGCCTTTCGGCAAATGTGACTTCGAACCAGGTCAACTTGTCGTGGAATCCAGTATCCGGCGCCGCGGATTATGTGGTTGCGCGGGCGACTGTTCTTTCGGGCCCCTACACTATTCTGGATATTGATCCGACCGCGCTGTCCATCTATTCCGACGCCGGATTGAATTATAACACGACCTATTACTACGAAGTGGCCTCGGCCAATCTGGCCGGTATCAGCACAAATTCAGCCCCAATTGCCGTGGTGACGCCGCCCGCGCCGCCGGCGCCCATCACCGCGATCCCGGGCAACGCACAGGTCTTCGTGGACTGGGGCGATTCCGTCGGCGCGACGAATTACGTTCTGCAACGCTCCACCACGAGCGGCGGACCTTACACGACAATCGTCTCCACCAACGTTTCGAGCTATCTCAACACCGGCCTCGCCAACGGCACGACCTACTACTACGTCGTGTATGCCGTTGGGCCGAACGGCACAGGCCCGCTTTCCGCGCAGACCACGGCGACGCCCAGCGCCACGCCGCAAATGATCAAATCCGACACGACGACGATGAACAATGCCAGCGACTGGAGCGGCGTGACTCCTGCCATCAGCCAGATCGGTCTGTTCAACAACATCATTTCCTCGGCGAACGAAGCCGTGCTGACTTTGGGCGGAGATATAACGGTTGGCGGCCTGGTTTTCACCAACAATTTGAACGGCAACGTGACGGTCGCCGCTGGAAACAGTTTGACGCTCGGCGGTTCGGGCATTGACATGAGCAAGGCGAACCACAGCGTTACCTTCAACAACGCCATCACGCTGGCGGCAACGCAGGTCTGGAGCATTACCAACGGCCAGTCACTCACCGTGAACGGCACGTTCACCAGCGCGAGCAACACGGTCATTCAAACCGGCGGCACGCTGAATCTTGGCGCCACGGCGAATGACACGGGCGCGAACATCCAGGTGAACTCCGGTACCATCCAGGCGAACGCCAGCAGCGGCATCACGATTTCGCTGAACGGAGGCACGTTCAACGTCAACGTGGCCGACGGCAACCCGATCAGCGTCATATCAGGCGGCACCGAGCAAAACATTGGCGGCAATCGCACTTGGAATGGCAGCCTTACCGGCGGTGGTCCACTCACCGTCATCGCGTCGAGCACGCATACCTGGAGCGGAAACAATTCCGCCTACACCGGAACCGTCACCTTGCAAGGCGGCGGTGCGCTTCGATTGAGTTCCCTCACCGCCGTGAGCGCGACGACGGCCTACAATTTTAACGGCGGAACCATGAATGCCAACGCCAGCGGGCTGTTCAACCTCGGTTCGTTGTCCGGCTCCGGCACCATCAACACCGCCTCGGGCGAGAATTTTTCCATCGGCGCGCTGGGTGCGAACACGGCCTTTTCTGGTGTCATCGCCGGCGCTGGTTTTATCCAGAAGAATGGCGGCGGAAATCTTGCTTTGAGCGGCGCGAACACTTACAGCGGTGGCACAACCATCAGCAGCGGCATTCTGCAAATCGGCAACGGCGGAACCACTGGAGTCCTCGGCACCGGCAATGTCACCGACAATGCCACGCTTACGTTCAATCGCTCCGATGCAATTGACGACACCGGTTTTGGCGTCATCAGCGGCTCGGGCATTTTGGACAAGCAGGGCGCCGGCCGGCTCGCGTTGACCAAAGCGCACAACTACTCCGGAGCGACGATAATCGAAGCCGGCACGCTGGCGCTGACCAACTCCGGCGCCATTGCCAATTCGTCGGGCATCAGCCTTTCATCCGGCACGCTATTCGACGTGAGCGGAACGGCGGGCGGCTCGATGACGTTGGCCAGCGGCAAAATGATTTCCGGTGTTGGTTCCGTGAAAGGAAATTTTACCGTTGGCAGCGGCGCAATTCTTTCGCCCGGCCTGAACGGCATCGGCACGCTGACCTTCAGCAATTCGCTGACGCTGGCATCTGGCAGTACCAACATTTTTGAAATCAGCAAATTGCCGCTGACGAACGACACGGCAAAAGTTTCCGGTGCATTCACCGCCGCCGGCACGCTCGTCGTCACAAATATCGGAACGGTGGCCTTGACCAACGGCGACAGTTTCAAGCTATTTATCGCCGCCAGTTACAACGGCGCGTTCGCAAACATTGTTCTGCCCGGCTTGCCCGCGGGGTTGGCGTGGAACACCAATGTGCTCAACACCAATGGGATCCTTTCTGTCGTGGCGCTGACTTCGCCGGCCATTGCCAGCTTTCAAATATCGGGCGCGGACCTCCTCATCGGCGGCGGCGGTGGAACCGCCAACTGGCCTTATTTCGTGCTTATGACCACCAATTTGCCCGGGAACTGGACGCCGGTGGCGACCAATTGGTTTGATGCTTCCGGTAATTTTTCAATCACGCTGACCAACGCCATCAATGCCGGCCCAGGCCAGTCGTTTTACAAATTGCAGTTGCAATGACGGCGGCCGGACTGGATTGAGGGACCACCATCTGCAAGCAATCGGCGAACATAATCATATATATGTTGAAACACGATATCATTCTCGCGGTCGCGGGGATTTTCCTTGCCGCGCTGGCGGAAAATGCCGTTGCCCAAACAGCCTTCGTGCCGCCCGTGTCACCTCGCGTCACTTACAACTTCAATCCCGGCTGGAAGCTGATGACGGGCGATCCGGTCAACGCGCAGTTGACCGCGTTTGACGACAGCAGTTGGACCAACGTGACTTTGCCGCACGCGTGGAATGAGGATTATGCTTTTCGCGTGGGCATCGGCAGCCTGCCCACGGGCATCGCGTGGTATCGCAAGCATTTTGTCCTTCCGCCGGACAGTAGTGGACAAAAGGTTTTCCTGGAATTCGAGGGCATCCGCCAGGCGGGCGAGGTTTACATCAACGGCCAGTGGGTTGGCCGTTCTGAAAACGGCGTGATGGCGTTCGGGTTTGACATCACCACCAACCTGCTGGCCTATCCGCAGGACAACGTCGTGGCCGTGCGCACGGACAATTCCTACGGCTACCACGAAATTGCCACCGGCACCTCTTTTGAGTGGAACAGTTCCTCATTTTACGCCAACTACGGCGGCATCAATAAAAACGTGAAGCTCCATTTCACCGGCACGGTTTATCAGACTCTGCCGTTGTTTTCCAATCTCGGCACGGTGGGCACCTACGTTTATGCGCAGAACATCAGCGTGCCCGGCCAGTCCGCCGTCATTCACGCGGACACGCAGGTGCGGAATGAAGACACGGTGGCGCACACGTTGAACTATCAGGTGGTGATGGTGGATACAAACGGCGTGGCGGTCACCAATTTCACGGGCGGTCCGGTGACGATCCAGCCGGGACAGACCAACGTGCTCACCGCCAGTTCGCTGGTGACTAACCTCAATTTCTGGAGTTGGGGCTACGGTTATCTTTACGACGTTTATACCATCGTCAGCGAAACCAACACGGTGCTGGACGTGGTGCGCACGCACACGGGTTTCCGCAAAACCGCCTTCACCAACGGCACGGTCACGTTGAACGACCGCGCCATCAACATCCACGGTTACGGCCAGCGCAGCACCGATGAATGGCCGGCCATCGGTTGTTCCGTGCCGACGTGGATGGATGATTTCAGCCAGAAAGTTGTCGTGGACGGCGGCGGCAACAATATGCGCTGGATGCACGTCACACCAGGCAAGCAGATCATCGAGGCCTGCGACCGGCAGGGATTGATGATGTCCATGCCGGCGGGCGATCAGGAAGGGGATGCGTCGGGCCGCCAGTGGGATCAGCGCACGGAACTCATGCGCGACGCCATCATTTACAACAAGAACGATCCCAGCATCATGTTTTATGAATGCGGCAATAACAGCGTCAGTGAGGCACACGTGATTCAGATGAAGGGGATTCGCGACCAATACGATCCTTACGGTGGTCGCGCCGTTGGCAGCCGCAGCATGATGGGCAGCACGAACGCCGAATACGGCGGCGAGATGCTTTACATCGACAAGAGCGGGACGAAGCCGATGTGGATGATGGAATATGATCGCGATGAGGACTTGCGGCGGTATTGGGACAATTATTCACCGCCCTATCATCAGGACGGTGATTACGTCCACCGCAACATGGATTCCATGGCCGTTCAGAACGTCAACGGCTGGGACGATTATTATGTCCAGCGTCCCGGCACCGGTACGCGCGTCACCGCCGGGGGCGCGAAAATAATTTTCTCCGACTCGAACACGCATTTTCGCGGCGACCAGAATTACCGCGGCAGCGGCGCGGTGGATTGCCTGCGCCTTCCCAAGGAGGAATGGTTCGTGCATCAGGTCATGTGGGATTGCTGGGACGATATCGAGAAGCAACGCGTCCATATCGTCGGCCACTGGAATTACACCAATGGCGTGATCAAGGACATCTACGCTGTCTCGACGGCGGCGTATGTGGAATTGTTCACCAACGGCGTGTCGCTGGGCTACGGCACGGAGAGCCGCGATTTTCTTTTCACCTGGCATAATGTCGCGTGGTCGCCCGGAACGTTGACGGCGGTAGGTTATGACTCTGCGGGCAATCCAACCTGCACTGACACGCGAGTGACGACCGGGCTGGCGACCGCCATCCGTCTCACGCCCATTCTTGATCCAACCGGCTGGAAGGCGGACGGCCACGATCTCGCCATGTGTGAAGTCGAGGTGGTGGATGCGCAAGGCCGCCGTTGTCCGACCAATTTTGACCTGATCAATTTCACCCTGAGCGGTCCGGCGGAATGGCGCGGTGGCCTCGGTATTCGTTCGGACACGGTGGCGGGGGATAATTACATCCTTTCCACGAACCTGCCGGTGGAGTGCGGTGTCAACCGCGTGCTCGTGCGGTCCGGCACTAACGCTGGCACAATCACGCTCACCGCGACGGCCGATGGATTGACCTCCGCCACGACGAACCTCGCCACGATTCCCTTTGCCATGACCAACGGTCTTGCCCCCTGGTTGCCGGGAACAGGAATACCAGCCAATTATTCGCGCGGCCCGACGCCGCTGGCCCAGTCATTTCAAATCGCGCGCGTGCCGATCCTCGTGAGCAACATCACCGCCGGCGCCGGCTATACCGGCAATTTGACGGACTCGATTGATGACAACGAAACCACCTCGTGGACCAGCAGCAGCACGCTCGGCCAGAATTGGATTCAATACACCCTCGTCCGCACCGCGCTCGTCTCGCAAGTCGTCGTCAAGTGGCTGACCCCGCCGCGCAACGGCATTTATCCCATCATGATTCAGGTTTGCGGCACGACGCTCTACAACGCCACGACGCCCGCCACGACCGGCTATTTGACGATTGATGTCCCGCCAACACGCGGCAACACCATCCGCATCAGCCGGACAACTTCGGGAAGTTTTCCCATCATGGAAGTCGAATTCTACGAGGCCGTCGTAACCGGAACTCCGCCTGCCACCCCCACCGGCCTGACCGCCACCCCGGTCAATAGCACGCAGATCAACCTCCAGTGGACGGACAACGCCACGAACGAAATTGGTTATGTGATCGAACATTCAACGGACGGGGTGAATTTCACGCCAGTGGCGAATCTGCCGCTGAACACCACCAACTATTCTGACACCGGTTTGACTCCGCTGACGACTTATTATTTCCAGGTGCGCGCGTCCAACCACGCCGGCGATTCCACCAACGCCAGCGCCAGCGCGACGACCATCAACGGCCCGCCGCCCGCGCCGACCGGACTCACCGCCACGCCGGGCGACACGCAGGTTTCACTGTTTTGGAATCCGTCCGGCAGCGCGACCAATTATGTTGTGTTGCGCTCCACCAACAGCGGCGGATCGTTCACGATGATTGCCTCGTCGCCCGCCACAACCTGGGTGGACACCAACGTCGTCAACGGCATCACCTACTACTATGTCGTTTATGCCGTCGGCAACGGGCAAAGCGCCAACTCCGTTCAGGCCAGCGCCACTCCCGCCGCCGGCGTTTCAGGAGTCGCCTGGATCAACACCACGACGACTTCGCCGCAAAGCTGGAACGCGAATTCCAATTGGAGCAACGGCACGGGCTTTCCCAACAGTCCGCTGGCCGCCGCCGTTATCAGTTCCGGCATCGCCGCCGACCAGACCATCAACTTGAACCAGCCGGTCACCGTGGGCGCTTTGGCCGTGGGCGCCGCCGGCGGGTCTTTCAACCTCACCGGCAACGGCGGCGCGCTCACGTTCGACAACGCAACTGACGACGCCTTGCTCGTGCAAACGGCGGCAAGCCAGGGCGACACGATTTCCGCGCCGATCACCAACAACGTCAATCTGGATGTCCAAGTTAACCCAAACGATTCCGACGCGCCCCTGACGCTTTCCGGCATCATCAGCGGCGGCGGCAACATCACGCTGAACGGCGATGTCACCTTGACCGGCGCGAACCCATTCAGCGGCGTCATGTTTCTCACCAACGGCACGCTGGAGCTGGCGAACACGCTGGCATTGCAAACCGGCACCTTGAATTACGACGGCGGCAATCTTGCCTTCACCGGCATCACCACCGCGACGCTCGGCGGATTGGGCGATGGGGCCAGTGCGCAAAATTTAAGCCTCATCAATGACGCTTCCGCGCCGGTGACGCTGACGGTCGGCGCCAACAATGCAACGACGGTTTTCGGCGGGCAATTGAGCGGGCCAGGCTCGCTGATCAAGGCCGGTGCCGGCTCGCTGACATTGTTTAACGCCGATTACACCGGCAATACCACCATCCTCGGCGGCAACCTGACGGTCGCCGGCGGAACCATCAATGCGCCCGGCAGCACGATCACGGTCGGCAACGGCGCGACCGGAGTTTCGTTCAACGTGACCGGCGGCACGGTCACGGCAAACACTTTGAGCGTCGCTCCCACCGCCAACTCAACCGGCGACAACGCCTCCATCACCGGATCAGGATCGGCTTTCTTCAACAGTGTGAATCTCGGTGCGTCCGGCAACACCTCCGGACCGTTCACCATCAACACCACTGGCTTCGTCACGTTGGGAGTGCTGATTGACTACAAGGATTTGCAGGGCAATGGACCGAGCAAGACCAGCGGCCTCATCATCAACAATGGCACGGTCACCGCCGCCAGCGTCATCATCCAAAACACCGCTTCCGGCGCGAACATGAACATGACCGGCGGTTCGCTGACGATTGGAAGTTCCCTCTCCACCGGCGCGTTCAAAGTCGGCAACAGCACCAGCCCGCGCGGCGGATTCCTGACAATGACGGGCGGCTCGCTCACGTATTTGGGAACGGACGGATTGTTGTTGAACACGGCATCCGGCGGAGCCAACGGCGCGAACATCAGCGGCACGACCTCCGTGACCACGCTCACCGGCGTCACGCTCAACCAAATCAACGCCGCCGGCGCGACGAGCTGGCTGGTGGTTTCCAACGGCGCGACGCTTTATCTGGGCAGCGTCGGACTCGTCGCCAACCAGCCGGGCGCGAACGTATTTGCCTCGCTCGCAGACGCCACCATCGGCGCCGTCACCAACTGGTCGTCCCTCGCGCCGATAACGCTGACCGGCACGGCGAGTTTTCAAGCCGCGGACGCAGCGAACGTCGCGCACAACATTTCTTTGGGCGGAATTTTGTCAGGCACCGGCGCGCTGACCAAAACCGGCGGCGGCACGCTCATGTTGACCGGCACGAATACGTATTCCGGCGCGACAACAATCAGCGCGGGGAAACTATTGGTCAACGGTGTACTGGCGGCCAACGGCGCCGTCACCGTAGCCAGCGGCGGCACGCTGGGCGGCAGCGGAACTATCTCCGGCGCGACGATGGTTCAGTCGGGCGGCACATTGTCGCCGGGCAATTCGCCCGGTACGCTGACATTCAGCAATTCGCTGACGTTGAATCCCGGTTCCACGAATATTGTTGAGATCAGTAAATTGCCATTGACGAACGACGTGGCAAAAGTTCTCGGCGCATTGACCTGCGGTGGCACGCTCATCGTGACCAACATTGGCGCGGCGGCCTTGACCAACGGCGACAGTTTCAAATTGTTTAACGCCGGCAGTTACAACAGCGCGTTTGCCAATGTGATTCTTCCGCCCTTGGCCGCCGGCTTGGGCTGGAACACAAATGCGCTCAACACCAACGGGATCCTTTCCGTCGTTCCGCTCACTTCGCCGGCCATTGCCAACGTTCACATATCGGGCGCGAACCTCCTCATTAGCGGCGGCGGTGGAACCGCCAACTGGCCGTATTTCGTGCTCATGACCACCAATTTGCCGGGGAACTGGACGCCGGTGGCGACCAACGGGTTTGACGCTTCCGGTAATTTTTCCATCACGCTGACCAATGCCACCCGCCCCGGCCCAGGCCAGTCGTTTTACAAACTGCAATTGCAATAGACTGCCGGCTGAACAACCAACCAAATATTAAAATTGAAAATCAATCGCTCACAGATTGTCAAACCGGGCCTCGCCACCTCCATTGTGGGGTCACTGGTGGTTGTCATGCTGCTCTGCGTGATGAATGGGCTGGCACAGACCACGACTGCAAGCGTCGCATTGGCGATTGACACGACCCAGGCGGCGGCGGCACCCATACCCAGCGACTTCTCCGGGCTGAGTTTTGAGATGGGGTCGGTGATCTATGATACTGGGAACCAAGGCTGGTATTTGAGCGGGACGAATGCCGACATGATTGGGCTGCTGAAAACCCTGGGCGTCAAAAGCATCCGGGTCGGCGGCAATTCCGCCGAGAGCGGAAACATTTCCACGGCGGCGGACCAGGACGCGGTGCTGGACTTTTGCCATGCCATCGGCGGCAATCTCATCTGGGATCTCGAAATCGCCGGCAGTCTTTACGATCCTCCCGGCAAAGCGGCCATCGCGCAGAGCATGCAGAATTATGTAACGGCAAAGAGTTATGGCACCAACATCCTCGTGTTTCAAGTCGGCAACGAGCCGGATTTGGTGCCGGATCCAAATAATCCGGGTCATAACATGGGTGTCACAACTTACGATTTGGAATTCAGCAATTATATTGCCGCGGTCAACGGACTTTATCCGGGATCAAGATGGGCGGGACCAGACTGCGCTGGCGGCGGCACTGGATTTGACGCCACCTTTTGTCCCAAATTTGCGCCGGGAGGCCAGGTCGCATTTGTATGCCAGCACCTTTATCCTTTTGGCACGAGTCTGGACACCAATACAGCGGCAGTGCATATCAGTTGGATGCTGGCTGCGGGCGTGGATGCTGGCTATCAAAGCTTTAACAACCGATGGGTTCCTTCGGCGTTTGCAGCGGGGCTGGCTCCCCGATATGAAGAGTGCAACAGTTTCTTTCACAATGGTTCATTCGGGGCGAGCGATACTTATGCCTCGGCGCTTTGGGGGCTGGATTGGATGTATTTTCAAGCGAACATCGGGCTGGCCGGCATCAACCTTCACATGGGACTGAATGCCAATAACCCGGCCTACAGCGCCATAACCCCGGCGAATCTGACTGCCAATTATACGGTTCATCCTTTGGCCTACGGCATCAAGGCATTTGACCTCGGCGGACATGGAAAGATTGTGCCGGTGACCATCGGCAATCCCAGCAGCGCCAACGTGGTCGCCTATTCCGTTTTGCAAAATGACGGCAGCCTCATGTTGACGGTGATCAACCGTGAGTATGTTTCTCAACCCAGCCCCCCGGCGCACAACGCCGCGCTCACCCTCTCGACCAGCGGCACCACTTACAACGCCGGGCAGGTGATGTTTCTCACTGGCGCCAATGACGATCCGGCCATGACCACTGGCGTCACCCTGGGCGGCTCGGCGATTTCCGGTTCTGGCGTCTGGACGGGAGCCTATCTGGGAATGGCCCGCCCATCGGGTTCATCATTTGCATTGACCGTTCCGGCCGCACAGGCCGCCATCATTCATTTGTTCAACGCCGCCGGCCCCGCCGCGCCCACCAATCCGACCGCGACGACGGAAAATTCCCAGGCGACTTTGACGTGGAGCAATTCCATCGGCGCCGACGGCTATGTTGTCCAACGCTCCAGCAACCCGGGTGGACCTTACGCCACCATCGCCAGCGCAGTGACGACCAATTCCTACACCGACACCGGCTTGACGAATGGACTAATTTATTACTATGTCGTTGCCGCCACCAACAGCAGTGGCATCGGGCCACAATCGGCGGAGGTCATCGCTTCGCTAAGCACCGCGCCGCCGCTCACGCCTACCGGCCTGGCCGCCATCCCGGGCGACTCGGTGGTTTCAGTGAGTTGGAACGCGTCCCCGGGCGCGACGAATTATATGCTGCAAATTTCGACGAACAGCGACGGAAGCAATTCCAACCTCGTCTTCAACCCGAATACCAGTTATCTAAACATGGGGCTGAACAACGGCACGACTTATTATTATGCGGTTTCTGCCATCGGACCATACGGCCAAAGCCCGTTTTCGGCGTTGGTGGGAGCGACGCCATTTGTCAGTGACGGCATCGCCTGGACCAATACAATCACCACGTCGGCGCAAAGCTGGAATGTGAATTCCAACTGGAGTGGCAACGCCTTTCCCAACGCGATGCAAGCCGTCGCGCTCGTCAATTCTCCCATCGCTGCGAACCAGACCATTAATTTGAACCAGTCCGTCATCATCGGCGAATTGAACCTCGGCGCGGACGGCGGCGCAGCGGCGTTCAATGTCGCCGCCAACGGCGGCACACTTACCTTTGACAACATACCCGCCACGGCGACTGTGACACAACTCGCGTCAAGCAAAGGCGACACCATTTCCGCGCCACTGGTCCTGAACGGCAGCTTGGTTCTCAACAACACATCCCCGAATCCGCTGACCTTGTCCGGCAACATCACCGGCACAAATAATTTAGTGGTCAACGGTGGCACAGTGGTTCTCGCGGGCACGACCACTTACGGCGGCACGACCACTGTCGCGCAAGGCACCCTGCAAATCGCCGGTTCGCTCGCGTTGCAGAACAGCCTTTTGAACCACACCAATGGCAGCGTTGCTTTCAACGGCATCACGTCGGCAACGCTCGGCGGACTGAGCGGTTCGCAAAATTTAAATCTCATCAACACCGCTTCCGCCGCGCTGGCCCTCACCGTTGGCGCAAATAATTTGAATACCACTTACACCGGCGCATTGACCGGCAGCGGTTCATTGACCAAGTCCGGCACCGGCACGGTGACACTTGCCGGCGCAAATAATTTTGCCGGCAACACCACTGTTCTGGGTGGCAACCTGACGGTTTCCGGCGGAACCATCAATGCTCCAAGCAGCACGATCTTGGTCGGCAACGGCGCGACCGGAGTTTCCTTCAATATGACCGGCGGCACAATTGCCGCCAACACGCTGAATGTCGCCCCCAATGCCGGCTCAACCGGCGACAGCGCCTCCATCACCGGAACGGCGTCGGCTGCTTTCGCCAATGTAAACCTCGGATCGTCAGGCAATACTGTGGGGAATCTGACCATTAACACGACGGGCACGGTCAATTTGGGCAACTGCACCTGCAGCAAGGATTTGCAGGGCACCGGCCCCAACACGGCGGGCGGCCTGATCATCAACGCCGGCACCGTGACCGCCACCAACGTCCTCGTCCAGAATGCCGGCAATCTTGCCGCCGACCTGAATATCAATGGCGGCTCGTTGCACATCGTGGGAACATCTGGCGCATTCAAGGTCGGCAACGGCAACAGTGTCCGCGGCGGCTGGCTGACTATGTCCGGCGGCGCGCTGACCTATCTGGGAACCGACGGCCTCTTGCTGAATACGTCATCTGGCACCGTGAACGGCGCGAATATCAGCGGCGCGACCTCCGTGGCCACACTCACCGGCGCCACGTTGAATCAAATCAACGCCGCCAGCGCGACGAGCTGGCTGGTGGTTTCCAACGGCGCGACGCTGTATCTGGGCGGCGTCGGACTCGTGGCCAACCAGCCGGGTGGCAATGTGTTCGCCTTGTTCGGAAACGGAGGTGCCACCATCGGAGCCATAGCAAACTGGTCATCCGTCGCGCCAATTACTCTGGCCGGCAACACGACCTTCAAGGCGGCGGATGTTTCGAGCGGTGCCCACAATATTTCTCTCGGCGGAGTATTATCCGGCGGGGGTGGGTTGACCAAAGCCGGCGCGGGCACGCTGACGCTGACCAGCACGAATACTTACAGCGGTAACACGACCGTGAATGCCGGAACCTTGCTGGCCAATAATTCTGCCGGCAGCGCGACGGGGTTGGGTGCGGTTACCATCGCCAATGGTGGCACGCTCGCAGGCAGCGGAATCATCTCCGGTGCGGTGACAGTAAACTCCGGCGGATCACTGGCGCCGGGCAATCCGCTCGGCACGCTCACCTTCAGCAATTCGCTCACGCTGGCATCTGGCAGCACCAACATTTTTGAGATCAGCAACGCGCCGTTGACCAACTCGGCTGCAAAAATCTTCGGCGCGTTGTCCAACGGCGGCACCCTCATCGTCACCAACATCGGCGCGGCGGCATTGGCCAACGGCAACAGTTTCAAGCTGTTCAACGCCGCAACTTATAATGGCGCGTTCAGCAATGTGATCCTGCCGCCGCTGCCTGCCGGCTTGGGCTGGAACACCAACGCTTTGAACACCAGCGGCACGTTATCGGTGGTGGTGGTGGCCAGGCCCTTCATCGCTTCGGCTGTCATGTCCGGCGATGGATTCATGTTGACGGGAACGGGTGGCGTGGCCAATGCGAATTTTTATCTGCTCGGCTCAACCAATCTTTCCACGCCGGTTTCCAACTGGACGCGGCTGGTGACAAATCAGTTTGACGGCTCCGGCGATTTCAACTCCATCACCGCGATGAACACGAATTCGCCGCAGAGTTTTTATCTGTTGCAGTTGCCATGAAACTTCCTGTGCCCGCGGGCAGGGATCACAAATTATGTTTATTAAATGGCAAGTTTGGACGATTAAGTTGGCCGGGCGGGCAATATTGTGATAGTCCTCATGAGAACTAACTCTTCCGCCGCCAAGCTGTGGCCTCTGACGACCATCGTGATTTTATTCTCAACCGTCACCGCCGCTTTCGCCCAACGCCAGATGGAAAATCTGGGCCGCGGTGTCGTCGCCGCGCGCACGGGCACCTCGACCGCTTACATCGGCTGGCGGCTGCTGGCCAATGATCCCGAAGGCGTCACGTTCAACCTCTACCGTTCGCAAAACGGCGCGGCGGCGGTGAAACTCAATGCGCAGCCGATCACGAACACCACGGACTTCGTGGATTCCACCGCGACCCTCACGGCGTCGAACTCGTGGTTCGTGCGTCCGGTGACCAACGGGGTTGAACTCGACGCCAGCGCGCCGTTCGGCCTTGCGGCCAATGCCGTGGTCCCTGTGGATTTTCAGGGAAAGCTTGCCCCGTATCTCTCCGTTCCGCTGCATGCCGTTCCCGGAAACGGCTTCTGGGTGCAGCACGTCTGGCCCGCGGATTTCGATGGCGATGGCGAATACGATTTTGCCGTCACGCGAACGCCCGACGGCACGGCCACCAATCCCAATTCCCTCGTGGAAGCCTATTTGCGCAACGGCACGTTTCTCTGGCGGATGGACATGGGTTTCAACAGCACCAACGCCGACTATGCCGCCTCCGGGGTCAGCGTGGGACATGCGGATAATGTCACCGCCTACGACTTGGACGGGGACGGCAATGCCGAGGTGCTGGTGCGCACCGCCAACGGTGTCACGGTCACAAACGCCGCCGGCGTCCGCGCGGCCGCGATTTCGGTCGGCAACAACACCGATCAGTTTATCTCGGTGATGGACGGCCTGACTGGCGTTGAAAAAGCACGAGGCCTCCTGCCTAACCACTGGCCCGCGGCCTCCGCGTTAAGCAGCCACCTGGGCATCATGTATGGCGACGGGGTTCGTCCGAGTTTGGTTTGTGAAGCCATCAACCGCAATGCCGACGGCTCGTTCAACCTCAGCATCACCTGCTGGGATTACCGCAACGGGGCGCTCGCCATGCGCTGGGAATGGACGCCGCCCAATGACGGGAAAAATTATTCCCGCGCCCACCAGATCCGAATCGCCGACGTGGACCATGACGGCAAGGATGAATTTTGCGAAATCGGTTTTGTGCTCCATGACGACGGTGACCACGCGACCCCGCTCTACAGCACGATCCTCGGACACGGCGACCGCTACCACATCGCGGACCTTGACCCGGACCGTCCGGGACTGGAGACCTTTGCGATTCAGCAGGACAACGGCACGCTGCTGGCGACGGCGCTGCTCGACGCGTCCACGGGCAAGCCGTTGAAGGAATGGTTTTCGGCTGGCGTGGCGGACGTGGCGCGGGGCAACGCGGGGGACGTGGATCCGAACACGCGCGGCGTGGAGTTGTTCTCGACGCAGCCCGGCTTGTGGAGTTGCAAGGGCGATTTGATCAACAACAATCCGCCCTATCCCAACTTCAGCATTTGGTGGGATGCGGATCTCTCGCGCGAACAACTCAACGACGGGAAGATTGACAAATATAACGTCGGCCGGGTGTTGAGTCCGTATTACATGCCCGGCTACATGAACGGCCTGGTGACGGCGCGCAGCGCGCAGCCGCTTTATGGCGATCTTTTCGGCGACTGGCGCGAGGAGATTGTGTTTGAGGCTAGCGATCACGGGAGCCTGATCATTTTCACGCCCGTTTCGCCGTCCACCACGCGCCTGGCGTGCCTGGCACAAGATCCCGAATACCGCGAATGTCTCACCGTCAAAGGCTACATGCAAACCACCTGGCCGAGCTATTATCTCGGCACGGGAATGGCCCCGCAGCCGATTGCGCCGGTGTCCGACGCCAAACTGGTCTGGCGCGGCAACGACGGAACCAACTGGGACGCGGGCGCGATCGCCGGTTGGTTCACGAACAATCTCTGGATTTCCAACACCACGGCGACCGTCTATAACGACGGCGACACGGTTCTTTTCGACCGGACCGGTTCAAACAGCTCGCCCGTCCAGATCGTCGGCACGCTCACGCCCGGCGCCGTGACCGTTTACTCGGCCGGCAATTACACGTTCGCGGGTGGCTCGCTCACCGGCGGCATGAAGCTCACGAAAGCCGGCGCGGGCAAACTTGTCTTCAACAACACCAACGATTTCGCCGGACGCACGCTCATCACCGAGGGGCCGTTCATCGTGAACGGCTCGCTTCCGAACAGTCCCGTCACCGTGCGCGGCGGCACGTGGCTGGATGGCCGGCTCGGCGGCAACGGCGTCGTCGGCTCGGTGGTTTCCATTAATGAAGGCGCGGGAGTTTCGCCGGGACAAGGCACCAATTCGCCCGGCACGCTCACCATCGCCAACAATGTCACGCTTGCCGGACGCACATTGAATGATTTTGATTTGTCCGACGATCCGGCCGGCACGGCCAAAACCAACGACCTGCTCGTGGTCACCGGCAATCTCACCCTGCTAGGCACGAACACGCTCGTCATCCATTTGCTCGACACGAACCTGCCGCCCGGCACGGTTTATCCGCTGATCAGTTATTCCGGCGCGTTGAGCGGCGGCTTGGGCAACCTCATCGCTTCCGGCCTGGCGGGAATTCCTTGCGCGCTCACGAATCCGCCCGGCCAGATTGCGCTCGTCGTAAAAAGTTATCGCGCTCCGGCGACGGTGACGTGGACGGGCGGACAGGGCGGCAACGCGTGGGATTTGCTCGTCACCAGCAACTGGTTCAATGGCGCGGGGCAAGACCAATTCGCACCGAATGACACCGTGCGCTTTGATAACACCGGCGCGGCCAATCCGACCGTGAATCTCGTCGGCGACCTCAACGCTTCAAGTGTTGTCGTGGACAGCACGGCGAATTACACCTTCACGGGCGGCGGCGGGATCATCGGCTCCTGCAGCCTGACCAAAACCAATTCCGGCACGCTCACCATCAGCGCCGTAAACAATACATTCACGGGCAAGACAACCATCGCCGGCGGCACGCTCGTCGTGTCGGAATTGGATGCGATTGGGTTCCCGAGTCCGCTCGGCAATCCACCCGGCGGCTCGGCGAGCCTGGTCTTGTCCGGCAGCGCCACGCTCCGCGTCACCGGCGAGTCCTATACCGACCGCGGCCTGACCCTCAATGCGGGCACGAACTTGGTTGACGTGGCCAACAGCAGCGACCAGGTGACCATTGCCGGGCAGATCGTCGGCGCGGGAGCGTTGCAAAAAATCGGCGGTGGCACGCTGGCGATCACCCACGCCAACAGTTACGGCGGCGTCACCCTCATCAAAGCCGGCAACATCTCGCTCGGCAGCGGCACTTGCAATCAATTCGGCCTCGGCACCGGCCCCGGCGGCAATGGCAACACCACCGTCACCCTCGACGGCGGCACGCTGACCATGTTCAGCGACACCGGCAGCTACGACACCGTGAATTGGAACGTGTTCGTTCCGGCCAATTCCACCGGCACGATCTACGGCGACGACCGCTGCAATCTTTACGGCTCGCTCACCGGCGGCGGCACGTTGAACTTCAGCGTCAATTATGTCCGCACCGAGTTCGACGGCAACTGGTCCGCGTTCACCGGACAGATCAACATGATCGCCGGCGATGGCAGTGGCGATTTCCGCATCGGCAACACGTCTGGCTACGGCAACGCGACGGTCAATCTCGCCGCCGGAATCTCCGCCTATCACGTCAGTGGCAGCGGCGTGGCCATCGGCGCGTTGTCCGGCAGCGCGGGGTCATTCATGAGCGGCACGCCGTGGACGGTCGGCGCGAAGAACACCGACAGCACATTCGCGGGCAACATCACGGGCAATTCCCTCACCAAGGTCGGCACGGCCACCTTGACCCTCACCGGCACCAATTCCTACACCGGAACGACCACCATCAGCGGCGGCACGCTGCGGATCGGCAATGGCGGCACCACCGGCAGCCTCGGCGCCGGCGGCGTCACGGACAATGCCACGCTGGCCTTCAGCCGTTCCGACTCCATCATGGACACAAATTCCGGTGTCATCAGCGGCACGGGCAATCTCGCCAAGCGGGGCGCCGGCAGGCTTGCGTTGACCAAAGCGCACACCTACACCGGCGCGACGACCATTGAAACCGGAACCCTCGCGTTGACCAACTCCGGCTCCATCGCCAACTCGTCAACCATAAACGTCCTGGCAGGCGCGCTCTTCGATGTGGGCGGGACAACCAGCGGTTCGATGACGCTGGCGAGCGGCAAAAGGATTTCCGGCGCCGGTTCGGTGAAAGGAAACTTTGTCGTTGGCGGCGGCGCAACTCTTTCGCCCGGCACGAACGGCATCGGCGCACTCACTTTCAACAACTCGCTCACGCTGGCGGCGGGTTCCACAAGCCTTTTTGAAATCAGCAAGTCGCCATTGACCAACGATGTCGCAAAGATCCTCGGCGCGCTCACCAACGGCGGCACACTCATCGTCACCAACGTCGGCCTGGCGGCGCTGGCCAACGGCGACAGTTTCAAATTGTTCGATGCCGCGAGTTACAGCGGCGGTGTTGCCAACGTGGTTCCTCCGCCTTTGCCCGCCGGGTTGGGGTGGAACACCAGCGCTTTGAACACCAACGGCACGCTGTCGGTGGTGGTGGTGACCAAGCCCCTCATCGCTTCGGCTGTCATGTCCGGCGATGGATTCATGTTGATGGGAACGGGTGGCGTGGCCAATGCGAATTTTTATCTGCTCGGCTCGACAAACCTATCCACACCGGTATCCAACTGGATGCGGTTGCTGACGAACCAGTTCGACAACAGTGGCAATTTCAACTTCACCAATCCGGTCGGCACCGATGCGCAAGGCTTTTACCTGCTCCAATTGCAATAACCAAATTGTCCGCTGATACGATTCTAAACATGAGAACACTTACCGCGTCCTTTGCCTTGCTTTTTGCAACCGCCACCCTGCCGCTCTGTGCGGCGGAAACACCCTTCACGCCGCCGACATCGTCGCGCGCGGATTACAATTTCAATCCCGGCTGGAAATTCATTCGCGAGGATGTCGTGGGCGCGGAACAAACCAATTTTGACGATTCCAAATGGGCGGATGTCAGCGCGCCACACACTTACAACGACGTTGATTCCTACACCGCCATCATCAGCCACAGCGGCGGCGACCGGCACGCGTGGTCGGGCATCACCTGGTATCGGAAACATTTCAAGCTGCCCGCCGGCGCAAGAAGCGGAAAAGTCTTCCTCGAATTTGAAGGACTGAAACAGGCCGGACGTTTTTGGGTCAATGGGAAATCGGCCGGGAGGTTTGAGAACGGTGTCACGGCCTGCGGCCTCGACCTGACAGACTTTGTCAACTTCGGCGATGCGGGCAATGTCATCGCCGTTAAGGTGGACAACGGCAATGATTACACCGAGGAAGCGACGGGCGTGGGTTTTGAGTGGATGGGGCGCGCGTTCAATCCGAATTACGGCGGGCTGAACCACGACATCCGGCTGCATCTGACGGGTAAAATTTACCAGACGCTGCCGCTTTACGAAAATCTCAAAACAACGGGCGTTTACGTTTATCCGTTGCATTTTTCCATCCCGGGCAAAACCTGCGACGTGAATATTGAATCACAGGTAAAAAATGAATCCGGCGACCAGCAATCCATCACGCTCTCGGCGGTCGTCGTGGACGCGGACGGAAAAGTTTGCGCGAAGTTTTCCAGTGACGCGCTGGACTTGGTGAACGGTCAGACGGAAATATTTTCCGCGAACGGAAAATTGGCGGATGCAAAATTCTGGAGTGACGCGCAACCGAATCTTTACGACGTTTACACCATTCTCACCGTGAACGACAAAGTGGTGGACGTGCAGAAAACCAGGACCGGTTTCCGCAAAGCCGAGTTCAAAGGCGGCGTCGGCACCGGCGGCGTTTATCTCAACGACAAGTTCATCTGGCTCACCGGCTACGCGCAACGAAGCAGCGATGACTGGGCCGGACTGGGCCAGGCGTATCCCGACTGGATGCACGATTATAACGCGCAGCTTGTCCGCAGCACGCACGCCAATTACATCCGCTGGATGCACATCGCGCCGCAGGCCGTGGACGTGCGCGCAGGCGACAAATTTGGCATCATCGAAATCTGTCCCGCTGGCGACAAGGAAGGCGACGCCCAGGGCCGGCAATGGGAACAGCGGATAGAAGCCATGCGCGACTCGATGATCTATTTCCGCAACAATCCTAGCATTTTGTTCTGGGAAGCCGGCAACAACGGAATCACGCCCGCGCACATGCAGCAGATGGTCGATTTGCGGAAGGAATTTGATCCGAACGGCGGACGCGCCATGGGCTGCCGCACATTGAACGCCCCGGCCAACACAACGATTGCGGAATACTTTGGCGTGATGATCGGGCAGGACCCGCGCACGGACGCACTGACGAACCGCACGGAACAGTTTCGCGCGTTCAGCTTCGAGCGCCGCGACCGCGCGCCGTTCATCGAAACGGAGGATTTCCGCGACGAGGCCGCGCGCCGGTTCTGGGACGACTATTCGCCGCCACACTTTGGTTTCAAGCCGGGACCGAACGATACCTATCACTGGAATTCCGAAACCTTCTGTCTCGCCGCCGCCGGGCGCTATCACGATTATTTCATCAACAATATTTCCAACCCCAATCCGCCGCATTCAAAATGGTCGGGTTACGCCTCAATTTACTGGTCGGACTCGAACGCCGACGGCCGGCAGGACAGCAGCGAAGTCTGTCGCGTCAGCGGCAAGGTGGATTCCGTGCGGCTGCCCAAGCAGGCTTACTACGTTTATCGCGTGATGCAAAATCCCGCGCCGGACATTCACATCATCGGTCACTGGACTTATTCCACGAACACGGTGAAGACGGTTTACGTCGCGGCAAACCACTGCGACTCGGTGGAACTTTTTGTGAACGGAAAATCCCAGGGCATCGCGAAGACTCCGATGAACGGCTACATCTTCGCGTTCCCACAAGTCAAATTTGCCGCCGGAAAAGTTTCTGCCGCCGCCAGCGCGAATGGAAAAGTTGTTGCGCAGGACGAAATTGAAACGGCGGGCGAGGCGAAGAAAATCAAAATCACGCCGCACGTTTCGCCGGCCGGATTTTTGGCGGACGGTTCGGACGTGGCGTTCTTCGATGTGGAAGTGGTGGACACGCACGACCGCCGCTGCCCGACCGACGAGGCGCGCGTGGATTTCAAATTGGACGGCCCGGCCATATGGCGCGGCGGCTACAACAGCGGCAAGATCAATTCCGTGAACAATCTCTGGCTCGACACCGAATGCGGCATCAACCGCGTCGCCATCCGCTCCACTTTGACCGCCGGCAAAATCACGTTGACCGCCACACGCGACGGACTGGAACCGGCCACGATTCATCTTGAATCCAAACCTGTTGAAATCGCGGGCGGTTTGGTTGGCGCAAACATGCGATAAAACCGTAAACCCATGAGAAACCACTTCCATAATGCCGTCACGAAAGCTTTGAGAGTCTTTTTGGCCCTTGGCGTGTCTGCAGCGCTGAACGGTTTTTGCGCCGACACGAATTCCGTCGCCCCGGCACAGACGGGATCGGCCATCCCCACGTTGCAAATCAAGGCTGATCAGGTTACCGCGAAGGTCAGCCCAATGCTTTACGGACTGATGACCGAGGAGATCAATTATTCCTACGAAGGCGGAATTTACGGTGAGTTGATTCGCAACCGCACATTCAAGGCGAATGCCACCAACGCGGTTTTCTGGAACGCGGTTGGCGACGCTGCGATTTCCCTTGACCCCAATCAGCCGCTCAACGATTCGCTCAATGTCAGTCTTAAACTGGATTTGAAACCGGCCTCCAAAAGTTCTCCCGAGGGTGTCGCCAATGGCGGTTATTGGGGGATCCCTGTGAAACCGAACACGACTTATGCCGTTTCGTTTTACGCCCGGGCCGCGAGCGGTTTCTCCGGTGCATTGACGGTCAGCCTTCAAGGCACGAACGGGAAGATGATATTCGCCAGTGCGGAAATTCCGTCGCTCACCGGCGACTGGCGGAAATACGAAGCCAAGTTGACGACTGGAAAAGTGGCGCCGTCGAAGGACAATCAGTTCGCCATCACAACCACTTCGCCCGGCACGATTTGGTTGCAGCAGGTCTCGCTGTTCCCGCCCACCTACAACAATCGCGCCAATGGAAACCGGCCCGACATTATGCAATTGCTCGCGGATATGCAGCCGAAATTTTTGCGGCTGCCCGGCGGAAATTACCTCGAAGGCCAGACGATTGAGCAGCGTTTCGACTGGAAGAAAACCATCGGCGACGTTTCGCAACGGCCCGGGCACGAAAGCCCATGGCACTATTGGTCCACGGACGGCTTTGGCCTGCTGGAATTTCTCGAATGGTGCGAAGACTTGCACATGGAGCCGGTGCTTGCTGTCTATGCCGGTTACTCGCTGCGCCAGGAAAAAGTCGCGGTTGGCGACGCCATGAAACCTTACATCCAGGACACGCTCGACGAGATCGAATACGTCAACGGCGACACCAGCACGACCTGGGGCGCGCGGCGCGCGAAGGACGGACATCCCGCGCCGTTCGCGTTGCATTATGTTGAAATTGGCAATGAAGATTTTGCCGAGCGCGCGAGCACTTATGACGCGCGTTTCACCCAATTTTACGACGCCATCAAGGCGAAGTATCCCAACCTGCAACTCATCTCCACAGTCGCCGACGATCAGCCCGAGTCCAAGCGCGTGCACAGCCGCACGCCGGATTTGTTGGACGAACATCTTTATCCGAGCACCGAGGGCGAGATGGAAGCCCGCGCCCACGAATTTGATAACCACAGCCGCACCGGCCCGAAAGTGTTCGTCGGCGAATGGGCCACGCGCGTCGGTTCTCCCACCCCGAATATGGCCGCCGCACTGGGCGATGCCGCGTGGATGACTGGCATGGAACGTAATTCCGACATCGTCCTCCTGGAATCGTATGCGCCGCTTTTCGTCAATGTCAGCCAGAGCCGGACCCGGGGCGGCTCGATGCAATGGGCCAGCAACCTCATCGGCTACGACGCGTTGACCAGCTTCGGTTCGCCGTCCTATTACGCGCAAGTCATGTTCAGCACGCATCACGGCGACGTGGTGCTGGCAACAGGTTCGCAGGACATCCCGGATTATACCTGGCAACCGCCAGCCAGACGCGCGCGCGACGGCGTTCAACCACCACCGCCAGCCCCGCGGCAAGTCCCGTCGCTGTTTTTTGACGCCACCCGCGACCGCCGGAGCGGAATGATTTTCCTGAAAGTCGTCAACCGCAATGGCACGCCGCAGCCGGTGAAAATCGAGATCAGCGGAGTTGCTTCCGTCGCTGCCGAAGGCGAGGCCGTCGTGTTGAAGGCGGACAGCCCCGACGACACGAATTCAATTCAACAGCCAACGAAGATTATTCCGGTCGCGGAAAAGGCGAGCGGGCTGGGAACAAATTTCACACGCGAATTTCCGCCTTATTCAGTCACGGTTTTGGAACTGAAGACCAGGTGATGCCCGATCAATCCTGGTTGACAACCGCACTGGCCGTCATTTTCAAATGACACGCGGTTTTGATTGAAACGAAAAGCATAGGGAACCACCCCAAGTCCCAATGAACATTCCGTCAACTGGAAAATCCACCTTGTCCGATGTGTCCAAAACGTCCCGACGCGAATTTCTCGCCGGAGTGGCTGTGCTTGGCGCTTCCTCACTCGTTGGCGCAAGCGCCGACTTCGTTCCGGCGCCAGCCAGTCAGCCGAGATCGGGTTCCTCGTGGTCTGCCGACGACCGCAAAGTGGCGAACGACCAGCTTCTTAAGTACTTCGGCAAGACTGCGCCGCGACTGTTGCGGGCCGCCGAAGGCACCCTCGCGCATCCAAGCATTGCCTGCAGCCTTCCAGGCAAGCAATACTCTACCAACCTTTGGGACTGGGACACCTATTGGACTACGCGCGGCCTCTTCCGCTTCGCTGCCATCTCAAAGGATTCCGCTTTTCGCGCGAAGGTGGGCGAGCACGCCATCGGCAGCTTCACGAATTTCTTCGATCACCAGTCCGACGAAGGTCGCATCCCCGTGCTTATTGATTTGCATAGTGCCGATCCCCTCGGATGCCTGAAGCCGGACCGGCCCAAATCGCAAAATCAAGCCAAGCCGGTTTTTGGGCAGCTCGCCCTTCTGATTTCCGATGAAATCGGTTCGGCGGACTGGCTGGCTCCGCAGTTCGACAAGCTCCTGCGTTTTTATGCGTCGTGGGTTGCCGGTAATCAAAGTGCGATTGGGCTGCTGGTGTGGGGCAACGATGTCGCCATCGGCAACGATAATGATCCGACCACATTCGGGCGGCCATTCTTTTCTTCCGCGAATCTGCTGCTGAACTGCCTCTTCTATCAGGATTTGAAAGCGGCGGCGGAGCTGGCCGGCCGGCTGAAACGTCCCGATGACCAGCAGCGGCTCGACGCCCAAGCCCGCTCGCTGGGCGGGCATATTCAGAAATACTGCTGGGATCCGCGCGATCAGTTTTATTACACCGTTGATGTGCAATGCGTGGATCGTCGGAGGGAACTGACTCCCAATGTCAAGCCGGGCATGGATATGTCCTGGCATTGTTTGCCGCTGCGCGTGCAGGTCTTCACCGGCTTCCTGCCGCTCTGGTGCGGCCTGGCCACACCGGATCAGGCGAAGGCGCTGGTGCGGACGAATTATCTGGCGGACGATCGCTTTCGCGGAGATTGGGGAGTGCGGTCGCTTTCGTCAAAGGAATCCATGTATTGCCTGGATTTCAGTTCGGATCCCAGCAATTGGCTGGGCCCTGTCTGGATCATCGTGAATTATTTTGTCTGGCAGGGACTTAGAAAGTCCGGCTTCGATGACGAAGCGGGCAAGCTGGCAGACAAGACCCTGCGACTGCTGTCCGCTGATCTGGCCGCCAACGGTTCGTTGAACGAGTATTACCACCCGGACACCGGAGCTGCGTTGAGTCACAAAGGTTTTATGGATTGGAATCTGCTGGTGCTGGAAATGGGGTGAACAAATAACCAATGAAAACCCGGCCCACATGTGTCATGACCTCGAAAGCTTCAGCGGCTATTATTCTTTATGGAAGGTATCGTCGTCCAATCTTCATCTGAACCCGCCGGCCACTTTGAATGTTCCAACTCGCTGTTCAACCGCATCCGCAATCTCGCCCGCTGGGCGCATTTTCAAGAACAAAGGCCAGACTGACGAACAACGCGGCAGGATTGGCGATTCGCCGGAATGGGGCAGCGCGCTCATTCTCGTGCCGTGGCAGCAATACGCATACGCTGGCAACCTGAATCTGTTCCGCCTCCACTACGACGCGATGACTAATTATCTCGCCTATTTTGGCAGCCGCGCGACGAATTACATCGTCAATTACGGCCTCGGCGATTGGTATGACCTCGGCCCGAAAAAACCAGGCGTTTCGCAACTCACGCCCATCGCGCTCACGGCGACCGCGTTTTATTTCAGTTGAAAATACAGGCCTTAAATTTTGCGATAATGAACCTTCGCAAATTGGTATTGGGCCTGATCATCCTCCATGTGACGGCTTCTCTTTTCATCGGCGCTTTGCGGGATCAATCGTTTGATTCCAGTTGGCGCTGGCTTCGGGCTGACTCACCTGCCGCGGAATATCCGGCATTAATGGTTCAGGCGATTTTTTGATCATTCAGTAATTCTGTTCGGGTTCCGCCAGTGGTACAGTCTTCGCTCGTAGAACAAGATGTATATGGATAACCTGATACCAACATGAGCCTGGTTGCGTACTGTTTGTTGGCGTTGAGTTCGCTGTTCGTGATTGTCGATCCGATTGCGACCATCCCGGCGTTCATCGCCATGACGCCGCGCGATTCCGTGGCGTCGCGGCTGCGCATGGCCCGTCTGGCCTGCTTGGTGGCCGCGGGGGTTCTCATCCTGTTTGCCTTGTCCGGCCAATGGATTTTCCAGTTGCTCGGCATTACCCTGCCGGCCTTTCAGATCGCGGGCAGCGTGTTGTTGCTGCGCATTGCGCTGGACATGCTTTATGCCAGACGCTCCGCGGCCCAGGAAACCCGCGAAGAAACCGAGGCGGGCGCCAACAAGGACGATATCGCGATCACTCCCCTGGGCGTCCCCATGCTGGCCGGTCCCGGGGCCATTTCCACCTCACTCATCCTGATGAATCAAGCCCAGGGCTGGGACCAGCGCGCGGGACTCTTGCTTTCCATCGGGGCGGTCATGTTTACCAGCTATTGGATTCTCCGACTATCAGCCCATGGGGCGCGATGGCTCAATCCTCTGGCCATCAAGTTGATCACCCGCCTGATGGGATTGTTGCTGGCTGCCATCGCGGTGCAGTTTGCCCTCAATGGATTGGAACAAACGGCCTTGTTTCGAAAGTGAATGGGCGCGAACTTCGCGGTCGTCACCATCAAAAAACAGCCGGAGTGAACCCTCAACTTCAGCCCACCCTGCCCCAACAACCCTTGATTATGGGTCTGCTTTAATTCTTCTTGGCCGCTCGCACTCTTGCCCATCGGGCTTTGACTGCGGCCCGAATCCTGGCCCGGCCGGCGGCACTCATCTTTCGCTTGGCTTTCGGCTTGGTTGACGATTTCCCCGCCTTGACCTTTGCCCATCTGGCCTTGGCCGCAGCGGCGATCTTCGCCCGACCCGCCGCACTCATCTTCCATTTCCGCTTCGGACCGGCAGGCGCAGCAGCTGGAGCTGAAGCACCCAACATCTGAAGAAGCTTGTTTTCCAGTGACTGGATCTTCTCTTTTAACGCGGCGGCCCGCCGCAATTGTTTGGCCGATAGACTGCTTAATGATGTATTCATGAGTAAGGAATTAAGGTTTTTAACCGGTAAAGTCAATATTAGCAACTGAAAGATGATGGTCGGGATGGCGCGCGGCGCCGTTCTGCGCCGCATACAGCGGCGCAATGGTTCAGGTGAGAGTTGGTAACATCACATTCGCGTTCCGCCCGCCGCTTCGCGCGAGGTGACATCACAGAGCAATGTTCCTGCCACTGAATCAAGACACCACCCGCGCCCTCGACAGCCGCCCCTGAACGTTTTACTTTGCAGTCATGGCCACCACGGCAACTCCTGAAGTCTTGCCCGGCATCGACCGGGATGAGGAAACTGATTCGCAGACCGGCCGCGAACCGGGATACCTCGTCATTTGCTGGAACGATCCGGTCAACCTGATGGACTACGTGACGCATGTGTTTCAGGTCGTGTTCGGCTGGCAACGACAGAAGGCCGAGGTGCACATGTTGCAGGTCCACAACCAGGGCAAGAGCGTGCTGGTGCGCGAAAGCATGGAAAAGGCGGAGTTTTATGTCCACCAGCTCCAGAAATACACCCTGCATGCGACCATGGAGCGCGATTAGGTGAAACTCATCCGGACCAATCGGAAGAAATCTATTTTTGAACTCAGCCTGCAGGAAAAAAACCTGCTGGACGAGGTTCTCAAGCTCTATCCCCTGGTTCCCGCAACGCATCATCGCCTCAGCCGAAAGTCCAACATCGCCCAGCCCAATGACCACCAGCGGCTGTTGGAAGAATCACTCACCGCACAACGGGAGGAGAATCGGAAATATGTCCAGGCCATGCTACATCAACCCGGCCATTTTGAGACCACCACCTCCGGTGAACAGCTTGCGCTGTCCGGGCCGGAAATTGAATGGCTGTTGCAGGTGCTCAATGATGTCCGGGTCGGAAGCTGGATTGCCCTGGGGTCACCTGACCCGGATCAGGACAAGAAAATTGCGTTCAATAAAAAGTTGCTGCCGCATTTTCGCATGATGGAACTTGCTGGTGAGTTTGAAATGGTTTTTCTCGACGCCCTGACCGGCCGCGCGTCAGGGTAGCGATG
>Ga0265320_10000616_pt1 | contig 27331 bp, 20 predicted proteins | sample 4827metaG_FD_202087 | JGI IMG/M metagenome (GOLD analysis project Ga0265320, IMG submission 202087) | Rhizosphere microbial communities from Carex aquatilis grown in University of Washington, Seatle, WA, United States - 4-8-27 metaG | ecosystem: Host-associated > Plants > Roots > Rhizosphere >... | reverse complement strand
TTTGCCGATGCCCGCGCCGTGCTCGGGATCGACGACGCGGTGCTCGCGCGCATCGTGGCCGACGCGGACGTCTTGCTTCCGCAGCTCATGCCGTCGTCTGGCGACGGGAGCTGAGCGTCGCGAGCGTTCAGCCGGCGGCGCTCGACGGTTCGCCGAGCCAATCGCGCGCCATCGCGAGCGCGTGAACGCTCGACTCGAGTCGCGTGAGAAACGATTCTCTCATCGCCGGGTCGTCGAGGGTCGCGGCAGTTTTCCGAACCCGGTCGAGGGCGGCGCGTGCCGAATCGCGTCCGCCGTCGAGATCGCCGGTCGCGCGGAGGGCCTCGGCGCGCGCGAGCAGGAGCCACACGAGCCACTGCGGATTGATCGTCGAGGATTGGGCGAGCCCGCGATTCGCCGCATCGAGCGCCTCCGCGGGACGGCCGAGCGCGAGCAAGATGCGCGCGGCGATGGCCTCGCCGGTGGGCCGGATCACGACGGAGGGGCCGCTCGCGGCGAGCCGCGCTTCGTCGAGCGCCTCGAGGACTCGGCCGTTGCGCAAGTGAAGTTCGACGGTGAGCGCTCGCGCAAGCTGCTGCGCGGACACGTCGGGCGCGCTGCGGAGCGCCGCGAGCGTCTCGTCGACGCCGTCCGAGTCGCCCTGCCGGATCCGCACGGCCGCGATGTAGAACGAGGCGTAGCCCTTGAGCCACGAGCCGCCGGCGGCGTCGGACAGCTCTCGCACGCGTTCGAACGTCGCGAGCGTCTCTTCCGCGAGCCCCATTTCCCAGGCGGCGACGCCGGCCCAGGACAGCGCCGAGGCTTCGCCGAGCGCGTCTCCCGCCTCGCGCATCGTCGCGACGCTCTTTCGCGTCACGCGCACCGCGCGCCCGAGATCGGCATTCACGAGGAGGGCGAGCGCGGCCATCGAAACCGAGAGCCACGCGGCGTAGAGCGGCTCCGCGAGCTCGAGATTCGCCTCGGTCGCGCCGACGCGGTCGAGGAACGCCTCGGCGCGCCCTCCTTGCCCGATGATGATGAGGCCGAGCACGAGCCACGTGCACGCTCTCGCTGCGGCGATCGGGTGCTGTCCGAGATCCGGCGTCGAGCTCACGAGAGCCTCGATCACACTCGTCGCTTCTTCGGGTCTTCCACTCGCGGTCGCCGCGGCGACGAACGACGCCGTGGCGCGCCACCAGGCAGTGCTTCCCTCGGACAGGAGCGCGCGAGCGTGGCGCGACGTTTCGAGCGCCGCGCCGAACTGCCCGTCCCACCCGAGCCCCTCGGCGGAAATGACGAGGAGGAGGCCCAAGGATTCTCCCTCGGCTCCGAGCGCCGCCCCTTTTTTCGCGAGCGCGACGGCGCCCTGGACGTCGCCTCCGTCGAGGGATGCCTTCGCGGCTCGCACGATCCACGGCACCGCGCGAGCGGGCTGACCCCCGCGCTCGAAATGCTCGGCGATCACCTGAGCGCTGAGCTCGCCCGCTTGCTCGAGCCACTCCGCGGCGAGGCCATGCGCGACGGCGAGATCCTCCTCGGTGAGCATCCCGTACGCGGCGTCGCGGAGGAGCGCGTGCCGAAACTGGTACTCGCGATCTTCGGTGAACCGCGACTGCGGAGCTCGAACGAGGAGCTCGCGCTCGACCAAGGTATCGAGCCACTCCTCGGTTTCCGTCTCGGCGCCGAGCATTGCGCCGACGCCGCCGCCCCAGAACGTCTCGCCGAACACGCTGGCGGCGCGCAGGACGCGCCGCGCCTCCGGTTCGACGCGGTCGAGTCGCGACTGCGCCATCGAGAGCACGGTCTCCGGTAGATCGACGGCTCCTTCGGCGACGCGACGGATGAGCTCTTCGAGGTAGAAAGCGTTGCCGTCGGCGAGCTTCACGATCCGCCCGAGCGTGGGTTCGTCGACGTCGGGGCCGAGCACGCTTCGAACGAGGCGTTCGGCGGCGCGCCGCGTGAGACCGCCGAGACGCAACTCTTGCAGCCCGTGATGTTCGAAGAGCCGCGGGAACTGCTCGTAGAGCTCCGGCCTTCCGAGCGAAAAGACGAGGATCGGGCGATCGGCGAGCTGTTTCAACGCGTCGTCGAGATACGCGACCGTCGGGTGATCGCCCCAGTGCAGGTCTTCGAGGACGACGAGCAGCGGTCGCGCCGCCGACTCCGCGGCGAGAAAGCCGTGAAACGCTCTCCGCTTCTGCTCGCTCATGACCGCCGCGTCTTCGCGCGCCGAACGAAGGAGCACGCTCGGCGGGCGCTCGGTCGGCACGTTGACGAGCTCGCCGAGAAACTCCACGAGGCGCTCGGTATCGGACGTCTGCAGCGACTCGACGTAGCGACGGAGGCGTGCGCCGCGTTCTCCGGGCGGATCGCCGTCGAGCAAGCCTGCCGCGTGGCGGACGAGTCGCTGAGCGAGATCGAGGGACGCGCCGCCGGCGACCGGATCGGCGCGAGCGAAGAGCACCCGCGCCTTGTCGAGCGCCTCGACGCGCCGCAGGAGCTCGGTCGCGAGCCGCGATTTCCCGGTTCCGGGTGGCGCTACGACGAGGACGGCGCGAGCCACTCCGTCCCCGATGCATTCGTCGAGGGCCGCTTCGAGGAACGCCAGTTCCTTTTCGCGTCCCACGCAAGGCGTCGCCTTCCCGAGCAAGAGCCGGCGTCCTTCGAGCTCGCCTTGCTCGCGCACGAGAACGATTCGAGTCGCGCTGCGTCGAACTTCGAACCGCGGATCGAGCAACGCACCGGTCAGATCGTCGATCAACACGGCGTCGTCGTCCGCGTCGGCGGGGTTCTCCGCCGACTCCGGCGTTCGAAGGAGCGCTGCGGCGCGATCGATCGCGGGACCGACGGGAAGCCGCCCCAAGGTTTCGGCTCGCCCCGTCGCGAGCGCGATGCGAAGGTCGGGGTACAGCCGTCGCAGCGCGAGCGCGCAGGTGGCGGCCTGCGTCGCCTGATCGCCGGCCGTCCCGCGCCCCGACAAGGTGACGAGCACCGCGCCGCCATCGAGACGAGCGACGTTCGCACCGAAGCGCGCCGCGAGCTCGCCGATGCGGGCGTTGTGATCGAGCACCACGGGCGGCAAGATGTCCGGCGGGGTGTCGGCGCTTTGCGGCGGCCTCGCCGAGCTGGTCCGCTCGAACGACGCCGAGGAATCGGCGCCCGACGTCGCGCGCCGCTTTCGTTCGGCGAGGATCACGCTGACGACCCGGCGTTCGGCGCCCGTGATCTTCGAGGGCGCGCGCTGGCCTGCGGGCGCCGGCGCATTCGAAACTCCCCCGATGCGATCGAGCTCGTCGAGCACCCGTTGCGCGTCCGACGGCCGCCCTTCTCGTTCCTTGGCGAGCATCCGGCCCACCAAGTCGTCGAGCTCCGCGCCGAGCCCGGGCCGAATTTCGCTCACGAGCGGCGGCTGCTCGCATAGCACCTTGGCGAGCACCGCCACCGCGTGCCGGCCCGCGAACGCGGGTCGACCCGTCAGGCATTCGAAGAAGACGCAGCCGAGACCGAACACGTCCGCGCGCGCGTCGATCGCCGACTCTCCGCGCGCCTGCTCGGGTGCCATGTACCCCACGGTGCCCAGCAAGGTGCCGGTTTGGGTCATCGTTTGGGCATGCGACGTGTCGCGCGCGATACCGAAGTCGAGCACTTTGGTCCGTTCGGGATCCCTGCCCACGAGAAACAGGTTGCTGGGTTTCACGTCTCGATGGACGACGCCGCGAGCGTGCGCTGCCGCGAGCCCCGACGCGGTCCGTCGCACGACGGCGAGGCTCTCTTCGACGGTGAGAGGTGAGGTTTCCAGCCGCTGCGCGAGATCGTGCCCGTCGAGCCACTGCATCACGATGAAGTATTCGCCGGCGCTCGTTCGCCCGTGCGTGACGTAGCGAACGAGCGCGGGGTGCGACAGCTCGGCCAGGAGCCGTGCTTCGCGACCGAATCGGTTCACGTCGCCGGTGGTTCCGTCCATGACCTTCACGGCCACGAGCCCTCCGTCGACGCGATCCGACGCGACATAGACGGAGCCCATTCCGCCACCGCCAACCGGCCTCTGGATGACGAACCGGTCGGCGACTACTTCACCGCCTTGCATTCGTTTCGCAGGCGTACGGCCTCGGGTTCCGAGAGTCCACGCCTGCGCGGCGGTGGGGGATCAATCCCGCACCCAGCGGGCGAACCATTGAAGTTATTTAAGTATTTTGCGCCCTTCACGGCCTTCGGCGTCGGAGTGGGGACCCGAGCAACTCGACGTTTGCGCTCGTGGCCGCGCTCCGGTATCGGCCCGGTCGTTCGATCCTCGAATACGACGTCGACGGGAACGCGATCGGATGCTCGACCTGGCCCGCCGCTCGATTGCGCCCGCACTCGGCGCCGTGCTCTTCGCCGCTCGGGTGAGCGCACAAGAAGCGCCGGCTCCCGCGGCGTCGACGAGCGCGGTCGTCACGGCGCCCGCGGAAGCGGCTCCGCGCGACGTCGCGAGCACGACGCTCGATGCCGAAGACGGCAAGGCCGTCGCTGGCGCTCAGGGCGATCCGTTGAAGGGCGTGCAAGCACTTCCCGGGGTCGCTCGCCCCGCGTTCGGAGCTGGTCCGCTCGTCGTGTGGGGAGCCGCGCCGCGAGACACGCGCGTCTACGTCGACGGCGTGCCGATCCCGGCGCTCTATCATGGCGGCGGCATTCGTTCGACAGTCGGCACCGGCCTCGTGTCCCGCGTCGAGCTCGTACCCGGCGGTTACGGAGCCGACTACGGCCTCGGTCTCGGCGGCATCGTCCGCGTCACTACCGCGCCGCTGCCCGAACACGGCGTTCACGGGTTCGTCGCGGGCGATCTACTCGACGCGTCGACCCAGGTTTCCGGCGCGGTCGGCGAGCGCGTGCGCGCGGCGGTCGCGGGGCGCGTGGGCTACGCCGACCGGACGTTGCCCGAATTCGGTGCGCCGCACGACCTCGGCGAATTCGTGACCATCCCGCGATACCAGGACGCGCAAGGGAAAGTGAGCTGGAAGCTCCGCGAGCACGAACAGCTGAGCGCGACGTTTCTCGAATCGAGCGACGCCTTCGATCGCACCGTGCCGTCGCTCGATCCGGGCACCGCGCTCTCACAGGGTGAGCATCATTCCTTTCAACGGTTCTCGCTCGCGTACGAACACGACTCCGACGAGCGCACGCGCCTCTCGGTGACGCCGTACTACGGCTTCGACCACGACGATTCGCGAACGACGTACGGCTCGGTGCCGAGCGATCTCGACGTGAACACGGTGCGCTACGGCGTCCGCGCGTCTCGCGATCAACAGGTGAGCAAGAAATTCGGGCTCTCGCTCGGTGCCGACATCGAGGGCGCGCGTTCGAATCTGTCGCGAAGTGGCTCGCTCGTCGTGCCGCCGAGGGAAGGGGACATCGTCGTGTTCGGCGAGCCGCCGGGGAACGACGTGAACGCCGATCGCTGGCAAGTGAACCAGATCGACGTCGGCCCGTTCCTCGTCGGACACGTGAAGTTCGGGCCCTTGACGATGACCGAAGGGCTGCGGCTCGACGGCGAATTCGTGGAAGGGAGCCGTCTCACCCCGCAAATCGGCGCGACGCCCGACGTGGGCTACGAGCGCCTCGAAGTGCACCTCGAGGCGCGCTTCGAGGCGCACTTCCGCGTGTCGTCGCGCCTCGAGCTCGCCGCGTCGTACGGCGACTATCACGCGCCCCCGGCTCCCGAAGACCTGAGCGCGGTGTTCGGTTCTCCGAGGCTCTCCGCGTCGCACGCGCGCCACGCGACGCTCGGCGAATTCATCGCGATCACGCCGTCGACGCATCTCGAGCTCGTCGAGTTCGACGAGTCGCTCTCGTCGCTCGCGGTGCGAAATCCGGCGAACCCTCCCCCGGTCGCGGGCGCGCTCGTGCAAACAGGCGAGGGGAACAGCTTCGGGGCGCAAGCGACATTGCGTCAGGAAGCGTGGCGCGGGTTCAGCGGGTTCGTCGCGTACAACATCGGTCGGAGCGACCGCCGCGACTCGAACAGCGGCCCTTACCGGCTCTTCGACTACGATCGGACGCACGTCGTGTCGGCCGTCGGATCGCAGCGCATCGGGCCGTACACGTTCGGCGCCCGCGTCGCTTACCAGACCGGGCTCCCGCGGACACCGGTAACCGGCGCTTACTACGACGTGCAGAACGCGAGATACGAACCGATCTTCGGCGCGCAGAATTCGACGCGCTTACCGTCTTTCTTCGAGCTCGATCTCCGGGCGTCGCGGCACTTCGTGCTGACGTCCGGCGTCGACCTCGACGTGTACGCCGAGCTCGAAAATGCCACGTTTCATCGAAACCCCGAGGAGATCCTCTACTCGCACGACTATTCGCGACACACCTACGTCACCGGGCTCCCGTCGCTCGCGTCGATCGGCGCCAGGGTGGGATTTTGAAAGACTCGACTTCAGCGCGGGGGACGGTACGGTCGTCGAGAAATGAGGGCAGAGTGACCGACCTCTACGATGCGTCGACGTTGCTGACGCTCCGAACCGGAAGTCAGGTGCAGGCGTTCCGGAGTCCTGCCGGCGCGAGCGGCGCGCGCCCGAAGTGCCTTCTCCTGCACGGCAACCCGGGCTCGATCCTGAATTGGGAGCGAGTCGTGCCGAAGCTCGCGGCGTTCGCCGACCTCGTCGCGATCGACCTACCCGGTTTCGGCCGGAGCCCGCGCCTCGACTCGCGCCCCGCGTGCCTGCACATCGAGCGGTTCGCGGAAGAAGCCGTTGCCGTCGCGGACGCCTGCTCGTGGAACGAGCCCTTCTTCATCGTCGGGCACAGTCACGGCGGAGGCGTCGCTCAGGTCGCCGCGGCGAAGTATCCACATCGCATCGCGGGCATCGTCCCGGTCGCGTCGCTCGGCGCCCCGGCGCACGGCGGCTATCGCTTGCTGATGCGACCCGGCGTCGAAACGATGCTCCGTGTGCTCGGTGCGATCTTTCGCTCGCCGCTCTTTCGCCCGTTCCGGCGTTCGTTCCTGCGCGCGTCGCTCCGCGACGTGTTCTCCCCCGCCGAGGTGCCCGAAGACCGACTCGATCGTGAAGTGGCCGCGCTCGTGTCTCGTCCCGAAATCCTGGTGAGCATGGTGCACGCCGCCTCCGGGAAGCCTTGCGACTTGCTCGAAGCGGGCGCGCCGTCGATCCGGTGCCCGGTGACGTGGGTGCACGGAGACCGGGACGCGCTGGTCCCGGAAAAATATCCGCGCCGCGTGCACGAGAGCATCCTCGCCGCTCGCGGGTCGTCGGCGTTCGTCGTGCTCCCGGACGCCGGTCACATGCTCCTCGACTCGCACCCCGACGACCTTTGCCAACGGATCCTCGCCATGGTGATCGCGAAATGAAAATTCTCTACGGCGTCGTCGGCGAGGGCATGGGGCACGCCATGCGTTCTCGGGTCGTGCTCGGTCACTTGACCGACGCCGGTCACGATATCCAGACCATGGCGTCCCAGCGCGCCGTGGACTACCTCCGCGCGCACTTCGCGAACGTGCATCGCATTCACGGCATGCACATCATTTACGAAGAGAACCGCGTCCGCCGGACGAAGACGTTGCTCTCCAACCTCGCGCTCGGCATCAAGGCCGCCCCGGCACAGATCCGGGCGTATTTCGAGCTCGTCGACGGGTTTCGCCCGGACGTCGTCGTGAGCGACTTCGAATCGTGGACGTACCTCTACGCGAAGATCCACAGCTTGCCGGTCCTCTCTCTCGACAACAATCAGATGCTCAATCGGTGCACGCACGAGGCGAGCATCATCGACGAAGATCGAGCGGGCTTCGAGGTCGCGCGGGCGTTCGTGAAAGCGAAGCTGCCGCGCGCGGACCACTACCTCGTCACGACGTTCTACTACCCGCCGGTAAGAAAGCCGCGCACGACGCTGTATCCGTCGATCCTCCGCCCAGAAATTCTTTCCGCACGGGCGACCCGCGGAGAACATCTTCTCGTGTATCAAACGGCGGAGGGAAACGACGCGCTCGTCGCGGGGCTTGCCGCCTCGGGCTTGCCGTGTCGCGTGTACGGGATGCGTCGCAGCCTGAAGGAAGACGAAATCGAGGGGAACCTGACGTATCGGCCGTTCTCGGAAGCGGGGTTCATCGACGATCTCGCGTCGGCGCGCGGCGTCGTGGCCGGTGGCGGGTTCACCTTGATGAGCGAGTGCGTGTACCTGCACAAACCCGTGCTCGCGACGCCCGTCGCGGGCCAATTCGAGCAAACGTTGAACGCCGCTTATCTCGAGCGCGAAGGATTCGGCAAACACGCGCAGAAGGTCGACGGCGCGGTGCTCGACGCTTTCATCGCTGCGCTCCCGCGCTACGAAGCGCGGCTCGCGGCGTACGCGCAAGACGGCAACCGGCTCCTTCTCGACGGGCTCGACGCCCTCCTCGATCAATGTGCCGCCGGCCTGCGACCGTAGAAACCATCTGATTGCCTTCAGGCCCCGAGGACGGCGCGTGCCGTCACTGCGCGCTGATCGCGCAGGGCGGAAACTGCCACGACCAGATCTTCGACGAGCAGGTCGCGAAGACGTACTCGGGGACGCCGCAGAACGCGTACGAACACTGGTTTCCCTTCACCGATTCGCAAGGCTGTCCTTCGTCCGGCGGGACGGCAGGGCACGGCGAAGGCGGGGGCGGCATGCACGTCCACTCGTAGGTCGACACGCAACTGGTGTTGCTGCACGGCGTGCATGCGCACGTCAGATGGCTCGAAAATTCGCAATACTCGCCGGGGGTCGGGCAGGGGTTTCCGACCACTGGACTGGTCGGAAGCGCCAGACAATCCTGCACCGCGGGACACTTCGAGAGCGCGACCGACCACCCGCCCTGTGAGCAGGTGTAAACCTCGCGACAACTCGGGCGCGAATCCGTGCCGTACGAACAGACGAGGCCCGACTTGCACGGTACGTCGGTGACGGGAGGCTGCGGCGGACACGCCGTGATGACGGTGCCTCCGTCGTTCATCGAGCCGCCGACTCCGACCACCCCGCCGACTCCGACCACCCCGCCGACTCCGACCACCCCGCCGACTCCGACCACCCCGCCGACTCCGACCATCCCGCCGCTTGCGACGGTGCCGCCAACTCCGACCTTGCCGCCGCTTGCGACGGTGCCGCCGACTCCGACCACGCCGCCACTCGCGATGGTGCCGCCACTTCCGGCGACGCCGCCGCTTCCGATCGCTCCGCCGGTTGCGGTCGCTCCGCCGGTCCCGCTCGAGGTACCGCCGGTTCCGGTCTTGCCGCCACTCGACGTGCCGGCGCTACCGCCGGTCAGCGACGAACCGCCGCCGCTTCCGCCGGTATGGGAGCCCCCATCCTTGCTCCCGCCTTCATCGGTCGTAAACACCGATCCACCACAAGCCGTCAGTAGGCTCGCGACCACGATCGCTTTCCATCTCTCCATAAAGTTAGGGTGAAATCTACCACGACTCGATCGGAGGCGCCGTTTTCCGTGGGTCAGGCACCCGGCGAGGCGGGCTCACGACGCGAAGGCTTGTCGCAAGACGGGCGCGATGGCCTTCGCAGCGACGTTGTGGTTTTGCTTCGGGACGATTGAAAACGTCGCTCCGCGCACGGTTTCCGCGACGGCTTTCGCGCCCTGATTCAAGTACGGCGGGCTCTTCCCGCCGGTGAGAGCCAATGTCGGCGCGGTGATCGCCGACATTGTTTCGCGCAGCTCGGCCGGCAAGCCGTGTCCCTTCTGCGTGTCGCCGAGGACGGCGAAGTCGTAGGGAAGGGTGTGTGCGGCTGCGCGGAGGTTCGGCCAGACCTTCGGGATGAGCCGCATCATGAAGATGCCGAACGACGGCACGCCGACGACTTTCATGAACAGCTTCACCGCGCCGTCGCGGTCGCCGGCGGCGAGCATCGCGCGGATGCGCTCTTGGAAATCCGGCGGGTCCATCCGATGCGAATCGTCGAGGACGAAGGGTGGCTCGTAGACGACGAGCTTCTTCACGCGGAGGCCGCTCGCTGCGCCGCGGAGCGCGAGTACCGCGCCCGACGAGATGCCGTACAGGAACGCAGAGCCTCCGGCGGCGTCGAAGATCGCGGCGAGATCCTCGACTTCGCGCTCCGTCGCGTACGGCGCGGTGTCGCCGCTGTCGCCACGTCCGCGCCGGTCGTAGTGAAACACCGTGAATTCTTTCGCGAGTATCGGAGCCAGCGCCGGCATGGGCCCGAACTCGCGACGGCAGAGCGCGCCGTCGACCAAGACGAGCGGCGGGCCGCGCCCGAGCTCTTCGTAGGCGAGCGTGGTGCCGTCACGCGACGTCGTGGTTTTCATGGTCGTCCTTTCTTCGCAGCGTCGGCTCGCTCCATCGCGTGGGCGAGCGCCGCGAGCAGCTCGAGACTCGCGCCGACACCGTCGAAATAGCCGCGTCCCAGGTGATCCTTCTTCATCGCCGCCGATCCGAAGCGGGTGTGATGCGTGAGCGTCGTTCTTCCGTTCGACTCCTCGAACGTGAGCGTGACGATCATCGTCTCGGCGTTCGGAAGCTCCATCGTGTTCGAATACGAGATCTTTCGGTCTTTTTCGATCGCCAGGTACTCGCCCGAAAACGGCGTCATGAGCTCTCCGTCGGGGTTCTTCATCGCGAAGCGGTAGCGACCGCCGACACGAAAATCCATTTCGCAGAGCGAGAGCGGGCAGCTCGGCGGACCGAACCAGACGAGCACGTGTTCGGGCGAGCTGTGCGCCTCGAAGAGAATGCGCGCCGGCACGTCGAAGGTTCGCGTGATCGTGACCTCGCGCGGGTCGTCTTCAGGCGCGGCGGCGCTTCGATTTTTTTCGGACATGCGACTTTTCCTTCAGTTCCTGGTCGTGAAGCGCCTTCGCGTAAGTGTCGAGACGATCGTAGGCGCGTTCCCAAAAGGCGCGGTACCCGCCGAGCCAAAGCCAGGCGCCTTCGAGCTCGGCGGCGTTGAGCCGACACGGCCTGAACTGGGCGTCGCGCCGACGCTCGACGAGGCCGGCGTTCGCCAGCACTTTGAGATGCTTCGAGATCGTCGGTTGACTCAGCTCGAACGGTGCGACGAGCTCGTTCACCGAAGCTTCGCCTTGCATGAGGCGGGCAAGAATCGCACGCCGCGTCGGATCGGCCAGCGCGGCGAAGGTCTTGTCCAGAGAGGCGGAAGGGGGGTTCATTCGCTTAATATCGCCATGTGGCTATATGCGCGGTTGTCTATATGAGGCGAGACGATTCGTCAAGCGGGCGCGAGCGTGCCCTGAAACGCTCCGGAAAACGCTCGGTGAGCCTTCGCGCGTTTGCATGCGGGGCGTGCTGCTTCACGCTCTCGGACGACATGACCGCCGATAACGCCCCCTCGCTCGTCGACATCGGCGCGAACCTCGCGAACCGCGCGTTCGTGTCGGATCTGGACGCCGTGCTCGAGCGCGCCGTGCGAGCGGGCGTCGGACGGATCGTCGTCACCGGAACCAACGTCGAGACGAGCGCCGACGCGCGGCGTCTCGCTCAGCGATGGCCGGAGCTCTTGCGCGCGACGGCAGGGATGCATCCTCATCACGCCAAGCTCTTCGACGCCGCGGCGTCGACGGCGCTCCGCGATTTGATTTCGCGAGACGTCGTGGCAATCGGCGAATGCGGACTCGACTTCGACCGCAACTTCTCGACGCGCACCGAGCAAGAGCGCTGCTTCGAAGCCCAGCTCGAGCTCGCCGCCGAGGTCGGGCTGCCGCTATTTCTTCACGAACGCGACGCGCACGACGTGTTCGCCGAGATCGTCCGGCGCCATCGCTCGCGGTTCTCGCGCGCCGTCGTTCATTGCTTTACCGGCGGCAAGGACGAGCTCGTGCGTTACCTCGATCTCGACCTTTACATCGGCATCACCGGGTACATTTGCGACCAGCGTCGCGGTCAGCACCTGAAAGATCTGGTTCGCCTCGTTCCCGCCGACAGGCTGATGATCGAGACGGACGCACCGTATCTCCTCCCTCGCGATCTGCCGAAGCCGCCGGCGAACCGGCGGAACGAGCCGTCGTTCTTGCCGCACGTGCTCCAGACCATCGCCGCGTGTCGAAACGAGCCCCCCGAACACGTCGCCCGAGCGACGACCGCGACGGCGGCGCGCTTCTTCGGGTGGGCGTCGCTCGTCGCCATGGTGATGCTCGTGGCGGCGTGTGGCGGTCGTTCGGCGCCGAAGTCACCGGTCGCTTCTCCGAGTGCCACGGCGACGGACTCTGCCTCGCCCCCGACGACGCCTCCGACGTTGCCGCCGCCCGAACCACCCCCGTCGCCGTCGAGCACGACGCCGTTGCCGATGGAGCCGCCTCTCGCACCACCGCCATCGCCACAGGAGTCGCCGCTTCCGACGCGGCCGCCCTGGGCGCCTCCTCCGAATTCGCCGCCTGCCCCGATCGAGCCGCCGAGCTCGATCCCGATTTTCCCCCAGCCGGCCTCGCCACTCTGAGGCACGCTCGCGGCGTGGCTGGTTATTCGAAGACGCCGCTCGCCAAGAAGCTCGGTATCAAAGACGGTCACCGTGTTGCGCTCGTGGGGGCGCGCAAGGGATTCGAGGCCGAGCTCGAGCCCTTGCCCGACGGAGTGACCTTGCGAACCACTTCGGTCGCGGGCGCGAACTGGGACGTCATCGTCGTGTTTCTGACGTCGCGCGCCGACTTCGAAAGGCGGCTCGCGCCGCTCGCGAAGAAGCTCGCGCAGAACGGCGGGCTCTGGGCGGCGTGGCCCAAAAAAGCGTCGGGCGTCGCGACCGATCTCACCGAGGGCTTCGTGCGCGCGTCGGGCCTCGAGCTCGGCCTCGTCGACAACAAGGTCTGCGCGATCGACGACACCTGGTCGGGCCTCCGGTTCGTCGTTCGATTGAAAGATCGTCGGTAACCGACCGGCGAGCGACGAATCCGTGATCCGGGTGCGCTTCGTCACACATGAAACCGGGCGAAGCGCGTGCAGGAGAGGAACTAGCGATGAAACATTTTTCCACGCTCACGAGCGTCGCGTTGTGCTGCGGATTGATGGGGTGCAGTGACGGCTCCTATCGACTCGGTGGGGGCAAAGCCGAAAGCAACGGTTTCGACGCTGGATTCGGCACCGGCGGAGCATCGACGTCCACCGGCGGAGCACCAACGACTGGAGGCGTCACCGCGTCCGGGGGCGCGAGCGTCACTTCGGGCGGCGCAGCGAGCACGACCGGCGGTGCGACGGCTACCGGCGGACAAACTTCGATGCCGAGCGACACCGACGCGAGCACGAGCACTGGCGGCGCGTCATCCGGCTCGGTCTACGCCGACGGGGGCGCCGTTTACGAAGGCGTATCGGCACCTGCCGACGCGGGAACGCTCTCGCCGCCGACCGGCGTCGTCTGGAGCGGTTACGTCGAGAACTACCAATTCGACAGCGGCTCCGACGCCCTCACCGTGACGCTCTCGGCGATGTCGAGCACGGCCGTGACGGGTCACGTCAAGTTCGGCGCGGGCTTGGTCGGGCCCTTCACGAATCCCGAGGCCCCCGGCAATGGATACAACGGATTGGGGCAACCGCCGTATCGGCTCGCGATCGAAGGGTTCGAGTACACGGTCGTGGACGGAACCTTCGATGGGTCGCGCCTACAGTTCAGCATCGCGGAAACCGAGGTGTGGCAATCGTGGTGCGCCCTGCAACCGCCGATCGCCGACGCCGTGAACCCTGGCCAGTACGAGTGTCTCCCGAACTACGGTGGCGTGGGAGTCGAAGGGGGCTCGACATGCTTCTTGCAAAACCCGACCACCGGGGTCATCGAACGCGTTGGATGTGGCGCCGCAGGGCTCTGCTTGCCGCCACCGTTGACCATTTGCGTGTGCGACGCGCACACCTGCGGTCTCGACATGCCGGCTCGCGTCCATTTCGACGTTCAGGTGAGCGGCTCGAAGATGGACGGCAGCGAAGCCGGGCTCACGCACGACCTCTCGATCTCGCCCGGCGACGATCTCACGTCGCGCGGCGACGTCCACAACGTCCACATCACTCAGGAGTAACCGCTCGCTCGGGGGCAGTCACTTCGGTGCTGCGGCGAGGATGTCGCGAAGCCGGCCCGAATGCGGGCCGGCTGGCTCCTCTTGTAGCGCGCGAGCGGCGAGCGATTTCGCGGCGACGTCTTGACCGGATTGAAGCAGCGCTTCGATGCGCAAGAGGCGCGCTTCCTGGTCGAGAACGCCGCTCGTGGCGCTCGCGTCATAGGCGTCGAGTGCGGCAAGCACGTCCGCGGGACGATGCGCGACGAGCGCGCGTCGCGCGCCCTCGAGAAGCGCGAGCTCGGCCGAAAGCGATGGCGTGGGAGACGACGGATCATCGACCCCCGTCGCTCGAGGAGCGGCTTCGTCGGCTCGCCCTTTGCGCGACGCAGAATCGACGGAAAATGCCGCGGATTGCGGGGCATTGGTCACTCGTGTAGCCGGGCGCAAAGCCGCCGTCACGGGCTCGAGCGGCGCCTCGACGTGGCTGGCGGCGTTCCGCGCGGTCGTCGCTCCGTGCGCGTGCATCGTCGTGACGCGCTCGTCGAGAAGCATCGCGCGAAGAGCCGGATCGGTCGCGAATCGAGCGCCGGACGCCGCGACGAGCCCACTCGCGAGTCCGATCCCGAACCACTTCAAGACGGCTGCTCGAACCATCGTCGTGGCTGCGCCGTGTCCCGTTGCCCCGATGCTCACGGCCGCCGTGCCGGCGGAGAGCCACAGCGCTTGCTCGGCGCGAATCAACGCGCCGTCCGGCGGTCGTTCCGAGCGATGAGCACGCAGCAGGCGAACCTCGAAGGTTTCTTCTCCGCTTTCGAGCAGACGCGTGGGGGCCATCAGCGATCCTCCTCCGGCAATGCAAGTCGGGCTCGCGTTCGTCGCGCTGCGATTTGAAACATCTCCCGGGCTCGGCGGAGTCGCGACGCCGCCGTGCCGCGTGGAATGCCGAGCGCGACGGAGATTTCCGTGAGTCCGACCTCTTCCAGCTCGAACAAGACGAGCACGGCGCGGAGTTCTTCCGGGAGCGAGTCCAACACCTCATCGAGCAGATTCCGCATTCGCTTTTCGTCGAGGAGCTCATCGGCCCCCGGTTTCGCATCGGGGCGAGCTCGCGCGGCGTCGTCGTCGGCGAGCTCGTTTCGCAGGTGGGCGGAGCGCCGGTGATTGGCCGCGATTCGAGTCGCGGTGCTGAGCAGGAAGGACCGCTCTTTCCCGATTTCGACTTTGTCGAGCTTCTCGGCGGCCACGATGAACACCCGCTGGGTGACGTCCTCCGCGGATGCCTCTGCGATCCCCAGCCGCCGAACGACGCGCCATACGTCGCCGTAGTGAGCGCGGAGAACGGCACGCAATCGGCTCGGGGGCAAAGGTTCGCGCGCCGGTGCCTCAGCGCCGGAGGTCGTCGTCGGCCTCGTTGCAGCGCGCACTAGGGTGCTTTTCGAAGAGAGCTCCGCGCGTGGGCCGCGGAGCTCGTCGGACGACCGTGTCATGTGCGCGCTCGGCCTGCCGGATCACAAAAAGTGCGCACCGACGAACAAGGCTCCTCGGAAACCGACGGGGTCGACATGGTGAGCCGTGAGACCGTCGGGATCGAAGTAAAAGCGATCTCGGGCGAGGGGAAGGGTCGCGCCGACCTCGACGCCGAGCGAGAACCGGCGAAATGGCTCGATTTCGCCGAGCACGCCGACCCCGAGCGCGGCCCAGAGCAGGTGAACTACCGCCGGATCCTTCGTCTCGGCTCCCGAGGCGCGGAGATCGCCGACTTCGACGTCCACGCAGGGGCGAACGGCCAGCGACGCCGGGCCGTCGATGCGCAGCGGACACGCGCCGAGGCGACCGGCGATCCGGTCGAAGCGCGCCGTTCCGTCACGGGTGCGAAACTGCGCGCTCAGCGCGTAGTGTACCGACAGACGAAGCGCGGGCGCGAGCACGCTTCGCGCGCGCGAAGCCGCTTCCACGCCACCGCCGAAATCGGGCGACAGCGCTGGCGCCATCGCGCCGAGGAGCCCGACCTCGGCGTTCGCCGAGAAATCGACGGCCGCGCTCACCCACGCGAGAGCCCCTCCTGCGGTCTCGCGTCCGGGCACTGCTTTTCGCGGCTCGCCGGTCGTTGGCGTCGTGAGCGCGACGGGCGTCGTCGGGCCCGCCGGCGCGGCGAGCGGGGTCGTCGCGAGGCTCGGTGAGGTTCCGGTGACCGGCGTCGTCGCGGGGTTCGGCGGCGTGCTCGCGGTCGCGCCGGGAGACGCGCCGGCGCTCGCCGCGTCCGGATCGATCACGACGGCCGCGATGAGCGCCACCGCCGAGACGACCTCCGAACACGTCGGCGCAGGAACCTCCCGCGACATCTCCGAGCCGTCGAGGGCGCGCACGTGCAGCACACCGGTGAACGCGCTTCCGATTTCGACCACCCGTGTTGCCACATCGATGGCGCGCTCGTCGAGTCGCGCCGGTCGCGCACGCAACGTGGCGCCCTCGATGCGGCGCCGGAGCTCGTCTTCGCGCGGGCAACTTGCCGGTGCGTCGTACGAAAGACGATACGGACGATCGCCCTCTGCGACGGCTCGACGTGACGCGAACAGGGCGAGCAGGAACGCTCCGAGAATGGGGAGCCCCCGCGCGCCGGTCATCGGCCAGGGTCGTATCACAGTCGGATCGGTCGTTCGCGCGGGTCGACGCGACGGCGTGCTTCGTTGCGACGGCCCCGGAGTTTCGTCGCGGTTGCGGCTTCATTTTTCGGCTCGAGTCGGACGCGCGGTCGGCCGCGTGGCCCCATTTTTCGACCGGAACGACGCTGCGCCTCGGACCGCCGCGGCTTATCGTCGTCGCTCGAAGGAGCACATCGTCATGAGTGGACTCGGTGGATTGAACAAGTCGCCGAACGGCGTGGTCATCGGTCTCGTACAGCTCCAGCTCCCGGTCATCGCGACGGCGGGCCACATCGCCGCGCAGACCGAGCGTATCGTCGGGCTGGTCGCCAAGGCGCGCCGCAACATGGCGTCCATGGACCTGGTCGTATTTCCAGAATACTCGCTCCACGGTCTGTCGATGGACACGAGCCCCGAGATCCTATGTTCGCTCGAAGGACCCGAGGTCGCCGCGTTCAAGAGGGCGTGCCGCGACAACCGCATCTGGGGCTGCTTCTCGATCATGGAGCAAAACCCCGGGGGCAACCCCTACAACAGCGGCATTGTCCTCGACGATCAGGGCGAGCTGCGCCTTTACTACCGGAAGCTCCATCCGTGGGTTCCGGTCGAGCCGTGGGAGCCGGGCAATCTCGGCATTCCGGTGTGCGACGGACCGAACGGCTCGAAGCTCGCACTCATCATCTGCCACGACGGCATGTTCCCCGAGATGGCGCGCGAGTGCGCGTACAAGGGCGCGGACGTCATGCTCCGCACCGCGGGCTACACGGCGCCCATTCGCCACGCCTGGCGCATCACCAATCAGGCCAACTCATTTTCGAACCTCATGTACACCGCGTCGGTTTGCATGTGCGGCTCCGACGGCACTTTCGACTCGATGGGCGAGGGGATGATCATCGGATACGACGGCGTGCCACTCGTCGAAGGCGGCGGTCGCGCCGACGAGATCATCACCGCCGAAATCCGTCCCGATCTCGTGCGCGAAGCGCGTCGCGTCTGGGGCGTCGAGAACAACCCGTATCAGTTCGGTCATCGCGGCTACGTCGCCGTGCGCGGCGGCGCCCGCGACTGCCCCTACACGTACATGAAAGATCTCGTCGCGGGTCGCTACGAGCTTCCCTGGGAAAACGAGGTCGTGCACCGCGACGGTACGTCGTGCGGCTTCGCGCCACCGACGCGAAGCTACGTCGGCGAAGAGCGCATTGCGCTCCCCACGATCGCCGCCGCAGCGCCGACGGTCACGCGTCGCGCTGGGTGAACCTGAAGCGCGAGCGTGAGTGAACGGGGGCTACCCGACCGCGGTAGCCCTCTTGCACCAGTTCTGTTCGTCGCTTCGCCGCGCGGCACGCTCGAGGGGGCAATGGGGCTCCGCGCATCCGCCGCGTCTCGCGCCCCGTCCGCGATACTTGAATGCATTGAAGTATTCCAAATCGTCGCCGCTCCCCGAGCGCTCGCGTTTGCGCTGGCGCGCGACCGCGACACGGGGAAACCGCGCAGCATCCGGCTAGGTCAGACGCCTCACGCGCCGTTCTCGCCGATCGCGACGAATCACTCGCGGCGTTCACGCGTTGCGACTCGCCACACGCCCGTCGCTTGACACGACCACGTCGTTGGGCGGACTTTGAGAAGATGAGGGATCCGGGGTCGGCGATCACGCGTCTTGTTTTGGTCATGCTCGGGGTGACTGCGGCGAGTTGTTCTAGCGACGGAGGCGGCGGCGGCGCATCCGAAGCAGGCGCTGGCGGCTCCGGTGGAAGCAGCGGCGCAGGCGGATCGAGTATCGGCGCGACCGGTGGTACCGCGACGGGCGGTGCTGGCGTTGGCGGCGCGTCTACCGGCGGTTCGGGTGCGACGAGCACCGGCGGCGCCGCGACGGGTGGCGCGGGAACAGGCGGGACGACATCGGGAACCGGCGGCGCGGCAACGGGCGGCACGACGTCCGGTGGATCCGGTGGCACGACGAGTGATTCGGGGAATGGCGGCGCCGTATCCGGAGGATCGGGCGGAACGACCCGCGATGGTGGATCGCCGGACTCGGGTGTGTCGGGCAGCGGCGGCAACGGAACCGATTCGGGGCCGTCTTGCGCCGCGGATCGCTGCGGCGGCGTGACGACGAGCGCGGGCATCATCGATTGCGGCGGGTGTCCGTCGGGAACGACGTGCGGTGGCGGACCCGATCCCGGCGCGTGCGGTTGCACGCCGCTCACGTGCGCACGCCTCGGCATGAACTGCGGCACCGTCGACGACGGCTGCGGTCACGTGCTCACGTGCGGCACCGGAACGTGCTCGGGCGGATTGGTCTGCGGCGCGAACGGCATCCCGAACGTCTGCGGCGCCGCGGACTGCATGAACGGCTGGTGCACCGTTCACGGGGAGGTCATTCCGCAGCTGTATGGCGTGTGGCTCACCTCGGCGACCGACGGATGGGCGGTCGGGCCCAATGGGACCGTCGAGCGGTTCAACGGAACGACGTGGGCTCCGGCGACGAGCGGGACGACCACGACCTTGAACGACGTCTGGGCGTCGAGCACCAGTGACGCCTACGCCGTCGGCTACGGCGGCACGATCCTTCACTTCAACGGCACCGCGTGGAGCCCGAGCACGAGCAACTCGACCGCCGACCTGTTCGGCATCTTCGGAACGGGCCCGAACGATATCTGGGCCGTCGGCCCGACCACGATCTTGCACTACGACGGCAGCTGGACCGAAAAACAAACTGATCCTCAGGTCTCGCGCGTGTGGGCGTTCGATGCGAACAACGCCTATGCCGTCGGCGACGCGGGCATCATCAAGTGGAATGGCGCGTCGTGGTCACTCGACAATGCGACGCCGATGCTCGCCGTGTGGGGCACCTCGGCGAGCGACGTCTGGGCGGTGGGCGCTACCGGTGTCATGCATCGCACCGCGGGCAGCGGATGGCAGTCGATCCCTTCGGGCCCGCCGACCTCGGGCTCCGCGATCTTTGCGCGATCGGCGACGGACGTATGGGTAACGAGCAACGGCCCCGAGCCGACTCAAGCGCCGCTGACCGACTGCGCTTGCGGTGGAAGGCTATTCCATTGGAATGGCACGACATGGGGGCAGCTGCCGACGTTGAACGTGTCCGGCTATGCCGACATGCACGGGTTGCCGTCCGGGTCGATCTGGATCGCGGGCTCGGGCCTCTCGCACTTTGAGAATCAGCGATTCACGGGCCCCGGCGGCGACATCGCGTTCCCCGGAGACGGCGGATTTTCGCTCTGGGCCAGCGGCAAGAACGACGTGTGGACCTTGGGCGGCGCTCAAAGCCTCATTCACTTCGACGGCGCGCGCTGGACGACCGACTATGTCGGCGACGTCGTTCCCGGAGTGCAACTTGGCGCCGTGAGCGGGTTTTCACCGAACGACGTGTGGGCGACGGGTATTGCGACGACAGCGAACGACGCGACCGTCGTCCTCCGATACGACGGAGATCACTGGAGCCAGATGTCCACGCCGAACTTCGACTCGATCCCCGGAGCAATCTGGGGAACGTCACCGAACGACGTGTGGATCGGCGCCGGGCACCACTGGGATGGCGCGACGTGGACGACCCTCCCGGGGACGCCGACCGACGAACAGATCGACAGCCTATGGGGGTCGGCGGCGAACGACGTCTGGGCGACGAACGGCAGCCTGCTCCACTTCGACGGAACCGCCTGGCAAGACAAGACCTCCGCCCTGCTCGATAGCAACGCGACTCAAAATCACGGCGTTTCGGGGTCGGGAGCGAACGACGTCTGGGTGGCGGGGGCGAAGATGCACCACTTCGCGAGTGGAAGCTGGTCGACGACGCCGATCCCCGGCGACTCCGCCGCAGCAGTCTTCGGCGATTCACCGACGTCCGCGACGGCAATCATCGCCGGCGGGCCGGTCGCGCGCTGGAACGGCACCGACTGGCGTGGTCTCGTCAGCCCCTTCGACACGGCCGACAGCAACCTCTACGCGCTGTGGTCGGACCACAAAGGGACGATCCTGGCGAGTGGCGGCCCTGGCGTCTATCGCGTCGATGACAAGTCGTACACGTCTGCAATCAACCGCGCGTGGTCGACTAACCTCGGCCAAGGATGGGCAAGCAGCGCGACGGACATCTGGATCGCCGGCTCTACCGGCGTGGCGCACTCGAACGGGACGTCGTGGGACCTCATCGGGACGGGTTCCCAGGGTTTGGTCGCCGTGTGGGGCTCTGCGTCGAACGACGTTTGGTTGGTCGGAAGCAGCGTGCTGCACTGGCAGGGGTCGTCGTTCCAGCCCGCCGATCCCCCGGTGCAAGGGCTAGCGACGTCCGTTTCGGGAACGGCGACGAACGACGTCTGGATCGTCACGAAACAAGGGAACATCGCTCACTACAACGGCCTCGCGTGGTCCGACGTGACCCCGACGTTCGTAGGAGAAACTCCGGTGCTGATGGGGGTCTGGGCGCACACCGCCAGCGACGCCTGGGCGTGCGGCTACGGGAGCACCAGCGGCAACGGCGTCGTGTTGCACTACGACGGCGCGCACTGGACGCCGAAGGCGTCGAGCGTCGGTTATTGCAATGCCGTCTGGGGAACGGCCACCGATGTGTACTTCGCGGGCGGCGGGGCGTTCGACTACGTCGTCGCGAGCGACAAATTCAGCGCGATCACACCATCCAGTCACGTATCGACGCCCTTCACGTCCGTCGGAGGCGACGACACCCGGGTGTTCTTCGTCGGAGGGTTCAGCATCATGTCGAGCACCGGGGCCGTCACGACGCTTCCGTTCGGCAACCTCAACGGCGTCTTTGGTTTCGGCAACACCGTCTGGGCCGCCAGCTCTGGTGGACTGGTGTTGCGCAACGGCGGCTAGCCGCGCCCTACTTTGCGTCCCAAACCGGCACCACCAACGTGAATCCGAAGCGCACTTCTTCGACGGGATGGCCGTCGACGGTGCCGTAACGGCCGGCGGCGTCGAGGGAGATATACGGCGAGGCGTCCCAGATCAGGCCGGCGAGCGCCGAGAATCGTCGAGTGCCGCCGAACTCGTTGTCGAAATAGAGCTCGGCGACCGGTCGCGGCGACCAGGTGTCGGGTCCTTCGAGGATGAGGCTCTCGAACCAGTCGACGTGGTGGTCGTGGGCGTCGGCGATTTGCGAATTCAAATGAAGCGCGCCGACCTTGCCGCGCACGCTGACGATCGCGTCGAGCTGCGCGCCGAAGCCGTCATTGCCGCCGAGCTCGGGCGTGAGGACGCCGCCCTCGAACGCGATGCTCGGCCCCGTCTTGTCCTGGAGCACGCCCTCGCGCGCGACCCATTTCACGAGCACGTCGGTGTTGAGCACGCGAGCGCGCGGAACGCCCGGCAAGCGCTCCCCCGTGACGAAGTTCTGGAAGTCGGACACGAGCTCGAGGCGATGCGCGATGCCGAGGTTCAGCACCGTGGCCGGCGCGATCAGGTAGGAAACATCGCGTTCGCGGTAGTAGTGCGCCGGGCCGAGCTCGAGCTCGAAGTGGCCGGTCTCCGCGACGCCGCCGTCGGTGCCGTCGAAGGGGCGGTATGCGGCGGCATTCGCAGCCGCGAAGAGCGTGCTCAATAGCGAGAGACCGGCGAAAGCGGCTCGCCCGCAGCGTGGCCCACGGGCCGCGCGCGAGGTGCGTCGTTCCGAGACTCGCCGCGCGCGGATCGTCACTCTGCCGATCCTAGAGCGCTTTTCCGTCGCTCGTCTCGGGTTGCCTTGCGCCTTTCCGCTCGGTGAGGGAGGGAGAGGTGTGCCTTGGCATTCGGTGGTTCACTTCGGGGCAGCGTCGTGAGCGACGCGGAACGCCCCATTTCGGCCGCATCCGCGGCGCGCGCCGGCCTTTGCGGGACGTGCCGTCACGCGCGCGTCGTCGTCTCGGCGAAGGGCAGCACGTTCTGGCTCTGCACCCGAGCGGCGACCGATTCTCGATTTCGCAAGTATCCGCCCCTCCCGATGCGCACCTGCGAGGGTTATGAAACCGGCGCTCCCCAGGTTTCGTGATGACCGAAGTCCCTCATGTCGTCGTCGTCGGTGGTGGTTTCGGTGGCCTGACGGCGGCGAAACGCCTCGGACGAATGTCCGTGCGGCTCACCGTCATCGATCGCGAAAATCATCACCTGTTTCAACCGCTCCTCTATCAAGTAGCGACGGCCGGCGTGAGTCCGGCGGACATCGCCGTGCCGATCCGTTCGGTCCTGAAGAAACAGGAAAACACTCGCGTCATCCTCGGCGAGGTCATGAGCGTCGAGCTCGCGAAGCAACGCGTCGTGCTCGATGACGGCGGCACGCTCGCTTACGACTACCTCATCGTCGCGGTCGGCGCGAAGACGAACTACTTCGGCCACGACGAGTGGTCGCGCTACGCGCAGGGCATGAAGTCGCTCGACGACGCCGTCGAAGTGCGGCGCCGTGTGCTCTTGGCCTTCGAGACGGCTGAGCGCGAGGTAGATCCAGACGCGCGCCGGCGCTTGCTCACGTTCGTCGTCATCGGCGGAGGGCCCACCGGGGTCGAAGTAGCGGGCGCTCTGGTCGAGCTCGGCCGGTTCGTGCTCGCCGACGATTTTCGGCACATCCGGAACGAGAAGCCGCGCGTCGTCTTGATCGAGGGCGCGGCGCGGCTCATTCCGGGCGGCTTCGATCAGTCGATGGCCGACAGCGCGCGCCGGCAGCTCGAGGCGCTGGGCGTCGAGGTGAAGCTCGGTGCACCCGTGACCGGCATCGACGAGCACGGCGTCACGCTCGGCGGCGAAAAAATCGAAGCGTCGACGATCCTCTGGACTGCCGGCGTGGAGGCGAAGCGCCTCGGTAAGACGCTCGGGGTTCCGCTCGACCGGGCCGGGCGGGTCCTCGTGAAGCAGGATTGCTCGGTTCCAGGACACCCCGAGGTGTTCGTCATCGGCGATGCAGCGAGCTTCGTTCCAGAAGGGGAAAAAGCGCCGCTTCCCGGCGTGAGCCCCGTGGCGATGCAGCAAGCGCGGTTCGTCGCCGGTGTCATCGACGACCGTGTGAAGGGTCGCGTGCCGCCCGAGCGGTTCTCCTATTTCGACAAGGGCATGATGGCGACGATCGGCCGCTCTCGGGCGGTCGCGCAAACCGGCAAGTTACGCCTGAGCGGGTTCATCGCTTGGCTTGCGTGGCTAGTCGTGCACATTTGGTACCTCATCGGGTTCCGGAACCGGCTCATCGTGCTCATCAACTGGGGCGTGAGCTACATCCTCTACAAGCGCGGCGCACGACTGATCACTGGTGAACGAACGTGGGAGCGATCTCTCCGGATGGCGGCCCAAGCCGAGCACTCGAAGACGCCGAAGAGCGTTCTCCCCGAAGCTCGGCAAGCGGACCACGTTTGAGTCTGAGCGCGTTCGGGCCCGGTTCGGGCCCGGCCGTCACTCGCCTCTTTCAGCGGCTGCTCGCGCTGGTCTTCGTCGTCGCATGGCTCTCGCTCGGCGTTCAAATCGAGGTGCTCGTCGGCAGCCGCGGGCTCTTGCCGGCGTCGGATCTGGTGCGCGCCGTCGCCGAGCGCCCCGACGTCTCGTTCCTGCGCTTCCCGACGCTCTTCCGTCACGACGCGAGCGACGCGGCGCTCCTCGGCGGCATCGCGGTCGGCGTCGTGCTCGCGCTCGTCGCGCTCGGTCGCGTCGCGCCGCGGCTCGCGTTCGCGGCATCCACGGTCCTGTACCTGAGCTACGCCGTCATTTGTCGCGATTTCTTGGCGTTTCAGTGGGACAACTTGCTCATCGAGTGCGGCGCGCTCGCGACGCTCCTCTCGTCGCGCCGGCATCGGCTCGCGCATTTTCTGTTCCGCGTGCTCCTCTTCAAGTTGTACTTCGAGTCGGGGCTCGCGAAGTACCAGTCGTATCTCGGCGACTGGAAGGACGGCAGCGCCATGTCGTTCTACTACGAGACCGCGCCGCTCCCGACCGCGCTCGCGTGGTACGCGCACCAGTTGCCGGCCGCGTGGCATGCCATCGAGAGCCGCGGTGCGCTCGTCCTCGAGCTCGTCATCCCGGTGTTCATCTTTTTGCCGCGTCCGTTTCGGCTCACGGCCTGCGCTCTGTTGACCGGTTTTCAGGTGATGAACATCGCGACGGCGAACTACGGCTTTTTCAGCTATCTCGCGGTCGCGCTCCACGTCTTTCTCCTGGACGATCGCGACGTAGAATGGCTCGGGCGGCCGCTCGTCGCGCTTCGCCGCGCGTTTCGCGCGCGCCTTGCCGACGCTGCGCGGGCAATTCGGGTCGCCCGCGTGAACGTCATCGTCGCCGAGCGACGGACACGACGGCTGCTGCGCCGGCCGTTCGACTTCTTGCGCTCGGCCGACACCGTCGCGCTGATGTCTCTCGCACGCCTCACCGTGGGCGCGCTGCTCACGCTCGCGTACATCGCGGTGTCGTTCGAAGACGCGCTCGGCGCGTTCACGTCCGCCGAGCCGACGTCGAGCGGGCTACAGACCCTCTCCGAGACGGTCGCGCCGCTTCGGATCGTGAACGTCTATCACCTCTTCGGTCACATCACGCGCGAGCGCGTCGAACCCACCTTCGCGACGTCGAACGGGGACGACTTCACCGAGCACGACCTTCGCTACAAGCCCGGCGACCCTCGGCGCGCGCCGCCCTTCGTCGCGCCGCACCAGCCGCGCGTCGACTTTCTCCTCTGGTTTTACGGGCTCTCGTACGAGCGCGGCGTGCCGCTCTATGTTCGCAATCTCCTCGTCCGGATGTGCGACGATCCCGAAGCCGTGCAATTCCTCTTCGCGACTCCGCTCCCGCGTCGACCGAAAGCCACGCAGGTCCGGTTCTATCGTTACCACTTCACCACCCCGCACGAGCGCGGCGAGAGCGGCGCGGTGTGGACGCGTACTCTGCTCGGAGAGCCGCGCACCTTGTCGTGCATCGCCGAGTGAGCGGCAAAGGCGGCGCGTGCCGCCTCGAGCTTCGCCCATGACCCCGCGTTCGTTCGCCGTCGTCGTCCCGGACCGCTCCGTCGCGTTTCGACTCGCGAGTTGGCAAGACGGACTCGCGCGTCTCGGCGTGAGCGTGCCGCCCTTCGTCGTCGCCGACTTCGGGACCCTCCTGTCGTGCCCCAAAGACCGATTCTCGCTCGCGCCCGACGACGAATTGCGTCACGACGCGCTCCGTCGCGCGTATCGCGCGCTCGTCGGTGAAGTCGCGGCGCATCCGTCGATCGAACGGCTCGCGGCCCTCGCGCCCGCGGACGAGCTGGTCGTCGCGTGTGCGGCGCATATTTTGGGGTTCGTGGCCGCCGAGCTCCGTCGCGGTGAGGGCCGTGACGCCGCGCCCGCGCGCCCGGAAGCGCCGCTCGATTCGCCGGATCGCGACGCGCGCGCCGTCGATGCGCTCGTCGAGGGGCGGCTCCGGGTGCTCACCGTGCTCGACGCGCTCCCGCTTCACGCGGTCGAACTGTGGCAACGCCTCGGCGATGGCGGCGCGCCGCTCGGAGCGTCGCTCGTCGACTTGCTGACGGCGCTCCGGGATCCGCGCGCGGAAGAAATCGCGACATTTTCGCTCGAATTGTTGCCGAAGGTCGCCGAAATACACGCGCGCGGCGACGCCGATCTCGGCCCCATCGACGGCTACGGCGGCCTCTCGCGTCGCGGCGGCGTCGACAATTTGGTCCCGAGCGAGCTCGCCTCGGACGACGCCGAGCTCGAGCGGAAATTTCTCGAAGGAGAGCTCCTGTTCTACCTCCGTGAACGAAGCAGCGAGACGAAGAGTCGGACGAGCCATCTCTTGATCGACGCTTCCGCGTCGATGCGCGGCGAGCGGAGCACCTTTTCGCGCGCGACGGCGATCACGCTCGCCAAGCGGCTCGCTCAGCAAAAAGAGAACGTGACGCTCCGGTTCTTCGACGCGCACCTCTACGAGCCGCGGGTCGTGAAGAACGGCAAAGTGCCGGTGCTGCACGCGCTCTCGTTTCACGGCGAACGCGGCCGCCATCCGGCGCGCGTGTTCGAAGAACTGCGCGCGGAGCTCGCGCTCCACGGCGCGACCCGCGAAGAGACCGCCGTGCATCTGTTCACGCACGGCGCGTTCCGCGTTCCCGAAGCGCTGGTTCGGGCGGTGAAAGATCGAGCCCGGCTCTACGCCGTCTTCTTCTTGCCGAGCACGGGGAAGTGCGAAGGGCCATTTTTCGACGCGTTCGACGGTTATTGGACGGTCGACGCTCAGGGACTTCTCGACGCCGCAACGCGACGGCAGCGTGCCCAAGAAATTCTGATGGACGGTCACTCGGACGGCCGAGCCACGAAATCGCGCGGCCCTGGCTCGGCCGTGGGTGAGGGACGATGAGCGGCGTCACCGTCGAGGAGCTCGCTCGAGCGCCCACGGAGCATGCGGCGTGGTGGACCTCGCGCGCCGCCGACCTCGTACGGCGCGGCGCTCTGGACGAGTCTCGCGCGGCGCTCGTTGCCGCGCTCCTGCACACCGACGCGCCCGAACGAGACTACGCCTGCGCGGTTCGGGCGCTCGGCGAGGTCCTCGCCGCAAGCGGCGACGGTCGCGGCGCGCTCGCGTGCGCGTGGTATCTCCGCGACGACACCGCGGCGCCCGCCGACGACGTCCCGCTCGTCGATCGCGCGCGCACCGAGTCGATGCTGGGCGCTTCGGCGGCGGACGATGACGGAGCCGGCTCCCTGCCGCGTGCGGCCCTGTTGCACCGCGAGCAAGCGGCGCGGGCGTTTGCCGAAAGCGGACGTTCGGTGCGGGCGGCGTTCGAATACGA
>Ga0265320_10000614_pt1 | contig 27360 bp, 25 predicted proteins | sample 4827metaG_FD_202087 | JGI IMG/M metagenome (GOLD analysis project Ga0265320, IMG submission 202087) | Rhizosphere microbial communities from Carex aquatilis grown in University of Washington, Seatle, WA, United States - 4-8-27 metaG | ecosystem: Host-associated > Plants > Roots > Rhizosphere >... | reverse complement strand
TGCTTTCTGAGGATTTTTCCGCTGATCGTGACTACAACGGGGTGCGGGTGGTAAATCCCTTTGTCACCGGGCCCGCAGAAGTTTTGCGCTGAATTTGAATTGGACATCTACTCCGTCGGAAACAAATTCCACCGCTTGAGCCGGCCATCGGGTGTGAATTCGAATTCCATGGTCAGGCGGTCCCACTCGTAGGAAAGCACCGTTTCGTCCTTGTCTTCGTCGGCGGTGGTCGGCGCGCCCAACAATTTTTCCAATTCGGCCCGGCGGGTGCTTTCGGTCAGGCGCACGCTTTCCTGACTGGCGCCGCGCAGCCGCGGCTTCGCATAAGTAAAAGCAACGTCGGTCGGCACGCAGGGGTCGGGGCCGATGAGCAACGCGAGGTAGGCAAATTTGCCGTTGTCGAAATCAATTTGAAAACCGCCAGCCGCGTAGAGCAGTTCGCAATAGTCCTCCCGGGGCCATTGCACTTGGGCCGGCCGGCCGAGAAATGCCGCCGCCTCCAGCCCGTCGCCAAATTTCAATTTGCCGAATCTCATTTCGACCATGTCAAAGTCTGGAATCGGCAGTTGAAACTCCCCCCAGCGGGCCGTGGGGTCGGGCTTTCGCCCCAGTATTTGGTCGAAAAAGCTCATGGTTATCATCGCAATGTATCCGCCCCCAGAGCTTTGACGACCAAATTTTACAGTGGCGTTTCAGTGAATTCTGCTGCCATCATGGCCACTTACCCATGCCTGTTCCCCTGCTGGATTTAAAACGTCAAAACCTTCCCCTCGAAGCGGACTTGAAGGCCGCGTTTGAGCGCGTCCTGCGCTCGGGAGCCTACATCCTGGGTCCCGACCATGCCGAGTTCGAACGCGAATGCGCGCGGTTTCTCGGGGTCAAGCACGCCCTCGGCGTGTCGTCGGGTACCGATGCCATTTCGCTGGGGCTCATGGCCCTTGGTGTCGGTCCCGGTGACGAGGTGCTGGTGCCATCCTTTACCTTTTTTGCCACGGCGGGCTGTGTGGCGCGCCTTGGTGCAATTCCCGTTTTCGTGGACGTGTGCCCGGCCTGCTTCAATATCAATTGCGCCGATGCCGTGAACAAAATCACTGCGCGCACGAAAGTCATCATCCCGGTCCATCTTTACGGCCAGTCGGCGGACTTGGACGGCGTGCTGGCGCTCGCCAAAAAGCACAACCTCACCGTGCTCGAGGACGGCGCACAAGCCATGGGCGCGAAGTACGGCGACAAGTATGTCGGCACGCTCGGCCAATTCGGCGCCTTCAGCTTTTTCCCCACCAAGAATCTCGGCGCGCTCGGTGATGCCGGCCTGCTTGTGACCAACGACGACGCCCTCGCCGAACACGCCGCGGTGCTGCGCGTCCACGGCATGAAGCCGAAATATCATCATCCGTTTATTGGCGGAAATTTTCGCCTCGATACGCTCCAGGCGGCGTTGCTGCGCGTGAAGCTGCCGCATTATGACGGCTACACCAAAGGCCGCCAGGCCAATGCCGCATGGTATACGGAGCGCCTGACCAAGGTGCCCGGCATCGCGGTCGTCCGCCCACAGGACTGCCACGTGCATCCCGCCCACGCCACGACGCCCCCGGCATCTCCCGCGCCTAAAATCACTTTGCCCGCGGGTTGCCCGCGCCACGAGCACATTTGGAATCAATACACCCTGCGCGTCCACGGCCCCGGCCGGCGGGATGCCTTGTTGGCCCACTTCCAATCGCGGAAGATCGGCGCGGAGATTTATTACCCCGTGCCGCTCGACCGCCAGCCCTGTTTCGCCAACAACTCCCGGGGTGGCGAAACCTGCGTGCATTCGCATATTTTATCGAGCGAAGTCTTGAGTATCCCGATTTTCCCCGAAATCACCGCCGCCGAGCGCGAGGAAGTGGCCGCGGCCATCGAGGGGTTTGTCCGCCAAGTTTAAGGTAAACTCGGCGTCCGCAACCACTCGCTCCACAGTTGCGGCTGGCCGCCGGGATTCGCGCGCGCATATTCATAAAAGGCGCGGACAAACGCAATGCGGTCATCCGTGTAGGGAATTTTCCAACTGCCGGCGGGGGAGGGGCGCAGCACATCCAAATCCGCCCCCAGGAATTCCTGCCGGTGGGCAATATCCTCCAGCGAAGCAACGCGCGCATTGCGCAGCATGTCATACAGCGCCATGAAAGTGGTGGTGCGCCCCTTGCCGGCGCGGCAGTGAAAATACGCCCAGCCGTCCGCGGGCATTTGCCTCACGGCATTAATGAACCGATCCACTTCCGCATCGTCCGGCCGGACATGGTCGGAGACGGTCAAGCGCACATATTTGGCCTGCAGCGCTTCGATAATCTCCTTTTCCGTGGACACTCCCTGGGGAATGATTTCAACCGGCGCAGTCGCCGCGGCGGTGGGGGTCTTGATGGCGTTATCATCGCGGAGCAGGAGTTTTTGGCCCATGACCACTTGGGAGCATCGCAGAAATTCGTCGGCTAAAATATCGTCGTGTGCGCGGCCGGCATTGGCCCAGTCATTCGTGGCAAACCAACTGACCGGTGAGCCGTTGACAAAGATGTGCGATTCCTGCCGCAAATCGAATACCGTCACCGGGCCGGGCAAATGAGGCCCGGCTGCCTTAAATTCTTCGACCGAAAACGCTCCGCTGCCAGCCGCATGCAATTCAGCCAAGCCTGCCAGACTGGGGGCGACCGTGCTGCTGGTTGGCTTCAGCGGGTCGTTCGTCGTCCGAAAGTTGCGCGGCAACCCGGCCGTCTGCTCAGGTGCGACATCCCATACCAGCACGGGATTTTTGGCGTCTGGCGGTGGGGTCGGAATATATTTTTGCTCCAACGAAATTCTTGCGGTCGCGCAGGCCTGGAGGCCCAGCGCCAACCCGAAAACAATGATCTTCAGACCTGGGCTCATAAAAGTAACAGACAAGTTTTAATGGGCGGGTTCCGCAGTATGACCGTCAACAAATAGGGCAAGGACGGCCCTGGAGTCAATCCGTGGCTCCCTTGGGTGCTGCGCTCCAGGCTTGACGATGGGGGGTGGTCACGGTGTTTGATAACGGATGGACATTTGGTTTCATCCGGCCCGGGAATTGGACGCCGTCGTGCGCGCGGCGGCGGCGCGCACGCCCGGCTTCGAGGGCGAATTCGCGCCCGAAATCCGCCCGGCTGACCCCCGGTTTGGCGACTTTCAAGCCAATGGCGTCCTCGGCTTTGCCAAAGCGCGGAAACAGAATCCCCGGGCGATGGGCACTGCGTTGGCAGAAACCTTGAAGGCGGACCCCGCGCTCGATTCTTCGCTCATTCAAATTGACGTGGCGGGGCCGGGTTTCGTGAATTTCAAGTTCACCGCCAAATTCCTGCTCGAGTGGTTGCGGTGCTACCGGGGCGAAAAGGATTTTCACGAGGCGGCGGGCGAATTGTACCGCGGGCACACCCTGGTGGCGGATTATCCGTCACCGAATGTCGCCAAGCAGATGCATGTCGGCCACCTGCGGCCGATGGTCATCGGTGAGGCGGTTTCGCGCCTGCTCGCTTTTTGCGGCGGCAAAGTCATTCGCGACAATCACCTCGGTGACTGGGGTACCAATTTTGGCGTCCTCATTCTTGCGCTTCGTGAATCCGGTGAACAAATTCTCTCCGACCCGGACGCCGCGCTCGCCCAGCTCGAGCGCCTGTACAAATCCGGTTCGTTCAAGGCAACGGACAAAAACAGCCCCTGGGCTGACGCCGCGCGCGCCGAATTGGTGAAGCTGCAGAACGGCGATCCGGAAAACACCCGCATCTGGGAGCAAATTGTCGCCGTCAGCAACCAAGCCGCAGAGGTGGTTTATAAGATGCTCGGCGTTACCATCGAGCACACGCTGGGCGAATCCTTTTATCGAGATAAGGTGGACCTAATTTACCGGGAGCTTACGGAGTGTGGCTTGGCAGAGATTAGCGAAGGTGCGCTCGTTGTCTTCCATCCTGAGCACCCCCGCTTCAAGAAGGACGCCGAGAACCCAAATCCATTCATCATCCGCAAGAGCGACGGAGCGAGTAATTACGCTTCCACCGACTTGGCCACCGTGCTCTACCGCGTTGAGACCTGGCATGCCGACGAGACCATTTATTTCACTGACGGCCGCCAGCGCGACCATTTCGAGCAGTTATTCCTCACGGTTAGCAAATGGTTCGCCGCCACCAAACGGAAAACCCCGCGCGTGCGCCATGTCTGGTGGGGCACCATTCTGGGATCGGACGGCAAGGCCATCAAAACCAAGAGCGGTGAATCCCTAAAACTCCTCGATGTCCTCGCTGAAGCCCAAGCCCGCGCCCTGGCCATCGTTGCGGAAAAGAACCCGGATTTGCCGGAAGCCGAAAAAACCAATATCGCGCGCGTCGTCGGCCTCGGAGCGGTCAAATACGCCGATTTGCGCCAGGACCGCACTTCCGACTACGAATTTGCCTGGGACAAGTTGCTTGCGCTCGACGGCAACACCGCGCCGTATTTGCTCTATGCCGTGGCGCGCATCCACAGTATTTTCCGCAAAGCGGAACTGCCGGTTGACGATGCCGTGCGTGAAGCCACGGCCAGCGCTCTGGAATCGCCTGCGGAAATTGCCCTGGCCCGAAAATTGGTGGCGCTCCCCTCAGTGCTCGAATCCACGCTGGCGGACTTGCGGCCCCATGTCCTCTGCACCTATCTGCACGAACTGGCCGGGGAATTCTCCACGTTTTACGCGGCCGACCGGGTCAATGTAGAGGACAAGTCCATCCAGGCCCGGCGCCTGCTCCTCTGCGCCCGCACCTTGCGCGTCCTCGAAACCGGCCTGCACACCCTCGGCCTCGAAACCCTGGAACGCATGTAGCGCGTTTCTCCCCGGGGTGCGCCTACAGCCCGACGCCCACGGCGAAATCCACCGGCACGGTGACGGTCTCCGTCTTGTCCCAATAAGTGCATTCGATGTCTGTCTTGGAGACTTTCTCGTCGAGCATAAAGCTGATGGAGTAAGTCATCGCGCCGGTAAAACCAAAGGAACTGCGGCTGGAGATTTTGCTTTTGATCTCGTGGCCATCAGCGGCCAGAAAACGCACTGTTTTAATGGTGCTGAACGGCTGGCTGCTCGAAAGGGCCACGGCCAGTTGGTCACCCTCGTTCTCCACCAAATCAATTTTGGCTGGATGGCCTGCGAATGTTACGCTGGCGTCCTTGACCAGCGCCACGTTGTTTTGCGTGTCTTTGACCGAATGGGTGCCGCAGATGATGGGCACGGCGCCGCGAATGAGAATCTTCGCCGCATCGGCCGCGGGCAGGACCGTGCTGCGAATCGTTAGGACGGCCGCCTGACCATCGTCCGTCACCCGCAGATTCGTGATTAACGGATTCCGCGCCGCGAATGTGGACCGGTTGGTGCCTCCGGAAGCTCCCGCGGCGGGTGCCGCAACTTTGGCCAGGTCGGTGCCCACATCGTCGGTAAAGCTGGTAATGTAGTTTGCCGACTTGTCTGCTTCCAACATCGTTTTGCCGTCGGGCTTGATATATAAATCCACCTCGGTGGCTTCCATGCCGCCGACAAACAGTTGCATGGATTCCGGGACCTTGCGGTCAATTTCCAGCCGGATGGGCCGCACCTTGATCGGCGCCGCTGGTGCGGCTGGCGTGGCGGTGGGTGGTGCGCTTTGCGCGGCGAGAAAACATTGGGCGGCGAGCAGGGCTGCGGCCACAGTCAGGACGGGAAGTGATTTGTTCATCGTGGAAACAAGGAAAGGTCAAGTCAGCCTCTCGAGTATTTGATTGGGTTGCAAGGGCTGGCGAGCCTTTTTGCCATCTGAAACCAGCTTGTTGCATTTGCCCAAGGCCGGGGGGACCGCCGGTCATTTTATGTCGGCCAGGATGACATTTATTCCCTAGTTGGGAAATGGAATCAAATGGTTGAAAATACGTCATGAATTTCTTAACCCATTATCCACAAGGCATATAGACTGAAACTGGTGGGCCCGCAGCCGACTCGGATCGCAACCATGGCATCGGATGTGCAAAAGGGGCAAATGAAACCCCTCCCTCAAAATGAATAATCTGTTTGAAAGCTTATCTCTGGCGTTAGGCCTTGTAATCGGCTTGGGTGGAAGCGCGGGAGTCGTTATGCTCACTGCTTCCGCCCAGCCTGCCCGCACCGCGCGCCGCGCGCCGCTCATATTCTACCACCCAACCATGCCCGCCAATTCCCAACCCTTGCTCGCCCGAATGCTCACCGCGTGCTTTCGCCCATTTGTGCGGCTCGTGTACAAGGTAAAAGTCGAAGGCTTGGAAAATTTGCCCCGCGAAGGTGGCGTCATCGTTGCGCCGAACCATTTGTCCTATGTGGACGTGGTGTTGCTGTCCGTGATCAGCCCGCGGCCGATGCGGACGATGGCGTGGGGCGGCTTTACGCGGTATGCGTTTTTCCGCGCGATATTTCGGGTTTTCGGGACGCTTCCCGTGACGCCCGAACGCGCCAAGACGGCGATGAAGGAAGCGGTGGAGTTGCTGCAAAAAGGCGATGCCGTGCTGATTTTCCCCGAGGGCCAGATTTCGCGCACGGGTGAATTGCAAACCATTGCCGGCGGTTTCAATTTGATGGCGCGGCATTCGGGCGCGCCAGTGGTCCCGGTGCACTTGGGCGGAATCTGGGGGTCCATTTTCAGCTTTGAACGCGGAAAGTTTTTCTGGAAGACACCTCTCCGCCTTCCGTATCCCGTCGCCATTCGCTTCGGCAAGGCGCTCCCCGCCAACGAGGCCACCGTGGACAACCTGCGCAACGCGCTCCTCGCGCTCGCCAAGCCTTCCGATCCCGTGAATGCCCCGCCGCGGACCCCCGACAACGATCCCAAGCTCCCGCAACCCGCCCAGCCGCCGCCGCCGGCTGCGGTGCCCAAGCCACCCAGCCAGCCGCCCGGTTCGCCGCTGCTCGATTTGGATTCGGCAAAGTTTCAGGCGCGCCCGGAATTTGCCGGTCATCTCGCGGAAGCGTTGGTGCGGGCGCTCAAGAAGCGCGGGGTCCGCGAAACCGTCGTGGATTACAGCCACGAAAAACCGAAGCGCATGAGCGCAAAAACACTGCTCGGCATTTCCCTCGCGCTTGCGCAGCGCATCCGCCGCGAGATTCCCGAGCCGCGGGTGGGCATCCTGTTGCCGCCGAGCCTCGGCGGGCTGATTGCCAATTATGCGGTCATGTTCGCCGGCAAGACCCCGGTGAATCTGAATTTCACCATTGGTAAGGGGGCGCTTGAGCACTCCATTCGCAAGTCCGGCATCATGACCACCCTCACGGACAATCTTTTTCGCGAAAAAATCACTGGTCGCATGCCGGACCTGCCGTGGTCCGAGCGGGTGCTTGACCTGCAAACGGAGATCGCGGCGCTCTCCACTTTTGCCAAGCTGCGCTGGGCCATATTGGCGGATTTTTGCAGTGCCGAGGGTATTATTCGCCGGGCGCAAATTCCATTCGAGGGCGGCGACCGGGAGGCCGGCCTGCTCTTCACCAGTGGCAGTTCCGGTGAGCCCAAGGGCGTGATTCTCACGCACCGCAACATTTTGGGCAATTGCGCGCAAATTGACGCCAGCGGCATTTTGCCCGCGGGCGAGACTTTGCTCGGCAACCTGCCCATTTTCCACAGCTTTGGCTTCACGATTATTCTCTGGTATGCGATGCAGCGCGACTTGCGGGTCGTCACCACGCCATCGCCGCTCGAGGTCCACAAATGCATCGAAGCCATTAAGGCCGAAAAGGTCACCGTGCTCCTGGGCACGCCCACGTTCTTCCGGCCCTACCTCAAGCGCGCTGACCCGGCGGACATCGCGAGCGTTAAATTCGTTGTCGCCGGCGCGGAAAAGACCCCCGCCGGTTTTCACGAGGAATGGGAAAAGCGCTTCAACAGCCAGTATTGCGAAGGCTACGGACTCACGGAAACGTCGCCGGTCGTCGCGGTCAACCTTCCCGCCCTGCCGGGCGAGGCCAAGGAATCAGTGGCAAAGAAAAAACGCCTTGGCGCGGTGGGAAAACTTTTCCCCGGATCGGCCGCGCGTATCGTGGACCCCGATACCGGTGCGGACAAGGGTTTCAACGACACCGGCATGCTCTATCTCAAGGGCGTTAATATTTTCCCCGGTTATCTGGATCAGCCTGACAAAACCGCGGAAGCCTTTAACACCGGCTGGTTTGTCACGGGCGATTTGGCGAAGCTGGACGAGGACGGGTTCCTCTATATTGAAGGCCGCCTTTCGCGCTTTTCCAAAATTGGCGGCGAAATGATTCCGCATGGCACCGTCGAGGCTGCAGTAATTCAAGCCCTCGGCCACAAGGCCGGCGACGCGCTCACAGTGGCCGTCTCCGCCCGCCCTGACCCGGCCAAAGGTGAGGCGCTGGTGCTGCTGACCACCGTGGATCTCAACCCGGAGGAACTCCGCGGCAAACTCTCCGCCGCCGGCTTGGCCAATTTGTGGATTCCCCGCATTATCAAGAAAGTTCCTGCCATCCCCGTTCTGGGCTCCGGCAAGCTGGATTTGAAGAAGCTTAAAGAATTAGCGAAGGAGTAGGTGAAATGGGGGGTATTTGCCCGTATCTTGGCACCCTTTCCGGCTAATTTTTCGTTAATAGCGGTCATTTTTGGCACGCCGTTTGCTAATTCTTACGTGCCAAGGAACCGTCCGCACGCCGAACGGGCGGTTTGCCCACAGATTCACCCACCCCTTAATTTCAAAATATCTGCATGAAACTCATTAAAGCCATCATCAAGCCGTTTAAGTTGGAGGAAGTCAAAGAAGCCCTGGCCGAAATTGGCGTCGAAGGCATGACCGTCACGGAGGTCAAGGGCTTTGGCCGGCAAAAAGGCCATACGGAAATTTACCGGGGGAGTGAATACACCGTGGACTTCCTGCCCAAGGTGATGCTCGATATTGCGGTCTCCTCCGAACTCGCCCCCAAAGTGGTGGAAACCATCACTGCGGCCGCGAAAACCGGCAAAATCGGCGACGGCAAATTATTTGTGCTGCCCCTCGAAGAAGCCATCCGCATCAGAACTGACGAAAAAGGCAAAGCAGCGCTCTAGGGAGTGGCGGGGCGGCATTCAAATGACAAGTCTGACAAGTCTGACTTGTCGGATCTCCCATCCTTTCCCCGCCACCGGGTTCGCCATGGTTTGGCTTGTCTTTGGGGCCGGGCTTAGTAGGGTCAGGGCGCTTTAACGCTGCTCCTGTCCATGAACAAATATATTACTGAATTTATCGGCACGTTTTTTCTCGTTTTCACCATCGGTTGCGCCGTCATTGGCGGTGCCAGCATTCCACCCCTCGCGATTGGCGCTGCTTTGATGGTCATGATTTATGCCGGCGGCCACATTTCGGGCGCCCATTACAACCCCGCAGTAACTTTGGCCGTGGCTTTGCGCGGCCGGTGCGCCATGAAGGACGTCGCGCCTTATTGGGCCGCGCAAATCATTGGTGCTTCGCTGGCGGCCCTCGCGGCGAAATACCTCATGCATGAGGGTGGCCATGATCCCAAGATGGGCGAAATCGCGAGCACCCCGGCAGCGCTGCTGGCGGAATTTCTGTTTACTTTCGCCCTGTGCTACGTGGTGCTGAACGTGGCCACTTCCAAAACCACCGCCGGCAATTCTTACTATGGACTGGCCATCGGCATGACGGTGATGACCGGCGCGTTTGCCGTGGGCGGAATTTCTGGCGGGGCCTTCAACCCGGCGGTCGCGGTCGGCGCGAGCCTGTTGGGTTTGTTTGACTGGCACAATTTGTGGATTTTTCTGGTCGCAAATTTTGCCGGTGGAGCCGCCGCCGCAGGCGTGTTCAAGCTCAATAATCCCTCAGATGTTTGAAATACAGGGATTGGCCGGTTTGGTCTGAACCATCCGATGGGTGGTCGTTACCGTTGCGCTGGCAATCTGTGTAATCCGTGGTTCTCCGGAATCGGGCCGCCCGCGCATTTTTTCCTTTGCACGGCCGGGTTCAAGCGTGTAGGGTGGGGGGGTCTTATCGCCTTATGAAACTTATCACCGCCGTCATCAAGCCGTTCAAGCTGGAAGAAGTCAAAGAAGCCCTGGCCGAAATCGGCATCGAGGGCATGACCGTTACTGAGGTTAAAGGTTTCGGTCGCCAAAAGGGCCACACCGAAATCTACCGCGGTAGTGAATACACCGTGGATTTCCTCCCCAAGGTCAAAGTTGAGATCGCTGTCGCCACCGACGCCGTCTCCAAGACCATCGCCGCCATTTCCAAAGCCGCCAAGACCGGCAAAATCGGCGACGGCAAGGTTTTCGTGACTTCGCTCGAGGAAGTCGTTCGCATCCGCACTGACGAACGCGGCGAGTCCGCGCTATAGGGCTCGCGCTTGCGCGACGCCGCCTGGGGTGGGGACGCCTCTTCGAGGCGACTGCGTATTACCAACCCACCAGGAAACGCCTCATGGAAGTCATTTTTCTTGGCACGGGCACCTCGCAAGGCGTGCCGATGATCGCGCAGCCGCCCGGCAGCCTCGATTTGAGCAATCCGCGCAATTGGCGCACCCGCAGCAGCATTCACGTCGTCCTCGGCGAAACCCGCATCCAAGTGGACGCCGCCCAAGAGTTCCGTCTCCAGTGCCTCCGCGAGGACATCCGTGGCGCCGACCTTTTCATCCTCACCCACGGCCACGCTGACCATGTGCTTGGCATGGACGACCTGCGCCGCTTTTGCGACCAACTGCCGGGGGCAGTGCTGCCGGTTTACAGCACGCCGGCGGGGCTCGAACGCGTGCGCCAGATTTACCCGTATGCCATGGGCGAGCGCCCGGCGTCCAAGGGCTACCCGTGTTTCAAGTTGCGGGAGATGCCCCGGCGGCTCGAAGTGCCCGGCGGAGTCATTCATTCTGTGCTCTTGCCGCATTTTGATTTGGAAACCCTGGGGCTGGTCTTCGAGGAAACGGCCACGAAGCAGAAATTTGTCTACTTTTGCGACTGCAAGGAAGTCGGCGAGCCGGCGCGGTCTCTGGCACGCGGTGCCGATGTGGTGGTGCTCGACGGTCTCCGCCCCCACGCCCACCACTCCCATATGACGATTGATGAAGCGGTGGCCACCGCCCAGGCCATCGGGGCGCCGAGGAATTTCATCACCCACATGACCTTCCAGGTGGACCACGACGCCACGGAGGCAAAACTTCCGGCCAATGTCCGCCTGGCCTATGACGGGCTGCGTCTGAAACTCGATTAAATCCGTCGTTCAATTTTTCGCGTTGGCGATCAGGGTCGCGCTGCTGACATCCAAGTATTCGCGCGAGGTGAAAGTTTTCCGGACACCATTATAGTCGTAGACCACGATAAATTCCTTTTTGAGACCGGGGGTCGGGTCGGCTTGGAGCGTATTGACATCCACGGTAAAGGGCGGAGAACCGGGTTTGGTGAGTTCTGTCACCCTTGCGGTTACATCCGTGAACAACATCCCCGTGCCGTAAAAGGCGGAGACGATTTGCACTCGATCGCCGCCGGCAGGCGTAGGCGGCGGAGGAATGGTTCCACCGGCGTTTTTGATGAGCTCCTCGTAACCAATGGGGCCGCCTTCGATGGCGTTGTACGTCCGGCTCACTCCGCGGTATTCGTAAACAATCACAATGTTTTTCTTCCAGCCATACGCTGGGTCAATCTGCATCCATTTGGGACTGGCAAACACCGTGGGCTTTCCGGGGCCGACCAAATCCTTCACAACGGCGGTGACGTCGGCCAGACCATGCCCGTCCTCGTAATCACCGAAAACTGCCGAAATGATTTTGATTTCTCCCGTCACGGGCGGTTGCACCAGGCGTTTAAGATGGAATTGGGTGTTGCCGGTCAGTGGGTCAATTGACTGGCTGTCGGATACCCAGCCGGCTTGCAAAAATTCTTGCAATTTGTCTTTGTCCGCTGAGCCGGAGGCGACGAAAATCTTGTGCTCCCAGGTCGGAGTCTGAGCGGTATTCGGCTGGAGTTGGCTGGCGGACGTCGCCGCCTCTCCCAGAGCGCTTTTGGGCGGCGGCATTTTATCGGTGGCGGATGGAAGCAGGGCAGAGGCCGGGATGGTTGCGGAGGGAGGCGCCATCGCAGAAGCAGTTGGTGGGGCGGATTCCGTGGCACCTGCGCCTGCCTGCGGGTTGAGATAAAAACTGTTTTCAGCCCTTCGAGACGAATGCCCAGGTTCCAGAATGTCGCCCCGGTCGGAGATGGCCGAAACGTCAGTGGCTAAAAACACACTGGCGGGCAGGGCAATCAGGCAGATAATTCTCATAACGCTCCTCGGCAGCCAAAAGTCCGTTCACTGTAGAATAGTGGGTATCGAATAGAGCTCAAGGCTTTTTATCAGCAGCCATGAAACCGTGTCATGCTCACACCACCGCCGCCTTCGCCACCATACCCTGCTGCACTTCCTCATACATGCCGAGGTTGCGGAATTTTTGATAGCGCTGCTCGAGCAGGGTCTTCATCGGGATGGCGTTGAGGCGGGCCAAATTCTCGATGAGCGCCGCTTTCAAGTTTTTCGCCGCCAGGGCTGGGTCGAGGTGGGCGCCGCCGAGCGGTTCGGGGACGATGCCGTCCACCACGCCTGCTTCAAGGAGTTTGTCGGCCGTGATTTGCAGGGCTTCGGCTGCGCGGGGGGCGTGGGCGCGGTCTTTCCAGAGAATGGCCGCGCAGCCTTCGGGGGAAATCACCGAGTAGTAGGCGTTTTCCATGATCAGCACCACGTCGGTGACGGCGATACCCAGCGCGCCGCCGGAACCGCCTTCGCCGATGACCGTCGCGATGGTCGGGGTTTCCAGCACGCTCATTTCACGTAAATTGACGGCAATCGCCTCGGCCACGTGGCGTTCCTCCGCGCCGATACCCGGATAGGCTCCCGGGGTGTCCACCAGTGCGATGACCGGCAGGTGAAATTTTTCCGCGAGCCGCATCAGGCGCAGGGCCTTGCGGTAGCCTTCGGGGTTGGGGCAGCCAAAATTGCGCTTCAAATTCTCCTTGGTATTGCGGCCTTTCTGCTGGCCGAGAACCATGACCGGCTGGCCGTCAAGAAATGCGGGGCCGCCGACGATGGCCTGGTCGTCGCGGTAGAGCCGGTCGCCGTGGAGTTCCTGAAAGCCGTCAAAAATCATTTCAATGTAATCGAGCGCGTAGGGGCGGTGCGGATGCCGCGCCAGTTGCACCTTCTGCCAGGAGGTCAGATTCTGGTGAATTTTCGCCTTGGTGGCCTCGAGCTTCGCCTCAATCGCCCGGATTTCCCCGCTGACGTCGAGTTTCTGCTCCTCGGACAATTTGCGCAGGCTCTGCAACTGCAATTCCAACTCATGCAGCGGCTTTTCGAAGTCCAGGGAGAACTTGGGTTTGCTCATAACGAAGGAGGGCCAGTTTACCGCCGTCGGCCGGTTAAAGTCAATAGGTCGAAGTGGGGGGGGAATTAATGGAAAATTGAATAAGAGCGGCGGTGCGCAATCTCTGAAATACACCCTTTTCCTGCCATTTACAGGATTGGACATATCCCCCTCCCGCTGTTAGTTTCAACCCCTCATGAAAGGCGAGGTCGTTTATCTCTATGCATTTGACGTGGCGAATGAAATCGTCACGGCGCGGGTGCGCGAGATCTTGTCGGAAAAGCCTTTCCCCTTCGAAATCCGGATGGACCGGACGCTGCCGAAGGACATGCCGCTGTACAAGCCGCTGGCGGTCGTTCCCGCGCCACTCTCGTCGCCGATGCACGGTCAGCCCGTGCGGCTGCTGGTACGTATCTACGATGTTGGCGTCGTTACGGTAATGATGCGCGTGGATTTCACCATCGGCGGTCTCGGCGAACTGATGCCCTACCATCAACCCGCCCTCGATGACGGGCGCACCTTCGACATCGTGGCGCGCGACCTGTGCAAGCAGGTGAGCACCAGCCTCAAGGATTACATGGTCAGCCGCGCGGACGAGGAAATGATTCCTGAGGCCTACACGGTTTTCTGTCTGACCGACCTCGGCGGTTCGCGGGATGTGAACCAGTGGCTCGGCGACAACCGCCGGGCGGCCGCCGGCCTGCTCAGCGAAACCGAGCCCGATCGCCTCAGCGAGGCCCAAGTGGTGGAAATCCTGCGCATCCAGCGCTCCTTTGAAAACACCGACCTCGTCGTGGTGGATTGGGACGCCGCGCTCGTCGCCGACCTGGAAGGCTATCTCGACGACACCCTCTACGCGCTCGAACTGGCCAATCTCCAGCTCGAGGAACTCCGCGTGATGGATCGCCGCCTCGACAAATACCTTGACCGCGCCTACGTGGATCTCGACCGCCCGCGCCTGCCGCTCGTTGGTTCGGCCTCCATCTCCCTGCGCAACCTCCGCCGCTTCCGCATGGACGTGACCAAGCTGAATGATGAAATCACCCACATCACCAAGTTTTTTGGCGACTGGCACCTGGCGCGCGTCTACGTCGGCGCCCGGGAACGCTTCTACCTCGACCAATGGCGCGCCAGCGTCGAGCAGCGCCTCGCGCAATTGGACAAGCTCTACAGCGTCGTTCATTCCGAAGCCAACGAGCAACGGATGCTCGTGCTGGAAATCATCGTGGTCATCTTCTTTGCGGTGGATTTGTGGCTGTTGATCAAGGGGGGTAAATGAAGCATCTGCATGATTGACACCCAGGGATATTTCGCCCGATTGTTAAAGGCGAATATGAGCGAGCCGAAGCCTATTGGAGGAATTTTCCTATTAGCGGCTTCGTTCCTGGCTTTTATACTTCCCAATACAATCTGGAAGGTTCTTATATATACGGATCACCTGCATGGCCTTTACGTTGGATGGCGAACTGTTTCAATCAGCGCAATTTATTGGCTAATCCTGATCTTCCCGTTGAATTTATTGGTGCTTGGCCTGTTCCGTTGGAAGCACTGGATTAGGGGGCGGGCACTTTTTTTATTGGGTCCTTCGGTCACTATTCTCGCCGCCTTCCTCCTCGGTATGGTTGCTGTTCCGTTCGCTCCGAGAAAATGGTTTGCCATGGAAGCGGGCATGCCGGTTCCGGCATCGGCCGGCGATTTTCGCGCCAATCTCCGTGGGGGTGAATTTGACGGAGACGCTTACTATTTCGAATGTGACCCCAGTGACACCAAGGAACTTATTCAAGCATTGAATCTCGAAGTTGGTTTGAACAGCAATCTTCCAGGTCCATACACTGTCGCGGATTGGCCCAAGTTGCCTACGGGTCATGTTAGGATCTTTAGTCACTTCAATTCCGACAAATTTCTGGGATGCATACTTATGACTGACGAAAGCCTGACCCATGTGTACGTTTACATGGGCTGGTATTAAAACTAAATTAACAATGAAGCCCAACGACCCCATAGACCCGCGCGTTGCCATCGGCCACGTGCACTTGAAAGTCGCGAATCTCCAGCGCTCGCTGGATTTTTACTGCGGCGTGCTTGGCTTCCAATTAATGCAGCGGATGGGCACGCAGGCGGCGTTCATCAGCGCCGGCGGCTATCATCACCATATCGGTTTGAACACTTGGGAGAGTCTCGGCGGCTCGCCCCCGCCACCGGGAACGACGGGACTGTACCACATCGCCATCCTCTACCCCGACCGGAAATCGCTGGCCGACGCCCTGCGCCGCCTGCAAAAGGCTGGCATCGAACTGGACGGCGCCGCCGACCACGGCGTCAGCGAGGCCCTTTATCTGCACGATCCTGATGGGAACGGGGTCGAACTTTACCGCGACCGCCCCCGCGCCGAATGGCCGATGACCCCATCGGGCGAACTGAGCATGTTTTCCAAGCGCCTCGATTTGGTAGAGTTATTGAAACAATCGGATGGATAACCCGGTTTATGATGTTGAAGGTGGCGCAAAATGATAAATCTCCGAGTACCTGATCCCGAACCTAATGCCACGGTGCTGGAGTCAAAGCGATTGGGAGTGGGCAAATTGTTGTCTTTTTCCTTCGCGGCGGTATTTGGGCCATATTTGGTGATTACTTTATGGGGAAGTTCCCTGTTGTTTGACGACCTCTTGGACGGAGTTGGCTATAGCATGATGGGGGCCGCCGCCTTTTGGGCCATCGCGATGTTGCCAATAAACCTAATTACGTTGGCGATTTTTCGGTGGCGTGGGTGGCTGCGACATCGATCCGTCTCGATGTTGGCTCCGTCCCTGTTATGGATGAGCGCCTTCTTTTTCAAGATATTGACTTACCAAGAGCCTTCCGCATCGGAATATTTTAAAATCGACACGGGTTGCGAATTGCCGGCTACCGCCACGGATTTGCGCGCCCAATTCTTTCATCCAATATTTGGCGGAAATGCCGACAAGTTCTATTTTCGGTGTAATCCTCAAGATGTCAAAAGACTGATTGCGGCCCTGAAGTTGACAGCGGCCATGAGCATGGAGCCTTTGGAATATGACTTGAAACCCGGCCCCGGCTGGCCTGACGCAAAATCCTGGCCAGGATTGCAGGCATTTCGTACGAACAACCAAAGTGCGCTACATTTTTACACGCTGATTACTGACGCAGGTTTTGATCAGGTTTATTTCTTTCAAGAGTAGAAATGGATCCAAGCGCCGCGCAGGTGGTGTTCAACTGCAAACCGTAAACCGAATACTTCTTTCTATGCTTTCGGCGGCGGCTGCTTCAAATCTTCCTTCCACCCCAGCATCCTTGCCTGTGCCCCGAAATGTTCGGCTTGGGGCTTGTCGCCCAACTCCATATAAATTCGGGAAAGGGACGTGTTGATGTGGATATCGTCCGGCCGCAGCTTCTGCGCCCGAACGGCGGACGCCAGGGCCATGGGCAGGTCGCGGATGGAGAAATAAATCTCCGCCATGGCATGGTATGCGGGGAAATACTCCGGGTCGGCAATCAGGGCGTCATGGATTTTTCGCAGCGCCGCCGGAATTTCGCCCAGCGTGAAGTCCAGCACCGCCTCTTCGACGAGAGTCTCGGGGTCGCGTTTGCGGCGGGGGTCGGGGAGGTTGATGGACATGGGAACTTGGGGACAGAGGGACAGAGGGACAGAGGGACAGAGGGACAGAGGGACAGAGAATATTGGGTAAAGCTGACCAAGACAGTTTGGCACGTGAGGAGCGGAGATGCAATGGCGGAGCTTGCGGGTCGTAGCGCCGAGCTTTAGCCGGCGCTCTGAATCTATCAAACGTCAAATCAGCGCCGGCTGAAGCTCGGCGCTACGATTAGGGCGAGACACACTCCCCAATCCCCGCACTTGAACTTGTTGCGAAAATCGCCAGTGTCGCAACTAGTCTAACGACCCAATCATGGACAAGGCATTCTTTGACGGCTTCGGCGAGTTTCTTTTGGGACTGGGGCTTTTCTTTACGGGGTTGTCTTTGTTGGGCACAAATCTGAAGCAGATTGGCAGCCGCCGTTTCCGCGGGCTCGTCAACCGTTATGCCCGCCCGCGCTGGAAGGCACTCCTCTTTGGCCTGGGCTCGGGCATGGTGCTGCAAAGCTCTTCGGCGGTTTTGATGATCTTGTCCAGTCTGGCCACCACCGGGCTGATTTCTGTTGGCGACGCCTTTCCCATCGTCACCGGCTTTAACGTCGGCAACACGCTGCTGGTCTTTTTGGTGGTATTCGACATCCGGGTGGCCGCAATGTATGTGGCGGGCCTTGCGGGCGTCATGCTCTTTTTTCGCAAAGGGGAGGTCAGCCGTCACGTTTTCGGCATTCTGCTGGGGCTGGGCCTGATTTTTTACAGCATTTCGGAGATGAAGTTGGGCGTGCAGCCCATGGAAGGGGAGCGTTGGTTTACGGCCGCCATGGAATTGGGGCGCAACTGGCCGATCTTGGCGACTCTGATTGGCCTGGGTTTGGGCTTCACCATGCAGGATTCGACCATCGTGGCGATGATTGCAGTCAGCCTCGTGTCGGCCAAAGTTTTGGGAATGCCGGCGGCGTTGATGCTGGTCTATGGCGCGGCGATTGGGTCAAATTTGTTCAAGAGTTTACTGGGGTCCGCCTTCACGGGCTCGGCCCGGCAATTAATTCGGTTCCAGAATATCTACAATTTCTTTGGCGCCAGCCTGTTCATCGGGCTTTTTTACGTTGAGACGTACCTGCATGTTCCGCTCGTGATGGCGCTGATCACCCGCCTGAGCCCCGATGCGTTCACCCAAGTCGCGATTGCCTTCTTCCTGTTCAAACTCACTTCGGCGGTGATGATGACAACCTTCCATGCACAAGTCACGGCCTGGCTCAATCTCAAGCTGCCGAAAAGTGTCGCGGAAGAATTGTCGGCGCTCAAATACCTTTCGGGTCTGCCGCCCGAGGACGCCACGACCGAGTTGGAACTGCTGCGCCGGGAGCAACTGCGCGAACTGGACCAGATCGCGGCATTTTTCACCACCTTGCGCGGGGAGTATCGGGGTCCGACCCTGGACCAACGTCACGCTGCTTTTCAGCTGTTGGGCAAGGAAGTGAGCCACGCTGGCCAGGGTATTATGACACTCCAAATGGATGAATCCGAGGCAATGCAGTTGGCCTATTACCAAAATCGGCAGACAATTATTGGCGAACTTGCGGTTGCCACGGCGGAAGTAATTCAAGCGATTCAAGCGGCCCGCGGCCGTCCCGGCTTGGAGCTGGCCAGCCAGACCCAGGAGGCGCTGGAGTTTCTTTTGATTTCCGTCGGGGAGGATTTGGAGTCGACCGATCCGGAAGTTCGGCAAACCCTGTTTAATCTGTGTGCCGATCGTGGCCCCATGATGGACAAGCTGCGGAAGACTTATCTCCAGCAAAACGGAGCATTAACAATGGAGGACCGCAGCGCCGTCCTGTCCCTCACCACGGGCGTCGAAAGGTGTGTCTGGCTTCTCCGGCGCCTGGTGGCGATGAGCGCGGCGGAATCCGAGGCGGAAAAGTTGGACTGACCGGTGGATCAGAGGAGCAAAGGAGCACAGGAACAGAGGGTTTAGCCACAAATCGGTCAACAAGCTTATTTGCGATGGGGAGGAATCTGTGGAAGAGATAGTTTTTCGAAGAGGCTGGAGAGCATTCGGTCAATTTCCCGGAATCTGTCTTCAAGTCTTTCGAAATCGGTTTTGGATAAGTATTTGAGATTTACCGTAATCTCCAGCTGGGTTTGCAATTCGTTAAGGGAACCGATCGCAATTTGCACCAAACGGGCATATTCGCTGCGAGAGCGCCTAGCGTGGCCTTCCGCGATATTGGAGGGTATCGAAACTGCGGCTCTTCGAAGCTGCGAAGTAATGCCGTAGAGTTCTTCTTTCGGAAACCTCCGGCTGACTTCATATACCTCGGTCACCAGTGACATCGCCTTCTGCCAAACTACCAAATCGCGGTAGGTTTTGATGGGCGAGCTCATGGATCGAGTCCTGGTGGGGTGTCCGGCCCTCTGCTTCTTTGATCCTGTGATCCTCTGCTCCTCCTGCTCAGCCCAGGTTAAGCAAACGCAAGTGCTCACCCAGATGCTTGGTCAAAAATTCGGCATGCAAATCCGCGTGCTTCTGCAGAATCTCCAAAATTGCATCCTTGAACAACCGGCCCGAAGCAGTTTTCCCCAGAGTCAGCGTCGAGCCAAACGTCACGTGCAGCAGCTGGCGGCCCGTGGTCTCGTCCAAATAAACCCTCTCAAAGTCACCCGGCGCGGTCTTCGCCAGCGCCGCAACCCCGGCGTCCGTCGCGGAAATGTGGTAGCTTTGCTTGTCCTGCGCAAAGCGCCCTGCGTCATACGCGGCAATCTCGCCGAACAGGGCCTTGTCCACCCGTACGACGACGCGGAGCGCTTCCAGATAGTTGGTGCCGGCGGTCTTCACATGCAGGCGTGTGCCGCACACTTTGCCGATGATCGGGTAAATCGAAAATTTGTCCGAACCCGAATGGATGGAAATCTTATACGGCCCAAATGTATTGCCGATGGCGGCATGGACGCGGAGCTGTTTCTCGAATTCCTTGAGGTCACCCTTGTAATCAATACCCTTTTCGAAGTCGCCAATGAAGCGCGGTGCAAGCGAAACCACGTGTTTCACTCCGCGGCGCTTGAGTTCCAGCGCCCAGAAAAGATGTTCGAGTGGTTTCGTGGGGGTGTCGGTTTCGTCCACCGAGACTTCAACTTCGTAAGGGCGCATGACCGTGGTTTCCAAATGTTTGGTCAACACCCCCACCTGGTTGATGGCCCGGCCGTATTTGACCGCGGCGCGGTGCAAGCCCTCGAGTTCGAATTTCAATGATCCGCCCGCCGATCCGGCATCATAGGCACCCTTCAAATAGGCGGCTTCCCACCCGGCGGGGAAAATGCCGTCCTTGAGGAGGGCGGCCACTTGGGTGGCGAGGGCGGCCTGGTCCAGCCGGTCTGCTTCGTTATTGACGAATGGGGAGGGGTCGAGCGTGAAGAAAGTAAAACCCGCCTTGGCGGTTTTATCAATGTCCTCGCAGGTTTTGAGGTGGTCGGCATCGGCACCCCACGGGGCCGTATAGTTGGCGGCGGCCAGAGCGCGTTGGGCGGCACCCATGACTTCCTCAGCGCTGCGCTGGGTGCGCGTCATCTCACGGATGGACTGCTGGGCAAAAATGCCCGAGAAGCCCTTGCCATGCGCCTTCATGGCCGCAAGGTGGCCAGGCGTTGCAAGGCCGAGGCGGTCGCCAAAGCCGAAGGATTTATTTAAACCGAGGACGGTAGCAGTGGGAAGGGACATGGAGATGGGAGAATGGAGAAGGCAAACCGTACGGACTGGAACAAAGAAGGCAAAATTAAAAAGACGACGAATCCACGTTCCCAGCCGGCGGTGCGGCGCGAAACCTTGCTTGCAAATTCCGTTTTCCGGTTATTCCCCGCCCCCCGTGCTACGGCATATCGGGGTACCATACTCCGTTGGCCTTCTTAAACACCATCGTTTGCTTCGATCCGTCTGCGGCGGTGGTGGTATAAGTGGCGGTGTTGCCGTCATCGCCCATCGTCGGGACCGCCTTTTGGGACCCGATGGATTTGAGGGTGTCGAGCATTTCCCCCATTTGTTTAACAAAATCCGGCTGTTGGATAATCATCGGTGCAATCTGGTCCAGCATGCCCGGAGGCATGCCCGGAGGCAATGCATCGGGCGGGGCAAATTCCTTGATAAAGCCAACATAGTCTTTGGCCTCGAGCAGGCGGATGGCTTCGGTCAAAGCGGTATCCAGCTTGGAGCGAATCGCCGTGGTGTCGGCAGTCACGGTGGCGGATCCACCAGGCATGGAAGCGGTTACGGTTGCAGGGATCGCGCCCGGCATCGCGGCCGAAGCTGCGGTTGCAGGCATGGATGGTGCGGCCTTGGGGGTCGTAACTACCGCCACCGATGCTGGCGTCTTGGGCGCGGTAACCACGGCCATAGCGGCGGGGGCGGAAGGGGTTGCCGACACAGCAGCCGGCGCAGATGCCGGGGTGCTGGCCTTCGGCGCAGCGGCGGGCGCCGGTGACGACGCAGCTTGGGGTGCGGCGGCGGCGGGCGCAGATTCTTTGGAGCAACCGGCGCTTGCGGCAAGCGCTGCAAGTAGGAGGCAGGCGAGTTTTTTGGATTTCATGGATTTAGACTTGTCGAAGATGGCAACGGCGGGCAATGGAAGAACGGCGAAGCTTGGAGAAATGCTACCAGCCTGGCCAGTCCGAAATACCAGACACCTGAACCCCATGGATTATAACAAATATTTTGTGCAATGGGTGCATTTACCGTTACTTCACCGGAGTGCTGTCAGGGTGGGGTGGTACCCCTTTCTCGGGTTTGGCGGGCCGGGGGTTTGGCCTTGCCTGCCGGGCGGCGGGCCTCCATTTTGAGCCTCTTTCGCCCTTTCCATGACGCGCGTATTGGTTACCACCACCTCGTTGCAGGACACCCCCGGTCCGCACCACGATCAATTGGCCGCCGCCGGCCTCGAACTTGTCCGCGAACGCGGCCCCCTTCCCGAGTCCAAAATGCTCGAGCTGGCGGGTTCATTCGATGCCTTTTTATGTGGTGACGACCAAATCACCCGCGCCGTGATCGAAAAATCCCTGCCGCGCCTGCGTATTATTGCCAAATATGGCATTGGGGTGGACAAGATTGACGTGGCTGCCGCCACCGAAAAGAACATTCCGGTACTCTTCACGCCAGGCGTCAATCACACCACAGTCGCGGAGCACTGCTTTGGTCTGATGCTGTGTTTAAGCAAACATTTTGTGGATTCCGTCAACTCGACTCGCGCGGGCGGCTGGAAGCGCCTGACCGGACACGAATTGTTTGGCAAGACCCTCGGCATTGTCGGCCTCGGACGCATCGGCAAGGAAATGGCGATTAGGGGACGGGCCTTTGGCATGCCATGCATCGCCTACGATTTGTATTGGGATGAGAAATTTGCCGCCGCCAACAATGTCACCCGCGCCGCTAATTTGGACGATTTGCTCAAGGTCTCCGACGTGGTCTCGCTGCACACCAATTTGACGGCCGAGACGCAGGAGATGATCAACCCCCGTTCGCTTGGCATCATGAAGAAGGGCGCGATGCTCATCAATTGCGGCCGCGGTGAACTCATTAATAACGCCGCCGTTGCGGCCGCCCTCGAAAGCGGCCAGTTGGGCGGCTATGGCGCGGACGTGCTCGATGTCGAGCCGCCCCCGGCTGACCACCCGCTGCCCAAGGCCAAAAACTGCATCATTACGCCGCACGTCGGCTCGCGCACCTATGAAAGCGTGCAGCGCCAAGCCGGCATGGCCGTGCAGAATCTCTTGCTCGCCCTTCGCGGCGAACAACCCCTCGCCCAAGTCAATAAAGTCCCCATCCCACTGCCTCGAAGCTAAAATCCTTTTTCGACAGAATTTGCAGAATTGGAAGGAATTGACAAAAATTCTGTTAATTCTGTCAAAAAAACCTCTTTCCCCATGGCCGAATCCTTCTACGTCGTCCCGCCCGCGCGCCACAATGCCACCGTGGCCGCCGCCTACCAAAAACGCGGCTACTCCACCGCCGAAGCCGCCGCCGCCACGGGCGTCGCCGAAAACGCCTCGCGCCACGGCATCCGCACTCACAACGGCATCAAGGCCCTCCATCTTGACGACCACTTCGGCTCCGGCGCGGGTGGTTGCGTGCCCAATGCGAAAGTGGAAAAGAAGGCGACCCGTTTTGCCGCCTCGGAAATTTGGAATGCCAACAAGAAGCTTGGCCAGGCCGTGGCCGTCGACGCCATTGAAACCTGCATTGCCCTGGCCGACAAATATGGCGTTGGCCAGGTGTCCGTAGACAATGCCTTTCACTACCTCTGGGGTGGCGGTTATGTGATGGATGCCGCCAAGCGCGGTTATCTCGCCTATACGAATTGCACTGCGGCGCTCGCGGAAGTCGTGCCTTTTGGCGGCCGTCGCGCCACGCTCGGCACCAACCCGCATTCCTGGGGCTTTCCGACCACGGAGGCCCTCGGCTTCCCCATCGTGGTGGACTGGGCGACCTCTGTCGTCGCGATGGGTCGCGTCCAGCAACTCCTGCGCGAGGGCAAGCAACTCCCCCCAGACGCCGCGGTAGACAAGGATGGTAAGCCCACGACTGACCCGGCGAAAGTGGTGGCGCTCCTGCCCTTCGGCCAGCACAAGGGATACGGCCTTTCGCTCATCAACGAAGTCGTCGCCGCATTCATCGGGGGATCGCTGCCCACGTTGCGTTGCCGGGCTCCCGTCGCCGGCGAAAAAGGCACGCCCTGTTTCTATTTCCAAGTCATCCATCCCGAGGCAATGTCCGGCGGTGCCTTTGCCGGCGGTCGTTCGCAGGCCGCCAATGTGAAAGCCGTCCTCAAGGATATTCTCAGTGGCGGCAACGAGCAATGCCTCGTCCCCGGCCAGTTGGAAGCGCAGGCCGCGGCCAAATGCGCGCGTTACGGGGGGCTGCTTTTCTCCGCCGCCGAAATCGCCGCCTTCGACGAAATCGCCAACGCGTGCGGCCAGCCCCGCTGGAAACTTGAGGAATTCAAAGAGGCGAAGGAGTAGGTTCGAGTCTTGTTTGCGGTTTTGCGAAGAGGTAAAATTCCCCCTTGTGCACGGTAAAGGAAATTAAAGCCGCCATCGCTGCGTTGCCCATCCCGGAGCGCGCCAAACTTGAGTCCTGGTTGCACTACCAGGCTGGCGAGAAATCGGGCAGGGTGGTTTTGCCCGACCAAGCAGCACGGCGGCGCAGTATTTACGGAAAAAAGCTTCTGCCAAACATGATTTTGCTTGAACGCGAGTCAGAGTCGCTGTGAAATTATACGCCGACTCCGGCTTCCTGTTTTCTTACTATTCGAGTGATGCCAATTCGGTTCGCGCAGATCCATTTGGGCAACTGGCGCGCTTGGCAGAATCGCTGGCACTCAGGCATACTTCCAAATTGGGGTCGCGGAGTCTGGATTTATTTCATGTGGCGATTGCCAAGGCATTGGGTTCGGACTCGTTTGGCACCTTCGACCGACGGCAGGCGAACTTAGCCAGCCAATCGGGACTAGATTTGGCGACCCCATAGTTTGTTTAAGGCTAAACAGGGATGTCCATCCGCGGTCTGGTCTTCTGAAGTCTGCCCAAGAATTTCTCGATGGCCATCGTCAGCTGCGGGTAAGTATCCGTTTGTCGAATCTGGTCCAAATAGAGATTTCTCTTGGCGACCTTATCCAGTTGGAAAACCCAATAGATGCTCATCAGCGGATTAATGAAGAGGGTGGAACCTTCGGTTTTTTTCGTGGCGTGATAATCGCCAAAATGTCCGTCCACCGCGGAAATGATGCTCGAATTTACGATACTGGGAGCGAGCGGCATGCGGGCCGTGACAAACTCGCAGACCTCCTTATAATGGCGGAACTCGTCCGAGTCGCGAAGTAAGCTCCAGGTTCCGAGAAATGCATTTTCCGATATAAGGGCAGACACGTTTTCGAGGAATTGCGCATGGCAGACTCCGTGAAATGCATCGATGCCAAATCCGACCGCGACCAGAAATTTGCGCGAAACGCCCGCCACCGAATCCGCCGCGAGCAGGCTCGCGATGTCTTCCTGGGGTGTGCCCAGACCAATTTCGTCGCCGCGCATCAAGCTGTCGGTTCCGCCGTCCACCAGGACGAGGGTATCTGGATGCAGCGTCTTCACCAAATATTCATAGGCTTCCTTGATTGGCCGGACGCCGGTCCGCTCAATTGCATAAACTGGCGTATCGCCGTACTGGCGTGACAGCCAGTTTGCCAGATGCAACTCGGGAAAGTATTGAGTTGGTCCCGAGGTGTCGGCCTCAACCCGAACCAGCGCCGGGGTTAGTCGGGCTCCATTGCAGGCATCCAAGTCGGTGAAAGACAAATTGACCAAGTGGACAGTCTTTCCGGTCTTGCGCAACCAGGAGTAAATTGGCAGGCCGGTAAAAATATCGAGGCCACCACCTGCGCCGGCCAGCAGCACAGTTTGGGATTTCGCCAACTCTTCAAAAAACGGGATGTTCATCGATCAAAGCAGTGGCCGACTCAGCGGCGGTATGGGCCTCTGGTTTATCTGCAGAATCTCAATCCGGCAAAGTTTAAATGGGCTGGTTCCAAATTGGACCGATTCCTGACCAAAGTCGAACCTTTCACACCCCGGGAAATGGATTTGCCATTTGCCTGCAATTTTCCCATCTTCCGCTTCTTGCCCCAATTCTCCCCTTTATGAGCCTGACCATCAAACCTGCTGCTGACTGCACCTTCGACATGATCGCCCTCGGCGAAATCATGCTCCGCCTCGACCCCGGCGAGGGCCGCGTGCGCACCGCCCGCGAATTCAAGGTCTGGGAGGGCGGCGGCGAGTATAACGTGGCCCGCGGGCTCCGGCGCTGCTTTAACCTTCGCACCGCCGTGGTTACGGCTTTTGCCGACAATGATGTCGGCCGGTTGCTCGAGGATTTCATTTTGCAGGGCGGAGTGGACACGCGCTTCATCAAATGGGTGCCGTATGACGGGGTGGGGCGCACCGTCCGGAATGGACTGAACTTCACCGAGCGCGGTTTCGGTCTGCGCGGTGCGGTGGGAATACCTGACCGCGGCAATTCCGCCGCTTCGCAGATGAAGCCCGGGCAAATTGACTGGGATAATATTTTCGGGAAGCTCGGCGTGCGCTGGCTGCACACCGGCGGGATTTTCGCCGCCCTTTCGGAAACCACTCCTGCGCTCGTCGAGGAGGCCGTCGTGGCCGCCAAGAAACACGGCGTCATCGTTTCCTACGATTTGAATTACCGCCCGTCGCTTTGGAAATCCATCGGCGGCAAGGCCAAGGCCCAGGAGGTTAACCGCCGCATCGCGCGCTACGTGGACGTGATGATTGGCAACGAAGAGGATTTCACCGCCTGCCTCGGCCTCGAGGTCAAGGGCTTGGATGACAAAATTTCGCACATCGAAATTGATGCGTTTAAAGGGATGATTAACAATGCCGTGAAGGAGTTCCCCAATTTCAAGGTCGCCGCCACCACCTTGCGCAACGTCAAGAGTGCCACCGTCAACGACTGGAGCGCCATTTGCTGGCACGACGGCAAATTCTTCGAATCCAACCAGTATCCCGAGTTGGAGATTCTCGACCGCGTCGGCGGCGGCGACAGTTTTGCCTCGGGCCTCGCCTACGGTTTTCTGAAGCACAACGACGCCGCCAAGGCCGTGCAATACGGCGCGGCCCACGGCGCGCTCGCCATGACCACCCCCGGCGACACCTCCATGGCCTCACTTGATGAAGTCGAAAAAGTCATCGGCGGCGGCGGCGCGCGGGTGGTGCGGTGATATTTTCAACGCAAAGAAGCGAAATGTCCCCTTGCTCAGAAACGGCATAAAACGAGTTGTTCACAAACACAAAATCCCTTAGCGTCCTTCGATTCTTTGCGTTGAAAAATTTTATGTCCTACCTCGATACTTTATTCACCCTGCAGGGTAAAACCGCCGTCGTCATTGGCGGCACTGGCGAATTGTGCGGCGCCATGGCAGAAGGCTTTGCCGGCGCCGGCGCCTCCGTCATCCTTGTCGGGCGCAATCCGGACAAGGCGACGGCCCGCCTCGCGAAAATTCACCACGCCCACCACGGCCGCGCCTGGTTCGAGGCCTGCGACGTAGGGTCGAAGAAGGCGTTGACCGAATTGCTTGACCGCATCGTGGCCAAGTGTGGTGGCGTGGATATTGTCGTCAACGGCGCCGGCGTGAATTCGCCCACGCCTTTCCTTGAAGTGACCGAGGAGGAATACGACCGCATTGTGAACACCAACATGAAGGCCGTCTTTCTGGCCTGTCAGGTCTTTGGACGCTATTTCATCGAAAGCGGGCGTGCCGGCAGCATTATCAACATCGGTTCGATGGCGGGCCTCAAACCCCTTTCGCGCGTCTTCACCTACTCGGCCACCAAGGCCGCCGTGCATAATCTGTCCGCCAACCTCGCCCGCGAATGG